>Ga0209581_1002100_pt1 | contig 20272 bp, 14 predicted proteins | sample Coa_R2_FD_187160 | JGI IMG/M metagenome (GOLD analysis project Ga0209581, IMG submission 187160) | Surface soil microbial communities from Centralia Pennsylvania, which are recovering from an underground coalmine fire - Coalmine... | ecosystem: Environmental > Terrestrial > Soil > Unclassified ...
AGGTCAGACGCAGTACGTAGCGTATACTACCCGGACGCAAAAGAGCCCGATTACCGGACAATCGGCGATCCAAGCGGCGGCCGACAGCGGCGGCGTATTCACGCCAGTGAGCGATGGCGTTTACAAATACACGTTCGGCACGCGCGCTCCGGCCGGATTTGACGCTGCGGCCACGCATACCATCGGTGCGTATGCCTCGCGGGACCTGACCATCTTCGGTCTGGGCGTCAGCTATGCGTCGACGACGTTCAACTTTGTGCCGAACGGATCCCAAGTGAGGGTGACTCGCGACGTTGTCCGGACGCAGGCTTGCGACGCCTGCCACGACCAGTTATCGGCTCACGGAGGGTCGCGCCGCGGCGTGGAATTGTGCATTTTGTGCCACACGCCGCAAACGACCGATCCCGACACGGGCAACACGCTTGACTTTAAGGTGATGGCGCATAAGATCCACGCCGGATCTAGCCTGCCGAGTGTTCGGGCGGGTAAGCCGTATCGTCTCATCGGGTTTAACCAGAGCGTTAGCGACTGGTCCACGGTCGTCTACCCGGCCGATGTGCGGCGGTGCGAGACGTGTCACCGGCAGGATGTGGGCGCCGATCAGGCGACGAATTACCTGACGGCGCCCACGGCGGCTTCTTGCGGATCCTGTCACGATGATGTAGATTTCACCACCGGCGTGAATCATGCCGGTGGACCGCAAATTAGCGACAATCTTTGCGGCGTTTGTCATATTCCGCAAGGGGAGATCGATTTCGACGCCTCTATCAAGGGTGCTCATGTGATTCCGACGGAGTCTGCGATGCTCTCCGGTCTGGTGGTCAGCCTGGTGAAGGTCGATAATGGCGTCGCTGGCAGCGCTCCCACAGTGACCTTCACGGTCAGAAACAAGGCGGGCAATGCGGTTCCGCTATCCGCGCTCGGCGCCCTGAGCTTCACGATGGCGGGGCCGGCATCCGACTACGGGTATACGAGCTTTGGCAGCGACGTGACAACGCCTGGCTACGTGACCGAGAGCGCGCTCGGAGCAAGTTGCAGCGTCGACGGAACCTGCATGTACACCTTCACGCACAGCATCCCGGCGAATGCAACCGGTACATACTCCATCGGCATCGAGGCGCGCAGAACCGAAACTCTTCTCGCCGGCACGACCAAGCAGATGACAGTTCAATATGGCGCTATAAATAAAGTTATCAATTTTTCTGTGGACAACTCGCCCGTGCAGGCGCGCCGTACCGTTGTGGCTACGAGTAAGTGCAATCAGTGTCACGTCGCGCTCTCCGTACACGGGACTTTGCGAAACCAGACCGAGTATTGCGTCCTCTGTCACAATCCGTCAAACACAGACGCAGCGCGCGGCCCCATGTCTCAGGTGGCAAGCGATCGAGCGGCGCCGCCGCAGGGCGTCAACTTCAATCTGCTCGTACACCGCATCCACACCGGCGAAAACCTGCCCGCCAACCGGCCGTATATCGTCGTTGGGTTCGGAGGCTCGCACAACGACTTCAGCGACGTGCGCTATCCGGCGATGGCCCCGACCGGCGCGCCCGGAGATACGCGGAACTGCGCCATGTGTCACGTAAATGGAAGTGAACAGAATTTGCCGACCGGAGTGAACGCTGTCGTCGATCCGCAGGGCCCGATCAATCCGGTCCAGGCCGTCACGTCGGCCTGTACGGGCTGTCACGTGAGCCTGTCTGCGGCATCTCATGCCCTGGCCAACACCACTTCGCTTGGCGAGAGTTGTGAAACCTGCCACAGCGCCGGCGCAGCGTTTTCGGTTGGGCAGGTCCATGCGCAGTACTAACGCCTGAGCTACTGAGCGCATGACTCGAATACTGGGAGTGTTGTCTGCCGGCCTGCTAGTGATGACGGTTCAGCTTCGCGGCCAACAGCCGCCCGGCTACGCCGGCGAGGAGGCCTGCCAGGCGTGTCATGAAGACATCTATAACGCCTTCATCAAGAGCCCGCATCACGGTCCTGATGCGGCAACGCTGAGGGCCTGGCAGGGTCGCGTGTGCGAAGCCTGCCATGGCCCTGGCGAGAAGCATGCGCAGTCTGGCGATGCGTCTGCGATCGTAAATCCCGCGCGCTCTCCCGCCGAGGCTAGCAGCCGGGCCTGCCTGACATGCCATCTGCATACGCCCGCGCACGCGGGGCGTCTTGAGAGCAGTCATGCGAAAAACCAAGTAGCGTGCGCGGCTTGTCATAAGGTTCACGCCAATGGCGGCGCAGAGCTGCTAATGCGGCGCGCCGCTGACATCAATCAGCAGTGCGCGCGTTGTCATACAAACGTTATCGCGCAGTTTCGTAAGCCATTCCGCCATCGTTTGCCGGAAGCGGCGATGTCATGTGTCGATTGTCACAACCCGCACGGGAGCATCCGGAATGCATCGCTGCGGAATTTCGGCGCTAACGATCCTGGCTGCTTCGCATGTCACGGCGACAAGCGTGGACCGTTCACATTCGAGCATCCACCAATGCGTTTCGAAGGCTGCTCGGCGTGCCATGAGCCGCACGGATCGACCAATCCGAGGATGTTGATGCGCCATGAGGTTCGGTTTGTCTGCCTGGAGTGTCACGCCAATCTTCCGACGCCCGGACCCACAGCGGCGCTTGGCGTTACCCCGCCGGCCTTTCATAACCTGCTCTCACCGCGCTTTCAGAACTGCACGATCTGTCACCAGAAAGTGCATGGGAGCCATATCGATCGGAACCTGCTGCGATGAAAATTTTTCTGATCGGTGTGTGTGTCTTATCGGCTGCGCTGGCGCAGCAAGCGGGAGCGCAGCCTAAGCCGGAGTCCCAGGCGGCTGCGCCGGCCGCGGAATCTCCGGCGCCCGCCGAGGAATCACGATTCACCGGATGGGTCGAAATCGGGTATCGCTGGCGCACGGATGTGGCCGGGAGCTTCGACACGTATCGTAGTATCGTGAATCTGGGCTCCGGCCCCAAACTGTTCGGCGCGGAATTATCGATTGTCGATCCGCAAAGGCGTGCGTTTGATCGAGTCGACGTGCGCGCCTATAGTTGGGGCGGTGAGCCATACACGACGTTTCACCTTCAGGCAAAGAAGACCCGCTATTACGATTTCACAGCGGATTATCGCAATATCGCATTCTTCAACGCGCTCCCATCCTTTGCCGACCCGCTGCTATCTCGCGGCATCGTTCTGAACGAGCGATCCTTCGATACGCGCAGGCGCTTCGGAGCGTTCGACCTGGAACTGCGCCCCGGCGCTCGTTTACGCCCGTACTTGTTCTACAGCCGCGATGCGGGCTCCGGACATGGCGTGACGACGCTTGTGTCCGACGCCGACGAGTTTCCCGTCCCGAATCGATTGCGCGACTCAACGAATCTCTATCGCGGCGGTTTGCGGATGGAGTTCAACCGGCTGCATGTAACGCTCGAGCAGGGCGGAACAACTTTCAAGGACGACCAAAGCCTGTATCAGGGCCCGGGCGCGGTCAACCCCGGAAACCAGCTCACGCCGTTCCTGAACAATAACATCGTCCTATCCGGATTGGTCGCAGCGTACGGGATTGGCAGCCACAGCATTTACAGCAAGGGCCTGCTCACTGCGAGCCCGGCGCGGTGGCTCGACGTATATGGTCAGTTCCTTTTCAGCCAGCCGCAATCGGACGTGAACTATCAACAGACAGCCAGCGGCAACCTGGTCCTTCAAAGTCAGGTTTTGTTCTATACAGGGCAGCAGTTCCTGGCGACATCCGCAGCTAAGCTGCCGCATACGACCGGTCAGGCTGGAGGCGAGATCCGACCGGTTCGGCGTATTCGGGGTACCGCTTTATGGGTCACCGATCGCCTGCATAATGCCGGATCCGCACCGACAAACCAGACCCTGATAACCGCGACCGGCCCCGCGCAAATGACGACTCTGCTCGCTTCCACGCTCGCGCGCGATTATAGCTACACAGAGGGCAATGTGTTTTTCGATGTGACTCCGCGGTTGATATTCCGCGGAGGCTATCGCTACGAATGGGGCGAAGGCGCGGATGTGATCTTGCCTGCTGCAGGATTGGCGGGACTTGAGCGCGGTCATTTGAGGCGGAATACGGGGCTTGGAGGTATCACGTGGCGGCCGTCGGCCAAGTTGTCAGCGTCGGCGCAAACCGAAGTCGCCTCGAGCGGCGCCGTCTACTTTCGGACAAGCTTGTCCGACTATCAAAAGGTGCGCGGGCAGGTCCGCTATCAGCCGCTTCCTTCCTTGTCCGCCGCCGTGGACCTGAGTTTCCTCACCAACGATAATCCTACCGCCGGAAGCGGATACGAGTTCCATGCGCGACAGGGATCCGTTTCGTTGTCGTGGGCGCCGCAGGCGAACAAGATAATTGATTTCGAAGCATCGTACGGCCGCGCTGCAATCAAATCAAACCTTTACTATCTTGCGCCTCAGACTCTAACGCCCGAGCTGTCGGCGTATCGTGAAAACGCGAATATTGTGACCGCGCTGGTGAATGCAACCATCCGCCCTGCGCACAGCGCTCGTCTCACGGCGGGCGGGTCATTCGTACGTAGCGCCGGCAGCCGCGCCACGCCCTTTTACGAACCCTTGGTGCGGGCCAGCATACCGGTAGTGAATAGCGTGAGCTGGTTTTCGGAATGGCGTTACTACGGCTACGCCGAGCCGTTCTATCTTTATGAAGCGTTTCGTACTCACCTAGTCAGCACTGGATTGAGGATCGGCCGATGAAACGCCCGTACATCGTCTTCGTTGTAGTCATGGGTGCGGCTCACGGCCAGGCAGTCACGGCGGATTCCGATCGCGGCGCCCGTCTGTTCGAAAGCCTGGGGTGCGTGAACTGCCACAGCGTCGGGGGACGCGGGGGGCGCACCGCGCCGGATCTCGGCAAGCCCGTCGATCGTGGTCTCACGCCCGCCGGGTTCGCCGCGCTCATGTGGAATCATGCTCCCACCATGTGGAGTGCTATCCGGGAGCGTGGTGTTCGAACCGGCGATCTCGATGAACAGGCTGCGCGCGATCTGTTCGCCTTCTTCTATGCCGCGCACTATTTCGAGGAGCCCGGCGACGCCGCGCGAGGCAAGCGATTGTTCACCGAGCGGCGATGCGCGCATTGTCACGGCGTCACGACTGCCGTACAGCCGAGTATTACGCCGGCGGCCAATTGGACCGGGGTGAGCGACCCCATCGCGCTGGTTGAAGCCATGTGGAAACACGCCTCCACGATGCGCGCGCGCTTGCAATCCGAACACATTCCGGCGCCGCATCTTTCCGGGCAAGATCTCGGCGACATCCTTGTCTATATCCGGAACTTGCCCGGCCGCGAGCGCCAGCCCGCACATTCCGTCATTGCCGCGCCGGGAAATGGCGAGGCGCTGCTTCGAAAGGACGGCTGTACGGAGTGTCATGTCCAGGGCTACGCGTCGGTTGCAGATCAGGTGCGCGGTAAGGGCCTGACTGACCTGGCCGCCGCGATGTGGAACCATGGCCTTTCGGTGAATACGCCGGAACGCATTCAGCCCGATATGCGAGCCATCATCAGTTATTTCTGGACGCAGCAGTTGTTCGGGGAGACGGGACGGCCGGAGCGTGGCCGCAAGCTCTTCGAAACGAAGGGGTGCGCATCGTGTCACGACAACGCTGCTAGCGGCGCCCCCGATCTGCGACGCCGGCCGGCAGGGTTCGATGCTGCGACGATGATTTCAGCGCTATGGCGGCACGGACCGCGCATGCTCGAGCGGATGCAGGGCGGGGGAATACGCTGGCCGCGCTTCAGCCGCTCTGAAATGCAGAACCTGATCAGCTATCTGAATCGGCGGGGAAAAGAATGACGAAGGAACGGCGGCCATTAATCGTTGTCTTTACGAGCCATTGGCTGACGCTTGCGGGAGTCGCGCTGACGACCCTCGCCGCCCTTTGCTGGCTATTCGTGTTGCCAGTCCATATCCGCGGCCACGTCGACAACCCGTATATCGGCCTCTTGGTGTTTATATTTATTCCCGCTGTTTTCTTTCTCGGCCTGGCGCTGATTCCAATCGGCGTCGTGCTCGGCAAGTCCAGAATCGGCGCAGTCTTCGCAGAACCATCGGCTCGCAGCCTGGCCTGGAGAAAGCTGGGCGTCTTTGTTGCAGTGATGACGCTCGTCAATATTGTCATCGCCAGCCAGGTGACTTACCGCGCGGTGGAGCACATGGAAACAGTACAGTTCTGTGGTCAGACGTGCCACGCGATGAAGCCGGAGTTCACGGGCCACCAGCAGCCTCCTCATCAGCAGGTCGAATGCGTCGCATGCCATGTTGCGCCGGGCGCATCCGGCTGGCTCCAGAGTAAAATGGCCGGCACTCGACAGCTCATTGAGGTGATGTTCAACAGCTATCCCCATCCGATCCAATCTGCGATCGAATCGAACCGCATGGCGGCGAGTGCGGTTACGTGCGAGCGCTGCCACGCGCGGCAATTTCCGATTGGACCGCGCCTAAGAGTAATTTCCAAGTTCAAGGACGACGAGATGAATACGCGCACGGAGACCGTGCTGATGATGCTGGTCGGCGGGGGCAGCCGAGAAGGAATCCATGGCGCCCATCTCGGGCCCGGCGTTCGCATTCGCTACGCCGCCCAGGACCGAAAGCGGGAGACAATTCCTTGGGTTGAATACCGGGACCCAAACGGCGTCATCCGAACCTACCTTGCCGCCGACGCGAAGCCAGAAGCGATCGAGTCGCTGCCAGTATTCGAAATGCAATGTGTGGACTGCCATAACCGCGCCGCTCATGCATTCGAGACCGCAGAACGGGCGCTTGATCGCGCGCTGGCGACTGGAGAGCTGCCGTCCGATTTGCCGTGGCTGAAGAAAACCGGCCTGAGGCTGATTCAGGCCAGCTATCAAACAGACGCCGAAGCCGCCCGTGAGATCCCGTCGCGTTTGGGCGCGTTCTACAGCGCCAAATACCCGGCCATCAGCGCGAGCCGTGCGGACGCGATCCGATCCGCCGGCGAGAAGCTGGCGCAGATTTATCGCACGAACGTTTTTCCCGATCTGAAAGTCAGCTGGGGAACATATCCGAGCAATCTGGGTCACACGGATGCGCCGGGCTGCTTCCGTTGCCACGATGAGAACCACGCCAGCGCGGACAAGAAAACGATTTCGCAGGACTGCAACGCCTGCCATCAAACCCTTGCGGTCGAAGAGACATCGCCCGCAGTGCTGAAAACCTTAGGCCTGGAGCAATAGAGTAATCACATATAAGGAGAATGCTTTTATGATTCGAGAGACGCTGATGCTAGCGGCATTATTGGCGGTCGGGCAGAGTATTACGTTCGGCGCAGACGCAAAAGCCGGCAAGGCCGCCTATGACAAGAGTTGCAGATCGTGTCATGGCGTTGACGGGACTCCCAACCCAGCCATCGCTAAAACACTGAAAGTCGAGATGCGCGATCTCAAGTCTCCCGAAGTTCAGTCCATTAGCGATGATGAGCTGAAAAGGATCATCACCGAGGGCAAAGGCAAAATGAAGCCGGTCAAAACAGTTTCAGGCGCCGCAGTGGACGATGTAGTCGCCTACTTGCGGAGCCTGAAGAAGTAGCCTGAAGAAGCGGCTTTCGAAGCCCGCGCGGATTTAATTTCGCATCGCGCTGGCCTGTTCCTCCAACCTCTGTGCGGCCGGGAACAGGATGTTGTTTTCCAGGTGAATGTGCAGATGCAGATCGCGCTCGAACTCCTCCAGAGCCGCATACAGCGCGCGAAATGTTGGGCACGCGTCCGCGGGGGGCGCGTAGCCATCCGTCAGTTCGCGGATCCTGGCCAACAACGCCCCGGCGTCGTTGTGGTCCGCCAGCATGCGTGCGATCGGATGCGCGATCGAGCCGAAGCAGGGGGCCGGAATCCCAGGCCGCTGTTTTGCGCCATCTAACTGCTCAATGAAAGGAAACAGGATCTGTTCTTCCTTTAGCATGTGCGTCATCAGTTCTTCGGCGAGCGCGGAAACGAGCGGCCGGACCTCCAGCACCTCCGGGTGCGCCGCGCCGTGGCGCGCGCAGACTTTATCGAGCAGGGCGGAGATGCGCGGAATCTCGTTTCGCGTGTATGCGTGATGTACGTTGACGATATGTGCAATGAGTTGCGGGGCCGATGCCGCAGCCCAGTTTGATTCCGACTGCGCCCGCCCGTCGACCTTCGAGAGCATCTCGATCACGTGTTCGGGAGCAACGTTCGCCCGCTCGCAGGCTTGCTGCAGCGAGCTTTTCCCGCCACAGCAGTAATCGATGCCGAGCGCCTCGAAAACCTTCACTGACGACGGATTCTCAGTTGCGATCTCACGCACGGTCTTGTTCAAAATCGATTCCATGTTGACCTCTTGTTCAAACATAGATTGCATGTTTCCGGCCGGCAGTGACCAAAGTCACGGCGCATGAAATCCGGCGGCATCATGCTGGTTATGATGAGCATCGAGTCAAAGAACTACGAGGCCGCGTTGCAGAGGGTGGTCAAGGCATGGATCGTGACCGGGCTGGCCTTCATGCTGGCGCCGGGCACGTTCCTTGGCGTATGGAATCTGCTGGCGATCAGCGGCGATCGCTCGACCGCGCAAATCAGTCCGGCATGGATCCAGGCGCATGGTCACGCCCAGATTTTTGGCTGGATTGGTACATTCATCCTCGGCATCGGTTTCTATTCTCTTTCCAAGATGGCTGACGTCGCGCGCTTTCCAGTGCGCCGGGCGTGGATCGCATGGGCGCTATGGACCGCTGGCGTGCTGTTGCGGTGGATTGCAAATGTGTACGAACTGGGGTGGCGCGTCGTAATTCCGGCATCCGCGACCCTGGAACTGGGCGCATTTCTGCTATTCTTCGCTACGGTTTCGAAGCACAAGCCACGCACGGCGGGCGATGGCCAGCGGCGTCCCACCTGGATTCTGTTGGTGGCCGTCTCGACACAGATGTTCATGATCGCGCTGGGGGTGAACATTGCCGCTGCAATCTGGGCAGCCGTCAGCGGGACAGGACCCGCTGTGCCGCACGGATTGAACCAGCGCTTCCTGGCGCTCTACGCCTGGGGATTTCCTGTTCTCGCGATCTGGGGATTCAACGCGCGCTGGCTACCCGTTTTCCTTGGCCTGCGTGCTCCGCGAGAAAACTGGTTGAAAGCGGCCGTGGTTTCGGCGCTGGCTGCCGTCGCGTTCGCCTTATGGGGGGCTTGGCTCGCATTCGCCATATTGGCGCTTGTCGGCTCGGCGATGGCGGCGGCCGCGCTGCACGTGTTTACCCCCGCCATCAATCCGCCAAAAACCCTGGGCGTCCACCCGACTTTTCCTGCGTTTGTTCGACTCGCATACGTATGGCTCCTGATTTCAGCGGGCATCGGCGTGCTTGCAGCGCGTTTCGACAGCGCCGGCGGACTGTGGGGAGCTTCGCGGCACGCACTGACCGTGGGTTTCTTCTCGACCATGGTCTTTGCCATCGGTCAGAGGGTGCTGCCGGCGTTTTGCGGCATGCATATCCTCTACAGCCCGCGCTTGATGTTCGTCGCGCTGGCATTGCTGAACGCCGGCTGTCTGTTGCGGGTGGCGTCCGAGACGGGCGCCTACGAAGGCTATGCTCCGGCATTGTGGCCGGTGCTTCCGGCATCAGCGATTCTCGAGATGGCTGCCGTGACCGTCTTCGCCGCGAATCTGCTGATCACGTTCACGCGCCCGGCGACCGCTCGGACTACAGACGCGATGCCAGCTCCGCTTCGAGCCCCGGCCGATTAACAATCGTAATCTCGCGGCCCTCGATGTGGATGAGGCCTTCGGATTGCAACCGTCCGAGGTTGCGCGAGACAAGCTCACGCACAGTGCCGATTTCAGCGGCCAGTTCCTGATGGCTCACCGGCAGCGTGAACGTTTTTCGATCCGGACTCGCCTCGGCCCGCTTGAACAGCCAGGCGATCAGGCGGTGTCGCACGGTGCTGAACGAAAGTTCTTCGATAATGCCCACCAATCGCCGCAGCCGGCTCCCGACCACTTGCAAAACCTTCAGCGCCACTTCCGGCCGCTCCAGGCACAGCGCGCGGAAATCCCTCCGCGAGATGAACAGCAGCCGCGAATCGGCCACAGCTTGGGCAGACGCCGGGTAATCTCCGCCATCAAACACCGGCAGCTCGGCGATGGAATGCGGCGGACCTTCGATCGCCAGCACCTGCTCCCGTCCGCCCCGCGAGCTCTTATAGATGCGGACGCAGCCGCTGGCAACCACGTACAAGCCGCTGCACGGCTCGCCTTCGGTGAACAGGACCTGCCCGGCCGCATAGCGTCGTAGCTGCGTGCGGGAGGCCAGCGCGGCGCGCTCTGAGTCGCTCAGCGCTGCAAACAGCGGCGTTGCCGCCAATACGCGCAGCACAATCTCGTCCTCGGCGTTCATGCTTCTTATTTTGTGAAGAACCGAAGCATGCCTGTGACCGAAGTCACTGGCAGATTCCGTGCAACGCCTCAAACTGAAAGTGGAAGAGAACCCATGGTTTCGAACCTGATCGTGCTCGAGGAAGATCCTGCCGCCATTGCGCCGGCATACCTGAAGGACGTGTACCGCGACGTCCTGAGCGCCTGCTACGCCGAAGAGCGAATGAAGATGTTCGCCAAACAGGGCAAGTGCGCCTTCGTCGCTTCCTGCCGCGGCCACGAAGTGGCGCAGGCCGGCATTACGAACCTGTTGGAACCGGGCCGTGACTGGTTCTTCACCTACTACCGCTCGACTGCAACCGTACTGTCCCTCGGCTTGCCGCTTCGGGACTACTTTCTCGGTATGCTGAGCCGCGCCGGCGACCCGAACTCGAATGGCCGCAATATGCCCGAGCATTTCTCCTCGCGCGAGCTCAAACTGGTGGCGCAAACCGCCTGCACGGGATCGCAGTATCTTCCCGCCATCGGCGCAGCTAAGGCCATTAAGGCTGATGGCGGCGCTGATCTCGTATACGTCGAGTCCGGCGAAGGCGCCACCAGTGAAGGCGAGTTCTTCGAAGCCCTGAACTGGGCCGCCCGCGAAAACCTGCCGGTCCTGTTCGTAGTGCAGAACAACGGTTACGCTATCAGCACGCCCCAAAAACATCAGACCGCATCCACCGTGCATAGAATCGCCGCGGGATTCGGCGTTACCAGCATTGAAGTTGACGGCACATCCCTGCACGATATCCACGATCAGCTTGCGCCGATGATCGCCGCCATGCGGCATGGCGCCGGTCCGGTGCTGGTCGAAGCCCATGTGCCGCGCCTCGATTCGCACTCCTCCTCCGATGACCATCGAAAATACCGCACGCCGGAGGAACTCGCTGGGCTCCCGGGGCGAGATCCGGTCCTGCGGCTCGAGCGCGAACTCCTGGATGAAGGCGTGTTGACGCGCGCCGAGATGGAAAGCATTCGCGAAGAAGTTGCGCGCCAGGTCCAGGCCGCCGCGGACTGGGCCGATTCGCAGCCGCAGCCTTCGGCTGATGGCCTGCTCGAAAACATCTATGAGCCGGTTCCGGCGATCCGCGCCGAAGCCGAGCCAGCCTATATTTCGACCGAGCCGGTTACGATGATCGATGCCATCAATCATGGCCTGCGGGAAGAGATGGAGCGGAATCCCAGGATCGTCATGTGGGGCGAAGACATCGCCGATCCCAAGGGCGGCGTGTTTGGCGTCACCCGCGGGCTGCGCGACCGCTTCGGCGATCGCGTAGCAAATGCTCCTCTGGCCGAAGCCAGTATCGCGGGCGTGGCCGGCGGCATGGCTATCGCAGGCTATAAGCCGGTGGTCGAACTGCAATTCGGCGATTACATCTGGCCCGCCGCGATGCAGCTCCGGAACGAGATCCCCACTGTGCGCTGGCGCAGCAACGGCGTCTGGTCCTGCTCCGTTGTAGTTCGAATCCCAGTTGGCGGCTACATCAAGGGCGGACCCTGGCATTCCGCCTGCATCGAGAGCTTTTTCGCTCACATCCCCGGCTGGCGCGTAGTGTTCCCGAGCTGCGCGGAAGATGCAAAAGGCCTGATCAAGACTGCGGCGCGCAGCGGCGACCCGGTCGTCTTTCTGGAGCACAAGGGTCTCTACCGGAAGCCGCAGGCCAAGACGCTGGAGCCGGGCGCAGACTATCTCGTGCCGTTTGGCAAAGGTCGCGTGCGGCGCGCAGGAACGGACGTGACAGTAGTCACTTGGGGCAGCGCCGTCTACTTGGCGCTGGACGCCGCACGCAAGCTGGAGGCGCAAGGCCGCTCGGTCGAAGTAATCGACCTGCGCAGCATCGTTCCGCTCGACGAGGAGCTGATCTATGCGAGCGTGCGCAAGACCAATCGCGTCGTGATCGCGCATGAGGATTCGCTCACGGCCGGCTTCGGCGCTGAGATTGCGGCGCGCATTGCGGAAAACTGCATCGACGCTTTGGAGGCGCCGCTTGTGCGCGTGACAGCCAAGGACTCTTTCGTACCGAACGCGCCGGCGCTGGAGCTCGCCGTACTGCCCTCGGTCGAAGACGTGAAGCGCGCTATCGAGCGCGTACTGGCCTGGTGACGGTCACTACCGCGCTTTCATGTCGATGCGCCTCACCAGAACTAGAGTCCGAAGCAAATCGCAAACAGAGCGCCCGAGACCAGCGCGCCCGGCGGCGTTCATGCTCACATTGTCAGATGAGGCGGAGCGGGCCGGCGCCGGTAACGCATCTTGTTCGTAGCCTCATACGGATCGTGCGCTTAGCCAGGAACGGGCCACTGGCCACTGGCGGCCTGCCGCTGCGACAATGGAAGTTTAATGACAGGCAGCCAGATCCGCCAGAAGTTTCTCGATTATTTCGCCTCCAACGGACATCGTGTCGTCCGCAGTTCGTCATTGGTGCCAGCGAACGACCCGACGCTGCTGTTCACCAACGCCGGCATGAACCAGTTCAAGGATGTGTTTCTTGGGCTGGAAAAGCGCGATTACACGCGCGCCTGCTCGTCGCAGAAATGCGTCCGCGCCGGCGGGAAACATAATGACCTGGAGAACGTCGGCTACACGCGGCGGCATCACACGTTCTTCGAAATGCTGGGTAATTTTTCGTTCGGCGATTACTTCAAAGCCGAAGCGATCGCATTCGCCTGGGAATTGATCACCAGAGAGTACGGCTTGGCGAAAGACAGGTTGTACGTGACGGTGTTCCGTGAGGACGATGACGCCGAAACGCTTTGGCAGAAAGTGGCCGGCTTTCCCAAAGACCGCATTTTCCGCTTGGGCGAAAAGGACAATTTCTGGCAGATGGGCGAGACTGGACCGTGCGGCCCCTGCTCCGAAATTCACTACGATATGGGAATCGAAGCCGCTGAGCCAGGCCGCGAACACGAGCAATTTCCCGATGACGCGGGCGGCCGCTTCATTGAGATCTGGAACCTTGTGTTTATGCAGTTTGATCGCGATGCCGCCGGCAATCTCTCGCCGCTCCCCAGGCCGTCGATCGATACGGGCATGGGGCTTGAGCGCATTGCCGCCGTCCTCCAGGGGAAGCTGTCTAACTACGATACGGATCTGATCCAGCCGATCATCGCTCGGGCCGCGGAGATTTTTAAAGTTGCGTATGGCGAAGATGACCGCACGGATGTGGCGCTGCGCATCAACGCCGATCACAGCCGCGCGACCGCGTTCCTGATTGCCGACGGCGTGCTGCCTTCAAACGAAGGCCGCGGATACGTGTTGCGGAAAATTATGCGCAGGGCCCTGAGGCACGCCCGCCGGCTCGGCGTCACAGAACCGTATCTCTACCAACTCACCGGTTTCGTCGCCGAACTGATGCAGGATGCGTATCCGGAACTGATGGAATCCGTCCAGCGCATAGCGCGCGTTGTCAAGGACGAGGAGCATCGCTACGCCACAACGTTCCAGGTCGCCGAGCGCGTTTTCCACGATGAAGCGCGGGCTGCGGCGGGCGGCGTGCTTCCCGGGGCGGCGGCCTTCAAACTGTACGATACCTACGGTCTCGCGATCGATGAGCAGCAAGAGATGGCGCGGGACTTCGGCCTGCGCATCGATATCGATGGCTTCCAGCATGAAATGGAGAAGCAGCGCGCTCGCGCGCGCGCAAGCTGGAAGGGGGCTGAGAAGGCGCAGATTTCCCCAGTTTACCTTTCGCTTCCCAGTAGCGAGTTCGTCGGCCGTGAAACGCTCGAGGCGCCGGCGGAAGTTGTCCGGGTAATCGAAATGGATGCGCGTACCGAGGTTGTTTTGGACCAGACGCCGTTCTATGCGGAAGCCGGCGGGCAGGTCGGCGACAAAGGAGCGCTGCTCGACGCGGCGAACGGGCGTCGCATCGCCGATGTGGTGGACACGCAGAGGCGAGCCAATTCCATCGTGCACATCGTGCATCCGCACGCCCCCATCCGGCCAGGCGATCGGGTCATCGCGCGCGTCGACCGCGAAGCTCGCGAGGCGACGATGCGCAACCACACCGCGACCCACTTGCTGCACGCAGCGCTGCGGGCTGTGCTGGGCGCGCACGTCAAACAGGCCGGTTCCGTCGTCGAACCCGCACGGCTTCGCTTTGACTTCACCCATTACGCCGCGCTCGACGCCGACGAACTCAGGGAAATCGAACGCCTGATCAACCATGAGATCCTTCGCAACGTAGCTGTCCAGACCGAGGTGATGGATCTCGACCGAGCGCTGACCAGTGGAGCGATCGCGCTGTTCGGCGAAAAGTATGGCGAGAAGGTCCGGGTTGTCGAGGTGCCCGGCTTCAGCAAGGAATTGTGCGGCGGCACGCATGTGTCCCGCACCGGCGACATCGGATTGTGCAAAATCGTTTCCGAAGGCAGCATTTCCGCCGGAGTGCGGCGCATCGAAGCCATTACCGGCGAAGGCGCGCTGGAACGGTTCCAAAGGGTCACGAGCGCGCTGAGCCGCGTTGCTGAGGCAGTGCATACAACGGAAGACGAGGCCGCCGAACACGTCAGTAAGTTGGTGACCGAGCAGCGCGCGCTGCAAAAGCAAATTGAGGAGTTGAAGCTCCGCATTGCACAGACCCAGGCGGGAAGTCTCGAGCAGGATGCGCGCGATTTCAAAGGAGTTAAAGTGCTGGCCAAACGCGTCGAAGGCATGGACCGCGCTCAGCTTCGCGCCGTTGTGGATTCGCTGCGCAACAAATGGAAGACGGCCGTGGTTGTCTTGGCCTCGTCAGAGGACGGCAATGTTGCCATCGTCTCCGGGGTCACCAAGGATCTCACTTCGAAAGTGCACGCCGGAAAGCTTGCCAGCGCGGTAGCGCAAGCGGTGGGAGGCAAGGGCGGAGGTCGCCCTGATATGGCGGAAGCCGGAGGCAAAAACGCGGCTGGGTTGGCCGCTGCTCTGGCCGACGTTTATTCCAAAGTCGAGGCCATGCTTTGATGCCACTGACCGCCGGCCAGGTCTCTAGAGTCGCGGCGAGCGTCCGCGGTCGGCTGCTACGGGTTCAGCGCAGCAGGCCCAGCTCTCAGCCGCCTGCGGTCTTTCGGGTCAAACGCTCAGGAAGCGCAACATGTGGGATGTCGTTATAGTCGGGGCCGGGCCTACCGGCTTGGCCTGCGGCATCGAACTGAAGCGCCGCGATGTGAGCGCCGTGCTCATCGACAAAGGCTGCGTCGTCAACTCCATATACAACTACCCCACCCACATGACTTTTTTCACCACGCCCGAACTGCTCGAGATCGGCAACATTCCGATGACGTCGCTCGGCGAAAAGCCGGTTCGCGCTGAGGCTTTGAAGTACTACCGCCGGGTCGCGGAGCATTATCAACTCGACATCCGTCAGTACCAGTTTGTCAATCGCATCTCGGGCCATGACGGCGCTTTTGTCGTGCATGCCACTGACCGCAACGGATGTCCGCATCAGTATCTTGCGAAGAAAGTCATCCTGGCAACGGGTTATTATGACCGTCCCAATCTGCTGAATGTCCCGGGCGAGGAGCTCAGCAAGGTCATTCACTATTACAAAGAACCGCACCCCTTTTACGACCACGACGTCATGGTGATCGGCGCAAAGAACTCCGCCGCTATAGCGGCTTTAGAACTGTTCTGGAGCGGCGCCCGGGTAACGCTGGTTCACCGCGGGGAGGGAATCTCAAACAGCGTCAAGTATTGGATCAAACCAAATATCGAAAATCGAATTAAATCGGGCGAGATCCGCGCATACTTCCGCTCTTCGGTTAAGGAAATACGTCCGGATTCTGTGCTGGTGGCTACGCCCGAAGGCGAAGTCTGGATCAAGAACGACTTTGTGTTCGCAATGACGGGCTATCATCCCGATCTTGACTTTCTCGCAGCGCTCGGCATACGGCTCGATCCGGAGACGCAGCGGCCATACACCCATCCCGAAACGCTCGAGAGCGATACGAAGGGCGTTTACCTGGCGGGCGTAATCGTCGCAGGCATGCACACCAACGAGATTTTCATTGAGAACGGCCGTTTTCATGGCGAAAAAATCGCCCAAGCGATAAAGAGGGCGCTGAGCGCGTGAGCTCGCGCATGCGTTCGCTTCGTCCCTGAACATCGCGTCACGCCCGGCCGCGTCGACGCTGTTCACGGCGGCGCAAGAACGCCGGCCGCGCGCCGGCGCGTTTACATTGATTCGTAAATCTGGCCCGGAGGTACTCCTTGCGATCTGCAACTGTTATTCTGATTGCGGCGGCGAGCTGCGCGGGGCAACACAGGTTTGACGCCAGTTGGGAGTCGCTCGACCAAAGGCCGACGCCCACATGGTTCACTGACGCCAAATTCGGAATTTTTATTCACTGGGGGGTGTATTCCGTTCCCTCGTATGCGCCCGTAGGCGCGTACTCGGAGTGGTATTGGAATGCCCTGAACAAGGGCCGGCTCGACAGGGGGAAGCCCAACTCGACGTTCGCGTTTCATAGCCGCGTCTACGGCGAACGGTTTTCCTACTTCGATTTTGCCCCGATGTTCCGCGCTGAGCTCTTCGATCCGGCTCACTGGGCGGATGTATTCGAAAAGTCGGGGGCGAGATATGTTGTGCCGACTTCCAAGCATCACGACGGTTTTGCGCTCTGGCCGAGCGCCGAGGCGAGCCGCGACTGGGCGCGGCCGTGGAACGCCGTCGACATCGGACCAAAACGGGATCTCCTCGGCGACCTCGCGGCGGAAGTGCGCAAGCGGGGGCTGCGGTTCGGCTTCTACTATTCGCTGTATGAGTGGTACAACCCGCTCTGGCTCTCCGACAAGCCGCGCTTTATTCGCGAACACATGCATCCACAATTTAAAGACGTCGTTACGCGGTACAAACCGGCGATCATTTTCTCCGACGGCGAGTGGGACCTGACGAGCGCAGAGTGGAAGACGCCGGAGTTGCTGGCCTGGCTCTTCAATGAGTCGCCTGTCCGCGACGAGGTGGCGGTCAACGATCGTTGGGGCAAGGACACGCGCCATAAGCACGGCGGGTATTTCACCACCGAGTACGCCGCGGGGCTGCCATCCGGATCGCATCCCTGGGAAGAGAACCGCGGCATGGGTTTTTCATTCGGTTATAACCGCATGGAGCAGGTCGGCGATTACCGCACGGCGCGGGAACTCATTTTGATGCTTGCGGACCTGGTGAGTCGCGGCGGCAACCTGCTGCTAGATATCGGTCCGACGGCGGACGGCCGCATTCCGGTCGTCATGGAGGAGCGGCTGCTGCAGATCGGCGATTGGCTCAAACGCAATGGCGAGGCGATCTACGGCACGAGGCCATGGAAGCGCACGCGCCAGTGGAGCGCGGGCCAGATTCCGGAAATGAAATCGGGCGAATTTAATGTTCATTACGACGTCACCGATTACGTGGACCGGAAAAAGCCGGGGCAGGCCGTAATTGAGGCGTTCTTCACCGTAAAGCAGAACGATTTATACGCAATTGTTCCAGGGTGGCCCGGTCAAGGAATTGAAATCCGGGACGTACGAGCGCCGTCCGAAATGAGGGTGACGCTCTTAGGAGATCCGCGGCCGTTGCGCTGGTCGAGGTCGGGCAGCGGAATCGTCGTCCACCTGCCTTCCGGATCCGGCGATGCGGCGAAGGCGCAATACGCATGCGTGCTGAAGCTGACGGGACTCGCACGCTAGCCTCAGCGGCTGGCGACAGAGCGATCGTCAGTTGATGGCGCGCGGGAGCTGGTGATTTGCCGAACGGACTGCCTTGCGACTCGGCTGCGCGGCAGTTTGAGATTTCCTGTGCGATACTGTGGGTGTTAGTTTGAAGTGTCAGTGATAGAGCCTCGGTCTAGCCCGCTCGTTTTCCCCATAGTCCGCGCTCGTTTTGTCTGCCTTCAGCTACGGTTAGGAGAATTTAATGGCACGACTTTTCGTAGGAAATCTTCCCTATGCAGCAAACGAAACCGACGTTCAGAATTTTTTTTCGAACGCCGGCTACTCAGTGGACAGCGTGGACGTGATGCGCGACCGGTTCAGCGGCGAGGCTCGCGGCTTCGGTTTTGTCGAGATCAATGACGAGAACCAGGCGCAGGCGGCGATCCAGAGCTGCAACGGCAAGGAGCTGATGGGGCGCGCGATCGTGGTGAATGAAGCCCGTCCGGCGAACCGGGAAGGCGGCTCTGGCCGCGGGCCTCGAGGCGGAGGTTCCCAGGGCGGCGGCAGGCAGCGCGATTTCGGCGGCAGCAGAAACCGTTGGTAGAAGCGGCGCGTGAGCGCCGGCTCGAAAACGTCCGTAAGGAAACCAGAGGGCGGGAGAGATTCCGGCCTTCTGGTTTTTTGTTGAGATGCGAACCCTCCGGCGGCCGTCCAAGCTCGCCTGGGCATCGGCTCTTGCGCTCGCCCTGGCCGGAGGCGCGGCGCTGGCCCAGAGTCCGGCCCCGATCCCCTCTGAACGATGGAATCTCTTTTTCCAGGCTACGTCGATCGGGCAATACCACGGGTCCTTTCGCTCGCCGTATGAGGGGCCGAATAGTCTTCGAAGCGATCCCGAGCGCGATGTTTCACTGACCAGCACGCTGTTCTTGGGTGTGCGCCTCGCGCGCAACACCCAACTCTACTTCAATCCGGAAATCGCCGGAGGGCGCGGATTCAGCGGCGTAAACGGCATCGCCAATTTTACCAATGGCGAGATGCCGCGGGTCTCCGGAGCAACGCCGAAGCCGTACCTCGCCCGGCTGTATGTCACGCAGGATTTCGGATTCGGCTCAGAAAAAGAGTCATTTGCCAGCGAAGAGAATCAGCTTGCGGGAGAGCGCCCGATGACGCGCTACAGCATTACTGTGGGCCGCTTTACCGTGACCGATTTCTTCGACGACAACCGCTACACGCACGATCCTCGAACGCAGTTCATGGGCTGGGCCCTGATGTACAACGGCGCCTGGGATTACCCGGCCGATGTACGCGGGTATACATGGGGCTGGGTGCACGAGCTCCATACCCGCCGGTGGTCGATCAAATATGCAAGCGCCATGGAGCCAAAGGTCGCCAATGGATCGCAACTCGACCGGAAAGCGCTCCGGAATCGCGGCGACGTGTGGGAGGCGGAGATCCGGTACGCCCCCGGCGATCATCCGGGCGCCATACGGCTTCTCGGATACGCCAATCACGCTCGCGCCGGCAACTACGCGGAGGCGCTTCGTGACAGCGATCGCTCGGGCGAGCCGCCAAACGTCGCTGCGACTCGGCGGGATGGAACACTGAAGTATGGCTTCGGCGTAAATGCGGATCAGGAAATCACCAAGGAGATCGGCGTATTTGGACGCCTCGGCTGGAACGACGGCAAGACCGAGAGCTTCGCTTTTACCGCGATCGACCGGCTGGCGTCAGGCGGCGTGTCTGTTTCCGGTCTTCGATGGAAACGCCGTTTCGATACTGCCGGGACCGCAATGACCGTCGCGGGGCTTGCCGGAGTTCACGCGCTATACCTCGCCAGAGGAGGCGTCGATTTTCTGATTGGCGACGGAAAGCTGAAGTACGGGACGGAGCGGGTTTGGGAGACCTACTACTGTGCTCGCCTCTTTCCAGGCTTTTTCGCCAGCTACGACCTTCAGTACGTCGTCAACCCCGCCTACAACCGCGATCGCGGTCCGGTGTGGGTATCCTCAGTGCGGCTGCGGCTCCAGTTCGGGAAAGAAGCCCGCGCTTCCACGGGCGGAAAATAACGCGAACGGGCGGTTCACGATGTCCTAATGCGCTCCGCCCAAGTCCGTCACGCGGTCTGTTGGCCGGGCGAACCAGACGTACAGCGTCGGCAACAGCAGGACGCAAATGAATAACACCCCGACCAGACCGCCGACAATGACGATGGCGAATGGGCGCTGCGAGTCTGACCCGATGCCGTGCGACACCGCGGCCGGCAGCAAT
>Ga0209581_1002104_pt1 | contig 20207 bp, 17 predicted proteins | sample Coa_R2_FD_187160 | JGI IMG/M metagenome (GOLD analysis project Ga0209581, IMG submission 187160) | Surface soil microbial communities from Centralia Pennsylvania, which are recovering from an underground coalmine fire - Coalmine... | ecosystem: Environmental > Terrestrial > Soil > Unclassified ...
CAAGCTCGCGGAAGTCGGAGACGTGCTGGTGCGCGAACTCTGCAACCAGTTCGGTTTCGAACCGCGAAACGCCGAACCCGTCCTGGCCCCAATGTCCGAACCGGAAGCGGCCGATCCCGCACCGGATCGCCGCGCACTCGCATGAGCACTTTGACCAACCGCATTCCGGCCATCGTCACCGGCGAGAAGCTCGCGGGCGAGGACAAGATCTCGCGCAACCGCGCGGCCTTCGATGCCCACGCACCGATGTTGCGCAAGCCTTCGTGGATCCGCGTGCGCCTGCCGCAGGGCAACGCCGTGCAGCAGTTGAAGGCGAAGCTGCGCGCCAATGCATTGGTGACGGTGTGCGAGGAAGCTTCGTGTCCGAACATCCACGAATGTTTTTCCAAGGGCACGGCGACTTTCATGATCCTGGGCGATGTGTGCACGCGGCGCTGCTCGTTCTGTGACGTCGCGCACGGCCGGCCCAAGCCGCCCGATCCGCTGGAGCCGCTGCGGCTGGCGCACACCATCCGCGACATGGCTTTGCGTTATGTCGTGATTACTTCGGTCGATCGCGACGACTTGCGCGATGGCGGCGCGGCGCATTTCGCCGCGTGCATCCGCGAGGCGCGCAAGGAAAATCCGGCGCTGAAGATCGAAATCCTGACGCCCGACTTCCGCGGCAAGGGCCGCATGGAGCGCGCGCTGGACGCGCTGGAACACGACGTGCCCGACGTGTTCAACCACAACCTGGAAACCGTGCGCGAGCTGTATCGCGAAGTGCGTCCGGGCGCGGACTACGACTGGTCGCTGCAACTGCTGCGCGAATTCAAGGCGCGCCATCCCGATATCCCGACCAAGTCCGGCATCATGCTGGGCCTGGGCGAGACGAAGGAACAAGTACTCGGTGCGCTGCGCGATTTACGCGTCCACGACGTGGACATGATCACCATCGGCCAGTACCTGCAGCCCTCGCCGCATCACCATCCGGTGCTGCGCTACTGGACCCCGCAGGAGTTCGACGGGCTGCGCGAGGCCGGAATGGCGATGGGTTTCACGCACGTCGCGTCGGGACCGCTGGTACGTTCCTCCTACCACGCCGATCAGCAGGCGCACGAAGCGGGTTTTGTCGAAGAAGTGGCATAAGGAAAACTCCGAGAGCTTTATGAGCAAACGTTTTCTGCTGATCGCGTTTCTTGGCCTTTGCGTATTCGGCATCGCCCATGCCGACGATGCCCCGAACTGCCCGGCCTCCGCCGCCAGCAGCGCGGCCATCGCGCCGCCGCCGCCCACCGATGTCATCACCCAGGCTCCGGTGCTGAAACCGACCGCCGGACAGGCCGAAGCCGGTGTACTGGCCGCACGCTTGCTGACGCGTTTCCATTACAACGCGCAGCCGCTGGACGACGCGATGTCGGCCAAGATCTTCAAGGGCTACTTCGACGCGCTGGACGGGCAGAAGCTGTTCTTCACGCAGACCGATCTCGATCACTACGCCCCCGATCGCACCAAGCTGGATGACGCGGTCTGGAACGGCGATCTGTCGATTCCGTACGACATCTTCAATCTCTACGAGAAGCGCGCGGGCGAACGCACCCAGTACGCGCTCGATCTGCTGAAGAAGGGTTTCGACTTCAGCAAGGACGAGAGCTACCAGCCCGATCGCGACAAGGCGGCGTGGGCCAAGGACACCGCCGCGCTCAACGACATCTGGCGCAAGCGCGTCAAGAACGACTGGATCCGCCTGAAACTGGCGGGCCAGAAGGACGACGACATCCGCAAGACGCTCGCCAAGCGCTACACCAATTTCCTGGACCGCGTGCACCAGCTCGATTCGCAGGACGTGTTCCAGACCTTTATGAACGCGTACGCGATGGCGATCGATCCGCACAGCAATTACTTCGGACCGCGCGCGTCGGCGAATTTCGACATCGCGATGAAGCTCTCGCTGGACGGCATCGGCGCGGTGCTGGAACAGCATGACGACTACACGCTGATCCGCGAGATGGTGCCGGGCGGTCCGGCAGCCAGTTCCGGCAAGCTCGCGGTGGGCGACAAGATCGTGGCGGTGGGCCAGGGCGCCTGCGGCGCGCTGACCGACGTGGTCGGCTGGCGCATCGACGACGTGGTGGACAAGATTCGCGGTCCCAAAGGCAGCACCGTGCGGCTGGAAGTGCTGCCCGCCGCAGGAGGGGAGGACGCCAAGCACGTGCTGGTGACGCTGGTGCGCAAGACGGTCACCATCGCGGAGCAGGCGGCGAAGAAATCGATCATCAACGTCAAGGACGGCGACGTGACGCATCGTATCGGCGTGATCACGCTGCCGACTTTCTACGAGGATTTCGATGCGCGCCGGCGCGGAGATCCGGATTACAAGAGCGCCACGCGCGACGTCGCGAAACTGCTGGGCGAATTGAAGCAGCAGAAAGTCGATGGCGTGGTGATGGACGTGCGCGACAACGGCGGCGGCTCGCTGGCCGAAGCCACCGAACTCACCGGATTGTTCATCGACACCGGCCCGGTCGTGCAGGTGCGCGACGCGCGCGGCCGCGTCGAAGAAGAGAAGGACACCGACAAGGGCATGGCCTGGAGCGGCCCGCTGGCGGTGCTGGTCAACCGCGGTTCGGCGTCCGCCACCGAAATCTTCGCCGCCGCCGTGCAGGATTACGGCCGCGGTCTGGTGATCGGCGAGCAGACCTTCGGCAAGGGCACGGTGCAGAACCTCACCGATCTGGATCAGCTCGCACAGAACGAGAAGCCGACCTTCGGCGAACTGAAGATGACGATCGCGGAATTCTTCCGCATCAACGGTGGCTCCACGCAGTTGCGCGGCGTCACGCCCGACATCCAGTATCCGCACAGCGTGGATTTCGCCGATTTCGGCGAATCCAGTTACGACAACGCGCTGCCGTGGACGCATATCGATCCCGCGCAGTACAAGCCGGTCGCCAATCTGAAGCCGCTGATCCCGCAACTGACGCAGATGCACCAAGCGCGTTCGGCCAAGGATCCTTCCTGGCAATTGCTGCTGGACGAGCTGGCCGCCGCGCGCAAGCTGCACGACGAGAAAACGGTGTCGTTGAATTACGCGCAACGCGATGCGCAGCGCAAGCAACTCGATGCGCAGGACGCGCAGTTCAAGGCGCGCCGCAAGGCGCTGGGCGACGATTCGGCGGCCAGCCTGCGGCCCGACGACGGCCTGCAGCCGGGCGAGCGCAGCCTGCAATCCGATCTCGCGCAGGAAAAGGCGGCCAAGAACGCCAAGGATCCGGAGCTGGACGAAACCGCGCACATCCTGGCCGACGAGGTCGACCTGATCCGCGGCAACACCAAGCTCGCGGCGGAAGTGCTGCCGTATCGCGGCGTGTTGAACGGCGTCACCGACACCAACTGATTGCTTTCTTCTCTGCCGCCGCGCTGCCGCGCGGCGGCTCCCCCGAGAGGAGGGTGATTATTTGGCGTATCGCTCCCGCAGGAACGCGAAATACGCGCGCAAGCCTTGCGCTTCGCCGCCGCGCGGATGTCCAGGACGGTCGCCGTCGTTCCAGGCGTACACGTCCACGTGCAGCCACGGGATCGTCGCAGGCACGAAGCGCTCGAGATACAACGCGGCGGTGATGGCGCCGGCGTGGCGCGAGGCGCCTGTGTTGACCAGATCGGCCACGTGCGACGCGAGCATGGTGCGATAGGGATGCCACAACGGCAGCCGCCACAGCGGATCGTGCTGCGCGCGGGCTGCGGCGAGCAACGCTTCGGCTAAAGCATCGTCGTTGGCGAACAGCGCGGGCAGGTCGGGGCCCAGCGCCACGCGCGCGGCGCCGGTCAGCGTGGCGAAGTCGATCAGCAGATCGGGCTTCTCTTCCACGCACGCGGCCAGCGCATCGCACAGGATCAGCCGGCCTTCTGCGTCGGTATTGTCCACTTCCACCGTGACGCCCGCGCGCGTGCGGATCACCTCGCCCGGCTTCAGCGCGTCGCCCGAGATCGCGTTGTCCACCGCGGGGATCACCAGTAGCAGACGCATCGGCAGCTTCGCCGTCATTACCAGCCGAGCCAAAGCGAGCGCATGCGCGGCGCCGCCCATGTCCTTCTTCATCCAGCGCATGCCGTCGGCAGGCTTGATGTCCAACCCGCCGGAGTCGAACGTGACGCCCTTGCCGACGAGCGCCAGCAATGGATCGGCAAGTTTTCCCCAACGCAGCATCGCCACGCGCGGCGCCTGCGCGCTGGCGCGGCCGACCGCGTGCACGGTCGGGAATTCGCGCTTCAGCACTTCGCCTTCGAACAGCTTGAACTCCGCGCGGTGTTCGCGCGCGGCGTCGCGCACCGCCTCGCACAATTGCGCGGGACCCAGATCCTCGCTGGGCGTGTTGATCAGGTCCCGCACCTGTGTGATCGCATCCAGCAGCGGTGCCATTTCGTTCAACACCGCGCGCGGCAGCAACAGGCGTGGCAGATCTTTCTTCGAAGCGACGTAACGCGTGTAGCGATATGCACCGAGCGCCCAGCCGAGTGCGGCGTCGCCGGGCGAAAGCAGCTCGTTGTCGAGCATGTAATCGCCGGTCGGCAGCAACGACGGCAGCGCGCCCAGCGCGAACGGCGGTGAAGACAGATCCACGCCGGCCAGCACGCGCGCGAGTTCACCGCGCGCATCCGGTAGCAGACAGAGCTGGCCGGGGCCGGCATCGAAACCGCAGTTGTCTGCCCAGCGCCGCTCGCGCGCGGAGAGTTTGTTCCGGCGCGTGCGCCAGTGCGCGCGATCCAGCGGCTCCAGCGGCACGCCGCGGCGGCCGCGCCCCGATTCCCCCAGTGCGCGCCTCACGCGCGCCTTCCGCGGATGGCCGATCGATGCGTCATTGCGAGCCGGACAATTTCAACACCTGGCCCACCCGCAGGTTGTCGCTCTTCAGATCGTTCCACTTGCGCAGGTCGGACACGCTGATCGATTTCTTGCGCGCGATCGAGGAAAGCGTGTCGCCCTTGCTGACGGTGTAACTGCCGCCCGCGCCCGCGGACGCCGGCGGCGTCACCGGCGTGACCGCGCCACTGGCGGAGATCAACACCGGATTCGACGGCGCCGTCGATTCGGCTTTCTTCAGCGCCGGATTGCTTGCGGGCGTGGTCGCAGCCTGTGTGGCGGATGCGACGACCACCGCGGTCGACGCGTTGGCCGGAGCCGCCGCAAGCACGTCGCCGGTCGGCTTGCCCGTGCTGACGGCGTCGGTCTGGGCCGCGGCGACGGTCGGCGCGGGTGCCTGCTTCGCGTCTGCTTTCTGCTGCGACTGCGCGCGCGCCTGCGTCATGCGCAGATAGGCCTGCGCGGTGCGTTCGGAGGTCGGCGCGACCGATACATCGTGCGAATACGTCGCACCCGGTGCGCTCACCGGCGTGGGTGTGGACGCTTGCGCAACGGTTTGTGCCGGCGGTGTCAGGCCTTCGCTGATCATTTTCGCGGTGACCGCGGCGACTTGCTGATCCGTCGGCTGCGCGGTCAGCGTCGGCGCGTCGGCGTAGGGCAGCAGGTCGTGCTCGCGCATCAGCTTCTTGGCTTCATCGGTGTTCAGAAAATCCATGAACTTGGCGATATCGGCCGCGTGCGGACTGTTGGGATTGGAAGCCAGATAGATCGCGGTGTACAGCGGATAGCTGCCATCGGCCACGGTGGCGGGTGTCGGCATCACGCCTTCCACCGGGATGATCTTCACCTGCTTGTTCTTGTGCACGCCGGAGAGCGTGGACAGGCCCATGGCTTTCGGATCCAGCGCCACGCCCTGTTCCAGTGCATCGACGTTGATGTACCAGCGCGGCGCCGCGACACCCGCATCGCCGTGGCCGTACATGAGCCGGCGGAAGCTGTATTCGGTGCCGTCCAGCGGACTTCCCACCGAATACAGGTCGATCGGTTCGTCCTTGCCGCCGAGCTGCTGCCAGTTGGTGATGTCGCCGTAATAGACGTCGTGCAACTGTTTCAGGGTGAGGTTGCTGACCGGATTGTCGGGCGAGGTGATGATCACCAGTGCATCCCACGCCACGGGCGTGAACGTCAGGCCCGCTTCCTGCGCACGGCCGGGGAAACCGGGGCGCGCGCTGGCGGCGATGTCGGCGCTGCCGTTGAGCGTGGCATCGATGCCCGAAATGGTATTGAACGGCTGTACCTCGATGTTGCCCTTGCCGGCGTCCTCGTACGCCTTGGCGACGTCGTCCACCAGCGAGCGCGAGGTGGCGAGATCGCCGCGGACGACCAGCGCGGGACCGCTGGCCTTCTTGTGCGACGACTTGTGGTGGCTGGAATGTTTGGTCGCGGCGGAGGCGGTGAAGGCGGCTCCGGCGCAGCACAGCAACAGGATGGCGGAAAGCGGATGCAACAAACGCGAAAACATGAGTACGGATTCCGTGCGTGATCGTCGCGGCCTCTTGGCCGCGATGCGATTATGGGTGAAGGTCGGGCAGTGTGTGTGAATGCAAAGCGGGAGACGGGAGATGAGAGACGGGAGAAGTGAACTCTGCGCGTCGTCGAGTTTCTCGTTTCCCTCTTCCGTCTCTCGTCTCCTCGGCTTATTCGATCGTCACCTGTCCCAGTTGTCCGCCGCGCACGACATTCAACACCAGTTGGCGCGGATGTGCGGCGAGCGCCTTGCGCAATGCGGAAAGATTCGGCGTGGAACGATTGTTGACGCCGATCACGATGTCGCCTGCGGCGAGACCCTGGCTCGCGGCGCGGCTGCCGTCCTGCACGTCGCTGATTCCCACGCCATTGATGCCTTGCGCGCGCAAGTCACCGGGCAGTTCCACGAACGATGCCCCGGACAGGCGCGGATCGAGCGCGTCGCCGGTCAACGTGTTGGCGTCGGCCGCGAGTTTCGCGCTCACCTGCAGCGTCTTGCCGTCGCGCAATACGTCGAGGCTCAACGTACTGCCCAGTGGTTTCAGGCCCTGCACGTTGCGCAGGTCCTGCGCGTCGTCGATCGGCTTGCCGTCGGCGGCGACCACCAGATCGCCCGGTCGCAGTCCCGCGCGCGCCGCCGGCGAATTGGGCGTCACCTCGGTGATCAGCGCGCCCTTGTCGTTCTTGATGCCCAGCGCCGCGGCGATGCGCGGCGAGAGATCCTGCGACTCCACGCCCAGGCTGCCGCGCGCGACGTGCCCGGTCTTGATCAATTGCTGCATCACGGAGACGGCGAGGTCGGACGGAATCGCGAAGCCTAGTCCCGCGCTGGCGCCCGAGGGCGAATAGATCATCGAGTTGATGCCGACCAGTTCGCCGTTGAGATTCACCAGCGCGCCGCCGGAGTTGCCGGGATTGATCGAAGCGTCGGTCTGGATGTAGTTCTGGTAACCGTTGGTGCGCAGCCCCTGCCGCTGCAATCCGGAGATGATGCCGGACGTGGCCGATTGACCCAGGCCGAACGGATCACCGATCGCCACCACGAAATCGCCCACGCGCAGTTTCTTCGAATCAGCCAGCGGCAGCGCGGTGAGGTTCTGCGCCGGAATCTGGATCACCGCGATGTCGGTGGCGGGATCGGTGCCGATCAGTTTGGCCTGGAAACTGCGGCCGTCGGTCAGCGTCACCTTGATGTCGTCCGCGCCCGCGACCACGTGATTGTTGGTGAGGATATAACCGCGTTGCGCGTCCACGATTACGCCCGACCCAAGTGATTGTTCGATCGCCTCGCGCGGCGGCGCCATCGGCAGGCCGAAGAACTGCCGCATGATCGGATCGTCGAAGAACGGGTCGCGGATCTTGCGGTGCGTGGTGGAAGAGATGTTCACCACCGCGGGCGATACCTTGGCCAACATCGGCGCCAGCGAAGGCAGTTGCTGCCCGTTGACCGCCATCGGCAGGGTGCCGGCGTTGCCGCAGCCGGCCAGCATCAGCAGCGACAGCATTCCGCCCAGAAGGAAATGACCGCGCAAGGATTTCGACATGCTCACCCTCGTTTATTTGTGCGGTCGTCCCTGACCGCAAAAGTCAAAAAGCAGCCGTCCGTGGCTGCACTTCTCAAATTTTGCGATCATCCATGATCGCGTAGATCAAAAAGCGGACATCCACGTCCGCAGTTTTGTGTGTGGTCGTCCATGACCACGAAGATCAACAAGCGGCCATCCTTGGCCGCACTTCTCAACAAAGCCCGCAGTACCGACCGCATCGCGGCCGAAAAGTTGGGCGATCACGCGATCGGTCCGGCCGATCCATTCTTGTACACCGCGCAAGCTCGCCATTTCTGGCTGCCAGCTTTACATGGGGCACAAGGGAGCGTAGGGTTGACTCCCGGCCGTGATCACAACATCTTGTGTTCTGTACGCGCCGGAAAACCCAAGGCTTGGGCCGGTGCGCCGCAGGACGATCGTGATCCACCCGCCCGAAAACGATATACAGAAGCGAGGGGAGAGGACAAGAATGAGCACGCTGCGCGCGGAAAACGCGGTGCGGCCGGCGGCGGAAATTCCGCTGCAGCCGGCGTCGTTCGACATCTGGGACAAGAAGTACCGGCTGAAGACCAAGCAGGGCCAGCCCGTTGACCAGACGGTCGATGACACCTACCAACGCGTGGCGCGTGCGCTCTCCGAAGTGGAAACCACGCCGCAACTGCGCGAGCACTGGTACGAGCGTTTCCTGTGGGCGCTGCGGCGCGGCGCGATCCCCGCCGGACGCATCACCTCCAACGCCGGCGCGCGCGAACACAAGCCCAAGACTTCCACCATCAACTGCACGGTGTCGGGAACCGTGCGCGATTCGATGGACGACATCCTGGAGAAAGTCCACGAAGCGGGACTGACGCTGAAAGCGGGCTGCGGCATCGGCTACGAATTCTCGACCCTGCGTCCGCGCGGCGCGTACGTCTCGGGTGCGGGTGCGTACACCAGCGGCCCGCTGTCCTTCATGGACATCTACGACAAGATGTGTTTCACCGTCTCCAGCGCGGGCGGCCGCCGCGGCGCGCAGATGGGTACCTTCGACGTGGCGCACCCGGACGCGCGCGAGTTCATCCGCGCCAAGCGCGAAGACGGGCGGCTGCGCCAGTTCAACCTCTCGTTGCTGATCACCGATGATTTCATGCAGGCAGTGGAGGCCGACGGCGACTGGCCGCTGCTGTTTCCGATCCACGTCAAGGAAAAGGACGAGTTCGATCTCGGCGACGCCTCGAAGGTAATCTGGCGCGAATGGCCCGCGCACGACAACTACATCGTGCGCGACGACGGCCTGGTGGCCTGCAAGGTGTACGGGCACCTGAAAGCCCGGCACCTGTGGGACATGATCATGGTCTCGACGTACGACTACGCCGAGCCCGGCTTCATCCTGATCGACCGCGTCAACGAGATGAACAACAACTGGTGGTGCGAGAACATCCGCGCGACCAACCCTTGCGTGACCGCGGATACGCGTTTGGCCACCCAATACGGAATGGTGCCAATCGGCGAGCTGTATCTGAGCGGTGCGCCGCTGACCGTTTCGGTTGACAAACGCTCGCTGGGAATGGCGTGCAGGGGCGTGGACGTTCGCCCCGCGAAACCTGCCTTCGTGACGGCTCGCCATGCTCCGGTCTACCGCGTGCGCATGGAAGACGGTTATGAAATCAAGGCTACCGAATGGCACGATTTCTATGTTGAGCGTGGCAAGGTCAAACTGCGCGATCTGCAGGTCGGTGAGCGCATCCTGGTGCAGTCCGGCAAAGGACAGTTCGGAAAACAAGGCAGCGAGGATCTGGGTCTTCTGCTGGGGCTGATCACCGGCGACGGCCATTTCACCAATCGCGGTAATGATCAACGCGCTGCGGTGGTCACTTTGTGGGGTGAAGAACGGGCCTTGGCTGATAGAGTGGCGGCATACGTCAATACGCTGATCGCGCATATGGCTGATGCCCGGCGCGATTATCGCGTCTCGCCCGTGGCTGTCCCGCAGCGGCAGCAGGTTTTCATTCGCTCCGTGCTGCTGGCAAGGCTGCTGGAGCACTACGGCTTCACGGCTTCAACCAAGTTGCGTGTGCCGGAAGTGGTTTGGCGCGGGTCCGAAGCGTGCGTCAAAGGATATTTGCGGGCGCTATTTCAGTGCGATGGCACCGTGAACATCTCCAGTTCCAGCCAGAGCTGCTCAATCCGCCTTGCTTCCAGCGAACCGGATTTGCTGAAGGATGTTCAGATGCTGCTGGCGAATCTGGGCGTGTTCTGCCGCATTCGCAAGCGGCGTGATGCACGCATGCGTCTGATGCCTGACGGGCATGGTGCAAGTCGTGAATATTCGTGTTCGGCTGATTTCGAACTGATCATCGATGGCGAGTCGCGCGAGCGATTCATGGATGAGGTCGGCTTCGTACTTCCACAGAAAAACGAGCGTTATCACGCCTGGCGCCGAGGCAAGCTTCTGCGCAAGAGCCAGCGCTTCGCCTCTCGCATCGAAAGCATCGAATACGTCGGCGAAGAGGCGGTGTACGACACAACTCAACCCGATCACAACGCGGTCATATTCAACGGATTGGTAACCGGACAATGCGGCGAGCAGCCATTGCCGCCGTACGGCTCCTGCCTGCTCGGTTCGGTGAACCTCACCACCTTCGTGCGCGATCCGTTCGGGCCCAAGGCGCGCTTCGACTGGGACGAATACCGCGAGGTCGTGCGCGTGTTCACGCGCATGCTGGACAACGTGGTCGAGATCAACGGCCTGCCGCTGGAACGGCAGCGCGAGGAAATCCTGCGCAAGCGCCGCCACGGCATGGGCTTCCTCGGGCTGGGTTCCACGCTGGCGATGCTGAAGCTGCGCTATGGTTCGGAAGAATCGGTCACCTTCACCGAAGACGTCGCGCGCGAAATGGCGTTGGCCGGCTGGGAAGTCGCGCTGCAACTGGCGCAGGAGAAAGGCCCGGCGCCGATCATGGACGAGACCTTCGAAGTCACCGGCGAGATGCTGCGCAAGCGTCCCGAAATGGCGCAGGACGGCTACAAGGTGGGCGACAGGATTCCCGGCCGCGTGCTGCACGCCAGGTATTCGCGCTACATGCAGCGCGTGGCGCAGGTGCGCCCCGATCTGGCCGAGCAGCTCGCGCAGACCGGCGCGCGCTTCACCCACCACACCTCGATCGCGCCCACCGGCACGATTTCGCTCAGCCTCGCCAACAACGCCAGCAACGGTATCGAGCCTTCGTTCGCGCACACCTATTCGCGCAACGTGATCCGCGAGGGCCGCAAGACCAAGGAGAAGGTCGAGGTGATGAGTTTCGAACTGCTGGCCTACCGCGCGCTGATCAACGCCGAGGCCACGCCGGGTTCGGACGATCCGAAAAAGCGGCTGCCCGACTACTTCGTGGCGGCCGACGACATCACGCCGGTGCAGCACGTCGACATCCAGGCGGCGGCGCAGAAATGGACGGATTCGTCCATCTCCAAGACCGCCAACGTGCCCACCGATTACCCCTTCGAAGACTTCAAGGACATCTACTTCCACGCCTACAAGGCAGGCCTCAAGGGCTGCACCACCTTCCGCTTCAACCCGGCCGCATTCCAGGGCGTGCTGGTGAAGGAAACCGACCTCGAAAATACCCTCTACCGTTTCGAACTGGAGGACGGTACTGTTGTGCAACTGAAAGGAAACGAGGAAGTCGAGTACGACGGCGAAAAGCACACCGCCGCCAATCTGTTCGATGCGTTGAAGGAAGGGTACTACGGCAAGTTCTGATCGCTCTAAGATGCGAGGTGCGTCGAGGAGGATCGAGCGAAATTCCGATTCGGTCGTGGCGAAGGCGACGCGTCCGGTCGCACCGTAGAAGCGAAAGTCCACTGTCAATTGAGGGGTACCACCGATGAGCAACGAAACGACGTTCCCGTGGGGCAGCAGCGATCCGATGGCGGAAGCACCGGCGGCCGATTCGTCCGCGCCGGCCAAGAAGGCTCCGGCCAAGAAATCTCCGGCGAAGAAAGCCGCGAAGAAGTCGGCCAAGAAAGCTGCACCGAAGAAGGCCGCGAAGAAATCCGCCAAGAAGGCCGCCAAGAAAGGCGGCGCGCGCAAGGGCGCGAAGAAAGCCGCGAAGAAGGGCGGCGCACGCAAGGGTGCAAAGAAAGGCGGCGCACGCAAAGGCGCAAAGAAAGGCGCCAAGAAAGCCGCGAAGAAGGGCGGCGCGCGCAAGGGTGCGAAGAAGGGCGGACGCAAGGGCCGCAAGTAAGAATGCAGCACACTGACGCCGGCGTCCGCATCGAGACGCCGGCGTGTATTTTTTTTTTAGCCCTCCCCTTCAAGGGGAGGGTTGGGCAGGGATGGTGTTGAAACGCGCAGCAGGTCAGTCATGAGCACGAAAATCGACAAGAAGATCACGGGCTATCAGGTCGTGAAACCCGACCCGGCTCTCTCGGCGCCCGAAGCGAAGCAGGCGGAAGCGCCCAAGCCCCTCGTGGCCGAAGTGATCCAGATGCACGAGAAGGTCGAGCGCCCCGACACGCTGATCGGCGCCACCTACAAGATCAAGTCGCCGCTGTTCGAGCACGCGCTGTACGTCACGATCAACGACATCGTGCTCAACGCCGGCACCGAATACGAACTGCGCCGGCCCTTCGAGATTTTCATCAACTCGAAGAACATGGACCACTTCCAGTGGATCGTGGCGCTCACCCGCATCATGTCCGCGGTATTCCGCAAGGGCGGCGACGTCACCTTCCTGGTCGAGGAACTGAAGGCCGTGTTCGATCCGCGCGGCGGCTACTTCAAGGCCGGCGGCGTGTACATGCCCTCGATCGTGGCGGAGCTCGGCAACATCGTCGAGCAGCACCTGAAGATGATCGGCCTGCTGCACGATCCGGAACTGTCCGATTCCCAGCGCAAGCTGATCGCCGAAAAGCGCGCCGCCTACGAAGCCGCCTCGTCAAAAAAAAACTCTGAAATAAGTACCGCCGGTGAAATGGGCGGCGCGATGGTCAGCCCTTCTCCCTCTCCCCAGCGGGGAGAGGCGGCGCGCAGCGCCGAGTGCGCAGCGCTGGGTGAGAGGGCGAGTGCCGAGAGCGCATCCGAATCCGCAAGCAATTTCCCGCCCGGCGCCCAGCTCTGCGGCAAGTGCAACACCCTCGCGCTGGTGCTGCTGGATGGATGCCAGACTTGTCTCAACTGCGGATACAGCAAGTGCGGATGAGCTAGACCCACAGTTCAATTTCGACAGGGGGTCGAAATGGAAATCGCAGCACCGAACATTGTGGGTGCGGCGCTCTTAACTCAGTTGATGCTTGTGCTCGTCTTAGCTATTGCGTTAGCAATGCTTGCTCGTCCATTTGCATCACGCGGAAGGTTCCGCGAGGGCGAATCCTTCCAAACTTCGTTTGGCGCGTGGGTATTGATCTTTCTTCTCATTGCGACTTTCGCGCCACTTCTATTTTCGGATGCTTTTGCCCAAATCTGGGGGCCTCTATTCGGAACAAAGGCTCCTGGCGGGCTCGCGTGGACGTCCGCCCTCACGATTGTCTTTCTTTGCAACTTAGCTGTCTCCGGGATACTTATTTTCTTGACAGGCGGAAGCGCTGTAAGTCCGTTTCAGGCAATGCTGTTCCTTTTTCCACCGCTAGCAATCTTCTTGAGACAACCAGTCAGCCGCATCGTTACATACGGTGTTCTCGCTTGTGTGATCTATGGATGTTTGCTTTTCTTCGAGACCGCAGACTTTAAAGAGCGGCGAGTAATTAGAAATAAAGTGGCGACCACCTTCGTTGCTGCATCCTGTTTACTTATCGTTGCTAATCGGGATAATTACTCGCCCGACGTAACCCGCGCCGACGCGCCTGTCATTCGACCGTCGCATACGCCCTCACCGGAAACGTCCCCATTCCCTTGACCTTCACCGGCACGGCGGAGAAGCGGAACGGCGTGTCCGGCAATTGTTCCAGGCCGCGCAGGTGTTCGACGATCGGGATGCCGGCGCGCAGCAGGATCGAATGCACGGGCCGGCGCAGGTCGGCGGTGTCGTCGATGTTCAAGGAATCGATGCCGACCAGTCGCGCGCCGTGGTCGCGCAGGTAAACCGCCGCGTCCTCGGTGAGGAACGGATGGCCTTCGAAGTACCGATCGGTGCGCCAGTGCCGATCCCAGCCGGTGTGCACCAGCACGGCCTTGCCACGCACGTCCATTGAAGCGAACGCGTCACGACCGATCGCGCGGCCGTTCAATCCGACAGCACGCACCACCACACCATCCAGTTCCGCGACTTCATCGAGATCAAATTGCGAAACATCCTTGCCGTCGGCATAGCGGTGGTACGGGCTGTCGATGTAGGTGCCGGTGTTGGCGACCATCGTGATCCGGCCGATGTGGAACTCGGTGCCCTGGGCGTACAGCGCGCGCGACTGCTCGCGGCTGAGGTGATCGCACACGATCGGCGCCGGCAGGCCCTTGTACGTGATCAGGCCGTCCTCGATGGTGTGGCTGAGATCGATGCGCCGCGTGCTCATGGCGATTTCGTCCAGCGCAAATCCGCCACCACCGGAAAATGGTCGGACGGATAGAGTTTGCCCTCGTGCGTGGTGACGGTGCGCACGTCCTCGACCTCGAAGCCGCGCACCAGGATCCAGTCGATGCGCTGATCGGGATTGCCGGTGAAGTTATGGAAGGTCTTGTCCGGACCGCTGCGGCGCGGCGCCACCAGCCAGGCGTCTTGCAGATGTTGCGTCATCATTGCGTGCACGCCGCTGTCCGGCCCGGTGTTGAAGTCGCCGGTCAGCACGAAGGGTTCGTCTGTGGGCAGTTCGCCGATGCGTTTCAGTATCAGCGCGGCACAGCGTTCGCGGATCGCTTCGTCCTGCGCGCGGTAGGGCAGGTGCGTGTCGTAAAGCACGAAGAGGCGGCCGTCCTTGGTCTGGAATTTCGCCCAGGTCACCATGCGCGGATAAATATTTCCCCAGGTGATGCTGCCAGGCACGTCCGGCGTGTCGGACAGCCAGAAGTTGCCGGATTGCAAGACGCGCAAGCGATCGCGCCGGTAGAACACGCCCATGTGCTCGTCGCCGTCGTCGCCCTTGCGGCCCATGCCGAACCACGTGTATTCCGGCAATTTCGAGACGACGTAATCGCCCTGTTCCTTGTACAGCTCCTGCGTGCCGAACACGTCCGGATGCTGCTCGCGGATCGTCCGCACGAACAGATCGCGTCGCGCTTCCCAGCGCTCCGGCCCGTCGGATTCCTGCGGCAGCCGCACGTTGAAGGTCATCACGCGCAGCGTGTCGGCGGCGTGCGCAGAGCCCAGCCCCATCGCGGCGAAACTCACCAAGAGCAACAGCAAGCGCGAGGCCGACATGAATGTCTCCCGCGGACGACAGATACAGACTCTAGCAGCTACGCGCCACGGCGATTCCTGGTTCGCTTATCCTGCGCGCCAGCTCTCACACGCGGCGCGCTCATGGACGCTTTCAGTTACCTCTCCGTCCTGCTGTCGATCATCCTGGGGTTGGCGATCACGCAAATCCTGCAGGGCTTCCGCGACCTGATGCAGGCACGCACGCGATTGCGGTTGTACTGGCCTTCGCTGCTATGGGCGATTCTGCTGCTGGTGATCTGCGTGCAGGAATGGTGGGCGATGTTCGGCTGGCGCAACTACCATCCTTGGACGTTCTTCGGCTTTTCGCTGATGCTCGGGCAGACCGTGGCCACGTATCTCGCCGCGGCACTGGCGTTGCCGGACGTGCGCGCCGACGAGCCGATCGACTTGCGCACGTATTACTACGCGAATCATCGGTGGTTCTTCGCGCTCGGTGTGATCGTTGTGGTGATCAGCATCAGCAAGGATTTCGTACTGTCCGGGTCCCTGCCGGCTCCGTTGCTGGATTTCATTGCGGAACTGATTTTCATCGTGGTGTTCGGCGCGCTGGCTCTCACCGCGCGCGAGCGCGTACACAAGATGCTTGCACCGCTCGCTACGCTGCTCTTCATCGGTTACATCGCGGCACTGTTCATGCGGTTGCATTGAAGCCACACCGGGCCACATGGGAACGCCGCGCGTGCGATCCTGCTTCACGGTCAAACTGTTAACCTGATCGTCGATGACAGCGCAACGCATGCAGGGAAGCAAGCGCGACGGCCGCCCGATGTGGATCGCCGCGGCCGGCATCGGCCTGATCTATGTCGGCAGCACGCTGCTGACGCCGCTGTATCCGATCTACCGGCGCGATTTCCATTTTTCGGAATTGATCGTCACCGCGATCTACGCGGTGTACGTGATCGGCAATCTCGCGGTGCTGTTCTTCTTCGGGCGATTGTCCGACCAGATCGGCCGCCGCGCGGCCACGTGGATCGCGATCGGCATCACCGCCGCGAGCGCGCTGCTGTTCCTGTCCGCGAGCAGCGTGGCCTGGCTGTTTCCCGCGCGCATCCTCAACGGGTTCGCCGCCGGTTTGGGCGCGGGCGCATTGACCGCATGGATCGCCGAACTGGAACCACACGGCGATCGCGTGCGCGCGGCGGTGGTGGCGAGTGCCGCCAATCTCGGCGGACTCGCGTTCGGTGCGCTGCTGGCCGGTGTACTGGCGCAGTTCGCGCCGTGGCCGCTGCGTCTGCCGTATATCGCATTCCTGATCCTGCTGCTCGCGTTGTCCGTGACGCTGCGTGCGGTGAACGAGACCGTGCGGCAGCCGGTGCGCGAATTCGCGAAACTACAATTGCGCCCTCGCATCGGCGTGCCGCGTGAATTGCGTCTCGCGTTCGTCGCGCCCGCGGCGATCGCCTTCGCCGCGTTCGCGCTGGGCGGTTTTTATGCCGCGCTGGCGCCGGAGGTGCTCGCGCGCAGCCTGCATCGTGGTGCGCCGCTGATCGTGGGCGGCATCGTCGCGTTGTTCTTTGCGAGCGGCGTATTCACCGCGGTGCTGACGCGCGCGCTGCGGGGCCGCAACGCGATGCTCGCGGCGCTGATCCTGTTGTGGATCGGCCTGGGATTGCTGACGCTGTCCGAAGCGCTGCATTCGATGACGCTGCTGGTGCTGGCATCCATCCTCACCGGCGCGGCCATGGCGCTGGGCTATCGCGGCAGCCTGCAGATCATCAACGAGATCGCGCCGGAACGGCAGCGCGCGGAACTGGTCTCGAGCTATCTGCTGGTCTGTTACACCGCCAATTCGCTGCCGGTGATCGGCGTTGGCGTGTTGTCGCTGCCGCTCGGTCCCGAGAACGCTCATCGCGTGTTCGCGATCGTGCTGGTGGCGCTGGCTTCCATCGCCTGCGCGATCGGGCTGCGCTACGCGCCGCGGTAGAAACCGCCCTTCGCTTCCTGCGGGCGTCGCCGGAAAGCCACGCTGATGCGCGGCCCGACCTTTGCGCGCGTCTTCGGGATGCCGTGATCGTAATTGAGCTGCGTGCGCCAGCTCATCAGCAGTAGGCTGCCCGGTTCCAGATCGAGGTGCAGCGCGCACCGCGGCGGATGCTTGGAGCGGATGTCCATGCGCCGCGTCGCACCCAGCGACAGCAGCGCGATCGGAAAACCGCGCCGCAAATCCTCGAGGCGATCGTTGTGCGGCGCCACGCTGTCGCGGCCGTCGCGGTAGAAGTTCAAACCGATGCTGTTGAAGTCGATGCGCGTCAGCGAGCGCACCGCATCCGCCGCTTCGCGCAGGCTCTCGTGCAGCTCCGGATCGTCCAAGCGAAAATGGTGCGTGAGCCGCGGCACGTCGACTTCGCGGCCGTACATTTCGCGCCGCTGCGCGTGCCAGTCGATGCCGTCGCGCAATTGCGCGAACCACGCCTGTGCACGTTCCGCCGGAATCGCATCCGGGAGATAGCGGATGCGGCCGGTCGCATCGTCCAGCAGCAGGCCGGAATCGGAGCCCAGCAGATCGGGTTGCGTCATGTGGGCCTGTTAACGCCATGCCAAGCGAACCGCGTTGCTTCCGCAGCGGTTGCCAGACAAGGTCGCGTGCCGCAGCGCCATAGCCAGACTATGGCCAAGGCGCGCGCCGTAGTATGGCGGCCGCTGCGGAGCAACCCGAAGGGCCGTGGCCCTTTGCCCGCATGGCTGCGTCATCGCTCGTCGAAGTATCGACATACATCTTCCTCGCTCTTCCTTGCCCTGCAGGCAAAGGGCCTACGGCGCGGCCGTTTGGCATGGCGTTAACAGACCCGCCATGCTAGCCGCCGCGCAGTGAGTCCGGCGTTAGCTGCCGGATTTCACCAGCAGGTGCTTGGCGATCGCGCCGTGCATGCGCCCAATGCCGCGTGCGACGTGCAGCATCAGGAACAATCCGAAGAAGCCGACCACGAACTCGACCGGCCACATGAAAGGCGGCACGTAGTAGCGGATGTTGCCGACTTCCGCGACTGGCAAATGCCAGAACGCCTGCGCGAACGGCGCGGCCATCAGCGCCACCGGCACCACCGTGCTGACGATCAGCAGCACGAAATAGATGATGCCCAGCGGCAGCATGATCAGCATGTAGAACAGGCTGGACCACGAGCGCGGATCTGTGAACATCGCCACGATGCGCTGCCCGAGGGGTTTATCGCGCTCGGTGTATGGCGGCCGCCGCGGCATGCGCACGCCCAGCATGCCTTCCACGATGCGGCCTTCCAGCAGGCTGAGCATGCGTACCGAACCGAAGAACAGGATCAGGAACGGAATGCCGATCAGCGACAACGCGAAACCCATCGACAAAGCGATTCCGGTGACCGCCCAGGTGAAATAGAAGATGCCGGTGGCGAGCGACAGCAGCAGATAGAACATCGACGCGTAGGCGTGCGGGTCGGCCGCGACCGCGAAGAAACGCGATATCGGATTGCTGCGTGGCGGCCGCAGCGGCGGACGCAGCGCGCGCGTCACCGTCGCTTCCTGCGTGCGGTAGATTTCCGCCACTTCTTCCGGCGCGCCATAACTGTTGACGATCTTCGCCAGCAGTTCTTCCTCGCTCATGCCGGGGTTGTCGGCCAGCTCCGAACGCAGGTGTTCCTCGGCGTCGTAGAGCGCGTCCTGGATCATCGCCGGGTCCGCGCCGGCCAGCGCCGCGCGCAATTGCTCGAGGTATTCGGCGATGCTGCGGGGTGCGGCGTTTGCGTTCATGAGCAGAAGTCCTCGATCACGATTTGAGAGTTGCGTCGACGAAGCGGCGCGTTTCGTTCCAGGCGATGATCCACTCGCGGAGCACGCGCCGGCCCAGCGGGGTGATGCGGTAATAGCGCCGCGGCGGTCCGGCCACGGACGGTTCCACGTGCGTATCCAGCAACTCCGCGGCGCTCAAGTTGCGCAGCACCGGATACAGCGCACTTTGTTTTCCCGCCAGCACGCCGCCCGCGCTGCCCTCCAGCTTCTTGGCGATCTGGTAGCCGTACAGCGGCTCGCGTGCTGCCGCCAGCACCGCCAGCAGCACCAGCGACACCGTGCCTGCGGCCAGTTCCTTCTCGAATTTCTTGAGGTGGGACTCGGTGTCGCTCACGTGCGCATGAATTCAGTGCAGCATAGACAGGAGTGAATTATAGTGATAACTTCATAATAGTGGATGCGCCGGAAGTCACGCACCGGCACGTCTCATAAGTCATGCTTCCATGTGCCGCGGAAAGGCGCACAATGGGAACGAAGCAACGTTTTGCTGCTTTGGCGCATCAAAGCAGCAGTTGACGGAGGACGAAAATGATCGAACTCGGATTGCTGGGCCTGGCCGTGGTGATCGGCGTGTTCTGGCTGATCGCCGCGGTGATCGGTGGCTTGTTCAAGCTGATCTTCGGACTGTTCGGCGCGATTTTCGGCGCGTTCGGTGCGCTGCTGGGCGGGATGTTCTCGATCCTGGGAGCAGGCATCGCCGCGCTGGTGCTCGTTCCGATCCTCGCCCTGGCGTTGCTGCCGGTGCTGCTGCCGGTCCTTCTGCTGGGTGGCTTCGTCTGGCTGATCGTGCACCTGGTGCGCCGGCCCGCGCCGGTGGTGGTGCGTCACTAGTCCAGGCGATCGTCCATGATCAAACGTTTTTCATGCGATCGTCCATGATCGCGAAGATCAAAAAGCGGTTATCCTGACCGCAGGTTTTTCTTGCGATCATCCATGATCGCGAGAGTCAAAAAGCGATCATCCTGACCGCACTTCTCACAATAGGACGCGTGCGAGTCTTGCGGCTCGCGCGTTCGTCACTGCGGCGAATCACGCGCCGCTCAACTTGAACTCCACCGGCACCTGCGCCCACGCTTCGATTGCGTGGCCGTCGCGCTGCGCCGGGTGGAAACGCCACGCGGCTAGCACGTGCTTCAGTGCGGCCCGATCGAGTTCGCGCGATCCGCTGCTCTTGGCGACCAGCAC
>Ga0209581_1002105_pt1 | contig 20202 bp, 18 predicted proteins | sample Coa_R2_FD_187160 | JGI IMG/M metagenome (GOLD analysis project Ga0209581, IMG submission 187160) | Surface soil microbial communities from Centralia Pennsylvania, which are recovering from an underground coalmine fire - Coalmine... | ecosystem: Environmental > Terrestrial > Soil > Unclassified ...
ACGCCCTTTCCGATCTGGATATGGTCGATCGAACGGATTGGGGTGATTTCCACCGCCGTGCCGACGAAGAACACTTCGTCCACGATGTAAAGCATTTCTCGCGGAATGACCGCTTCCTTGACGGTGAAGCCGAGATCTTCGGCGAGCTTCATCACCGCGTCGCGAGTGATGCCGGGAAGAATGCTGGTAGCGAGCGGCGGCGTGTAGATGACGCCTTCATGGGCGAGGAAGACGTTCATGCCGGAGCCTTCGCTGACGTGGCCTTCGGAGTCGAGCGCGATGCCCTCGGAGTAGCCGTTGAAGGAAGCTTCCATGCGAATGAGCTGCGAGTTCATGTAGTTCGCCGCGGCCTTGGACATGGCAGGAAGCGTGTTGGGGGCGATGCGCGTCCACGAGCTGACGCCGACGTCCACGCCCTTGGCGAGCGCATCGGGACCAAGATAGGCGCCCCACGGCCAGCAGGCCATATAGATGTCGATGGGCGAATTCAGCGGGTTGACTCCGGCTTCTCCGTAGCCGCGAAGGACAATCGGCTTCACATAGCAGGCGTTAATTTTGTTGAGGCGGACGAGTTCGCAGGCGATGTTGGAGAATTCGTCCACCGAGTGGGGCAGCTCCATGCGGTAAATCTTGGCGGAGTTGATGAGGCGCTGCATGTGCTCGCGGAGGCGGAAGATGGCCGGGCCCTGTTTCGTGTCGTAGCAGCGAATCCCCTCGAAGACGGCCGAGCCGTAGCTGACGACGTGGGACAGAACGTGGAGCTTGGCGTCATCCCAGTTGATCCATTTTCCGTTGTGCCAAATTTTCTCGGTTTTTTGAATGGGCATGAGCCTGCTCCCTTGTGCTGTTCTGACTCTGAAGTGGCGCAAAAACCTCGCCAAAATCGAGGATACGGCACGTCCCAAAGGACGTCAATTTATTCTGCGGAAAAGCAGAGCGAGAGCCAGAACCAAATTGGCACAAAAGGGCAAGCGAAGAGACAGCTTACTGGTTTGCTTGACTGGCCTTTTGCGCCGCCTTTTCCATCTGCTGAAGCTGTTCGAGGAAGTGCGAGTTCGACTGCGCTTTCAGGATCAGGTCGCCATTACGAAGCTCCCACATCCCCAAAAGAACGAACGGAAGAACGGTTGAGAGAGCGATAAGTTTGGCACGGCGCGGTATTTTGGCTTCCGGCTCCCAACGAAAGAGCTGCGCGGAGACAAGGAAAGTGAGGACGGCCCAAACAACCAGGGATACCAAAGCGATGCGAACGGCCCACAAAGAAGCGGAGCGGAAAGTAGCCTCGATGAGTCCCGATACCAGGTAGGTGGCGGGCAAGAAAAGGCCGATCTTTTGCACAACTTTGGGAAGGTAAAGCAGGGGAACCGTGGCGCCGGACAGAAAGATCAGCGGCAGCCAGATGATCTGATTGATGATCTGCGTCTCCTGCATGGTATTGGTGACGCTGGCGACGACCAGGCCCATCGAGCCGAAGGAGATCGTCCCGATGCTGACGAGAACAAGAAGCGTGAACACGTTGCCCAGACTTGGCACGTGAAATAGGAAGCGCGCGAGGAGCAATTCCAGGACGACCGTGGGAAGGGTGAGGACGAAACTGGCCAGGATGCTGGACAGGAGCATGTCACCGGCGGTGACCGGTGTGACGTGGAAGCGGCGGAGGATTCCCTGTTCGCGGAATGAGACAAGAGCGGCGCTCAACCCCCAAAAACTGCCCATGACGTTGAGAGCGAGAACTTCGCCGAGGAGGTAGCTCACGGCGTGGGGTTCACCTTTGGCGAAGACTCCGGAATAAAGAAAGAAAAAGCCCAGCGGCATGATGACGCTGAAGAAGAAGAACATCTTGTTGCGCAGCGCAAGTTGAATGCGGACACGCGTGAGTGTGCTCAGGTGAGTCAATCGCGGAGCCTCCTGCCGGTAAGTTCGATAAAAACATCTTCGAGGGAAGGAGTGAAAATCTCCAGGCTGACGAGTTCGTTGCCTTGCGCTTCGAGATGCTTCACAAGCGAGACGATCGCCTGCGTAGGACGCCTGCAATGCAGAACGTAAGCGCCGTTGATCGCGCGGCAGTCGGAGACGCCTTCAAGGCCTTTCAACGCTCCGTCCGATTCCGGTTTTGCCAGACGCACTTCGATGCGCGTCTTGTCGGCGGAGGCCTGCTTCAGCTCACGAGGCGTGCCCAGGGCGATAACCTTTCCATGGTCCACGATAGCGACGCGGTCGCAAAGCCGTTCGGCTTCTTCAATGTAATGCGTCGTGAGGACGATGGTTTTCTTCTCGCGCCGGAGTTCTTCGACGACGTCGTAGATTTCGCGCCGGACTTGGGCATCGAGGCCGGAGGTGGGCTCATCGAGAAATAGGACTTTGGGGTCGTTCAGGAGCGCCATGGCCAGGGCGAGCCGTTGTTTCTGGCCGCCGGAGAGTTGAGAATAGAACGCGTTGCGTTTCTCCTCGAGTCCGAAGCGCCTCAGCAATTCCGCCGGGTCGCGGCGGCGCTCGTAAAAACTGGCAAAAAGGCGGAGTGCTTCAATCACGCGGATCTTGTCCGGCAGATTCGTGGACTGAAGCGCCGCGCCAATCACCTGCTTCAGTTGATCCGGGTTTCGCTGCGGATCGAAGCCGCAAACGGAGACCGTGCCGCCGTCCGAGGTGCGCAGGCCTTCAAGAATCTCCACGGTGCTGGTCTTGCCGGCTCCGTTCGGCCCGAGCAGGCCGAAGACTTCGCCTTCTTCCACGTAAAAGCTTACGCCGCGCACGGCTTCGACGTTGCCGTAGCGCTTAACCAGATTTTCGACCTCTAGAACAGGATTTGACATGGGTAAGAGAGTGTACAGAATAACTCAAATGGTAAGGCGGAGCCCAGAATGATATGCGGCTCGCCCCGAAGGCTTTTACGCATGGGGCATGCGATTTATTTCATCCTCGAGTGACTGCGCGGTTTTGCAGGCTTCCAGAGATGGCGATGGAGATCCACGCGGGATTCCAGCAGTTGCACGCCTTCGCTCTCAAGCAGCTTGCGTTGGAGGGAAGCATAGGGCTCGCGGATGAGCAGCTTGCCGCGGTCTCCCACGACGCGGTGCCACGGAATACCTCTTCCGGAAGGCGTGGCCGCCATGGCGCGGCCCGCGCTGCGCGCTCCGCCGCGCAAGCGCAGAATCCTGGCGACGGCCCCATAAGTTAGAACCCGCCCGCGGGGAATTTGTTTCACGAGTCTGTACACCGGATCCCAGGTCACCGCTAATTGCTCCATTTGCACCGCGTTGCGCGGGCAGGAAAACATCGTAGGAACTCCCACCGGCAAGAACAAGTGGATTTTGGCGGCGGCGGGTTTAACAAAGCAGGGAAGCAAGCCGAGACGGCGCGCGAAGAAAGCGGCGTTTCTGCTTGCTTCTCCGGCAAGGGACGGATTCGTGAAACAAATGGAACGCAACGAGAAAATGAATGGGAGTGAGGCGCGGAGTGCTTTACCCGCGGCAGTAACTGATTCGATGCAACTTTTTGCGAGAAAAAGCGTCTTATAATTGACGGGCGTAGTGGAAGCGAAATACACTACGCGCCAGCACGAAGATGGGGTCCGAGGTGATGTCGTGGCCTTCGTCCGGCGGAAAGGCAACTCGTTCTACCTGGTGCACAACGTGCGCCGGGGCGGAAAGGTGAAGCAGTTGCACCTCGCCCGGTTGGGAGAACGCGCACGCATCACCGACGAAGTTGTGCGACAAGTGACCAGGAAGCATCCGTTCGTCGAGCTGAACTGGCGCGCCTTGCGGCAGCAGCTCAATCATCAGTTGGATCTTGCCGATCCAGACTCACCCGCGGTGCAGAAGCTGATTGCTTCGCTGCGGGCCTTGCACGTGGATCTGGCGGACTTGTTTCCGCCGGTCCTCCGGATTTCTGAACCGCCCGCGGTGGCGCGGGAGCTGCTCGTGCAGTTGCGGCTCCTGCAGTCCACCATCCAGGTAAAGCTCGAGCAGTTCGAGCAGGCCGGAGGGCGTTTCAGCAATGGGTCTCCGCATTCGCGGAGGCGCTAGGGGGCGGCCATGTACAGGGACACACTTCCACTTGATCCAAGCAAGCGAAGCACGGAAACGCTGGACTTCCAGACGGCCCTGCGTTCGAAGATCGTGGGGCAGGAAGAAGGGGTGCAGGCGCTGGTGGACTTGTACCAGGTGTTCTGCGCGGGGTTGAACTCGCCGGGGCGTCCGGTGGGGAACCTGCTGTTTTTGGGGCCGACGGGTTCGGGGAAGACGCGGATCGTGGAAGCGGCGGCGGAGATTCTGTTTGGGGACCCGCGGGCGGTGATCAAGGTGGATTGCGCGGAGTTTCAGCATTCGCATGAGATTGCGAAGCTGATCGGCTCGCCTCCGGGGTATCTGGGGCACCGGGAGACGCATCCTTTGATCACGCAGGAAGCGTTGGCGGCTTCGCATACGGACAAGCTGAAGCTGAGCTTTTTGCTGTTCGACGAGATTGAGAAGGCGAGCGATGCGCTGTGGCAGTTGCTTTTGGGGATGCTGGACAAAGCGACGTTGACGCTGGGAGATAACCGGAGGGTGGACCTGTCGCAGACGGTGATTTTCATGACGTCGAATTTGGGGGGCGGGGAGATCACGGAACTGATGACGGGGGGGATGGGATTTATCCAGCCGAAGGACAAGCCGGAGAGCGGGTTGGACGAGAAGGTGGAACGGACGGCGGTGGAAGCGGCGCGGCGGAAGTTCAGTCCGGAGTTCATGAACCGGTTGGACAAGGTGGTGGTGTTCCATCCGTTGAAGCGGACGCAGTTGGAAGAGGTACTGGAGATCGAGCTGGGGCAGGTGCAGCAGCGGGTATTGGAGACGGCGCGGGGGCAGTTTTTGTTTCGGGTGACGGCGGCGGCACGGGATTTCCTGTTGCAGGAAGGGACGGACCAGCGGTACGGGGCGCGGCACTTGAAGCGGGCGATTGAGCGGCACATAGTGTACCCGCTGGCGAACCTGCTGGCGACCGAACAGGTCCACCTCGGCGACCTGGTCCGCATCGATTGGGATGGCGTGCATAAGAACCTGACTTTCGTTCGGGAAAGCGAAGGGGCATTGGTGCCCGGGCAATTGCCGCTGGCGGAAAAGGCGGCAGTGGCTACGGAGGCGAGCGACGGCAAGAACGTGGAAGCTCCGACGGAAGCCGTCGCGGAAGAGCGCAAATCCCGCACGGCCCTTCCAGCGGCCACGCCGGCAGCGGCTCCGCAGGGCCGCAAAAAGCAGGATCGCTGAACGAACCTAAAGTAATCCTTTAGCTCAAGAGGGGCGCGGACAAGAAACGCGCCCCTTTTTGTCGTCTGCGGGCTGACACAAACTGTTTCAGCTCTCTCACTTTTGCTCTTGCCCGGAACAGCGTCTCACGGGTTGAGACAGCTTCCAAAATTGAAAGATCGCTATCTCCTTAAGATTCCATAATTTCAACTGGCCGCAACGGGACGGGCCGAATGGTCTTTCTCATGCACTATTGGCAGTTCAGCGCGGCAATGAGACGCGCGAGCGTCTGGGGGGCTGGACGCGAGGAAGGAACGAGTCATGAGATCGGCGGCACGGCAACAACTCGATCCCACCATCCGCAGCACGGGAACTCGCGATTTCGAGACATCTTTGCGTTCGAAGATCGTGGGGCAGGAAGAAGGGGTGCAGGCGCTGGTGGATTTGTACCAGGTGTTCTGCGCGGGGTTGAACTCGCCGGGGCGTCCGGTGGGGAACCTGCTGTTTTTGGGGCCGACGGGTTCGGGGAAGACGCGGATCGTGGAAGCGGCGGCGGAGATTCTGTTTGGGGACCCGCGGGCGGTGATCAAGGTGGATTGCGCGGAGTTTCAGCATTCGCATGAGATTGCGAAGCTGATCGGCTCGCCTCCGGGGTATCTGGGGCACCGGGAGACGCATCCTTTGATCACGCAGGAAGCGTTGGCGGCTTCGCATACGGACAAGCTGAAGCTGAGCTTTTTGCTGTTCGACGAGATTGAGAAGGCGAGCGATGCGCTGTGGCAGTTGCTTTTGGGGATGCTGGACAAAGCGACGTTGACGCTGGGAGATAACCGGAGGGTGGACCTGTCGCAGACGGTGATTTTCATGACGTCGAATTTGGGGGGCGGGGAGATCACGGAACTGATGACGGGGGGGATGGGATTTATCCAGCCGAAGGACAAGCCGGAGAGCGGGTTGGACGAGAAGGTGGAACGGACGGCGGTGGAAGCGGCGCGGCGGAAGTTCAGTCCGGAGTTCATGAACCGGTTGGACAAGGTGGTGGTGTTCCATCCGTTGAAGCGGACGCAGTTGGAAGAGGTACTGGAGATCGAGCTGGGGCAGGTGCAGCAGCGGGTATTGGAGACGGCGCGGGGGCAGTTTTTGTTTCGGGTGACGGCGGCGGCACGGGATTTCCTGTTGCAGGAAGGGACGGACCAGCGGTACGGGGCGCGGCACTTGAAGCGGGCGATTGAGCGGCACATAGTGTACCCGCTGGCGAACCTGCTGGCGACCGAACAGGTCCACCTCGGCGACCTGATCTGCATTGATTGGAACAAGAAGCTGAATTGCCTGACATTCACGCGAGAGGGAGAAAACCTGGCTATGCCGGCGCGCCGGCCTGAGCCGGTGAGCTCTTCCCGTGTGGCGGCGCAGGCGCGCAGCGGAAGACCAGTAGAGGCGCCCTCGCCGGGCCTCGGACCGGAAGCGGCGCCGCGCGTGGCGCGATAAACGATCTTTCCTCACCCCCCTGACGAAGGCCCGGGCGTTTCGGCGTCCGGGCCTTTTTCTTTCCGAGCGCTCCGAGGTAAAGTGAAAGTGTAGAGGAGCCGTCGGTTTCCCCGCGCGAACCTTCGCGCATTGACGCTTCGGGAAGGGAATCCTGGCCCGGTGCTCGCCCGGCGAGCAAGACGCCCTCGAGGGAGAAATTCATGTCCTTGCGAGCGATTCGTTTGTTCATCCTCCTGTTCGGAGCGTTGCTGCCGGGGCTGGCTCCGGCGGCGCTGGCGCAGCGCACTCAGCTTCGGCCAGGCTGGAATCTGTTTTCGCCTCAGCAGGACATTCAGGTGGGAAAGCAGGCGGCGGGCGATGCGGAAAAGCAGCTCCCGATGTGCAACGATCCGAAGGTGGACGCGTATCTCACCAAGATCGGAAAAAGGCTGATCGCCCATCTGAATACCGGCGGAGTGCAGTATCCCTGGGAATTTCATTGCGTGAACGACAAGGCCATTAACGCGTTCGCCTTGCCGGGCGGATACGTGTTCATCAACCGCGGAGTTTTTGAAGTGGCGGACAACGAAGCGCAGCTCGCGGCGGTGATGGCTCATGAATTGTCGCACGTAGCCCTGCGGCACGGCACGAACCAGGCCAGCAAAGCGGAAGCCGCCCAGGGCCTGCTGGGCATCGCCGGCGGGCTTTTCGGAGGGAGCGCCAGCGGCGCGTTGCTGACCAAGCTCGGCGCGTTCGCCGCGGGAGGCGTGCTGCTTCGCTACTCTCGCTCCGCGGAGACCCAGGCGGACGTCATGGGAACGCAGGTCCTTTACGATTCGGGCTACGACCCGCGCGCGATGGCGCAGTTTTTCGAGAAGCTCGAAGCGGAGAGCAAGGGGAAGACCCCGCCGGAATTCTTCTCCGATCACCCCAGCCCGGAACACCGGCTGGAGCGGGTGCAGGAGGAGATCGACAGGATGGGCGGAGTCCCGCCGAATGCGCAGAGAGATTCCCGCGAATTTGAGGCCATCAAACGCGAAGTGGCGGGATTACCGGTAGTGAAAAAGCCGGCGCCCGGCGCCGCGGCGGCTCCTGCCGGTCCGCCTCCCGCCCCATCGAAGAACTTCGCTTCGTATGACGGCTCCGCTTACTCGCTCAAGTACCCGGACAACTGGAAGAAATACGGCGACGAGTCCAATCTGGCATTTGCGCCGGACGGCGGAGTCTTCGCGGATGCAAGCGGACACTCCGCGCTGGCTTACGGTTTGAGCGTGGGAATCGCGAAGTTGCAAGGCGACTCGAACGCCACAGACGCGCTCGATACGGGCACGCAGCAGCTCATTCAGGGGCTGCAGCAGTCCAATCCCAACCTGAAAATTGTCCGCCAGCCGGGCAAAGTGCGGCTGAACAACGAGCCCGGGCTTTCGACCTATCTGACTAACGACTCGCCCGCCGGAGGCAAGGAGACCGATTGGCTCATCACGGTTTTGCGGCCGCAGGGATTGATCTATTTCGTCTGCACCGCGCCGGAGAACCAATATCAGAACTACGACAAGACCTGCGCGTCAATTCTCGACAGCGTCCGCTTCCCGAAGTAAACGAGCGCCACACTCGTTGTTCTGTAAGTAGGCATCCTCGGTTTTGAAGCTAAACTATTGTTTCTACCGGCACGCCCGCCCCGGGTCCGCCAGCATATTTTGCGGAATACAGTTCGCCGGCGCGCTGGATCGCTTCCGAAATGTTCGCGCAGATGTTCTCCCGGCCGACGTGGCGCTCGAATTCAGCCTGGTGCATTAGCCGGGCGGGCTGTTCGCGGGCGCCGCAGAGAAGCAGAGTTCGCCCCGTGGAGTGGAGTTGATCGGCGAGCTCCTCGATGGCGCCGAGACCGGTTGCATCGATTGCAGTCATGTTGCGCAGACGCAAGATCACAATCGGCGGCAGCGAGTTGAGCCGGTCCAGAATCTCCGCAAACTTATCGGTCGCTCCGAAAAGAAACGGCCCGTGGACGCGGTACACGGCAGCGTAGTCCGGAATGTCCTTTCCCTGCAGGACGTGCACGCGGCTGTCTTCGACGTAATCCTTGGTGACCAGGCTAACCGTGGTGGTCCTCGAGACCTTGCGGATGTACAAGAGCGCCGCAAGGACCATGCCCACTTCCATGGCAAACGTAAGGTCCGCCACGACCGTCAGGGTCATGGTGACGAGCCACACCGCGATATCCGCCGCCGTGAGCTTCAAAATCTCCGGGATCTCCTCCCAATCGCCCATGTTGTAGGCAACCATCATCAGGATGGCGGCCAAAGCGGCAAGGGGAACTTCCTTTACCAGGGGCGCGGCGAAAAGAATGATGGCCAGCAGCGTGAGCGCATGGATCATGCCGGCAACGGGCGACTTCGCGCCGGACCGAATGTTCGTCGCCGTGCGGGCGATGGCGCCCGTCGCGGGCAGCCCTCCGAAGAGCGGTGAAAAAATATTGGCGACGCCTTGCCCCATCAGCTCAACGTTCGGGTTGTGCTTGTCGTTGCTCATTTTGTCCGAGACGACGGCGGACATCAGCGATTCGATGGCGCCCAGCATGGCCACGGTGAGGGCGGGCGAAAGAAGCTGGCGCATGGTGTCGTAGTGGAGGCTGGGAATGTCGATGTGCGGCAGACCGCTGGGAATCCCGCCGAAGCGCGTGCCGATGGTTTCCACGGGAAGGTGAAAGAGCGCCACGGCCGCGGTCGATCCGAAGCAAACAAGAATGGCGCCGGGGACTCGCCGCGCGAACTTGAGGCACAGAATCATCACCACAAGCGAGCCCGCGGCAAGGAGCGTTGCCTCCCAGTTCAGCGTCGAGAACGCGCGACCCAATGCAGCCATGCGATGGAAGAAATCGCCCGGCACATGGTCCATCCTCAGGCCGAAGAAGTCGCGGATTTGCGTGCTCGCAATCAGAATGGCAATGCCATTCGTGAAGCCGACCACGACGGGCCGCGGAAAGTATTTCACCGCGGTGCCGAGGCCCGTGATGCCCAGCAGAACCAGCAGCACGCCCGCCATCATCGTGCAGGTGAACAAACCGTCCACGCCGTACTTTGCGACGATTCCCGCGACAACAACGACGAACGCGCCCGTGGGACCGCCAATTTGCGTCTTGGAGCCGCCGAGCGCGGAAATCAAGAAGCCCGTCACGATGGCGCAATAGAGCCCGGCCTGCGGTGGAACCCCCGAGGCAATAGCGAACGCCATCGCCAGCGGCAATGCCACCAGTCCGACGGTGATTCCCGCGATTAAGTCGGAAACAAATTTGTGACGGTCGTAATTACGAAGGAGGATTACGGATTTGGGTAACCAGTCTTCAATCGTTATGTTCATCAGAGATCTAGCTAACCTGAATTGAGGCTTGTAAACAGTTTAACAGGCGGGCGACTCGGCACGATATATCTTCCCGCGCGTTCGTGCTCTGTTGCACAAATGGAATGATCCGGCCGAACCGGCGCCCGGCGTTTCAGTCGGCGGCGGTGCTTTTCGGGGCGGGCTGCCAGCGAAGGACCGGCTTGCGAGCGGCGGCGACTTCATCCAGCCGCCGAACCCTGGTGGTATGCGGGGCGTTCTTGACTACTTCCGGCGCGCCCGCGGCTTCCTGCGCGATCGAGCGCATCGCGTCGATGAACAGATCGCACTCCTGCTTCGATTCCGATTCCGTCGGCTCGATCATCAGCGCGCCCGGCACAATCAAGGGAAACGCGGTGGTGTACGGGTGGAAGCCGTAGTCGATCAGCCGTTTGGCAATGTCCATGGTGTTTACGCCGTTTTTCTTCTGCAGCGCGTCGCTGAAAACGACTTCGTGCATGGAAGGCAGCGAATAGGGCAATTCGTAGTAGCCTTCGAGGCCCTTGCGAATGTAGTTGGCGTTGAGGACGGCGTCTTCGGTCGCCTGTCGCACGCCGGGTCCGTAGGCAAGAATGTACGCCAGTGCGCGCACGAGCACGCCGAAATTTCCCGTGAACGCGCGGACTTTGCCGATCGAATCCGGGCGCACCGGCTCCAGCACGATCATGCCGTTTTCCTTCTCCACGAGGACCGGCACGGGCTTGAACGGCTCCAGAAACTTCTTCATGGCGACGGGACCCGCGCCCGGCCCTCCGCCGCCGTGGGGCGTGGAAAACGTCTTGTGCAGGTTGAGATGCATCACATCGACGCCGAAATCGCCCGGACGCGTGATGCCCGCGAGCGCGTTCATGTTGGCGCCGTCCATGTAAAGCAGCGCGCCCTTCGCGTGCAAAATTTCCGCGATTTCCGGAATGCGTTGCTCGAAAATACCCAGCGTTGAAGGATTCGTGATCATCAGCGCCGCGACGTCCCCGGTGACCAGAGTGGGCAGCTTCTCGACGTCGATCTGGCCGTTCGCTCCGGATTTGATGTTCTCGACTTCATAGCCCGCGATCACCGCCGTCGCGGGATTCGTCCCGTGGGCGGAATCCGGAATGAGCACCTTCTTCCGCGGATTGCCCTGTTTTTGCAGATACGCGCGAATCAGCATCAAGCCGGTAAGCTCGCCGTGCGCTCCCGCCGCCGGCTGCAGAGTGATCGCGTCCATGCCCGTGATTTCAAGCAGGCATTTCTCCAGGAGCCGCAGAATCTTCAGGCAGCCCTGGGAAAGCTCCTGCGGCTGATAGGGATGCTCCGTAGCGATTCCTTCCAGCCGGGCGACGAATTCATTGACGCGCGGGTTGTACTTCATCGTGCAGGAGCCCAGAGGATACATGCCCAGGTCAATCGCATAGTTCCACGTGGAAAGGCGCGTGAAGTGGCGAATCACTTCAATTTCGCTTACTTCTGGAAACCCTCCGACACCTTCCTTGCGGTGTTGCCCGCCAAGCAGCTTGGCCGCGTCCGCCTTGGGAACGTCCAGTCCAGGCAGTTCAAACGCGCGCTTGCCGGGCGAGGACTGTTCAAAGATGAGTCCTTCGCTTTGATTGGTGTGCCTCGATGCTTTTTTGATTTTCTCGTTCATTCGTCCACTTCATTTCCGTGGCTTAAAATCCTGCCTGCGCAGCAAAACAGGAACTAGAGCGGCCGCTCCAGAACGCGCCGAAGCGCCGCCGCAAACCGTTCGATTTCCGCGCGCGACGTCGTCTCCGTCACGCACACCAGGGCGTTCTTCGTCAGCTCCGGATAGGGCGTTCCCAGCGCGAATGGCCCCACAATTTTTTCCTTCAGCAGATCCGCGTTCACCATGCGCACCGAGCGCGGCAGCTCGACCGTGAATTCGTTGAAGAACGGCGCATCGAATTTCCTGCGCACTCCCGGAATTTTTTCGAGTTCCGCCAGCGCAAACTGCGCCTTCGCCAGATTGTGCTCGGCCATTTCCCGCAAGCCTTCCTTGCCGAGAAGGCAGAGATGCACGGTTGCGGCAAGCGCGCAAAGCGCCTGGTTCGTGCAGATGTTCGACGTGGCCTTTTCCCGCCGGATATGCTGTTCGCGCGTGGCGAGCGTCAGGACGAAGCCGCGCTTGCCTTCCGAGTCGGTGGTTTGCCCGGCGAGCCGGCCCGGCATTTGCCGCACGTATTTTTCGCGCGACGCGACAACGCCCGCAAAAGGGCCGCCGTAACTCGGCGGCAGGCCGAAGCTTTGCGCTTCCATCGCGACGATGTCGGCATCCACAGGAGGCTGGAGGATGCCCAGGGAGACGCCTTCGGCGATGGCCACGACCAGCAGGGCGCCGGCGGCGTGGGCCGCTTCCGCGATCGCGCCGGGCTCTTCGATTACGCCGAAGAAGTTCGGCGATTGCACCACGACGGCGGCGACGTCGTCACGGAGCGCCGCTTTCAACGCGCCAGCGTCAAGCTGCCCGTTCTTTGCGTATCCCAGTTCCTCGATGGACAGTCCCGAGCTTCTGGCGTACGTTTTCAGCACGTCGCGGTACTCGGGATGAACGGACCGCGCCACGAGCACGCGATGTTTGCCGGTGACTCGTTCGGCCATCAACACCGCTTCCGTGGCGGCCGTCGAGCCGTCGTACATGGACGCGTTGGCGACTTCCTGGCCGGTCAACTGGCACATCAGCGTTTGAAATTCGAAGATGGCTTGCAGCGTGCCCTGCGAAATTTCCGCTTGATACGGCGTGTAGGAAGTCAAAAATTCCCCGCGCAGCAGGATCGTGTCGGTGACCACGGAGCGCAGATGGTTGTACACGCCCGCGCCGAGGAAGCTCGTGTAACCGGCCGAGTTCTCCGCCGCGCGCGCTTTGAAATAGTCGATGACCTCCGCTTCGGACATCGCCGGCGGCAGATTCAGCGGAGCGCGGAGCCGGTACTTCTCCGGGATGCTGGCGAACAACTCTTCAATGGATTTGACCCCGATGGCGGCGAGCATCTCCTGCCGTTCGGCGGGGCTCTTGGGAAGGTAACGCATCAGGCCGAAGTACCCTCTCCCTTCTGAGCGATGTATTTTTCATAGGCGACCGCGTCCATCAGGCCGTCCGTTTCGGAGGGGTTGGAAAGCTTGATCCTGATCAGCCACGCCGCCCCGTGAGGGTCGCTGTTGATCGTTTCCGGTTTGTTTTGCAGTTGGCCGTTGGCTTCGAGCACCTCGCCGGAAGCGGGCGCATAGATTTCGCTGACGGCTTTCACGGACTCGACGGTCCCGAACGATTTCCCCTTCTCGACTTTCGCGCCGGGTTTCGGGAGCTCCACGAAAACCACGTCGCCCAGTTCGTGCTGCGCGTAATCCGTGATGCCGATCGTCGCGGTGCCGCCTTTCGCGTCGATCCATTCATGGTCCTTCGTGTAGCGATAGCTTGCCGGATAACCCATTAAACCACCTCGCTTGTTTCGAGCTCAGGTTGCTGCTTGCGGCGCCGCCGGTTTTTTCACGCGCTTGTAAAACGGCGTCGTCACGACTTGCGCCTTGCATTGCTGCGAACGAATTTCCACGAGAAGCGTTGTGCCGATGGCGGAAAACTCCGGCGGCACATAGGCCAGAGCGATGTTTTTGCCCAGCGTCGGGGAAGGAGAGCCGCTGGTCACGACCCCGATTTCGACGCCGGCCAGATCCAGGATCCGGTAGCCGTCCCTGGCGATGCCCCGGTCGATCATTTCCAGCCCGACCAGCGTGCGCTTCGGAGCCGCCGAACTGAGTTTTGCCAGCGCCGCCCGGCCGATGAACTCGCCCTTGTCCATCTTGCAGTAGCGGTCGAGGCCCGCTTCCCAGACGCTGATCGTTTCGCTGATCTCGTGGCCGTAGAGGGCCATTTTCGCTTCCAGGCGAAGAGTGTTTCGCGCGCCCAGGCCGCACGGCACAATTCCGAATTCGCGCCCCGCTTCCATCACCGCATTCCATACGCGCTCGCTCGTAGCCACGTCACCCGGCACGTAAATTTCAAATCCGTCCTCTCCGGTATAGCCCGTGCGTGCGATCAGGCGGTCCTTCAGCCCGCAGAGGGTTTCGTGTGTAAACCAGTAATTCTTGATGGCGCTCAAATTCGCGTCGGTCAGCTTCTGCACGACGTCCACGGCGCGAGGGCCCTGAATCGCGAGTTGCGTGTACGCGTCACTCAAATCTTCGACCACGCAATCGAAGCCCTTCGTATTTTCGCGCACCCAGGAAACATCCTTTTCCCGCGTGCCCGCATTGATGACCAGGAGAAAGTCGTCCTCGCCCAGCCGGTGAACGATTACGTCGTCCACGAACGTGCCCTGCGGGTAGAGCATCGCCGAATACTGCGCCTGGCCGATGGCCAGCTTCGACGCGTCATTCATGCAGATGTGCTGGACCGCCGCGAGCGCGCCGCCGGGCGTCTTGCCGCTGCGGATGCGGATGTCTCCCATGTGGCTCACGTCGAACACGCCGACGCCGCCGCGCACCGCCTTGTGCTCCGCGATCAGGCCGCCGCTTGAGGGGTATTCGACGGGCATATCCCAGCCGCCGAAATTGACCATCTTCGCGCCCAGTTTGCGGTGCAGCGCGTTGAGCGGCGTCTTGCGAAGTTCCATCGTTGTGGGAGAAGTTGCAGATTCCATTCCGCTTGCTCAGGCAGGAACCGATACTAGCACGCGCCCCATGGTGCGTCAAAGAAGCTCGAATGTAAAAGTGGGATGCTAAGCCGTGGCGCGCAAATTAAGACCGGGTTTCCCGCTTGGATGCTAATGCTTGGTACGGCCACGTATTGGACCGTGCCGGAATGGCTTGCTGCCAGGTGCCACCTACTGGCGGTCTGGCTTCCTGATCATTCCGGTCAATTCCTGGTTCCTGGACATTGAACGACTCGCGGCAGTCAAGCTGGCGTCTCCTTGCCGGGCTGTGTCCCGCTACGGTACAGTTCCGAGTGGAGGCGGCGATGCCTGGTGGTCCGGTCGTTTGCGCGCAGTGCGACAAGACGGAAAAGAACTGTACCTGCGACAAATACTGCTGCATCTGCAAGGGCATGGAAAACGTTCGTCTCTGCATGGACGGCCTGTATTACTGCCCGGACTGCCGGGAGGCCTGCGACGTCTCGCTCGCCGATTCCAGCGAATCCCGTGCCTACTAATTCGAAACCCGTCGTAATCCAGATTGACGCGGATCCGCGCTTCGCCGCCGGCGCGGGCGGTGCCGTGCATTTTCTTGCGGAAAACGCGGGGCTCGAGCACGAAGCGGCGACCCAGCTCCAGACCGCTACGGTCAACGCGTGCCTCGAGGCGTTCGCGCTTCTTCTCGCCGCACCTTTGCGCCTGGAGATTCAGCTCACCCTGTACGAGGACCGCATCGAGATTGCTATCTCTCACGAAAGCGGCGGTACTGGCGAGCGAAGTGCGGATTCCGGAAGAAGAACGCCGGCAAAGGCGATTGCCGGCGTGGATCGCGTCCAATACGAACAACTGGGCAAGTCTTCCGTCACGCGGCTGACAAAGTATCTCGTGCGCCGCTCTTGATCGCGAGACGTTCCACCGCACGACGACAAAAGAAAAGGGCAGGTCTCGCAAGACCTGCCCATCGACGATGGCTCCGAATAGCGGCTACATCTTGAACGCGAACGTATTTTTCTTGATTAGCGACGTCATCTGGTCGTCGCTCAGAGACATGCGCAGCGTTACGCGGTCCCCCGCCGGAGTGATCTGCGCTTGGCCCAGCATTTGCGCCAGGTCCGGGTTCTGCTGCTTTGACTGATATTGCTGATAGACGAGTGCAAGCTGCATCAGTTGCGCGAGCGTATTGGCGTCCTCTACGGAGCCGCATACGGCCTGGAACTTTCCGTCGATTCCGCTGCTCGCGTCCACGTTGATGAGCAGGTTCTGCAAGCGAGTAATCAGCTTCGCGGCTTCGGGAAACTGCTCCACTTGAGGGGCAAGCTGCCGCACGGCCAGGCGTGTGTACGCGGGATTCAGCACCGCCCAGACCACGCCGCTGCCGTTGGCTTCGTTGATCAGCGAAAACAGCCTGTCATTCTGGAGCAAACCGTCCGCTGCTCCGTACCTCACGTCGAGCATTTTCTCCAGCTCCGAGCGATGGCCGAACGCCGCCGTATTGGAATCCAGGAAAAGAAAGAACAAGTCGTTCGGCCCGGCGCCGGTTCCGAAGGCGTACATCGTCTGGCCGTGCGACTTAAACGTCGGCAGCTTTTGCTGCTTGAAGAAATTCTCCGTAACGCTCGGCGTGAAGCTGCCCAGCGCCACGCCCACAACTTCGTCTCCCGTCGGCACCGCCGTCGAGCCCGTTCCCTCCGTCTTCGTCGTGACCCCTTGCGGAATCAGTCCCCAGGCCACTTCCTCGACTTGCGAGTTTGGGTCCACGCCCGCCGTGGCGAGGAAGCGTTCGAACTGGCGAAAGCGATCCGGAAGCATCTGCTGCTGCAGTTGCGGAAACCATTTTTGCGAGCGCGCTTCTTTCAAATTTGCGTAGGCAAACTCGCCGACTTCCTTCGGAAACAGGGCGATGGTGTCATTACCCAGCCGCTGCGCGTTCGCGGGGGCCGGCGCCAGAATCGCCGCGACCAGCGCGCCTCCCGCCAGAATCCTGCTCGCTGCACTTGCTAACCTCATGACGATCTCCTTGCTTCGCCCCGTCGGGCTTGTCTCTGCTAATCCGCGCCGCTTTGCGCGCGCGCCGTTTCTTCCAGCTTACCCCGCAGCGCCGCGACTTTTTCCCGCATCGAGGCCACGTACGCGGCGTCCTTCAATCCCTCTAGGTTGATCTCGACATTCGCCAGCGCGCCCTGGGCGGCCGCCGCGGCCATCATCCGGCCCACTTTCAAGTCTGACTTCATCGATGCGGCGGCGATGGCATCCAGTTGTCTCAAACGTTCGAAGACCGCAATCGTCCGTTCGGCCACTTGCAGCGGAACCTCCGCGGCCCCCTTGGTCGCCTTCTGGATCGCCTCTTCTCGCGCCTTTGTCTCCGTTGCATCGCCCTGGGGCAGCTTGAAAGCCTGCAGTACGGCGTCGTAAGACGCGGCATCCTGATCGATCGCCTTGGTCAACGCCTCCGCGTCCTTGCGCAAAACATCCAAATGCTCGGAAAGCCTGTCCACGTGCGCGGCCTGCGATTTTTTCTTCCGCGAAAGCCCGGCCACCATCTGCCCCAGCGCCGCGGCCAGCGCGGCCACAAACGCCGAGGCGCTTCCGCCGCCCGGCGTCGCCGTCGCTTCGGCGACCGCCTCCAGGAACGGTCGGACCATCGCCGCGAACTTGCCTTCCTTCGCGGATTCCACCGGCGTTCCGGTCAGCGCCGCTTCCAGCCGGTTCTCAAACACCTGCGCGGGCGAGAAATTCTCAAGCTGCAGGAAATAGTCCGCGGCCATTTCCATGGCCTTCTTCGGCACCAGCCCGACGATTTCGCTTCCCGCCGGCATCACGCCGTAGCGTTCCGCCTCGCGCTTCACCATCGCGTACACGCGGTGCATCGGCGTCTGCTCGTAATCGGTCAGGTTGATGGACACCTGCGCGAGGTTCCGCGCCTTCAGCTCAACCCCCATCGACTTGACGTATCGCAAGCCGCCGCTCGAAAAGCGGATCGCCTTCGCTATCTTGTTCGCGATGCTCACGTCCGGCGTGTTCAGGTTGACGTTATACGCGATCAGGAACTTCCGCGCGCCGACCACGGTCACGCCTGCCGTGGGATGCACTTTGGGATCGCCCACGTCCGGCTGGCGATCGTGATTCTTCTTCATCTCCTCGCGCAGCCCTTCGAGTTGTCCTCGCCGAATGTTTTCGAGATTGGCCCGCTCTGGCCGCATGGCCGCCGCTTCGTAGAAATACACGGGGATGCGGTATCGCTTCCAGATTTCGTTGCCCACTCGCCGCGCCAGCGCCACGCAATCCTCGAGCGTCACCCCGTCCACAGGAATGAACGGCACCACGTCCGTCGCTCCCACGCGGGGATGCGCGCCGGTGTGCTTCGTCATGTCAATCAATTCGAGCGCTTTGCCCGTGCCCGCGAGCGCCGCTTCGGCCACGGCCTCCGGCTCGCCCGCCAGCGTAATCACGCAACGGTTGTGGTCCGCGTCCATTTCCCGGTCCAGGATGTACACGCCCGGCACGCTGCTCATCGCTTGCACCAGGGCATCAACCTTGGTCGCGTCGCGTCCCTCTGAAAAATTTGGCACGCACTCGATCAATCGTTTCATGTTTTGGGCGTCTGGTCCGGTTGGGTTTGCGGTTCCGACTCCGGCTGCTGCTGCGCCTGCACCTTCACGTTCATCCCGGGTTTGCGAATCGGGACTCGCTGCGCTGGCTTGCGTGGCACCGCCGCGATCATGGGCTTGGCCGGCGGCGGACTCGTTGCAGGCTTATTGGGAGCCTGTGCTCTGGACTCCCGCGCTTTCGCGTTCAGGAAAGCCCTGCGAGCCGCTTCCTCTTTGGCCACGGCTTCCGGATTCGCGCGGTATTTCCAGTAGCGCCAAAGCTGCCATCCAAAGTAAGCCATGCTGCCTATCCACGCTCCGAGGATGAATGCATCCCACAGGCGCATACCCGCCGCGTATCCGACAAGCATCACGAGCACAAATAACGCCGCAAGAAAGACGTACGGATACTCCTGAAACAGCGAGAGCGTTTGCATCGGCCTGGGCGTCGGCAGCTTGAACCGGCCCCGCGGCTGGTAGCCGGATTGTGACTTATTCTGCGGCATGTATTACGACACCACGCTTCAACGTCATCCAGCAGGTGTTCATACCAAAATGATAGGGAATTTCGCGATAATCGGCCACCTCGAAGACGGCCAGGTCCGCTTGTTTGTCAACCTCGATCGAGCCGATGCGCCCGTGCCTTCCCAGCGAATACGCAGCATTGATGGTTGCGGCCGTGACCGCCTCCGCCGGAGTCATGCCAAGCTGCGTGCAGGCCAGCGAAAGAATCATCGGCATGCTGACGGTGGGGCTGGTCCCCGGATTGTAATCCGTTGCCAGCGCCACGATTGCGCCCGCCTCAATCAGTTGCCGCGCCGGAGCGTATTTCTTCAGCCCCAGGTGGAAGTCGCATCCCGGCAGCAGCGTCGCAACGGTATTCGATTTTGCCAGCGCGCGAATGTCCGCGGCATTCGCCTGCTCCAGGTGATCGCAGCTCGCCGCCTTCAGTTCCACGCCGAGCGCCGCCGCGCCCGTTCGCGCCAACTGTTCCGCGTGCAGCCGCGGAATCAACCTGCGCCGCCGTCCCGCTTCGAGCACCCTCCGCGCCTGCTCGCGTGTAAACGCCCCGCGGTCGCAGAACGCATCGCAATACTCCGCCAGTCCGCTGGCCGCGATTTCCGGCAGCAACGCTTCTTCCAGCAGCGCGATGTACTCTTCCGCGCCCTTCGGCCTCGCTCGAAATTCCTCCGGCACGACGTGTGCGCCGAGAAACGTCGAGGCAATCTCGACCGGCTGTTCCGACCCCAGTTCTTTGTGCAGCGAGAGGATCTTCAATTCGCTGCTGACGTCAAGCCCGTATCCGCTCTTCGCTTCGATCGTGGTCGTTCCGTGCGCCGCAAATCGCCCGAGCGTGGCGCGAGCACGTACCTTCAGCTCCTCGCGAGTCGCGGCGCGCAGCTTCTTCACCGAATTCAGAATTCCGCCGCCTTTTCGCGCAATCTCTTCATAGCTCGCGCCTCGAATCCGCAGTTCGTACTCTTCGGCCCGGCTCGCGGCATGAATCAAGTGCGTATGGGAGTCCACAAAGCCGGGAAGCAGCACGCGCCCGCCGAGATCGAGCTTCTCCGCTTTGCGCGCCTCCGGCAGCTTTTCGACGCTCGCTCGTGTTCCCACCGCGACAATGGTTCCGTTGCGGGCCAGCACGGCTCCGTCCGCCACGATTCCAAGGTTGGACATCGTGTCGCCGCGGCGCGGGCCCCGTCCCCGCAGCGTCAGCATCTGCGATGCGCCGGTGATGAGGAGGGAATCCGCCAAGGCAGAACTATTATGACCAAGCCTCGCGCGGTTTGCATCCTGCGCCTGCCTCGGGTGGCCGGCCCTTAGAGGTTTCCGGTTGAAGAGGGGGGACTGCCGCACTTCCTCTTACGCGTTCGCCGCCTTGCCGCTGAACGCGGGCAAGAACACTTCCTGCACAAAAGCCTC
>Ga0209581_1002108_pt1 | contig 20168 bp, 16 predicted proteins | sample Coa_R2_FD_187160 | JGI IMG/M metagenome (GOLD analysis project Ga0209581, IMG submission 187160) | Surface soil microbial communities from Centralia Pennsylvania, which are recovering from an underground coalmine fire - Coalmine... | ecosystem: Environmental > Terrestrial > Soil > Unclassified ...
GACCCCGGTCACGAAGGAGGCTGCGTCGGAGCACAACCACACCACGGCCGCGGCGATTTCTTCAGGCCGGCCCAGACGTTTGATCGCCTGCGGTGCGGCCAGTGCCTTTTCCGTCGTGCCAGCCGCCATCGTGCGCTCGACCATCGGCGTGCGAATCGAACCCGGACAGACCGCGTTGACCCGGATATTGGCGGCGGCGAACTCCAGCGCCGCCTCCTTGGTCAGGCCGGCGACGCCGTGCTTGCTGGCGATGTAGGGCGGGATGAACGGCACGCCGACCAGACCGAGCACCGAGGAGGTGTTGACGATCGCACCGCCGCCGCGCGCCACCATCGCGGGAATTTCGTGCTTCATGCACAGCCACACGCCGGTCAAGTTGACCGCAAGCACGCGCTGCCAGTCCTCCTCGGTGCAATCGAGCAAGCCGGTGGAAGGGCCTTCGATGCCGGCGTTGTTGTAGGCGCAGTCCAAGCCGCCGAAAGTGTCGACGGCGGTTTTGACCATGCGCTCGACCTGGCGGGAGACGGTGACGTCGGTTTGGACGAAGACCGCATCGCCGCCGGTATCCCTGATCAGTTCGACGGTGCGGTTACCGCCGGGCGCGACCACGTCGGCGACCACGACCTTGGCGCCCGCGCGCGCGAAAGCAACCGATGTGGCGCGGCCGATTCCCGAACCGCCTCCGGTAATCAAGGCGACCTTTCCCTGCATCTCGCCAGCCATGAGCAAAACCTCCGCAATGCGTGGCTTGTGTGAACGGCCAAGCCCGGAGGATTGCTATAGCAGAAGGGGCGGGGTTGTACAGGGGGCGGGCGGCGTGCACGGGCTGACCAGCCCGCGCACGCCGCCCGCCCCCTACAGGGCCAGCCCCGAGCGAATCGTCGCGACGATTTGCGCGGGGCTGGCGGCGATGTCCACCGTCAGCGCATCGCGCGGCTCTTCCAGCGTCTGAAACTGGCTGGCCAGCAGCCGTAGCCCTGCGTAATGCCCCTTGCGTTGCGCCAGCCGCCGCCCAATCAGTTCGAGATCGCCGCGCAGATAAACTAACGCCTGGCGCGCGCGGTCAACAGCCAGCACCTCGCGATACGATTGTTTGAGCGCCGAGCAGGCCAGTACCAGCGGTTGCCCCGACGCAAGGCGCTGCGCGATGAGTTCGCGCAGCGCCCCCAGCCAGGGCTTGCGGTCCTCGTCGGTCAGCGCCATTCCCGCCGCCATCTTCGATTTGGCCGCCGGCGTGTGAAAGTCGTCGGCATCGCGGAAATCCCAGCCCAGCGCCTGCGCCAGCATCCTGCCGATCGTGGTTTTCCCCGAGCCCTCCACGCCCATGATGATCACGACGCGGAGCCTCGCAGCGGCGGATTTGTCATCCGACATGGATCAGTCCTGACAGGCCGGCCGCCAACAGCGGGGTCAGGATCCATCCGGCCAGGATATGGAGCCACAGGTACCAGCGCAGCAGAACCCCGGCACAGGCCCGGCCGCCGCCTGCCGGATGATTGCCTGGCGCGCCGTGCACCGGATTGGGCCGCCAGTACTCGCCCTGATGGAGATCGACGACCGGCAGAAAATTCTCCAACGAGTAGACAAAGGCGTTGAAACGCGGGTAATGGGGCGGAGTCGTGCCGCTTTGCATGAACGATTGGTAGGCCGGCTCCTCGGTCGGACTGACCACCCGCATGGCATAGCCCCACTGGAAGAGCACCGTGCCCAACGCCACGAAACCGATGATCCACCATAGCGCGCGCAGCGGGATGAAGCCGTAGCCGATCGTCACCTGCAGCAGCGCGTTCCATGCGCGCTCCGCCCGGCCCAGACCACCCTCACGCCGTTGCGCGACACGCTGAGCGATTTCCACGGCGATCGCGTCATCATTTTCGCCCGCCGCGGCCAAGGCCTTGGCCAACTCGGCGTAGGGCTGCGCATGGAAACCGCGCGGCTGGCGCGCCAGCCATGCCAGGCGGCTTTCCGCATCCGACGGGCTATCGCCGCCAAAGCCGCCGTACTGAAAGCCGCTTAGTATCAGGTTGCCGGGGGCGGGCCAGCTCAAGCGGTCGTCCCACAGTTCGGCGGCGCGCGCGTCGGCCAGATCCAGTTGCGTGTGCGGCGTCAGACCGATCGCCACCCAGTAGAGTGGCCCCTGGATTACCGCCCGCTCGGCGTTGAGGCCGTTGTCCTGCCGCCCGTAAAACTGCGCATGGTTGAAACTCAGCGCATGTCCGATGCGCACCAGCCTGAAATCCACAATGCCGTTGGTCCTGAAACTGACCGGACCGCTGGCCGAGGTGCCCTGATGAAAGATCGCGTCGCCGCCGATCGACGCCTCGATGCCCGAGATTGCCGGAACCTCGGCGGTCTGTACGCGCGAGGCGCTGAAGTCCAGACTGCCGCCGATCGACGCGCGATAGAAGCTGGTTTGTTCATAGTTGCCGAAGGTCAGGCGGACGTCGCCGTCCACCACCGCCATGTCGCCGGTAATCGGTCCCGTGGCACTGGCTCGGAGGTCCAACCCGCGCAGGTGCGCGTTGGAGATATCCACGCCCTCGCTGATCGCCGAGCGGATCAGGGTCAGCGGAAAGGGCACGTTCTGATAGGACAAGTCGAGCTGGCCCGCGATGCGGGCCGCCTTGATGCCTGCGCCGCTGGGATGGACCAGGCGGGTGGCGGCGGGATCCGAGGCCAGCCACACCAGTAGCGGGGCGCGAATCGTGCGCTCGGGACCCCACGACTGGGCGTGCAGCGGGTCATTGGAAGGATCGTCGGGTTCGTCGTGTGGCCCCGCCCATTCCAGGTCGCGGGTGGGGGCGCTGCGCACCAGCAGCAGTTCGGCGTGACTTAACGCGCCGAACTTCTCGCGCGCCATCTGCTCCAGTTGGTCGGATTTGTCCGGCGCCGCCGCGCCAACCGCTGATGCAGCGAGCAGTGTCAACGCCACCGCGATTAAGGCGCGCGTGCTCACCGGGCGGAGCGCGCATGGCCTACGGGGGCGGGACCGATGTCGGATGCGGGTGGCGGGGATGGGACGCTGCGCCCGAGCGCGCGGGCGACCAGATAATCGAAACTGAGGGTGCCGGCCCCCGCAAACCCCAGCCATACATAGAACAAGGCGTAGAGCGGTTCGTCGAGTTCGACGAAATCGTCCAGCCCGGAGACGGCTTTGAGCTTCACGCTCATGATTGCGACCGTCATGTTGATCACCATCGCGACCGACACCAGGCGGGTGGCCAGCCCGGCGATGGTCAGCGCGCCGCCCAGGCATTCGGTCCAGGCGGACAGCGCGGCGTTGAACTCGGGGTAGGGGATTCCCCACTGCTTGAAGTGCTCCACGAAGGCTGGCAGGTTGTGCAGCTTGGCCCATCCGGTTTCGAAGAAGAAATATCCGACAAACAACCGCACCGCCAGCGGCGGCACCCATCCCAGCGTGTCGAGCAAGCTGATCAGCCGCTGCCACCAATCCAATATGATTGTGAGGATTGTTCGATTGCCCGATGCCATCGGATATCTCCCGGGGGCCGGCCCGGCGCCCCTGTGAACAACAGATGCTCGAGCGGGCCCAAGGTTTCAGGCTGGACGCGGAGTCGCGGTTGGTCTGCGCCTCTTGTCCGCGGCGCCTGCGCTGATACAGTCATCGGCAATGCGGGGCCGTATCGAAAATTTCTCGACGAGGTCAGGCGCGTGAAACTTAAAAATAAGGTGGCGATAGTAACCGGTGCCGGGGCCGGGATGGGGCGCGCGATCGCACTGCGCTTTGCCAACGAGGGTGCGCAGGTCGTGATTGCGGAAGTCAATCCGCAAGCGGCGCAGGAGACGCTGGGCGCGCTCGGCGGGCACGGCCTGGCGGTCACGACCGATATCGCCCGGGTCAGCGACATCGACGAGCTGATCTCGCGCACCGTGGAGGCGTTCGGCCGGATTGACATCCTGGTCAACAATGCCGGTGTCACCAAGCCGCTGGGCTTCTTCGAGGTGACCGAGCAGGACTGGGACTGGATGTATTCGGTCAACGCGCGCGGCCTGTTCTTCTGCATGCAGCGAGCGGCGCGCGAGATGGTCAATCAGCGCGCGGGCAAGATCGTCAATATCGCGTCGATCGCGGGTAAGGGCTTTCGCGGCACGTCCAATATTGCTTACGCAGGCACCAAGGGGGCGGTGATCGCGATGACGCGAATCGGCGCTTCGCAACTGGCGCACTACAACATCAACGTCAACGCCATCTGCCCCGGCGCCACGCGCACCAACTTGTTCGAGATGGGAATCATGGAGGCGGTCAACAAGCGCAAGATCACGCGCGAGGAGGCGGTGCGGCGCATGGAAGCGACGATCCCGCTGGGCCGCTCCAACGCGCCCGACGACATCGCCAACATGGCGGCATTCCTGGCCTCCGCCGAAGCCGATAACATCACCGGCCAGTCCTTCAATGTGGACGGCGGGCTGATGTGGGATTGAGGCAATAAGTTACACCTGATGGGGCGGTGCGGGGAATCTGCGATGGAGCGCGCCGCGTAAGTGGCGCACGACGAAGTCGGCGGCCACTTCGCCCAGGCATTGGTAGCCGGCATCCGACATGTGGATGAGGTCGCGCGCCAGCATCTGGCGCAGGCTGAGTTCGCCCGAGGTCGCCCAATAGGCCATGATCTGATGGCGATGCAGCACGGGAACGCCGTAGAGGCCGGCGACCCGGTCGATCGCCCGCAGGTAGGCGTTGAGGCCGGGCCGCCGTTCGCCGGCCGGAAAATACTGCGGACTCATCAGCATCACATCGATACCGCGGGCGCGCATGCGCACAATTCCATCGGACAGAACCTTCTCAAAGCTTGCCAGCGGACGCGAACGCAGCAGATCGTTGGTGCCCACCTGCCATAGCACCAGGGCCGGATGAAACGCTATCACGTCGCGCTCGATGCGCGCCGCGGTGCGCTCGATGGTCTCGCCGCTCACGCCGCGATTGATTACCCGCACCGCAGGCCCGAGTTCGTGCCGCAGTTCGCGCTCCAACACGGCGGGATACGCGGCGGATTTGCGGCTGGCACCCACCCCCGCCGTGCTCGAGGAACCCAAGGCGACGATGATTAGCGGACCGCCCTTGATGAGCGCCGCGGAGGTTGCCGGCAGCCGCCAGCCGTCGGCCAGTAGCTCGGGCGCAACGCGACAGCGCGGCTCCTCAAGTGCAGGTGGCGGCGTCAGTGCGCCGGAATTCCGGCATCCCGCGATCAGCAGCGCGCCGGCGATCAGGCTCAGTCGCAGGCGCGCCATCAGGCGGCAGCCTTGGACACCGGCAGCGCCGGTACGGCCTCGGCGGCGGACGCAAACCGGGCCGTGCGCCGCCATTCCAGCATCAGCGCCAGCACGATCAGGACCGGAATACCGACCAGATTAACAATGGCATGAACGAGTGCAGCGTCGGCGCTCTCGGTTACCGCGATCAGGCCCAGGCAGCTAAGGATGACGCCCACCGCGTACACGGCCAGCGAGTGGCGTCCGCAACTGAGCAGCGGCGCCGCGACAGGTGTGCGCAGCACAGCTGCCTGCGGACGCACGAGACAGGCCACGACGTAGAACAGCGCCATCACGTTGAGGATGCGCAGGGGCGAAAGAAAGGTTTTCTCAAAGGGCCATAGGAAAAGCCATGGATGCGAAGTGACGGGGATGTACCACGGACCGAAGGCCCCGCTGAGCGCGCCAAAGCAAATCAGCACCGATGCGCCCGCCGCCCAGCGCCAATTCCACGGCGTCGACCGCGGAGCGGTCTTCCCCAGGTGCGCCCACACGATACCCATCGTGTACAGCAACTGCCAGGTCAGCGGATTGAGATACCATCCGTGATGGTTGCGGCCCTGGGTCAGGTTGACGCCGCTCAGCCAGGCGGCCAGGTAGACCAACCCGGACAACCCCAGCGCCAGCCGCCAATCGTATCTGACCACGACCAGGAGCAACGGAGCAGCGGCCAGCAGCACCAGGTAAAGCGGCAGGATGTCGAGGAAGCGGGGCAGATAGCTGAGTGTCAGAGCGGAGATGACCGCTTCGCGCGGGCTGTCGTGAAACCACGTCAGGCGCAAAGAATCGACGTAGTCGATGGCCCAAAAACGGCGCGACAACAGCGTGGCGACGGTCCACAGCGCGGCCAGCATCAGCAGATGGGCAACGTAAATGGTGCACCATCGGCGACCCACCGCCCGTGCGCATCCGGCCAGGCCGTCGCGTTGGAGCCGGCCGTTATAAGCCAGGTAGGTCGAGATGCCCGAAATCAGGACGAAGACCTCGGCAGCGTCGCAGAAGGCGAAGTTGTGCAAGGTCCAGGCGGCGGCCGGGTTGTTCGGCACGTGATCGATGAAAATCACGAGCAGGGCCAGGCCGCGGAAAAAGTCGATTCTCAAATCGCGGTCGTTACTGCTGCGCATACCTCTGCTGTGGGTGGGCGCCCCACCAAATGGGGTAAAGTGCTCCACCCTATGGTAAAACAATACCGGTTTCGTGCCACCCAGGCCCGGCAGAAAAATCCTGTGTTTCGCTAGGTTTCTCCTCGTCAGCCCTGGCGGCGGCCTCTGGTGGCGCAAGGCGCCGCCGTCAGGGTCAGCAAACGGCGTTCCATCCTGGGGTCAGAGCTGCCTGAGGGCAATTTTTCCAGGTCACCTATCGCAAGAGCGATAATCGCGCGATGCTGCAAGCATCCCTAAGCCCGCCAGGTCTGCCTGCCCCACCGGGCTGCTTAAAAATGCCGAGCCGAGATGGGGAAGTTGCTTAAAATTGGCCAGTGCCAAAAAGATGCCATGATGGCCATGAATGCAAGTAGAAACACGCGACTGATAGTAAGTAGTGAAAAAATGACTTTATGTAAGTAGTGATATCATGACTGTATGTAGTATTCGAGTCGCTTGACAGAACAGATTTAATATTGGATAAAAAACCGGTTTGGGGTTAAGCAGGGGATGTGCGGCTCCGGCGCCCCCTTTCTGGCCGGAGCCGCCATCCTTGGCTCAAGAGGGGGGCGCACCGACGCAGTTCTCCGCGCAGCAAACGTGCATCAATAGGCCTTGGGTGCTAGGTCGAGAAGACGGCGGAATGGCAACATCCGGCAGCACCGCAGGTTTTTAAAGCTCATTTCCCTGTATTTCTCATCTGAACACATTTTCCGTGAAAGCTGCGCAGTTCCGACGCGTGTTGAGAAAACTGTCTCTCGAGCGGATGTTCATTAAATCCTGTCCGAATGGCTAGTTATGCGAATTCTAGTTCCAAGTAGAGATTATATAACTAAAACTATGTAGAAACAGTTGAACTGGAAGTAGCGTATTTGTTATTGACACTTGCTATAAAATCCAGCAAAACTGAACATGGGATTGAGGGTCGCGAAGTCAAGGGCAGAGGTGCGACTCGGTGCCCGATGGTACTCCATCATTGCCCGCGTCGTCGTTGAAAGTTCGTAAGGGGTGACCGATGGCACGGATGATGATTTTGGTCCTTTTGTACGCCCTCGTTCTGGTGTTGGCTCCTTCCACTGCCGACGGCGGGCTGGTGCGCCATGCTAGTGTGGCAGTGCCGTATTACGCGGTGGTTGGGAATTCCTAGCCGCTCCTCTCAAATGCGTGTTAGATAAAAACTCAGCGCTTAAGCGCTGATGCTGCCGGATGGCTGGGAAAGGGGGGTAGCGGCGGCTCCTCCGCGCCGGCTCGAACGGCCGGGGCCAGGCTCTTGCCTGGCCCAGCCGCGCTCTTGACTGTTGCACGTGGAAGCGTTGCGGGTCGTGACCAAGTCTTGGCCCGCCGGGCGCCCAGCGGTTGCGGGAGCGTGGTGGCGGGGGCGGACTCTCACATTGAATTAAAAGAGCTGCACGAGCGCGCCGTCTACCACGGTTGATAGGGCTGTTCGCCCAGCGCCTGCGCGACAGCGGGATGCACCACGCGGCCGTCGTGGATGTTCAGTCCCAGGCGCAGTGCGCTGTTGTTGCGGCAGGCCTGCTCCACGCCGTGGTCGGCGATCTCCAAGGCGTAGGACAAAGTCGCGTTGGTGAGCGCGTAGGTGGAGGTGTGGGGCACCGCGGCCGGCATGTTGGTGACGCAGTAATGCACCACGCGGCCCTCGACGTAAATCGGATCTTCGTGGGTGGTGGGGCGCGAGGTCTCGCACACACCGCCCTGGTCGATCGACAAATCCACAATCGCCGCCCCGGGCTTCATCCGCGCCACCATCCGGCGCGTGACCAGGCGCGGGGTGCGCGCGCCCGCCAGCAGCACTGCGCCGATCACCAGGTCGGCCTGCCCGATTTCCTCTTCAATCGCGGCATGGTTTGACATCAAGGTGTTGACGTGGCCGCCCAGGATGTCGTGCAGGTAGCGCATCCGCACCGCGCTGACGTCCATGATGGTCACCTCGGCGCCGACGCCGACCGCGATCTGGCAGGCGTTGGCGCCCGCAATGCCAGCGCCCAGAATCAGCACCCGGCCGGGCCGCACCCCCGAGGCGCCGCTGAGCAGCACGCCGCGCCCGCCGTTTTGCGCCTGCAGACACCATGCGCCGGCTTGCACGGCAAGCCGTCCCGCGACCTCGCTCATCGGCGCCAGCAGCGGCAGGCTGCCGTCTTCCAGTTGCACCGTCTCATAGCCCAACGCGCACACGCGCCGGCGCATCAGCTCGCGCGCCAGTTGCGGCTCGGCGGCCAGGTGCAGGTAGGTGAAGAGGATCAGGCCGGGCCGCAGGAAGCGGAACTCCGAAGGCTGCGGCTCCTTGACCTTGAGCACCAGGTCGGCCTTGCTCCAGGTGGCCGCGGCAGTCGGCATGATGCGCGCGCCGGCGGCGCGATAGTCGCGGTCCAAAAGCCCGCTACCCGCGCCCGCGCCGCGCTGCACCAGCACGGTGTGTCCCCGCCGGCGCAGCGCGCCGACACCCGCCGGCGTCAGCGCCACCCGGTTTTCATCGGTCTTGATTTCGCGTGGAATTCCTACAATCATTTCGGCTCCCGCTGGCTTGCGATGTCGCGGCCGGACGTCAGTGGGGTGCAATTGAAGCGGCGCTGAGGCACTTTCGACGGCGTTGACAAGCGGTTAAAGTTCAGTGCTGTTGGATCGGAGATGGATTTGTTTTGTAACGCGATCCGCCGCGATAAGCGAGAGTATCGCGAGTTAAACCTTGACAATTTTGCTCGGGCTGCGCTTGATGAGCATGGATCGATCTGAGTGCTTGGCGATGAGCAGCGCAGTTGGAAAACGGCCAGGCATGTCGGAGGAGGTTATGGAGATCCCTGCGGGATTGAGATACTCGAAGGAGCATGAGTGGGTGGCGACCGAAGATGAGGTTGCGACCATCGGCATCACCGATTACGCCCAGGAGCAACTGGGTGAAATCGTCTACGTGGAACTGCCCGCGGTGGGCGACAAGATCAGCAAGGACGACGCCTTTGGCGTGGTCGAATCCGTCAAGGCGGTGTCCGACATCTATGCCCCGGTCAGCGGCACGGTGGTCGAGGTCAACCAGGAACTGCCTGAAAGCCCTGAGATGATCAACGAGGATCCCTACGGCGACGGCTGGCTGGTCAAGGTCAAGGTCAGCGACGCTTCCGAACTCGACGACCTGCTGGACAACGACGAATACGAGGAACTGGTTGCGGCCGAAAAGGAATAGCGCGCGGCGCCCCTAGCTGCCCGCGGCCATCGCCTCGGCGTTGGCGACCTCGGTCTTGAGCACCGCGACCTGGAAGTTGGCGACGTTGGGCGGCGGGTTGATGAACATCACGAAAAACGGCGAGGAGTCGCCGCTCTTGAGCGCGAAGTTCTTGGGCGGCGCCAGTTTCTGGAAAAACTGCAGTTCATGCGGCGTCATCTGGCTGACGATCTTGGGCGATACCAGGTCGCCGCAGAACACCGATTGCGAGACCACCGGATGCTGCTGGCTGTCGACCAGGCTGACGCCTACCTCGATGGTGTGCAGCGCCTCCGCGCCGCGGTTCTCAGCCCGTCCACTGATGATCAGCGCGCGGCGATTGGCGTCCAGACGGCGGTATTCGGCGTGCACATCGCTCAGTGCCACCAGATTTTGGTGCGGCGCGGCGGCGACAAACTTGTCGCCGATTACTGGCAGTTGCGCGAGCAGTTCGCGGCTGAGTGAGGGCGAGATGCCGAGCACGAAGGTGACCAGTGCAAAGAACAGCACGATGATCACAAACAGGCCCAGGAAAAAGCCGCTTGAGCGCGGACGCTCGTGGCCGGCCGTCTCGGCGGCGACCGCCGCGCGGTCCACGCGCCGGCTGGCCTGTTGGACGAGCGCTGCGCGCCGTGCCCGATAACGGCCCATCTCGGGAGTTATCGGCGGTGGCGTGGCTTCCTCGGCGTCGTCACCCACCCGCCATCGCTCGTAGCGGTCGTCAGCTTGCGCCGACGGCGGCGGCTCGCCGAGGTCGTGCTGCTCGGTCTCATCGTCGCCAAAGTCGAAGCTCAGGTTCTCGGGCGCGTGCGGTTCGTCTTCGGCGAAGGAGCGCGCCAGGGGATTGTCGGGTTGATGCGCCGCGCTGCGTGCGGTGCGCTCCGACGCAGCCGGGCGCGGCTGCTCCAAGGGCGGCCGCGGCGCATAGTCAGTATGCGGCGCAGCGGCGGGACTGGTTTGCCGCGGTGCAGTCGGCGCGCCGTGCAAATCCGCCGACGGAGCGGAGCGGGGCGGCGGCGCAGCAGTGGGCGGCCCGACGTGAAGGTCGGCCGACGAACCCGTGCGCTGCGCGGGCCAGGGCGCAGCGTCGCTGCGCGGACCGGCCGGCCGCCCCGGTTGCGGTTGAGTCCGGGGCTGGTCGGTAGGCGGCGCTGCCGACGTTGGCGAATTCTGCTGGCGGGGCGCCGATGGTCCAGCCGCGGCCGGCGCGGGCCGGGGCCTGGGCGCGGCTGGCGTGCGTTTGACCCGCGGGTCGCCGCTGAAGACGTGCCCGCATCGCGAACACTTGAAGGTCGGGCTATCCTGAGGCAGAACGCTTTCGTCGATACGATAACGAGTCTGACAACTAGGGCATTGAACTTCGAGCATCACCTCGCCACCTCACCGCAATATCGACTTTATAGCACATTGCGGAAATTACTTGCAGCTTGTCCGGCGCCGGGTCCGGAGCGCTAGGGTCCGATGCGGATCGCGATGCTCATCAGGCGCTTTAACCCGGCCGGCGGCGGCACCGAGCGCGATTTCGCCGCGGCCGCCGACTGTCTTTCGCAGGCCGGCCACGACGTGCGAATCTACGCAGCGCGGTGCACCGCCACAACGCCCTGGCACGGGATGGCGGTGCGCAGGCTGCCGTTTGCGGGTCTTACCCGCAGCCTGGAGGCGATCGGGTTTGGCTTGCTGGCAGCGCGTTTCGCCCGCCGCGATGGCAGCGGCTTGACGCTCAGTTTCGGACGCAGCGTGGACAGCGATCTCATCCGATGCGAAGGCGGCGCGCACGCTGCATATCTGGCGGCGGCCCGCCAATGGGAGAGCCGGGCGGCGTCGGCGGCTCGTGCGATGAGCCCGTATCATATCGCGCAATGCCGCATCGAGGCGGCGGGCTTTCGGTCGCCCAAACTCAGGATGGTGCTGGCGATTTCGCGTCTGGTCGGCGACGATTTGGAGCGCCGTTTTGCGATCCCGCGCTGCAAAATCCACACACTGTACAACGGTGTCGATCACCAGCGCTTCAAGCCGGCCCCGGATGCGCGGCTGCGCGCGGAGGTCCGCCGCCATCTTGGGATCGATCCGTCGAGCCCGCTGGTGCTGTTCGTGGGCAGCGGCTATGCACGCAAGGGCGCGGGGCAACTGATCCAGGCCTGGCCGATGTTGCGCGGCAATCCGCATCTGGCCGTGGCCGGCGAGGATCGCGCGGTGGGGTTTTATCGGCGGATGGCGCGCCGGCTGCGCGTCGATGACCGCGTCGCGTTTTTGGGCCGGCGCAACGACATCGCCCAACTGGTGGCGGCCGCCGATGTGGTCGCGCTGCCCTCGCTGTTTGAGGCTTTCGGCAACGTCGTGCTCGAAGGGATGGCAGCGGGAAAGCCGGTGCTGACCAGCGCGCGATGCGGCGCCGCGGAAGTCTTGCCCCCGCCAATGCAGCCCTACATCGTGCAGGATCCGATGAACCCCGCCGAAATCGCGCAGCGCCTGCAGGCGTTGCTGGCGGCGCCGGCGGAACTCGGCGCAATTTTGCGCGCGGCCGCCCAGCCCTTTACCTGGCAGCGCTATGGAGCGCGTCTGGTCGAGTTGATCGAGCGCGCTGCGCGTTGAGACCACCGCCGGCAGGGGTTGCAGCGGCGCGCACAAGTTGCGACGCTGAAAAGCGCGCTTGCGCAAGGGTAGACCTTGAGCGGAGGATGGCGGGAGCTTGGACCCGAAAGGAAAGGTTGCGTTAATCACGGGCGGCGCGCGAATCGGACAGGCGGTCGCACTGTCGCTGGCGGCGCGCGGATGCGCCCTGGCGCTGACTTGGCGCAATTCGCGCGCGGCGGCGGAGTCAACCGCTGCTGCCGCGCGGGAAGCGGGCGTAGCCGCGACCCTCATCCGCGCCGACGTCAGCGATGAAGCGCAGATCAAGGCGGCGGTCGACGAGACGATGCGCGCGATGGGTCGGCTCGACATCCTGGTCAATCTCGCCTCCAGCTACGACCGCACGCCGCATCCCAGCGCGGCGGATTGGGCCGCGGCGATGGAAGCCAACGCGCGCAGCGCTTTTCTGTTCGCAGCCTATGCCGCGCCGATCATGAAAAACGCGGGCGCCGGACGGATCGTCAACTGTGCCGACTGGCTGCCGGCAAGCGGGCGTCCGCGCTACCGTGATTATGTCCCCTATTACACCTCCAAGGCCGCCGTAATCGGGCTGACAGAAAGCCTGGCGCTGGATTGGGCGCCGGAAATCCTGGTCAACGCGGTCGCACCCGGTCCGATCGTGCCGCCCGCCGATATCACTGCCGAGGAGCATGCGCAGGTGCTCAAAGCAACGCCGCTGGGCCGATGGGGCGGCGCCGAGGAAGTCGCCAAAGCCGTCCTGTTCCTGATCGAAACCGAGTTCATCACCGGTGAATGCATCCGCGTCGATGGCGGTCGCCATTTGAATTAGCGGACACGGCCCTGCCGCTGTCGTCGCATCATCGTTTGCGTCGGGGCCGGAGCGCTTTTGCAGCCGAAGGCGAGCGGATCGATTGAATTGGTCCCGCGCTTGCGCAGCGATGAGAGGGGTTCGGAAAAGCCCGGCCTGCCACCTTCAAAAATTAGCTGTAGAGCCAGCAAATGATTTGACTTCCATACCGGCGATTGCTACGGGGATTGAGTACGCATGGGGGACCGGGCCGCCATCGTCGATCGTGGTCCGCGGGCTGGCCATTTCATAACTTCAAGCGCTCTCCCGGGGTCGAAATCAGGGGGCCAGGATGGGGAGGTCGTCATGACTCGACGACGGTTGAAAGCATCAGCTATCGCTGCGGCCGCAGCATTGTCATTGCTGCATCTGGCCGCCAGTGCAACGGCGGCGCCGTTTTCATTCGATGACGGCGCGCGCTATAAGGCGGAGGTTGATGCCAGCTCTTCGCAGACCATCCCGCCCGGCACGCAGATCACCACCGCCAACTGGAAGCAGTATCAGAACTTTCTGCCGGTTGGCATCCAGGCGCTGTACAGCGGCAATTACGGGTTCAAGATTGGCGACGGCCCCGACTTTGCCATCAACGTCGGTCCCACCATCGCCACGCCGCTGCCCAAGCAAGTGCAGGCCAACGCCGAGAAGTACGGCCATCAGGCACGCCTGGTCAAGCTGCCCAACGGCGGCTACGGAATCGAGGGCTATGTGGCAGGAATGCCGTTTGCCAATCCCACCGAGCCTGATCTCGGCCCCAAGATCATGTATGACCTGTGGTACGACTTCTGGCCCTTCCTGATCAGCTACCACAGCCATTTCTTTATCGAGGATCGCTACGGCAACACCACGCCCGAGGAATCGATCGCCACGACCTGGCAGCTCATGCATCTGAGCGACTCGCCCTATCCGATCGATCTCTCCTACGCCAACGGCTTTTATCACAGCACGCGCGATCTGCTGCTGATTCCCGAGCAGAGCAAGTACACCACGGCGCTCGACATGCAGCGGGATGATCCCAGCGCGGTGCAGGAAACCTACGTCTTCCTGCCCTCGTTGCGCCGGCCGCTGCGGCTGTCGAGCGCGGCGCGCTGTTCGCCGATTCTGGGCACCGACTGGGCGCAGGATGACAACGCCGGCGGTATCGCCTTCCAGGTGGGGCTGTTCAACGCCCGTTACCTGGGCGAAAAGAAGGTGCTGGCCATCGTCCACGCCAATATCGCGGCCGGCACCGGCGACCGCGCCAACCTGGACAAGGTGCTGCACACCGGACTGCCGGTCCCGGGATGGCCGCGGGCCGCGATGGGCAACTGGGAGGTGCGCGACGCCTACATCATCGACGTCGAGCCGATCGACAAGAGCTACTGCTACGCGCACAAGGTATTTTACGTCGACAGACAGGCCTGGACCACGCTCTTTTACGAGACGTACGACAAGCAGGGCAAGTTGTGGAAGGTGAACAAGAACTCGCTGGGACTGGTCAAACTGAATGACGGCGAAAGCGCGATCGTGTCGGCCGCAACCGAAGATGCGATCTGGGATTTGCAGAACACCCACAGCAGCGTCAGCACGATCGGAACTGTACCCGAAATCGACAAGGACGCGTCGCCCGAGCTGCAGGACGCCCAGACCTTCGCTTTCCCCGGCGGTCTGTCGCGCATCATGCGCTAGCGGTGGCAGGCGGTTCAAAATCGCATATTCGATCCGTGGATCCAGGCCTGGGAAACGCGCGACCGGGTAATCACGCGTCAGGTTCGTCCGCGTGAGGTTGCGCAATTCTTCGTGGACCGGATCGATCGCCTCAATCCCGCCTTGGGGGTCAACCGGCAGTGTCGCTGCCCAACGGCTTCAGCACCGCGGGTTTGCCCATAGGTCTACAGATTGTAGGCCGCCAGGCCGACGAGTTTTCCATCATCGGGCTCGCCGCCCAGTTCGAGGAAGCATGCCCCCGGCATGATCGCCGCCCGCTGCTGGACTAATCGCAATCAGCGGCGGGAGTCCTGCAAGCCCAACTCGCGGCGGACTTCTTCGGTATGCTCGCCGAGCAGGGGCGCGCGCGGGCCCCATCGCCACGGCGTGATGGGCTGCTGACGCGGCTGGCGGGGATACAGGAAGCTGCGGCCCAGTTCGGGATGCTCGATGGCGACGAAATTTTCGCGGGCAGTGCAATGCGGGTCGCCGATCATGTCCTCGGGGTAGCGCACCGCGCCCGCCGCCAGGCCGCATCCTTGCAGTTCCCTGAATGCCTCCATCGCGGGACGCCGCGCGGCCCATCGCTCCAGCATCGCCGGCAGCGCCTGGAAATGGCTGGAATCGGTGGTGCGCAAGGCCTGGGCGTCCTCGTGCAGTCCGTCGCGCTCGACCAACTCGGCGACCTTTTTGAAATCGGCTGGCGGCAGTCCCAGGACGTTTAGGTACACGCCGTCCGCACATCGCACCTGCATCGGCAGCCGCCGGGTCTGATCGACGCCGTTGAAGATGTAGCGCGGCACGGTGCCCTCGGTGCTGTGCGCCACGGCGTCATGGATCGCGGCGTCGATGAATTGGCCCGGCCCGCCCATCTGGCGGCACAGCAACGCCGCCATCACCGCCATCGCGGCATGCTCGCCCGCCTTGCACCAGCTCTGCCATCCGAGCGGATTGAAGGGCGGCGTCTCCCAGCGGTTGCCTTCGACCGGATCGTAGCCGCAGCAATAGGCCATCCCACCGAGTGCCGAATGAATCAGGTCGGACGCCTTCAGGTCGCGCCAGGGGCCGTTGAGGCCGAAGGGCGTAATCGAACAATAGATGATGTCGGGGTTGATTTGGGCCGCGAAATCATATCCCAGGCCGAGGTCATCCATGACGCCGGGCCCGCGGCTGTCGACAATTACGTCGGCGGTGCGCGTCAACGCGCGGTAGAAATCGCGGCCCTCGGCGCGGTCCAGGTCGATCACAATGCCGCGCTTGGCGCGGTTGTAATTCCAGAAAAACAGGCTGCGATTGGGATCGCGTATATCCTCAAAGAAGGGGCCGATCGCACGCGACGGGCTGCCGGTTGGCGGCTCGATCTTGATTACGTCGGCGCCATGCCCCGCCAGCAGCATCGCGCAGTACTCGCCTCGCTGGTCGCCGATTTCCAGAACGCGTACATCATCCAGGCATCCCGGTGCCGAATGCGAACCCGATCCAGGCATCACTTATTCCCCGTTCCACCGTGCGGCCGTTCCGGCCAAGAAGTCCGGGTGCAACCGCAACCTGAAAGCGTCCACCGGCCGACTGCGCCGCTTCGCGCAACTCTGCCCATTTACCACACCTGGTCCGACGTGGCCACGGCCGCGGGTTTCGCGTTCCGGACGGATCGCAATACAACCTCGCGGGACATCTTTCATTGACAGCGCCGGGCCTTTTTGCGAGTGAAGATGCAGGCTCAGCAACGGCCCGGGCCGATTCAAGAGGAGAATTACAATGCGCAAATATCAGGTAATCTCCGCCGACGGTCATGTTGAAGTCCCGGTTGATTGGTCCACGCGCGTGGCGGCCAAATATCGCGAGCACGCCCCCCGGTTGGTGCGCAACCCCGACGGGAGTGAAACCTGGGTGATGGACGAATGGAAGCGCGACTGCGTGGGCAATCTGTATTGCGGACTGCGCTACGACGAGTTCACGCCGAAAACCGCGCCCACTTACCATCATCCCGACGGTTCGCCGAGGCCGGGTGCAGGCGACGCGGTGCAACGTTTACGCGAGCAGGATCAGGACGGAATCGACGCGGAAATACTGTATTACCCAATCTACGGTCCGCGCTTGCTGGCAAAGATGATTCCCAAGGATCCGCAATGCTATTTGGCTTTGGTCCAGGCATACAACACGTATCTCGCCCAGGAGTATTGCAGCGCGGCGCCCGACCGGTTGCTCGGGATGGCGCTGGTGCCCGAAACCGGCGTCGATGACGCGGTGGCGGAGTTGGAGCGATGCCGCAAGATGGGGCTGCGCGGCGCGACGCTGACCATGTGGCCCAACGGCAGCCCCGACCCGGCGCCCGAGGATGACAGGTTTTGGAGTGCAGTGCTGGACCTGGATATGAAGATGGCGGCGCACGTCAGTTTCGGCGGACCGCCGCGGATGGTGGAAGGCGTGACGGCCGAATCCGCGGTGTGCGGCACGTTGCAGGCCGGGCCGAGCTGCGGCACGATCGGGCGCCTGATTTTGTATGTATTCGACAAGTTCCCCAAATTGCGATTTTACTTTGCCGAAACGCAGGCCGGATGGCTGCCGCACGCGCTTAACTGGGTCGATGAATTCTATCTGCGTTGGTATACCTTTTTCGATCTCAAGTTGAAAAAGATGCCCAGTCAGTACTGGCGTGACCATTGCCTGTTCGGTTTCGTGCACGACCGCCTGGCGATGAAGCTGCGCGACTACAGCAGCACCGACATGCTGTTGTGGGGCAGCGACTTTCCGCACAGCCAGGGGACCTTTCCCGATTCCCAGGAAATTCTGGGCGAACTGCTGGAGGATGTTCCGCAAGCGGACCGGCGCAAAGTTCTGGTCACCAATGCCTGCAACTTCCTCGGACTTGACCCCGAGGCGCCGATCACCGAGACACCCTAGCCGCGGCGCAATCAGCCAGCATTGTCTTACGGCGCGTGGGAGGCGCGGGAGTTGCGCAATGAATCAATTGCGAATAGTTGCCGACTGCAGCTCGATGTTGATCAGCACGCAGTTCTTCCGCTTCTGCAAGGCGGTGGAGCATTTCTACTATGCGCTGCTGTTCAGCTCCGAAGATTATGCAGCGTCCGCCGCCGACGCGTGGCATTCGTGGGCGGCGCAGGGGTTCCATCTTGCAGTCAGGGAATTCCCGCCTGCGGCGCGTCCCGGCGATCGCCTGACGCTGGATTCGCGGCCGGGCCGGACCTTCGAGGTGACGGCGTCGAGCAACAACCGCGGCGCGTTGACGCGCCTGTGCGAGCTAGTGCAGGAAGTCGAGCACGCGCGGGCGGCCCTGCCAAGCGGCGGCGAGGAGGTGAGGTTGCAGGCGCTGCTCGACAACCCCGCAATCGAGAGCCGGCTGCTGCGGCCGGTGCGCGAGAGCCTGACGCGCAGCGCCGTTGCGGGCGAAGCCGGGCAAGCGGTCCGCTCGATGATCAGCCGGGGGCTTTCGGCTCTGACCAATTGGCAAATCAAATCGCTCCGAGCTGCGGTGGAGTGAGAGGACGATGAGACTCAAAGACAAGGTTGCGGTAATAACGGGAGCGGCGCAGGGAATCGGGCGCGCCTATTCGCTGCGCTTTGCGGCCGAAGGTGCGGCGGTTGCCCTGCTCGACAAGCGAATCGAGCAGGCGCAGATGGTTGAGCGGGAGATCCAGCGCAGCGGCGGCAGAGCGCTGGCGATCGGCTGCGATGTGACCGACGAGCAGGAGATGGCCGACGTCGCCCGGCGCGTCCATCAGCACTTGGGGCGTATCGACGCGCTGATCAACAATGCCGCGCTGTACTACGACATCGACCTGGCCGACACGTCGATCGCCTACGGCCGCAAGGTGATGGACGTCAATGTCTTCGGCGTGCTGATCGCCTCGTGGGCGGTGGTTCCCTACATGATGCGGCAGCGGTCGGGCTCGATCATCAATATCTCCTCCAATGCCGCGTGGCCGGGGATTGCTGCGCGCGGCGCCAAGCTGTCCACCGTCAGCGAGGACAACGTCCGGCGCGCCTACTACTACGGGCTGTCCAAAGCGGCGGTCGTGCATCTGACGCAGGCGATGGCGATCGATTTTGGCGCCTACGGCATCCGCGTCAACACGCTGGTGCCTGGGGTCGTGCTTTCCGAAGCGACCAAAAAGGCGCTGCCCGAGCAGTTCATGGAGGCACTCAGGCAGCAGGCCCTGCTCGGCACGCTGATGCAGCCCGAGGACGTGGTCGGGACGGCGGTCTTTCTTGCCTCCGACGACAGCCGGCTGATGACCTCGCAGGTGCTGGTGATCGATGCCGGGCGCAAACTGTGGTAGCGGGGCTAATTCCTGCGCACGTTGCGGAACGGGCCGGTGTCGAAACGCGGTTCCTTGGGCAGCTCCAGAACGCGCTCGGCGATGATGTTGCGCTGAATCTCGTCGGTGCCGCCCGCGATGGAGACGGCGGGCACCGAGACCAGAATCTCGGCGATGACGCCGTTGCGCGGACTGTCCTCGCCGGTCAGCATCGCCGCAGTGCCGGTAATCAGCGTATGGACGCGGGCGGCTGAGCGGGCGACGTGGCTGGCCGCCAGCTTGCCCAGCGATCCCTCCGGACCCTGCGGGCGGCCGCGGCGCTGTGCGGCGCGTGCGCGGCGTGAGGTCCATTCCGCGGCCTTCGCCAGGGTCATGAGCTTGGCAATCTCCTGGCGCACGCGAGGGTCCTGGTTGGCTCCGGTCTCCCTGGCGCGCTCGATGACGAGGTCTACACGGCCGGCGCGCTGCGGATACCACTTGTAGGGCTCCATGACGGTGGCGAGTTCGGCCCGCTCCTCGTCGTAGATGCGTCCGGTGCGCGGTCCGCGCCTGGTCGGCGCGGCCAGTCCGTCGGCAAAGCGCCGCTCATGGGCGAGCGTCGTCACCGCCACCTGCCATCCATTGCCGACGCGCGAGACCAGGTACTCGGGCGGGACCTTGGCGTCGGTGAAGAACACCTGGTTGAACGATGCATGCCCGTTCATCTGCCGCAGCGGTTTTACTTCGACGCCCGGCTGCTTGAGGTCGATGATGAAGTAGGACAGGCCCTCGTGCTTGGGCGCGTCCCAATCCGTGCGGGCCAGCAAGGTGCCGTATTTGGCATGATGCGCGCTGGTGGTCCAGACCTTCTGGCCGTTGATAATCCAATTGGTGCCGTCGAAGTCCGCGCGCGTGGTGGCGCCGGCCAGGTCCGAGCCGCTGCCCGGCTCGCTGAAGAGCTGACACCAGGTGTCTTCCGCAGTGATAATGCGGCGCAGGAATTTCCGTTTTTGAAACTCCGTTCCATGCTCGAGCAGGGTGGCCGCCGCCAGACGGCCGATTCCGCCGCGCAAGACGCCCACCGCGCCGACCGCCGCGAACTCCTCTTCGACCACACGCACCAATCCCGGCGGCAGGCCGCGGCCGTACCACTCCCTGGG
>Ga0209581_1002109_pt1 | contig 20165 bp, 15 predicted proteins | sample Coa_R2_FD_187160 | JGI IMG/M metagenome (GOLD analysis project Ga0209581, IMG submission 187160) | Surface soil microbial communities from Centralia Pennsylvania, which are recovering from an underground coalmine fire - Coalmine... | ecosystem: Environmental > Terrestrial > Soil > Unclassified ...
CTCACCATTGCCGTGTTAGAACAGGCTGCTCAGACTCTTCAGGCTCATCTAAACTAGCCGCCTGCTTGCTGGTGCTTCCGAGAGGGGCTTGCGGAGCCTGCCTCAAAAGAAGTGCCACTGTAGTGAGAAGTTCGTGTTTCAATCGCTCAGTCGCGAAAAGCCCTTCTGCCACCTGCATGGTAATCTCCTGTTGTAATTCGTCTACTGGAAAGTTTCAATCGCTCAGTCGCGAAAAGCCCTTCTGCCACATGCTGGTCGGTCAGCGTGGTGCGGCTCTTGGCAGGTTTCAATCGCTCAGTCGCGAAAAGCCCTTCTGCCACATTGTTGTAGAGCTGCCGCATAGTGTCCTGTATTTTCCATCGTTTCAATCGCTCAGTCGCGAAAAGCCCTTCTGCCACCGCGGCGTGCTGGAGGTTGTGCCCATCATACGCGAGGTTTCAATCGCTCAGTCGCGAAAAGCCCTTCTGCCACTGACCGAATCGATGCTTTGACCGTGATCCTGGAGAGTTTCAATCGCTCAGTCGCGAAAAGCCCTTCTGCCATCGCTACGGATCGAAGGCGAGATCCAGGAGGCGCAAGTTTCAATCGCTCAGTCGCGAAAAGCCCTTCTGCCATATTAATAGCATGAGGAGGTGATGATATGGCTGGAAGTTTCAATCGCTCAGTCGCGAAAAGCCCTTCTGCCATTGAGACACGGCGACACGGTACGCAAGATCGTATTTCGGTTTCAATCGCTCAGTCGCGAAAAGCCCTTCTGCCATTTCAATCTGGGACAAGAAGAAGGGCAAGAGCGGCAAGTTTCAATCGCTCAGTCGCGAAAAGCCCTTCTGCCATGCAGTAAACGGGGTCAATAAGCAAGCGGCCTCTAGGTTTCAATCGCTCAGTCGCGAAAAGCCCTTCTGCCATGCCAGGTTGGTCGAGCGAGCAAATTGGTGCTCGCTAGTTTCAATCGCTCAGTCGCGAAAAGCCCTTCTGCCATGAGCTGAGCTTTCGGCGTCTGCGGGATCAGAGATGCGTTTCAATCGCTCAGTCGCGAAAAGCCCTTCTGCCATCATAGCCACGATGGACATACCGCAGCGCGCCAGCAGAGTTTCAATCGCTCAGTCGCGAAAAGCCCTTCTGCCATGGCCCGCAACGCCGCAGCTCCGGCACGCGCCGCCAGGTTTCAATCGCTCAGTCGCGAAAAGCCCTTCTGCCATCGCTTTGTATGGGGCAATCTATCGTGGCGTCTGCAAGTTTCAATCGCTCAGTCGCGAAAAGCCCTTCTGCCATAGAAGGGAGAGGGATGATTGATGTTGAAAAGGTATAGTTTCAATCGCTCAGTCGCGAAAAGCCCTTCTGCCATAGAAATCCGAGCGCGCCGTTCACCCACAGGACGGCGTTTCAATCGCTCAGTCGCGAAAAGCCCTTCTGCCATGCTTCCAGTACGGTCTCTATCGCCGTGATTGGATACGTTTCAATCGCTCAGTCGCGAAAAGCCCTTCTGCCACTTCCTCGTATGCTTCCATGTGTTCTGACTGTTCAAGAAAGTTTCAATCGCTCAGTCGCGAAAAGCCCTTCTGCCACTGATCTCGGAGCCTCAATTGCTCCTCTATATTATAACGGTTTCAATCGCTCAGTCGCGAAAAGCCCTTCTGCCACAGGGGTTCGACGCCGCCGGACGGCGAGAGCATGCGTTTCAATCGCTCAGTCGCGAAAAGCCCTTCTGCCACGCAGGTGCGCGCATTCGTCGCGGAGCTGCCGCAGGAGTTTCAATCGCTCAGTCGCGAAAAGCCCTTCTGCCACCTAGCGAGGCTCAATTGCCCCTCTATATTTAGAACGGTTTCAATCGCTCAGTCGCGAAAAGCCCTTCTGCCACATGCAGCTCCACATCCTGGCACGCGTCGGCCAGGACGGGTTTCAATCGCTCAGTCGCGAAAAGCCCTTCTGCCACGAGCAATTTTCTGAAATTGAGAAAATTGCTCATCAAGTTTCAATCGCTCAGTCGCGAAAAGCCCTTCTGCCACAGTAATATATCGATGCTGCCCATTGCCGGGCAGCATGTTTCAATCGCTCAGTCGCGAAAAGCCCTTCTGCCACCATGAAACAGAGCCAGCGCTCGTAGATCAGCCGAGGTTTCAATCGCTCAGTCGCGAAAAGCCCTTCTGCCACCTCCTTTATCAAAATGCTTACATATATAGAACGAGAGTTTCAATCGCTCAGTCGCGAAAAGCCCTTCTGCCACAAAGCTCAGCTCGTGGCGGCATTGCGCGCCCGACTGGTTTCAATCGCTCAGTCGCGAAAAGCCCTTCTGCCACGAGTCACCGCGAGCAAGCGAATGTGGACGTAGAGTGGTTTCAATCGCTCAGTCGCGAAAAGCCCTTCTGCCACCAATCCATTACCTCTGGGACGCCGGTATCAGTCTATAGTTTCAATCGCTCAGTCGCGAAAAGCCCTTCTGCCACGGCGCACTCTGGAAGCGCGAATCAATGATTGAACGCGTTTCAATCGCTCAGTCGCGAAAAGCCCTTCTGCCACTGGAGCGTGGAGTGCAAATGGCCCGCTCTCACTCTTGTTTCAATCGCTCAGTCGCGAAAAGCCCTTCTGCCACACCAGCAGCGATACGAATGGCGCTGGCCGCAGTACCGGTTTCAATCGCTCAGTCGCGAAAAGCCCTTCTGCCACCGGCTAGGGGTAACGATCTCAAGTAAGCCGTGGCAGTTTCAATCGCTCAGTCGCGAAAAGCCCTTCTGCCACTTGCTAACTCAAAAGTCAGATGATCCTCTTGCCAGTCGTTTCAATCGCTCAGTCGCGAAAAGCCCTTCTGCCACCAAAGAGCATGGAGAGCGTGACACGAGCGGTTGATGCATGTTTCAATCGCTCAGTCGCGAAAAGCCCTTCTGCCACCCAGGCTTTTGCCGATGGCCGAATCTATTCCATTAAGTTTCAATCGCTCAGTCGCGAAAAGCCCTTCTGCCACGAGAGGAGCCAAAGACGAGCGACTTTGTGAAGTAGCAAGGTTTCAATCGCTCAGTCGCGAAAAGCCCTTCTGCCACTCAAAGCGCAGTCGTTCCATCAAACGTGAACGCGAGTTTCAATCGCTCAGTCGCGAAAAGCCCTTCTGCCACGAAACTACAACGACAGTACACACTATGCCGGGCCAGCATGTTTCAATCGCTCAGTCGCGAAAAGCCCTTCTGCCACCTGCACACTGGCAACCCTCGCGACTGCTGGATAAAGCATGTTTCAATCGCTCAGTCGCGAAAAGCCCTTCTGCCACCCCTTATGGAGGTCACAAAATGGCAACGCAAACGAAGATGTTTCAATCGCTCAGTCGCGAAAAGCCCTTCTGCCACCTGGAGCAGCAGCTATATTGTGATGATAAAATGGGCAGTTTCAATCGCTCAGTCGCGAAAAGCCCTTCTGCCACCCGGCGCGATCAACACCGGCAGAACGAAAGTCTAGTGTTTCAATCGCTCAGTCGCGAAAAGCCCTTCTGCCACGCTCAGGATCAGGGAGCTGGCGGAAGAACGCGGCTTCGTTTCAATCGCTCAGTCGCGAAAAGCCCTTCTGCCACGACGAGGGCATTATTCCCGCGCCGGACGTGGAATAGTTTCAATCGCTCAGTCGCGAAAAGCCCTTCTGCCACCGCACGTCTGCGACGGTACGCCCAACCAGCGCAATGTTTCAATCGCTCAGTCGCGAAAAGCCCTTCTGCCACTTATGATTGAAAAAGAGGAAGGTGGAGGCGTCTTAATCGCGTTTCAATCGCTCAGTCGCGAAAAGCCCTTCTGCCACATCAGAGCCGATTCCTGTAGCCATTCCAGAAGAGCGTTTCAATCGCTCAGTCGCGAAAAGCCCTTCTGCCACAAGACCTCCTTTAATGACACATTTGATACAAGGATAAGTTTCAATCGCTCAGTCGCGAAAAGCCCTTCTGCCACTAAAGCTCAAGAATGGGCACAAAAGAACGCTGAAAAGTTTCAATCGCTCAGTCGCGAAAAGCCCTTCTGCCACTTGAACGCATCAAGCAGGCCATTGACACGGCCCTGGAGTTTCAATCGCTCAGTCGCGAAAAGCCCTTCTGCCACTATACACACAAAAGAGGCAGGTCTGGTCTGGACCAGTTTCAATCGCTCAGTCGCGAAAAGCCCTTCTGCCACGTTTAGCGAAGCTATAACGGCTATACTGAATAGCTAGTTTCAATCGCTCAGTCGCGAAAAGCCCTTCTGCCACCCTACCGCCGATCCGTCTTCTATTGGCAGTCCAGTAAGCTAGTTTCAATCGCTCAGTCGCGAAAAGCCCTTCTGCCACCACGACCGGCGAAGCTGCGAGCATTTTGTAACTACTGTTAGTTTCAATCGCTCAGTCGCGAAAAGCCCTTCTGCCACCAGGGACGGCGGACGCGATCCGCCAGGCGCAGCGAGCCGGGTTTCAATCGCTCAGTCGCGAAAAGCCCTTCTGCCACCGCGAGCGCGCGAAGCCGTTCGATTATAACGGCACGCTGTTTCAATCGCTCAGTCGCGAAAAGCCCTTCTGCCACACGTCCCCGCGCAAATTGAAGACGATGACGAACTAGACGGTTTCAATCGCTCAGTCGCGAAAAGCCCTTCTGCCACGTGGCTCCGGCACGATTTACTTTCAGGTGAATGGTACTGTTTCAATCGCTCAGTCGCGAAAAGCCCTTCTGCCACCAAAGCGCAGTCGTTCCATCAAACGTGAACGCGAGTTTCAATCGCTCAGTCGCGAAAAGCCCTTCTGCCACACGCTTTGGGTGATAGATGCGGCCTGCCTCATAGAGGTTTCAATCGCTCAGTCGCGAAAAGCCCTTCTGCCACACGAGAGTGAGCGGGACGCGCTAAATGCAGAATGGCGCAGTTTCAATCGCTCAGTCGCGAAAAGCCCTTCTGCCACTATCGGGTAAGAATAGCCGAAGACGCTCGTAGCGGGTTTCAATCGCTCAGTCGCGAAAAGCCCTTCTGCCACCCTGGTCGCTGAAGCCCTGGAGCGTTTTAGGTATACGGTTTCAATCGCTCAGTCGCGAAAAGCCCTTCTGCCACATCTAGGGCAAGGGGTGCTCGCTGATGCCGTGAATCATGTTTCAATCGCTCAGTCGCGAAAAGCCCTTCTGCCACTCGCCCCACGGGCCGCCGATCTGGTCCCTACGTGATGAGTTTCAATCGCTCAGTCGCGAAAAGCCCTTCTGCCACGATGTCAGCCAGATCAATGCCCAGGTCGATTCGATAGCGTTTCAATCGCTCAGTCGCGAAAAGCCCTTCTGCCACAGCACGGGCGCGATCTCGCTTGCAAAGAATATGCTGAGGTTTCAATCGCTCAGTCGCGAAAAGCCCTTCTGCCACGCCAGCTTCCATTTTGACCGCAGCCACGCTGGCGCGGTTTCAATCGCTCAGTCGCGAAAAGCCCTTCTGCCACGCTACTACACGCCGTCCTTTGTCCTGGAATCTCATGCGTTTCAATCGCTCAGTCGCGAAAAGCCCTTCTGCCACTGCCTTTTCCGTTTTGTGAACGAAAGTAAGCTGTATAGTTTCAATCGCTCAGTCGCGAAAAGCCCTTCTGCCACCTCTACAGGCGGGCCGAAGGTGGCAAAAAATGGGCTGGTTTCAATCGCTCAGTCGCGAAAAGCCCTTCTGCCACAAGAGTTTTCCAAGTCTCCCAGATTGGAGACGCAGTGTTTCAATCGCTCAGTCGCGAAAAGCCCTTCTGCCACTCTGCCCACAGCACCTGGAGGAGGCGATCAAGGAGGTTTCAATCGCTCAGTCGCGAAAAGCCCTTCTGCCACTCTAGCTTTCGCGGCTTGCCCGTCCGGTCCATGCTAGTTTCAATCGCTCAGTCGCGAAAAGCCCTTCTGCCACCCCGTTACAATGCCGTTTTGGGCGGATACTGAGGGGTTTCAATCGCTCAGTCGCGAAAAGCCCTTCTGCCACCACTTAGGGAAGCATCCCGAAAGGAAGCAATGGGCGCGTTTCAATCGCTCAGTCGCGAAAAGCCCTTCTGCCACGGCATATTGCCACATGACCGGTGGCATATTGCCACATGTTTCAATCGCTCAGTCGCGAAAAGCCCTTCTGCCACCCCTCGCGTTTTGGGGCCGCTTGGGGAGCGGGCCGAGAAGGTGGATTGCGAGAGGCTCGTTCTTGAGAGGTATTGTAGCAGAGTTTTAGTGGCTTTGCAAGAGGAAAAGCGCCAGTTTTGAGCTTGAAATGGAGCGCGAGAGGCTCTGCTCGGGGATGCCACAGCCGCGCCTCTCGCATGGGATATACCTCCTCCTTTTACTCTGTTGCTATGATAACTTTTCAGATGAGATAACTGGTGTCCTCTTTTGGTTCCGCTATGCCTACAGTTTCTATTTTTGTGAGACAGGTATCACAGATGGTGTAGATGCGCACTCTGTCTGTACCGGCATCGAGATGTTTGCTGAGCTTTGCGCTCATGAGCAGCAACTCTTTCCTGGTGAGGAAACATTCGAAGAGGGAAAACTCGGTCCATTGCCCAAAACCTTTTAACAGTTTATGGACTCTGGTGCGCCTTTTGTTGTCAGGGATGTCGTAAGCAACAACGTAAAGATGACTCTGCCTCTCCCCTCTGGTATTGACCCCTACCTGCTCTTTGCGTTTATCCATTAGCGTACATGAAATGATGCATAATCCGATATTTCTCCCGTCAAGTATTTGGCAAGCAGCCTCGCCTGGAGTTCAATACAGCGCCGATAAGCGACCTTATAGCCGAACGTTGGATGCACGATAATCTCCTGCATACGCTCCTCGAACTTCTGAAGGAAGAGCCGTTTGGTTTCATCCGTCATGCGATAGCTGTTGAGTTCCTGAACAAAGTCCTTTGGTTCGAGCTGCCGGTTATTGAGCAGGCTCAGCACGACGGAGTCAACGATCACCGGTCGGAACTCTTCCATGAGATCTAGCGCCAGAGCAGGTTTGCCATGACGCGACGAGTGCAGATAACCGATATAGGGATCGAAGCCAACGCTGGCAAGGGTACTGGCAACCTGGCCTGTGAGAATGACATAGCCATAACTGAGTAGAGCATTGACCGGATCGGTGGGAGGCCGCCGCTCGCGTTTCTTGAAGCCATGTGACCAGCCACATTTAATGAGCCGCTCGAAAACGCTGAAATAGGCCGCGCTTCCCGCTCCTTCACATCCCAGTAGCGAGCCCAGTCCGTTCATTCTATCGCTACTCGATGCAACTGGCTCCCCCGGCATCTCAAGATCAATTTCGTGAACGGTGAGCGTCTCATCAGATGTGCCGTTATAGCCTGTCTGGCTCGCCGCCTTGATGCACTGGGTCAGGGTTTCGATTTGCGCGCCGATCTGGTAATCTTGATGGCTGCGTTGATAGCGCAGCAATACTGTGCGCATATTGCGTAATTTGCCGGTGACGAAACGTTGTGCGATGGTATGGCACTGGCAAGGGTTTGCGTGTGCAGTATGTTGGGCTAGGCGCAAGATGCTATTCTTCGAGAGTTGGGGGCTCAAGTTTCCCAGGAAGCGCCCATATTTGCTCAAATAGGTCACCTGTATTCTCCCCTCCAATAAGCTTGCTAAGGCTGGCGTAGAGAGGGTAATGTCACCAAAGACCATCACTTCCTCGATTTTGAAGAGCGGAACCGTCATTTTGCGTTCGCGCTTCCCTTTGACGCTTCCGTCCTCGTTGCGCTCTGGAACATGGACGACCAGACAATCCCCTTCTCGTCCCACCCAGGCTTGTTGCTCAGTTAGATAAAGGATCGCCATTGTCAGTTTCATCCTTCTTTCTCGTGGTATGGAGCGCGATCACCTCGCGAGGCAGACAGATCGGCTCCAGCGAACAATCGCGGCATTTGCGCCAGTTAGTAATGGGGGCAGGCGGCTCATGGGCCTGTGTCAGTTGGCGTGCCTCAACCAGCATCGTCCGGGTTAACGTGCGCAGCCGTTCGTCAATCGCAACCTCGTCTCGCCGGGCAGAGCCGATATAGAAAATGTAGCCATGTTGAATGCTTCCCTCTTCAAGCTCCAGTACCTCCTCTAAAGCCTGCGCCTGAGCACAGAGCTGTGTATGATCGGAGAGCCACTTGCCCATTTTGCCTTTTTTATATTCCACAGGATAGAGCTTCCCCGCCCGACCCTGTTGTCTGAGATCGCTGCCATGCTCTTCCATTTCCAGTAGATCACAATAGCCGACCAGCCCTAATTTAGGAGCGCAGAGATAGATATGGCGCAGTTGCTCCTTTCCTTCGCGCATACTGCTTCCTGGCGTATCGACACGCTCATGCAATTGTTGCCCTTCCAACACATGTTCGTTCACCACCATCTCATTGAGCACAAATTCATAGTAGAAACGACGTGGGCAGTATGCATAGGCATTGACCTGTGCAATAGGAATAGTTTCAAATGTTTCGTTTTCCTCCATATAGACCTCTCTGTGTTAGTCGCCGATTTAGTACCTCGCTGCTTGACAAAAGCAAGAGCACAGGTATAGGATGTGAGCTAGTTCGCATATTGGGCTTCAGGAGTAGATAGAGGGGAGCGTGCATTTGTGAATCCCGATACCAGGGACAAGCTAACCTTTCGGCGTCGCCTTGCATTGCTGGCTTTGTTACACAGGTCCCCCCAGCCGTATCATAAGATCGTTGCGGCCCTGGATCAGCAAAAATTATTTTACTACGACTCTCATGCAGACAAAGCCACCGTAGCCCGATTACAAAAGTATCAATTTCGCTATGACCTGCGCACATTAAAGCAAACAGGTTGCCTGATTGAGTTTGATCGTACCAGCAAATGCTATTGTTGGCGCAACTCACCCTTTGGCCTCTCCTTCAATCCAACCCAGCTCAACGCCCTCGCGCTGCTTTGCGACACCTTCGCCACTGCAACGATGCCGCATGCTGATGACGTTCGTGAATTGCTCGCATTTCTTGCTGAGCGTTTATCGCCCCAGCAAAAAAAGGCGATGAATGATCAGTGCCGTGTATTCAGCATTGACCTCCGTGAAACGACGGATTATCGCAACGTGGACCCGAAAACGCTACAAGAGATTAAGAGAGCCATTCAGCGTACTCAGCAGTTAGAGTTTGTCTATCGCAGCTCCTACAAAGGACAGGAACGCCGACACGTCATCGAGCCGAAGCCGCTCGTCTTCAAAGAGGGCCATGTGTATCTCTATGGACGCGCCGTTGAAGGAAACAAAGAGCTGCACTTTCGCTTGGATCACATCGTTCCAGGCACAGCCCATATGCTCTCCACGAGTTTTACTCATGCTCGACCACATAGTCGCTCCTATACTTTGCGCTACTGGCTCAGTCCTGCTCTTGCACGTAACGGCGTGAGCAACCACTTTCCCAGCGAGCGGCAGGTAGAGATGCACGCTGATGGTTCTGCCACTGTCACTGCTCGTATTGATAACCTGTTCGAGGCCCGACGTAAATTGTTCAGCTATGGCATCAATTGCGTCGTACTGGAGCCGCCGGAATTGCTTGCCGATATGCGCCTCTTCCGTGATCATCTCATCAAAACGTATGGTACACCATCTGAGTGAGTGCAATTGCACTCACATGATGAGAGTACACTCTGATTATAGAAAACTTTTAAAGGAGGTAAGGCCGATGCAGTATCACCAGATACTGAGCGAGTTTATAGAACGATATGCTGTCCCGGCCATGTTACAAGAAGGATGGGCATTTAAGCCCGCAAAGTCCTATGCCTGGAAACAGGCCCGGCGCGGGCCAGAGTACCACGTTGATCAGCCACTACGCACCCATATTCTCAATGGCCTCTATGCACTCACACGTCTGCTGCAATATCTTGCCGATCAGGGCTATTATCGTATGCGCGAGGAGCAATTTAAGCGTACCCTGGTGCTCTACACATTGCATGATGCCTATAAAGATAGCACATTAGCCAAAACGCGCCGAGGGAGTAGCGAGTTTGATGTGCCATTATCCGAGTTAGAGGCGCTGATTGAACGTATGGGACTGCGGGACTTTGCATATGTGACGGCAGAGGATATCCGCGCTGCCAGCGTTTCGCTGCTCAGCCCGAAAGTCGCTGACTTGTCAGCATGTACGCCTGGAACGAGTCATCTGCTGATGTTTGTACACCTGGCGGACGCCTTCGCCAGCCAGCAAACCGCTCGCGATTTCGCCACAGCGGAAAATAGAATCCGCGAGATATCTCAGGGCGACGAGCACATCGTACGTCAGGAGATGAGGATGAGCAAACGTACAGGCATCACCCCACAAGCTCAGGTAAAGCCAGAGTTACAATGCTATTACCATGAATTGGATGAGTATCGGGGCTTATCCACACTCCTCATCCATCAAGCAACGGAAGAAGCTCTGGCACCTTACGGATTGTATCCCATCCTCTACTTCGCTAACGGCATTTTGTATATCGGCCCGAAAGATATTGAGATCAATACAGAAACGCTGCATAAGACGATTGCCGCTCATCTGTTTAGCCGTATCAAAAATGAGGCGGGAGAGCAGGCATATACCGTAGCAGATGAAGCATGCCAGAATATCCAGCGACTGAAATTTCGCAAGGACGTGTTCCTTTTCAGCACGCTTGAGCAGTTGTTTCAGGTCGTTCAGGACCGTTCTACCACAAAAAAAGCGGCGGGGTTTCTGGCTAGAAGAGTGGCAAAACGGGTTGAAAGGAAGAAATATCGCGACCAGGATGAGTTTTATCACCGCTTCAGTATTCCTGTGAACGCCGACGCTGAGGAAGCCTTTGCGGAGCGGTGGAACGCAGCCGATACGATTTTTATGGGCATCGAGCATATCGCCGAAGCATTAAGGCCGACTGACGACACCCTTGAGTGGCTCTACTCAACATTCCAAACGCCTTCTGATGTCGCCAATGCTATTCTGGAGCATAGCGCGGTTTTGCGGGATGGAGGAGTTGCTGACCATTGCGTCGTTATCGCTTATCACTGGCTCGTCAATACCCGTTTCAGTCCTGGCAATCGAACCGCGTTAGAGGTCCCCACAGGCGATGTCCGGCAAAAGCTGAGCAAGCAAGCATTGGAAGCTCTTGCACCTTTTGATAAGGAAGAACGCCGCCTTGCTTTTGTGAACGAGGAGCTGGGCCTGCAAAGCGATATGGCACATTATCTGCATACTTATCTTACATTCTCGTTCCAGCAGAAGCGTAGACTTGATGACAATCGTCAGGCAATATATGAGAAAGCTCGAACCCGTTCCCATAAGCTTACATGCGTTATCTGCAACCGCGATATTCCAACTGAGATGAAGAGCAATGTGATCATTACCGATATTGCCGGTCAGCAGGCACTGGTTTTTTCGAACAAACTGCAACCCTCAGCAGAGATAAAAAGTAGTCAGATGCGCTGGTGTCCAATGTGCTACCTGGAGTTTATGTTGCGCAAGCTCAGCGGCCAGAGCTATCCATCTGGGAGTGATTATAACAACTCCTATCGCCTGCATCTCTATGTCCTGCCGGATTACTCGTTTACCCCGCAATTGTGGGAGTATGCCAGTCGGCAGCTCTTGCGCAATTTCGCGCCCAAACAGACCATTGTCAGCAGGTTGCCCTTGCGCGGTAGCAAGGATGAGCCTGCACTACCAACACAATGGCTGCTGCGGCGCACCGTGGATGACGAATGGCTGGAACAGCTATGCACCATGTTCACCAAACAGGCGCAATACCTGAAAACGCCAACAAAAGAGGGTAAGACACGTAAGTATGGGGATCGACTTACGTTCTCTTTCAAAAATCCCAACTATACGCTGATCACTTATGACAATGTTGTCGCGGAAAAAGCGGATAAAAGCCTGGCGCCGACTCGCGTTGAAGTCTGGAGCAAAGCCCTCTACGCTGCCACCATGATCCACCTGCTCACAGGTGCGCGCGTCTACATTACCGATAAGCCCTACCTCAGTATCACGCGCCCAGAACAAATGAAAACCATCATTGAAATGGAGGGATTGCATCCACTGCTCAATGGGCTGATTCCGATGTCGCGCACCGATACTGACGAGCTGGCGGATATCGGTATTCGACCATCTGAGAGCAACGCGCGCCTGCCAATTGCCGCGCTCCCAACGATGCTCGATCTACTCGCAGCCGTCTGGGAGATCAACGCAGGACTGTACCAGGGGAAAGCGGACGAGCGGCGCAATCTTGATAAGCAGGTGGCAACTATCCTAGAAGAGATCAATACCAATTACCTGACGGGCGCAACGTTGTATAAAATGCGCGAGCGCGATCAAGCGGCCCCGTACGCCGCCTTCACCCGTGCCTGCCAGATACTTTTACCACGACAAGGAGATATCGCTGATGAAACCCGTTATACCCTGTATGCCGAAGGATACGAATTGATGCTTGATAAAGAAGGAGGTGCCTTGATGAACCTGGCTGAGAAAATTACCTTGAGCAGTCTGCAACTATGCCGCCCATCCATTAAAGAAAAGGGGCGCGCCCACCGCTTAGAAACACTTTTCCGCACCGGTGTGGAGGCCATGAAGAACAACGCCAGTTCTACTGGCAATGAGGACGAGCTCATTGCGCGCGTTGCCGGAACAGTGCTCAAACGTCTGGAGCGTCTCGTTGAGGGTGGAGCATGGAGTCCAGAGTGGAATAATCGCATTGAGATTTCCAGAACGTTTGCCACTATCCTGGTCAAAGACCTCTTTGGCAACGTCTGTGGCCGCAGCGTCTCGAAACTCACGCACGAAGAGAACCACCTGGCCGACGCAGTGTACTTTCTCTCTTTTGAGAAAATCACTCAGTACTACGAAGAGCGCAATAAACAGCATCCCACTTCGACCGATGAAGCCGCTGACGATGACCACTCTATCAATGAATAGTTGCTTTTTTTAAGGAGGAATCAACCATGTTAGAACAACTCACCAGTGTCTTAAACCAATACGCTTACGCCTTTCACCAGCAGATACCCCGCTATCGCCAGAATCGCTATGTGCAGATTGTCGTCCTACGGGAAACAAAATCGCATGCTATCTTTACCACCGAAGGACAGACCCTCGATGTGGAGCGCCTCCAGGCAGGGATCATTACGCGCAAACAAATTGATCGCGTAGTGATGTATAAACGCAAGCAGGTTGCGCCAGAACGCCGCACGGGAAAGGCTCTCCTACGCGATCTGGGCCTTCTCCAGCAGAATGATGATGCAAAAAAGGAAAAGGGAAAAAAGGCAAAGCAGACCGAGTGCCAGATTATGGGCAATAGCTGCGGCCAGTGCCCTGATTGTATCCTCTACGGCTATGCTGCTACCAAAGGCATCGGCAGCCAGCGAGCCCGCGTCCTGACCGATAGCGGCTTCGTTGTGCGCGATATCCCGCAGGTCATGCGCAACATCAAATTGAATGCCATTCAAGATACCGTTGCCGGTGGTATTGCGGGCAGCGCCTTTGCCAGCCGAGAGAATGTGCTCCCCCAGATCTTCATTCCCACCGTGGAGACATTGCTGGACGTGACGGCAGTTGAGTTTACTTATGTGCTTGGGAATATCCTCAAGACAACGCGCTATGGCGCTGAAAGTAATCGCGAGGGGTTCATCCGCAATCATATTCTTGGAGTCTACTTTAGCGACACCGAACTTTTCAGCAATCTTGAACTGACCCAACGGTATTATGATATCATTGCTGAAAAAGCGGGCGAAACCCTGCCCGATTATCTGAGCCTGGATCAGTTCATCGACAACTGGCCTCAAGTGGAACAATCTGCGCTGGCTCAGGTTTTTGGGCGCAGGAGCAAAGTAGAGGATCTGGCGGGACTACTCGGCGGCATTCAGGCATTATACGAAAACGAAACGATGCTGCGTCCAATGCTCCAGCAACTCAACGAAGACGCCAATATGTATGTGAAAAACGTGAAAAGCAAAGATGCAGCAGATGAGCCAGGCGAAAATGATACGGAGGCGTAGCCATGGAACTGTATCGGTGCGATTTGACGCTCCACGATTATCTGTTCTTTGCTACGACTGAGCGAGGCAAGGTGGCTGAGACGGGTCCGTTTATCCATAACTATGCGCTGACTTACGCCTTTGGCTGGGCCACGTCGCCCTGGCATAACGAAGTGCAGCAGCCACACTATCGCAGGGAACTGGCGGCAGTCGGAAAACGCTATATCACGCCTGCCAGGCTGGTACGCGGCAGCTCGCTTGTGAGCCAGTATAACACGATGGGCGAAAGTTATGCGCTGGGCAACAAAGAGAGAAGTATCGGCTATCCCGATTGGGGCTTTATTAAGTGCTTCCACCCCGGTACGCTGTTTCGGTGCTATATAATCAGCGCGGAGGTAGTGCAATTTCCACGCTATCTCCGCCTGGGCAAGTTTATGGCAAAAACTGAACTGCGTGCCGTCGCTGCACAACACCTGCAAAGAGCCACTGGGCCGGTTAAGAGAAGTGGAGAGCAGCAACAACCAGAATATCCCTTGCTCACCTGGAATGACCTTGCCAGCGATGCTCGTCCGGTCGCGTTCGATATTATCGTGAACGCGCTGCCAGGCCATATTATTGCCAATCCGATTTTCGACAGTGAATCAGGCTCGTATCTGCTGGCGACGTTTGCTCAAGAGGAAGCGCCTGTGCTGATGCCTTTGCGTATGGGCTACTATGGAGAGATGCTATGCGAATCATGGTAAATGAACTGCGCTACGACAGGCTCGATAAGCCCTTTATTGGCTCGCTCAAGCCCTACGCGCACCAGCTCAAAACGCTTGAATATGTGCGCGACGCCATCAGGAAGGGTCAGACCATCTGTATCGAAAATACCAGTGTGACGGGCAGCGGTAAGACGCTGGCAAACTTTGCCTCTGCCCTGCTTGATGGGGTATATACCGTAGGTGTGTACCCCACGAACGAACTATTGCTAGATCAATATGTCTCGCTGCACAGCAAGTTTACGCGGGGCGAGCTGGCTATCCTGGACAGCCAGGGGTTGGACGACATCATGATAGGGCAGCACCATATGCGCACTCATGCTCACGCGCTTGCCTGGGCTACTGAGGGGGAGAGATACCCGGCCGTGCTGACCAATCCCGATGTGCTCTACCTCGCGATGTACAATCTCTACGGGCAGATGTTCAGCTCCTTCAACATGAGTTTTGGCGCACGCGTCTTCCGCCACATTCTGGGGAATTACCCGGTCATTGCCTTCGACGAGTTTCATCTCTACAGTGCAAAACAGATCGCGAACGCGGCCTTTATCATGGGAGCGGCAAAGGAACTGGCGCCGGAGAAACCGCACATTTTCTTTTTTTCATCCGCAACGCCCCAACCGCTGTTCAAACAATACCTCCAGCGTCTGGGGATGGAGGCATTAAATGTGACGGACACACTGGTGGAAGATGGTCATGTGGTGTGCGAGCCTATTGAGGTCAATGTTCTGCCCGCCAATCTGCTACGCTGGCAGGGAGGCGATGCCATCCGCAGCAGGTTGGATGAGATCCTGCCCTGGGCCGATGGTTGTACTCCTGCGGCAAGAGGCGTTTTCATCGTCGATAGCGTCTACGAAGCCAAACGCATTGCGGAAGAATTACGGCAACGGTATATACCCCAGAATGTCGGCGAAGTACATGGCTATATGGACCCGGAAGCCAGAGCCGATGCTCTTCAGCGCCGCTTGAGCGTGGGGACGACGACCATCGATGTAGGCGTTGATCTGACCGATCTCAAGAGCAAAGAGTTTCTCGTGTGTGAGGCTCGTAGCGCGGCGCAGGCCATTCAGCGCATTGGGCGATTGGGCCGTCATGGACGTGAACCAGAAGCGATCCCCATCCCCAACCGCGTCTGGCTGGTCGTCCCTGACTATGTGTACCAGTACATGCAACGCCTCGGCGATGGCGCGACAATTGCACGAGATGAGCTGAATACATTACTGAACGCAGCGTACCTGGAGCATGAAAAATTTCTGGCTTATACCCGAAAATACTCTCCCCTGGAGGCGGTTAGTGCCTGCGAACGCATCAAAGTGCAGGACTTTGAGGAGAACAAAGCGCAGACAGTTGCCTGCTTGCAGCGACTGGTAACAACGCTCTATAACCAAGAACCACCTGCGAGCCAGGAACAGGCAGAGCAGCACTATCAGCGATATCGGAAGTGCCAGCAGGCTGTATGGAGAAAATTTGGAACAGAGGTACGCAACCAATCCAGCAACAAGAAAAGATATTACCTTTCAGACCTGGAAAGCTTCCGTGGGGGCATGGAAAGCGATTTTACGGTTGCGCTCTATGACGAATTAGACAAGTGTCTGGGGCTCAAGCCGCTCAAAACCTACAATCTTCCATTTGTGCTACGTCGTACACAGTGCGAAGAAGTAAGCAGACAGAGCTTCGAGGATTTGCTGCGACGTGATTACCCTGCTCAAGCTGAGGAATGGCTGACGAGCCTGAATCGGGGATGCAAGGTACTGGGATACTTTCATGTACATGGGTTGCTGCAAGGCGAAGCCAACGAGGTCTATTTTGAAATGGACAAAGCCGAAATTGGCTATCAGTTTGAGCGCGTGATACGCCTCGAAGGCATCACGATTGATGGCCGCTCCCTTAGCTTGCGGAGGGGGAAAGAGAGTATGAATGGCGAATTGAGGCGGCGCAAACTCAATTGCTGGATTAGTGAGCAGAATAGCTTTCGTTTAAGCGAACGGCTCCCGCCACTGTTCGCTATCTACCCTCTGCACGCTCTCAATGTGGGAGGGACTTACAGCGAGTGGTGTATCGCATTTGGCCTAGACGCTTTCCTCCTAGAGAGTATTACAAGAAGCAATCGGCGAACGAAAGGACGTCGCGATAACGCTGCGATCATCCTTTAAACGGAGAGGGTATGAGCTCGAATTATTTGTATTCCATCATTTTAGAGATCGGTGCAACCAGAGATGCCACTTTGCCAGTGACGATGGGGCATCAGGCGCATGGGCTGTTTCTGGATCTGGTCCGGCAGATCGATCCGGCGCTATCAGCACGGCTACACGATGAGCCAGCGTACCGGCCATTTACCGTTTCCCCTTTATGGGGTGCGAAGGATTACGGCTCCTCGCGCATTGTACAAACAGGGCAGGTGTATCACTTACGCATCACCTTACTGGATGGAGGGATGCTCTGGCAGTGCCTCAGCAGCCATTTTCTAGCAGCCGGTGAGCTTTCGTTACAGCTTGGCGAAGCCGCCTTCACCCTGCGACGGATTCTCTCCACTCCCTCGCTCGACAGCACAGGCTGGGCCGGGTGTACCGATTGGCAGACGCTTGCAACCACTGCGCCATACAGCAGTATCACAATGCGCTTTGCCAGTCCCACTGCTTTCAGCCTGGGCGACAGAAAATTCGCCCTGTTTCCCGAGCCGATTTTGCTCTGGGACAGCCTGATGCGGTCATGGAACCTCTATGCGCCTGAAGTACTGAAGATCGAGAAACAGAGTATGAGAGATGTTGTCAAAGCATACATCTCAATCAGCGACTACTCGCTACGCACGACGACGTTACACTTCCCCAAATCTCCCCAGAAGGGATTTATTGGAACATGTACTTACCTGATAAAAGGGGCAGACAATTATAGAACGCAACTCTCCGCCCTTGCCGAGCTCGCCCGATATGCAGGCGTTGGTTATAAAACCACCATGGGAATGGGCCAGGCCCGCATCGAAGAGTGCTGGCGTTCAACGTAATCGTCGTGCATTGCGAGAGGCGCGGCTGTGGCATCCCCGAGCAGAGCCTCTCGCACTCCATTTCAAGCTCAAAACTGGGGAGTTTCCCCTTGCAAAGCCACCAAAACTCTGCTATAATACCTCTCAAGAACGAGCCTCTCGCAACCCACCTTCTCGGCCCGCTCCCCAAGCGGCCCCAAAACGCGAGGGGTGGCAAAAGGGCTTTTCGCGACTGAGCGATTGAAACATGCAAAGTTGATCCCTGCTTTAATTGCGCCGAGTAGTGGCAAAAGGGCTTTTCGCGACTGAGCGATTGAAACTTACTCAGACGAGATTGATAAACCAATCTTAGTTAAGTGGCAAAAGGGCTTTTCGCGACTGAGCGATTGAAACTGTCTATTTGGGATGTACCCAGAGAGATAGAGATACGTGGCAAAAGGGCTTTTCGCGACTGAGCGATTGAAACGAGCGAGCTATGAGTTCTGGCCAGTGGAGAGTTTTGTGGCAAAAGGGCTTTTCGCGACTGAGCGATTGAAACTAGCTAGTTGCTCTCTTGCTTGTATGCTTGCTACTTCAGTGGCAAAAGGGCTTTTCGCGACTGAGCGATTGAAACAGACCGATGAACGAAGAATACGAATGGGGATTTAACGTGGCAAAAGGGCTTTTCGCGACTGAGCGATTGAAACGTCAACACCTACTTTCCCACACAGATCTCGCTTGCGTGGCAAAAGGGCTTTTCGCGACTGAGCGATTGAAACTCACCTGGTGACACTGACGTGATTGGAAATGTGCCGTGGGCAAAAGGGCTTTTCGCGACTGAGCGATTGAAACCCGCAAAAGCCGATTTATACCGCGACCACGTCACAGAGTGGCAAAAGGGCTTTTCGCGACTGAGCGATTGAAACTACAACGGCTTGAGCGGCCCGGAGAGCAATGCCCCGTGGCAAAAGGGCTTTTCGCGACTGAGCGATTGAAACAATCCGAGATCGGCCATCGTCATCGAATAGCAAGAGGTGGCAAAAGGGCTTTTCGCGACTGAGCGATTGAAACTCTATCATGACACGATTTGCACAAAAGTTCAACAGGTGGCAAAAGGGCTTTTCGCGACTGAGCGATTGAAACCTGCATACCACCAGCGGCCCGCGCTGCCCTGCCAGAGTGGCAAAAGGGCTTTTCGCGACTGAGCGATTGAAACCTACCTATCCACCCAGCCGCGGCCAGGCCCCCTCTTGGTGGCAAAAGGGCTTTTCGCGACTGAGCGATTGAAACTTGTTTTCCCTTCAAGGATTAGCCGCGTGCTCTCTAGTGGCAAAAGGGCTTTTCGCGACTGAGCGATTGAAACTGAGCCGCTAGGGGCTTGCTGCCATGTCAGGCTGCAGTGGCAAAAGGGCTTTTCGCGACTGAGCGATTGAAACTTTCTTTCAGCACGCCAAACAGTATGATCGATTCGGTGTGGCAAAAGGGCTTTTCGCGACTGAGCGATTGAAACAGATGCTCATTATACTAAATTTTCTGTAGCAGCGCTATGTGGCAAAAGGGCTTTTCGCGACTGAGCGATTGAAACAAAGACATCCCCGCTAACATGATGATCATTCAAGCGGAGTGGCAAAAGGGCTTTTCGCGACTGAGCGATTGAAACATCGGGCGTCACCGCGAACTCACCTGGCATAACATCGTGGCAAAAGGGCTTTTCGCGACTGAGCGATTGAAACCGTGCAAAGAGATAGGCACGTTGTAAGCGCGTGGGAGGTGGCAAAAGGGCTTTTCGCGACTGAGCGATTGAAACAACAACGTTGATGCGCTGTCCACACCGTTCACGCGGTGGCAAAAGGGCTTTTCGCGACTGAGCGATTGAAACTGGCAAACACCAGGGCAAGAAGTTTTCTGAGTTGCCGTGGCAAAAGGGCTTTTCGCGACTGAGCGATTGAAACTCGCGAGAAACATCCCCACGGGACGATAGAAACGGAGTGGCAAAAGGGCTTTTCGCGACTGAGCGATTGAAACAGGGCTGGACTGCCACATCCATATCAGATAAAGTCGGTGGCAAAAGGGCTTTTCGCGACTGAGCGATTGAAACAGAGACGGTCAAGGCATCGTTGCAAGTCTTTGTACTCTTGGTGGCAAAAGGGCTTTTCGCGACTGAGCGATTGAAACAGAGACGGTCAAGGCATCGTTGCAAGTCTTTGTACTCTTGGTGGCAAAAGGGCTTTTCGCGACTGAGCGATTGAAACTCGATGTCTCACTACAGTGGCACTTCTTTTGAGGCAGGCTCCGCAAGCCGCCCCAGAAGCGCAGCCAAGCAAGCAGACAGTTACATCACGCGAGCCTGTAATGCCTCAGCCGCCTGCTCTAATACCGCAATGGTGAGCTCGGCCGCCGGAGCGAGACGCTCAACGTAGACGTGATTGCGGATCTGCCGATGCGCCCGCCAGGCACCGTTCTTGACGCGCCACTCATGATGGGCGCTGAAGTGGCCCCCTTTGCCCACAAAGCGAAACGAGGATTGTTCTTTGAGCCAGGCAAACCACTCGGGTGTATCAGGCTCGAAAGGGA
>Ga0209581_1002113_pt1 | contig 20136 bp, 16 predicted proteins | sample Coa_R2_FD_187160 | JGI IMG/M metagenome (GOLD analysis project Ga0209581, IMG submission 187160) | Surface soil microbial communities from Centralia Pennsylvania, which are recovering from an underground coalmine fire - Coalmine... | ecosystem: Environmental > Terrestrial > Soil > Unclassified ...
CACGTCGGAGGGATCGCAGGGCAGCACGCCGGCCTCGGAGGCCACAATCAACAAGCCGTGGGAGGTCAGCGTATAGCGCATGGGGCGCAGGCCGTTGCGGTCAAGGGCCGCGCCAACAAAGTGACCATCGCCGAAGATCAACGCCGCGGGACCGTCCCACGGCTCCATACAGCAGGCGTGATACTCACACCACGCGCGCTCCTGCTGAGAAAGCTCGCCGTCCTGCTCCCAGGCCGGGGGAATCAACATCTGCATGCTGTGCAGCAGATCGCGGCCCGAAAGGGCCAACAGCTCCAGCGCATTGTCGAGTTGACCGGAATCGCTGGTGTCCGGTTGAATTACCGGCACAAGGTCCGGCAGGCGCTCGCCCCAGAGCGGCGAACTCAGCGAGCGTTCGCGGGCCTGCATCCAGTGGCGATTCCCCTGAATGGTATTAATCTCGCCGTTGTGCGCCAGAAAGCGCATCGGCTGCGCCAGCGGCCAGGCCGGAAAGGTATTGGTGCTGTAACGCTGATGGAAGATTACGAACGAACTGGCGTAGCGCTCATCGGCCAGGTCGAGATAGAAGCGCGCAAGCTCGGTGGGAGCCAGCAGGCCCTTATACACAATCGTCCGCGCCGAAAGCGAAGCGACATATGCGCCGGTGATCTGAGCCTCCAGCCAGCTCTTCTCAATCAAACGGCGCGCGTGATACAGCGTGCGCTCGTACTCCTGGTCCGAGAGCGAAGCCGGACGGGCCAGCAGCGCCTGGGCAATCGTGGGCATCGAGGCCCGCGCGGCTGCGCCGGGAACCGCGAGATTGAGCGGGGGATCGCGCCACATGAGCAGGGGTATGGACAACCGCTCTAACGCTTGTTCGACTATCTGCCGCGCCTGGAGATGAGCGTCTGGAGACCGATGCGCGGAGGGCAGGAACAGCATCCCAACGGCGAGATCCCGTGGATTCTCAAGCGCAATCTGCCGCTCCTGAAGGGCCGCATTGAAGAGCGCATGAGGAATCGCGGTCAGCAGGCCCGCGCCGTCGTTCGTATCGGCGCCGGCGTCCTGGGCCCCGCGATGTGTCAGATTAGCCAGCGCCAGTAGAGCTTGCTCGATCAGCAGATGGCTGGCGGAGCCGGAGACATCGGCCAGAAAACCGGTGCCGCAGGCATCATGTTCCCAACGGGCCTCATAGAGAGGATACTGGCCGGTGCCGGCCATATCCGTCGAAGACATATACATACTATTCCCTCCCTACTAGTGAAGGACGCAAAATGCACGAAAGCGAGCCGGCCAGCACAAGATCCTGGCCGCGGTCGGTGGGAGGCGCCTGCATTGGAGCCAGCAGGTATTCGGGAACGCAACGTTGTTCACCGAAGGCAGTGTATACAGATCACACAGAACACACATTGCATGGGACAAGAAATAACATGCAATGAAAAGGCCGGGGAGAGCAGCATCGAATCCTGGGGAGCATCGTAACTCGAAAGAAACAGCCGGTGTTCCTTGCAGGAAGCATACCATATCCATTTAGCTTTCTGCAAGGGCAATTTATACTGAAAACGGGAAAAGCAAGCCCGTTTATCCGTGACCACCCGGATAATGCGCGCTTGCCTTTCAACCCGGTGGGGGCTGTCAGAATGCACTTTTCAACGTCTGTTCAGAGTATAGAGCATCGCCGACCCGCCGGCCAGTGACAAAATAGCCAGGATCTCCAGGGTAAAATTTGGGCAATCTGCCTGATACACTTTTTCTGGCAAGCGAGATGGTCGGTATTTCAGGTCAATTTCGGCCTTAAAGCTCAGCAATTTTTGGGGGGAATACCGGATTCTGTGCAGAGTATACGAAAAGGGAGGACCGATAGCCAGTCACATCAAATCTGTTTTAAATCATGTGTGCATGGAGCGGCAGGCGCAAGGGCTGCCGCTCCATGTACGGAATGGTTATTGCCTAAGTGAATTTGATGCAACTTTGACGCTAAGAATCAATAGCGATCGCGGTCGCGGTAGCCACCGCCGCCGCGGCGATCCCTGCTCTGATAGCCGCCCCTGCTGCCGCTTGCGGGACGTTCCTGGGCCTCGTTCACCGTAATCGTGCGATTGCCCAGGGTTGAGCCGTTCAGGCGCGCAATGGCGTCTCTGGCCTCCTCGGAATCGCCCATCTCGACAAAGCCAAAGCCCTTGCTGCGACCCGTAGCGCGATCGACGATCACCGTAGCTGTAGTGACGCTGCCGACCTGCTGAAACAAATCGATCAAATCCTGTTCGGTCGTCTGGTAGGGAATGCCCCCTACATATAGTCTCATGTATAACGCTCCTGCTATAACATCTCTTGAAGCCTTGACGCTCGTAGAAAACACTTCTCACAGGAGCGACACAATTCTTTCTGATGTTACGCACCCATTGTAACACGTAAAGTAAAGGGGATTATTTCCAGGGGACTGGATTCTAGCCTTTGAAGGCCCCCATGCGTATCCCTTTGAGGAAAGAGCGCTCTCACCAGGGGAAGCGCGCGGAGAGACACGGGACTCTCTGCGCCTCTTTTTTTTGCGACGGATTGACTTTTTGCAGGTCTGCTGGTATCCTTGAAACACAAATTCAGAGCAGACTGTCCCGCGTTGAGCGAACAGAGTACGGGATGTGGCCGCCGACAGCGATCCGAAACAGAGTGGAAGTTCGGAATGGACCGGCCCTCCCCGAACGCCTTCGTGAGCGGCCAGCCGAAGAAAATCTCCGCCGGTTTGCCGGCAGAGGTAAGTAGGCATGGATGGGTGGTTCCCATGCAGCGAAAGAACCGTGAAAAAGTGGTCACATCCCATCCTCCATCACGCTGACGTGAGGAGAGCGCAAAGCAGCAGGTCGTGGCAATCAGGGTGGCACCACGGGTGTGTAGGGAATGCGCTGGCATTCCGGCAGGCACGGCAATAGCAACTGCCTGACACTCTCGTCCCTTCAAACTGTCGTCAGGAAGGGGCGGGGGTTTTTTATTGCCCTGGCTCCTTCCCAGGAACACTTTGTTGAAGGAGTTCACACTATGGCAACCAACATTCAGACCAGCACCACAGCGGTCCCCAGCGGCAGCGCCCTCGAGTTCGCGCTGCACAAAGTCGCCTCCGTCGAAGTTCCCCAGGGCAAGCACATCGCGCTGGCCTATTCTGGAGGGCTGGACTCAACCCTCTGCGTCAAGCTCGCGGAACTCAAGTATCACGCGCGCCAGCTTACCGCCATCAACGTCGATGTCGGCCAGGGGCAGGAAGAGATCGAGATGAGCGTTGCGCGCGCTCAGCAGCTTGGCATCACGCCAGTCACGATCGATGCGAAGAAAGAATTCACCGAGCAGTGGCTGACCAGGGCCATTCAGGCCAACTCGGACTACAACGGCTATCCCGTCTCCACCTCGATGACGCGCCAGCTTATCGCTGCGCGCGTGGCCGAGAAGGCGCTGGAACTGGGCTGCGATGCGCTGATGGAAGGATCGAGCGGCAAGGGCAACGACCAGTATCGCATGCACAACGTGTTCAGCCTCTTCGCACCCGGCCTGCCAGTCTTCGTGCCCGTGCGCGACTTCGACCTGACGCGCGGGGAGGAGCAGCTCCTGATGGAACACTATGGCGTGCCGGTCGAGGAACTGATCGTGGGCGGCGACGACAAGACCATGTGGTGCCGTTCGATCGCCAGCGGCGGCATCGACCTGACCACAGAGCTGCCGGACGACATCTGGATGTGGCTGGTTCCTCCCCACAAGGCGCCCGACACGCCAACGAGGCTCACCCTGACCTGGGAAAACGGTCTGCCCGTCGCCCTGAACGGCGAGAAGCTTACGCTCGATACGATTATCGAGCAACTGAACGTGATCGCGGGAGCCAACGGCATCGGCAACATCGACCTCTTCGAGGATGGCATTATGGGCCTCAAGTCGCGCGAAATCTACGAAGCCCCGGCTGCTACCCTGTTGCTGAAGCTTCATCGCGACCTGGAGCAGTTCTGCTTGACCAAAGAAGAGATCCAGCTCAAGCGTCCCCTGGAGGCCCAATGGGCGAAGATGGTCTATCACGGCGAGTGGTTCCATCCCCTCAAGGAGGCCCTTGACGCCTTCATTTCCTCAACCCAGAAGGTAGTGAGCGGCGAGTATGTTGTCGAACTCTACAAGGGCAACATCTTGATCGTCTCGCGCAGCTCGCAGAGCGGTCTCTTCTTCCCCGACGTGCGCTCGATCAAAAGCGCCAGCTTCAACCAGAAAGAATGCGCCCCGGCGGCCCACATTCGCGGCCTGCCCTACGAACTGATCGCGCGGCGCAATAAGCTGGCAGGATTGTAGCCCATTTCCTCCCGCGCTCAGGAGCCGGAGGCAAGCTCGCGGCTCCCGAGCGCGAGAGGAAACGGGCTACAATGGAGGAGATAAAAGAGATGACTAAACTCTGGCAGAAAGGCTACCGGCTCCATGAGCAGGTGGAACGTTTTGAGGCGGCGCAGAACAGTTTGCTGGACAACCGCCTGGTGCGCCACGATGTCTGGGGCTCGTTGGCCCATTCCGCGATGCTCAAGCAGATTGGCATTCTGAGTGAGGAGGAATGCAGGACGCTGCACACGCACCTGCGCGAGATCCTGCGCCTGGCGGAGGAGGGCCGCTTCACCGTCTCCCAGGCTGACGAGGACGTACATACGCGCGTGGAGAATTACCTGACCGAGCACGCGGGCGAGGCCGGCAAGAACATTCACACCGCGCGCTCGCGTAACGACCAGGTGCTGGTGGATACGCGCCTGTACGGCAAGGAGCAGCTCCACAGGGTCGCTCACCTGCTGCACGAACTGTGCAGGACGCTGCTGGACCTGGCCGCCGCGCATCAGGATACGCCCATGCCCGGCTATACCCACATGCAGCGCGCCATGCTCTCCTCGGTGGGACTGTGGGCCGCGAGCTTCGCAGAGTCCCTGCTGGACGACGAGCGCCTGCTCAACGCAGCCTACGAACTGAACGACCAGTCCCCGCTCGGCTCCGCCGCTGGCTACGGGGTTCCCCTGGCCATCGATCGCCAGTACACCGCCGATCTGCTGGGCTTCGCACGCGTGCAGAACAACGTCATTTACGCGCAGAACGGGCGCGGCAAAATCGAGGCCGCGATCGTCCAGGCGCTGGCGCAGATCATGCTCGACCTGAGCAAGTTCGCCCAGGACGTGTTGCTCTTCAGCACGCTGGAGTATGGCTTCTTCCAGCTCCCGCAGGAACTCTGCACCGGCAGCAGCATCATGCCGCAGAAGCGCAACGTCGGGATCATGGAACTGGTGCGCGCCCGTACCTCGACGATGCTGGCGCTGCAACAGCAGATTATGAGCATCGTGAGCGGCCTGCCTTCGGGCTTTAATATGGACTACCAGGAGACCAAGCGGCCCTTTATGGAGGCGCTGGACCTCGCGCAGGAGAGCCTGGAAATCTGCACCCTGGTCGCAGACAAGCTGAGCGTGAATACGGCCAATCTCGTCGCCGCCTGCACCTTTGAACTGTTCGCCGCCGATCGCGCCTACGCAATGGCCGCGAGCCAGCATATTCCTTTCCGCGACGCCTACCGGATTGTCGGCAAGGAGGTCACGGCAAAGATCGACGAGGCGCGGGCCGCCGGGCAACCACTTCCTGCGGAGAGCCTGGGGCAACTCATTGAGCGACTGCACGCGAGAACTCACCTGGGCAGCGCGGGCAACCTGGGGCTGGAACAGGCATATGCGAGGCTGGCCGCGAGCGAAAAAGCCTGGCAGGCCCGCTCTGAGCAATTTACTACGACCATCGAAAAGCTGGTGGAAATGTATCGCTAATTTTTAGAGGAGATCAATCATTATGTCAACTGTTGTACTAGCATATTCGGGGGGACTGGACACCTCGGTATCGATTCGCTGGATCAAAGAAAACTACGGGCTGGACGTAATCACCCTGACGATCGACGTAGGCAACGAGCGCGATCTCGCGGCCATCGCGCGGCGTGCGGAGCAGATCGGGGCCGTCAAGGCCCTGGTTGTCGATGGGCGAGCCGACTTTGTGCGCTACTTCGTCTGGCCCGCGTTGCAGGCGGGCGCCATCTACGAGGGACAGTATCCGCTGGCCACCGCCCTGGCGCGTCCGCTGATCGCGCGCCTGCTGGTCGAGGTCGCACGGGCCGAGGGCGCGGTGGCGATCGCGCATGGCTGCACCGGCAAGGGCAACGACCAGGTGCGCTTCGACGTTTCGGTGCAAACGCTCGCGCCTGATCTCAAGATCATCGCCCCGGTGCGCGAATGGAGCATGACGCGAGACAACGAGATCGCCTACGCCGCCGAGCACGGCATCCCCATTCCGGTAACGAACGCCAGCCCCTACTCGGTGGACCAGAATCTGTGGGGACGCAGCATCGAATGCGGCGTGCTGGAAGATCCCTGGGCCGAGCCGCCTGCCGAGGTCTACGCCTGGACCTCCGGCAATCCCCCAAACGAGCCGGCCTACCTGGAGGTTACATTCGAGCGCGGCATGCCCGTCGCGCTGGACGGAGAAGAGATCGATGGCGTGGCGCTGATCGAAAAGCTCAACGCCCTGGCCGGCTCCTACGGGATCGGGCGCATCGACCACATCGAGAACCGCCTGGTGGGCATCAAATCGCGCGAGGTCTACGAAGCGCCGGCAGCAGTCGTGCTGCACAGCGCCCACCGGGCGTTAGAGAGCCTCACCCTCAGCCGTGAGCAGGCGCGTTTCAAAGAGATCGTCGCCGGAGAATACGCGCGGCTCATCTACAACGGGCAGTGGTACAGCGCCCTGCACCAGGATCTGGCCGCGTATGTCCAGAGTACGCAGCGATTTGTCAGCGGGACTGTCAGGCTCAAGCTTGCGCCCTGGCACTGCGCAGTCGTTGGACGCAAATCCGAGCACTCACTCTACAACCACGCCCTGGCGACGTATGACAGCGGCGACCAGTTCGACCACAACGCCGCGCTGGGCTTCATCAAGCTCTGGGGGCTGCCGCTCAGCACACAGGCGCAGGCGCAATTGCTTCCCTCAATCGGCGTCGAGGGCAACCTGCTCTCCGGCATGGAGGGCAAGCTGCTGGACGCCGGTAAGCAGACGCAGGAATAAAATCACGTATCCACCCGCAGCATCTCCGGCAAACCATCTTCGTGCAGGCGCAGGTAGAGGCCCTCGACGCCGGGCGTGGGCGTGAGAGAATAGATCTGGAGGTAGCGGCGTTCGAGCAGCCAGCGCGTCATCTCATCGGCGGTCGGCAGGCGATAGATTTCGTGGTCCATACGCCCGGCGGCGTCGAAGCAATAGACGACCAGGGCCTCCTTCTCCCGCACCACGTAGATCGCGCCCAGCCAGAGATGGAAAGGCGTATGCTCGCGGCCCGTCCAGGCGGCGGAGAGATAGAGCGTTGCTTGATGCTGACGCGAACTGATAGTCACGCGATGAAAGTCTGGGTCGTTCTCCACGCGAGCGAAGGAGAGCGCAAGCGGGGCATCCTCTTCGGGGGCGAGCGAGGCGTGGCGCAAAAAGACCCGCGCGCGCCGCTCGCGCACCCGCTCGGTATCGACGAACAGCACGCTATGGGCCGCGAGCCAGCCCTTCTGGCGGCGTCCCTGGTCCTCTTCGGAGAGATACGCGTGGTACGTCGTACAGCTTGGATAGGCTGAGTGGGCCGCCTCCTCCAGGTCGGGAAACACCTCCCTGAGCGCCTCCAGCAGCGCCTCCTGGCTGCGATGCAGATAGATAGTCAGCACGATGGCGACATCCTTTCGTGTTTGCCGCGCGCTCCCCGCTGAATGGAGCGACCGCATACGCCGCAGAAGCGCGCATCAGGCTCGCACGGCGTACCGCACGCGCGGCAGCAAAAGAAACCGCGCGAACCACGCGCCAGGCGTGTCACGCGAGCGCGCCGTTCCGTCAACCACAGGCCGGCCCCGGCGCAAGCCAGTCCCACAACCAGCCAGAGCAGCCAGAACCACGTGAGCGTCATTGCCTCTCCTCCTTGCGCACCAGACGAATTCTGCGCAGAGCCGGTTGATAGCCCGACCAATCCTCCCAGGCAAATTCCTCAGGCCAGCGATTTGTATGCCTGCGCAGCCACGTATGCAGATCGAGCGGCGCATCACCGATCGCCGCGGCCTCCTCCACCGCCCGCCCGAAGAGACTCAGCGCCATCCACGCATGTTTCTCATCCGGCGTCATGCTTGCTCTCCTCTCCACACGACGGGCAGAACGCCCGACGCAAAACAGGCACATCCCTGGAAACGCGGTGGACAGATCGAGGGCATCGCCAGGGATGTTCCCGGACCTTCAGACAAAGCGCCCTTTGTCGATAGGGAGTATAACACAGTTTTCACATACTTTCAAGAAAGTGTTTGTTAAATAAATCATTTTGCAAAAAGTGTTTGAATAAAAAATAATTTACAAAAAAGTGATTTGGAGCTTAGACTGTTTATATGGACAGAGAAAACGAAGAAACGACTTATCCACTCGGCGATTACATTGGAGCAAAAGAGGCGGCAGAGATGTTAAAAGTCACGACCAACCGGGTGTACGAACACATCAAGGGGTATCGGCTCCCGGCCAAACGGTTTGGCAAGATCTACCATATCTACCGCCCCGACGTGATCAACTTTCGCGCCAACCCTACCGGGCGCCAGCGCACCAAACCAACGCCCTGGCGTGTCTTCAAGGGAGACGTGAAAGTGCTCGTTACCAGAATCGAGGTGAAAGTACGCGAGGGTCAGTATGGACGCCTGCGTGCCAAACTGCAGGACGCCTACGAAAGCCAGCGTCACCTCTTTCCTGGCACGATGGCACGGTACATCCTTTCATTCGACGAGCAGGGTAAGGAAATCGAGATCGACCTGATCTGGAAAAGCACAGACAAAGCCAAGGAAAAGGACTGGCAGGCGTACATCGACTGGTTCAAGAAAGACCTGGACGATGTACTGGATTGGGAAACAGCGAGCTTTCGCGAGGTTCCCGCGCTGCTGAGTACGTAGTGAAGCATCGTTAAGATGGCCCGTGCTGGAGGAGCGGGCCAGGCGAAATTTCTACACTGTTGAGTATGGAGTAAGAGGCCGCTAGCATCACCCGCGCTGGAGGAGCGGGGAGCTAGCGGCCATGCAGGCTTTGAGCCAGAATGCCAATGGCGATAATCGCCAATCCGTAAATGCAACCATTACGCGATGAGACATCTGGCGACGCTTCCTTGACGAATCGCAAAGGCCCTGGTATGCTAGGTAGGTCGATTGTTATGTGCCACAGGGTTGTGGGCGAGTTGCGATGGGGCGGGATGTTTGAGGGTGCAATCTAGAAGCTTATGAGAAAGCGCATTGAGCGCCTGCGCGGGATGCACGATCTGCTCCCAGAGGGCTTTCAGCAGCAGCAGCAGATTATCGAGCGCCTGCGCGGCCTCTTCTCGCAGGCCGGGTACGCCCCGGTCGATGTCCCCGTTTTAGAGCGCAGTGATCTCTTCCTTTCGAGTTTTCGCCAGGAGCTGTGGCAGAGCCTCTATACCTTCCATCTGCATAAGCGCGATCATTGTTTGCGCCCGGAATACACGGCCTCGATCTGTCGTCTCTATCTCGACCAGTATCAGAAGCAGCCTTTGCCCCTGCGCTTTCAGTACGCCGGACCGGTTTTTCGCTATGAGACGCCGGGCCGGGGGCGCTATCGCCAGCATACGCAGCTTGGCGTGGAGTTATTTGGCGGGCAGCAGGTCTACGCCGACGCGGAGATTCTGCAACTGGCCTGCGCTACCCTGCACGAACTGGGCGTGGGCGGTTATCGACTCGAACTGGGCCATATCGGCGTAGCCGGCAGCTTTATCAAACGTTTGCAGCTCGATGAGCAGGCGGCGCACCTCCTCCTCGGCCTGATGGAGCAGGTCAGTCGTTCCGAGGAGGGCGAGCAGCGGGCGCGCGCTCGCCTGGAGGCGCTGTATCCCGAGACGCGCGAGGAGCAGGCGCTGGCCGGGGAGAGCGTTTCGGCGGGCGGACTGCGCTACCTCGGCTCGATTCTGAGCGGGATGAGCGCGGCCTTTGCCGACGACGGCAAGCGCCAGGAGGTGATTGAGCGCCTGACCTGGAAGATGGGCCGGGGGGAGCAGCGCCGGCAGATTCTGTACGCGCTGGACTTCCTGCGCGAATTGCACGCCGTCGCCGGCGCCCCGCCGAAGGTCTTTACAGCCCTGCGCGAACTTCTCACGCGCTACGACCTGGACGCTCAGCCTTTGCAGGAACTGGAGCAACTGGCCGAGATTATCGAGCAAACGGGGGTGCCGCGTGAGGCGATCAGCCTGAACCTGGCCCTGGGGCGCGGCGTGAGCTACTACACCGGGCTGGCCTTCGAGATTCATGCGCGCGAGGCCGATGGCTTTGAGATGCAGATCTGCGGCGGGGGACGCTACGATCAACTGGTGCGCGCGGTCGGCGGAGCGCAGGATGTGCGCGCCTGCGGCTTTGCTTTTGGCATCGAACGCTTGCAAACGCTGCTCACGCCGGCAGTCGAGACCGTGAAGCCGCAGATCATGGTTATTCCTATCAGCCAGCAGAATCTCTCCTACGCTCTGCACGTCGCCCGCGAACTGCGCGCCGACGGCCAGGTGGTGGAACTGGAGGTGACGGGGCATGGCGTGAGCACGGGCCTTAAACTGGCGGCCAGGCAGCATGTCCAGTGGGCGGCTATCGTGGGCGAGGAGGAGGAGCGCACAAAGACGATTACCTGGCATAATCTCCAGAGTGGGGAAGAGGAGCAGGTCACACTGGCTCAGCTTGTGCGGAGGAAGAGGTAAACGATGTCGGCAGAATCCACTATTCGCCTGGCGCTGCCAGGCAAGGGCGCTTTGGAGGCCGCGACTTCGACGTTCCTGGCGGAGTGCGGCATGAAGGTCAATCGCAAGAATCCACGCCAGTACCTGGCGCGCATTAACAGCATGCCGGATCTCGAGGTGGTCTTCCAGCGCGCGGCAGACATTCCGGCGCTGGTGCAGGATGGAGACGCAGCCTTCGGGATTACCGGCTATGATATTCTGGCCGAGCACCGGGGGTACGGCTCCGATGAGGAGGAAGAAGAGCGCGACGACGAGGACCTGCTGGTTTTGAAACGCGACCTGGAGTATGGACAATGCAGCCTGGTGGTGGCCGTGCCCGAAACCTGGATCGACGTGAGCACAATGGCCGATCTCTGGCATCTCGCCGGCTATTACCAGGCGCACAAACGGCGCGATTTGCGTATCGCCACCAAGTATCCTCTCCTTACCGGTCGCTTCCTGCGCCAGCATGGGATTACCCGCTGCCGGCTGGTTTCACCGCATGGCGCGCTGGAGGCTGCCCCGCTGACCGATACTGCCGACCTGATCGTCGATCTGACGGAGACGGGCACGACCCTGCGTGAGAATCATCTGAAGCTGCTGGACGATGGCGTGGTTCTCCACTCGCAAGCCTGCCTGATCGTCAATGCCCGCCTGCTGCGCGAGGATGAGCGGGCGCTGCGCCAGGCTGAGATTATGCTTGAGCTGATTGAGGCACGGATGGCGGCGCGCAACCGCTCGCTGCTGACTGCTTCGCTGCTGTGTGAAAGCCAGGAGGATATTCAGCGACACGTCAAGGAACTGAATCAGCGCCTGCGCGGACTGCAAACGGATGTCGAACTGCGCATTACCAGCCTGGAGGCGGCTACTCCCTGGTCTGGCGCGGAGGGCCGCCGCTGGTACACGCTCTCGGGCGTGGTCGGTATCAAGGGCGAGGAGGCTGCACGCCTGCTGGAACTGGTGGCGGTCCTGCGTAGCGCCGGCGCGACCGATATCACGATTACTCCGCTGACCTATCGCTTCCGCGCAGAGTCGCCGGGCATCCATACGCTGCGCGAACGTTTGCAGAGAAAAGGTTGAAGCGATCAGCCAATCTGATTTTTCCCTGCAATGATGGCTCTTGCACGCCCGTGTTGTTTCTTGAGACGATAACGCCGGCAGCATTACGAAAGTCTGGAGCGTGGCTAACCTTGAAGAACCTGATTATCTTTGACCTGGATGGCGTTATCACCAGCGAGGAGGCGTACTGGGACAGCGCCGGGCTGACGCTGCACGAACTGCTCTACAGTTCGCGCTACTGGAATGTGACGGGCGAGACGCACTACCGGCCCGCCGCGAGCGCGCAGGAGAGCCGCTCGATCAGTCGCAGCACACTGCCTGAATGGCTGATCCTGAGCTTTAAGGCACGCGCGCTGAACTCCAACTGGGATACCTGCTACGCGGCGGTCTGCCTGCACTTGCTCGATCTGCTCGCCCGCCTGCCCGAGCGCGCGACTCTGCTGCCCCCTGCGCCGAGCGATGCGAACTGGCTGGCGAGATTTCGCGCGCAGCTCGCACGGGCAAACCTGGCACAGTCCTGGGAGTGCGAGCAACTGCACCGCCGCTGGCGCGAGGAGCATCCTTTCGAGCAGCCGGTCTTTCGAGGAGCGACCGGCCTGGAGCTCTTCGAGCGCATGGATACCTACGCGAGCGAAGTGCTGAACGCACAGGTTGAGGGCGTCTTCTCGCGCAGCGGACCCTTCTGGCGCTTCTGCCAGGACCTCTTTCAAGAATGGCTGCTGGGCGACGCACTCTATACGAAAGCGCACGGACATGCCCCGGCCCAGGCGGGCAAGCCCGGCTGTATTTTCTTCGAGGAGCCTCTGCTGCCGGTACAGGCGGTGCGCGAGGCGCTTGAAACGTTGCGCAAAGCTGGCTATACCCTGGGCGTGGCCAGCGGGCGCGTCTATCAGGAAGCGGCGAAACCGCTGGAGAAATATGATCTGCTGCGCTATTTCGATCAAAAACACCTGGGCACCTACGACCGGGTGACGCGCGGGGAGAAGGAATTGCGTGCGCGCGGCGATCATACGATGCTCAGCAAGCCACATCCTTTTCACTTCCAGGCGGCGGTCGATTGGGAGCAGGCCCTGCACAATGTGTGCAGCGGCACAGCGGGACCGCTGGACATTCCCTTTATCGCGGTGGGCGATTCGACCAGCGATATCTTGAGTGGGCAGGCCGCCGGGGCGCTGACTGTGGCCGTTCTGACCGGAGCCCGCTCGCCTGAGGCCCGCGAACTGCTGCTTAAGAGCCGGCCAGATTTCGTGATCGAGGATATGACGAAACTGCCCGCACTGCTGACTCAACTTGATAGCCTGGAGCTTATTCAGCAGCTTCAGTTCACCCGGCGCGAGATTGCCGAGAAGCTCCTGCGCCTGTGGTTCGCCCGCCATATGGATCTGCCCACGCAGAATGTGCGCCTGACGCCTAAAGCGGTTTCGCTCAATTCGTTTAACGGCTTCTACCAGAGCGATGGGCAGGAGTTTTTCTTTAAGACGCACGTGGAAGCGCATGGCGTCCTGCATGAGTATTACCACGCCCAACTGCTGGAGACAGCCGGGTATAACGTTGTGCGTCCCCTGCGCCTGGTGCGCGAAAAAGAGCGCCAGATGGTGATCTATCCGGTCGTGAAATGGCCGGTGATGTTTGACCTGGCGCGCGCGCTTGAGACGGGCCAGGAGGTTCCCGCCGGGATCAGCGAAAACGTGCTGGTCGAGGCCGAACGCGAGGAGTGCGCGCGTTTGTTGGAAATCTATCGCGCGACGTTTCAGCCGGCACAGACGCCGGGGGATCTCCCGCCAATTCACCAGCTTTTCTGGCACCGTTTGCAAGGTGAACGCTTCCAGATATTTTATGTCAATAAAATATTGCCTTTGCCTGCAGGAAGCAGGTTCGCCGAACTGCCTTTTGCGGAGGTAGCCAGGCATCGCTGGGTGATCAACGGCGTTGAGCAGCCGCGCAGCCTGGGCGAGCTTGTTCGGCAGGCCAGGGAGGCGCTGCATCCCGAACGGGCAACAGCGACCGTTGTTGGGCACGGCGATGCCCACTTCGGCAATGTGTTTCTGTTTCAATCCCGCACGGGCAGTGAGAAGGATGCTGTCGCCATGTCCAGCGACTTCCTACAAGAGACAGTATACTCTTCAAACTCCGCGCATACAAACACTTCGGCTCAAGGAAACGGGAAGACTGGCCATACGTACCTCTATTTCGATCCGGCTTTCGCAGGCCGGCACTCGCCGCTGCTGGATATCGTGAAGCCGCTCTATCACAACGTCTTCGCAACGTGGATGTATTTTCCGCAGGAGGTTGCGCGCGATCTGCGCATGGCGGTGAAGATCGAGGACGAGCGGATTATTGTCGAGCACGACTATCGGCTGACGCCCCTACGCCGGGCATTGTTGCAGACCAAATATGAGCATTTGCTGGCTCCCCTGGTAGCCTGGCTGGAGGAGCAGTGCGCGCTGCCGGAAGACTGGCAGGAATTCCTGAATCTGGCCCTGATGTGCTGCCCGTTGCTGACGATCAATTTGTTTGACGGGGCAAAGGTGCCGCCAGAGGTCGGTTGGTTGGGACTTGCGCAGGCGGTGCAGTTGGGGAACAACGGTATCGCAAGCTGGCTGGAGGAGACACGATGATTGCAATTGTCGATTATGGTGCGGGCAATATGCACAGCATTGCGCGGGCGCTGGAGCACGTGGGCGCGAGCGTGCATGTGACGGACGATCCCGCGCTGGTCGCAGAGGCCGAGGCGGTGGTGCTGCCCGGCGTGGGCCAGGCGCGCGCGGCCATGACGCAGATGTGCTCGCGGGGACTGGACGAGGCGATTCGCCGCGCGACCGAGCGGGGCAGGCCGTTCCTGGGCATCTGCCTGGGCATGCAACTGCTGGCCGATCACCATGCCGAGGGCGAGGTGGATGGCCTGAAGCTCTTTCGCGGCACTGTGCGGCGCATCCCCGAGGGACCGAAGATTCCAGAGATGGGCTGGAATGCGGTCACGCCGGTGCGCCCGGGGCTGGCGATCTTTGAGAATATCCCGGATCAGAGTTATTTTTATTTCGCGCATTCATATTATGTCGAGCCGCAGGATCAGGCAGGCGTGGCGGCGACGACCGATTACGGCTCGCCCTATTGCAGCGTGATCGTCACCGAGCGCGTCTGGGGTACACAGTTTCATCCTGAGAAAAGCGGCAAGGCGGGGCTACAACTGCTGAGCAATTTTGTACAGTGGGTGCGCCAATGATTCTCCTGCCGGCGATTGATCTGATTGACGGACGGTGCGTGCGCCTCTACCAGGGCGATTACGAGCAAGTGACGACCTACGCCGACGATCCCACAGAGATCGCGCGGCGCTGGCAGGAGGCGGGCGCGCGCTGGCTGCACGTGGTGGATCTGGATGGCGCGCAGGCGGGCCAGCCGGTCAATACGCTGTCCATCGAGCGATTGTGCCGCGAGACGACTTTACAAATCGAGGTCGGCGGCGGCCTGCGCTCGCTGGAACATATCGAGCGCGTTCTCCAGTCTGGCGTGCAGCGCGTGATCCTGGGCACGGCGGCGCTGGTCGATCGCGAGCTGCTTGCCCGAGCGTTGCAACGTTGGGGCGAGCGTATCGTAGTAGGATTAGATGCACGCGACGGGCTGGTGGCGATTCGCGGCTGGCGCGAAACCTCGCGGGTGCAGGTGAGCGAGTTGGCCCGCGAACTCAGCGCGGCTGGCGTGCGGCGATTTATCTACACCGATATCGCGCGCGACGGAGCTCTGCAGGGACCAAATCTCGCGGCCCTGCGCGCCATGCTCGACGCACTGCGTGGTTTGGGCAGCAGTCTGATCGCGTCGGGCGGCATTAGCTCGCTGAACGATCTGCAGCAACTGGCGGCGCTGGAGATCGAGGGGGCGATTATCGGCAAGGCCCTGTATACCGGCGCGCTCGACCTGGCTGAGGCCGTCCAACTTTTTGAGCAAGGAGATGGGAATCATGGCGAACAATACCCCGGATTGGTCTAATGAAGCCCGCGCCGGGAGCTCGCCTTCTGTTTACCCGCATGGAGAGGCGGAGCTCGCCTCCGTCTCCTCTCTCACGCGGCGCATCATTCCCTGCCTGGATGTCAACGCCGGGCGCGTGGTCAAGGGGGTGAGCTTTGTCAATCTGCGCGACGCGGGCGATCCGGTGGAGCTTGCGGCCTTCTATAACGCGGAGGGCGCGGATGAGCTGGTCTTTCTGGATATCACGGCCTCGTTTGAGCAGCGTAAGACCATGCTCGATGTGGTGAGGCGCACGGCGGAGCAGGTCTTTATTCCGGTCACGGTGGGCGGCGGCATTCGCGGGATCGAGGATATCCGGGCTACGCTGGGCGCGGGCGCGGACAAGACCTCGCTGAATACGGCGGCGGTGCAGCGGCCTGAGCTTTTGCGCATGGGGGCCGAGCAGTTTGGCGCGCAGTGCATTGTGCTGGCCATCGACGCGCGCAGCAATCCGGCCATGCCGTGCGGCTACGAGGTCTACATTCACGGTGGGCGCACGCCGACAGGCATGGATGTGCTGGAGTGGGCCGCGCGCGGCGTGGAGCTTGGCGCGGGCGAGATTCTGCTGACCAGCATGGACCGCGACGGCACGCAGCAGGGCTACGATCTCCGCCTGACGCGCGCGGTGGCCGACGCGGTTTCGGTGCCGGTCATCGCTTCGGGCGGGGTGGGCACGCTGGAGCATCTGTACGAGGGCCTGACGGACGGAGGAGCCGACGCGGTCCTGGCCGCTTCGATCTTCCATTTTGGACAGTTGCGTATTTGCGAAGTGAAAGAGTATTTACAGCGCAAAGGAGTGAGGATACGACCATGCTGAAATTCGACCGGCAGGGGCTGATCCCCGCTGTCATCCAGGACGAGAGCAACGGACAGGTGCTGATGGTGGCCTTTATGAACGAGGAGGCCCTGCGCCTGACGCGCGCAACCGGCTATACGCACCTGTTCAGCCGCTCGCGCAACGCCATCTGGCGCAAGGGCGAGGAGTCCGGCCATGTGCAGGAGGTCCACGCGATTTACGTCAACTGCGAGGAGAACAGCCTGCTGCTGAAGGTCGTGCAACATGGCGCGGGGGCCTGCCATACGGGGCATCGCAGTTGCTATTACCGGCGTCTGCTGGACGATGGAAGCTACGAGACGGTCGAGGAACAGAGCTTTGATCCCGAGGATGTATACGCGCATCCCGTACCTGTGCAGACGCCCGCGCCGCTCTCTGAGCAGGAGCGCCAGCAGTTGGAAAACGATATGCGCAAGCTCTACTCGGCGTATATTTTCTTGCGCGACCACGATCTCAGCGAGGAATCCAACACCTCGCGCCTCTTGCAAGAACGGAGCATCGAGTATCTGGTCGGACGCCTGGGCGATGAGCTGCAGGAACTGGCCGACGTGCAGGCGGGCACGCATGTCCATACCGACCGGCAGAGCGACACCATCCTGGAGGCCAGTCAGGTCGGCTACTGGCTGATGCTGCTGGCCGCGACCCGCAATGTGAAGTACGATGCGGTCAGGCCGCACGAAGCGATACTGGCCGGCTACGAAGCGCCGGTGCCACAGACGCTGGAGCAGGACCAGGAGTGCCTGAATTTGTTGATCTCCGAAGACCCGGCAGAGATTGTCCAGGGCCTGGTCAAAGGCTTCACCACGCTCGGCCGCACCTGCGCCGAGGCCGGGGTGAGTCCCCTTGCCCCTGCTGAACACGATATGGCTCAGATGAGACGCAAGGGGCTGGTGTAGGAGCCCGCTCACTCAGCGAAAACATGTATTTCTATCTATAGGAAACGAACGTATGATTCATTTCTATGAATTGGCCGCGCTCGACGCGGACCAACGCCGGCGCCTGCTGCGCCGGGCCGAGCTTGAGATTGACGCACTGATCGAGTATGTGCGCCCGCTTCTCGCTGCTGTGCGCGAGCGCGGGGATGAGGCGCTGCTGGAGTTCACGGCAAAGTTTGACCGCGTGCAGCTTGATCCGGCGAGACTGCGGGTGAGCCGCGCGGAGATCGAGGAGGCGCACGCGCGGCTCGATCCAGAGGTACGCGGGGCGCTGGAGCGTGCTATCGCCAATGTACGCGCTTTCCACGCGAGGCAGATGCCGCATGAGCAGTGGTTCGCCGAGGTCGCGCCCGGCGTGGTCGCGGGCGAGCAAATCACGCCGATCTCTTCGGTCGGCCTCTACGTGCCGCGCGGCAAGGGCTCGTTCCCCTCGGTGCTGTACATGCTGGCGACGCCGGCCAGCATCGCGGGCGTCCCCAGGATCGTCGTCTGCACGCCGCCCGCGCCGGATGGCTCGGTGGACGCCGCCTCGCTGGTCGCGGCGGACCTGTGTGGGGTGCATGAGATCTATCGCGTGGGCGGCGTGCAGGCTATCGCGGCCCTGGCTTATGGCACGCAGACGATCGCGCGCGTGCATAAGATTACCGGACCTGGCAGCGGCTACGTCGCGGCGGCCAAACGCCTGCTCTACGGCACCGTCGATGTCGGCCTGCCCGCCGGTCCCAGCGAATCGATCCTCCTAGCCGACGCGAGCGCGGACCCCGAACTGCTGGCCCGCGATCTGCTGATCGAGCAGGAGCACGGGCCGGACTCCTCGGCCCTGCTGGTCACGCCGGCGCGCGCAATCGCCCAGGCGGTGCTCAAACTGCTGCCAGAGAAGATCGCCGCCCTGCCTGAGCCGCGTCAGGGTTTTGTGCACGCGGGTCTGGAGAGCGAGCGCGGCACCGGCGGCATTGTGCTGGCCGCGAGCATGGACGAGGCGATTGCCTTTGTCAACGAGTACGCGCCGGAACATCTGGAGGTGCAAACACGCGAGCCGTTCGCCCTGCTGCCACGCCTCAAGAACGCCGGCGAGATTCTCATCGGGCCATATACTCCCTTCAGCGCGGGCAACTACACCGTCGGCACCAACGCGATCCTGCCAACCGGCGGCTTCGCCCATACCTTCTCCTGCACCTCCGTGTACGACTTTCTCAAGCGCACCGGCATCGCCTACGTCAGGGCCGAGGGCTATCCAACGATCAGCCGGACGGTGCAAACGCTGGCGGAGTTCGAGGGTTTCCCGGCGCACGCGCACGCGGTGAGGGAACGCCCGGTAGAGCTATAGCTGCACGTGAAAGATCGCGTTCAGTAGCAGGAGGACCACCAGGATCGCAATCACCGTCACAGTGGCCCAGGCGAGCACATTGAAAATCGGACCGTTGACACGCTTGCCCATTAAACGCCGGTTGTTGACCAACAGGATGATGAAGACGAGCAGGATAGGGAGCATAATGGCATTGATATCTTGCAAGATAATCAAGACCTGGATAATTGGCAGGCCGGGGATGAGTGCGACGATAACGCCAAGAACGATCAGCCCGGTGAAGAGTGTTTGAAAGACCGGCGCCTCGCGAAAACTGCGCGAGACGCCGCGCTCAAAGCCAAAGGCTTCGCAGATACCATATGCGGTCGTGAGAGGCAAGACTGCTCCCGCGAGCAGGGAAGCCCCGAACAGCCCCAGGCCGAAGAGGATTGACGCATACTGACCAGCGAATGCATGCAGCGCAAGGGCCGCATCGAGAGCGGTGCTGACCTGGGTGTGCGCCACGAAGAGCGTTGCGCCTGTGGTAATAATCATAAAAGCAGAGATGATATTCGCGAAGAGCGTACTGCTGTAGACATCGACCTGTTCGTAGATGTATTCGCCGGCATGAATACCCTTGTCCGCGACCGCCGACTGCACGTAGAAGAGCATATAGGGACTGAGCGTGGTGCCTACGAGGGCCACCGTAGTCGGCCAGTAATTGGCATCCATGTTAAACATGGGAAAGATGGTCTGCCTGGCCACCATATGCCAGTCAGGGCGCGCGGAGAAAGCTGCCGGTATGTAGGCCAGGAAGCCGAGCGATATAATGATGAAGATTTTTTCGACGCGCCGGTAGCTCCCTCGCACAACCAGCCACCAGAGTCCCAGCCCACACAGGGGAACGATCAGGTAGACCAGAGGCGTATGGGTATCGTTGGCCAGCACCTGCACGCTAGCTGCAACACCGAGAAACTCTGAGATGGTGATGCCTGTATTGGCGATAAGAAGAGCAAGCATTGCCAGCATGGTCCAGCGCACGCCGAATTGTTCGCGGATCAGATCACTCAGCCCTTTGCCTGTCACTGCTCCCATGCGAGCGCACATCTCTTGCGAGACACACACAAAGACGGTTGTTATCACCAGCGCCCAGAGCAGGTTATATCCATAGCTTGCGCCGGCGGATGAGTAGGTCGCTACTCCGCCCGCGTCGTTGCCCGCGTTGGCGGCGATCAGGCCCGGCCCC
>Ga0209581_1002114_pt1 | contig 20131 bp, 19 predicted proteins | sample Coa_R2_FD_187160 | JGI IMG/M metagenome (GOLD analysis project Ga0209581, IMG submission 187160) | Surface soil microbial communities from Centralia Pennsylvania, which are recovering from an underground coalmine fire - Coalmine... | ecosystem: Environmental > Terrestrial > Soil > Unclassified ...
TTTTGATAAGTTTTATCGTGTGTTGGGCAGCACGCGCGAAACTGGTGGGACGGGTCTGGGCCTGGCCGTCTGCCGGGGCCTGGTCGAGGCGCACCAGGGGCGTATCTGGGTGGAGAATCGCGCGGGCGGGGGCGCGGTCTTCCGTTTTACTCTTCCTCTGCGTCCTCCAGAGCAGCAGATCTTCCCTGCCCTCACAGAGGCCAGGCCCCTTGCACCATAAACTCCCAGTGTTTCAATAAAGAATTGGCTGAGGCCGGGCTGTCCTGCCAACCGGCGAACTTGACACATCTATTATGCTTTGCTTGAATATTGCTCTAAACGTGTGGAAAGAAGCGCAAGAGTATGGATAATCACCTGCCTGATCTTCCAACCGAGCCGGTGCCTGCGGTCCATCAGCCGCGCAAACGGCGCAGGCCGTGGCTTCTGGCTCTCCTGGGGCTGGTCGGGCTCCTGGTCCTCGGCCTGATCGTTGCTATTATCGGCAGCATTGTTGGATTGCCAATCTCACCATCCGGCCATGCGAGAGGGGTACCAGGAGTGCAGAGCGCGCAGCAAGGCTCGCCGGGAACTGCTGGTTCGCTCTCTACGCCACCAGCAACACAGACTGCCTCGCCAACTGCGACAGTGCTGCCGGGCGCGACTCCCCAGACAGGGCAACCGGGCGTCACCTATGGACGTCCTCATCTTGGCGGCCCGCTCTCGGATTTTGTAGGCAAATATGGGCCTCCGACGAACCAGGGAGATGCGGATAGCCAGAATTTCTGGGTCGGTACGGACCAGACCATCGATATCAACGTTCTCACAAATACCCTGGGCGTGGTTACTCAGCTTGATGTGCTGGGGCCGGACACCTGGAACGCTCAGCAGGCCGAGGGGTACTGCGTGCAATTTTTGCCGGATAAGGCCGTGCAATTTAGTGCGACAGCTACCCGCCGGGAGTATCATAGCAGTATTGGAACCGTTGTGCTTACGCTGCAAACTCACTCCTGTTTGCTTGCGCTGGCCCGCTCATAAGATCGGGCCAGGGATGAGCCGATGTACGCGTTCAGGGCGCTCCCGGTTCCTCAGCGAGGGAAGAGTCGAGAAGCAAGCAGGATTTTGCAGGAGCAAGAGGCATGCCGAAGTGGGATATGTTTGTAAAACGGGCAGAAAGATTGGTTATTACGCAACGATGAGTAAGAGCGGCGCACGTATTCTGGTGGTCGACGATGAGATAGAGATTTTGCGCGCCCTGCAGCGCAACCTGACAGCTCATGGGTATGAGGTGTTCACGGCTGGCAGCGGCGAACAGGCGCTGGAGGAGATTGCTATGCACCGGCCAGACCTGATGCTACTTGATCTGGGCCTGCCGGGGATAAGCGGCCTGGAGGTGTGCAAGAAGGTGCGCGCCGAATCCAGCCTCCCCATTATCGTGCTCTCGGTCAAGGATACCGAGCGAGACAAGGTTGCGGCCCTGGATCTAGGGGCAGATGATTATGTAGCCAAACCCTTTGGCATGAATGAGGTGCTGGCGCGTATCCGGGTCGCGCTGCGCCATAGCGCACAGGTCCAGGCCGGCACCGAGCCGGTCTTTCTCGCCGGTCCTCTCAAGGTAGATTTTGCCCAGCGCCTGGTGACGGTACATGGAGCGGAGGTCAAGCTGACGCCGACCGAGTATGATCTGCTCAAGGCGCTGATTAAAAATAATGGCAAAATCATGACGCGGCAGATGCTCCTGGCCCAGGTCTGGGGGACCGGCTATGGTGCGGATGCCCATTACTTGCACGTCTATATTGGCCAGTTGCGCCGCAAAATCGAGCCTGATCCGGCCCGCCCTCGCTTTATCCTCACTATCTCCGGCGTGGGTTATCGTTTCAGCGGCGAAGAGAACTGAGCGCAACTCTGCGGATGTTGTAAACCTCAAGCTATCCGCGAAAGCGCCCGGCGGGCAAGCCCCGGACACATCTGCTGTCCACAAACAGCCGCAAAAGCCTTTTCCTTTTCCCCGGCCCCGTGCGAGCAAAAACTTTTGAGCGAATATTGATAGTTCTCTGTCCTCTCTGTAGCGCACATTGACCAATCCCGACCTACACTTGCATTGTGAAGAAAGAGAGGTCGGCACTATCATGGCGCAAGCTCATATCTTGCTGGTTGAAGATAACGCGGTTCTCTGTGAGGTCCTGGTGCGCAATCTGCGCGCACGTGGCCATGATATCTCTGTCGCCGGCGGTGTGGCGGAGGCGCTGAATATCCTGAGGACCCGCGAGATCGATCTGCTGCTGCTGGATATCAATCTGCCCGATCAGACCGGCTGGGATCTGCTGCGCGCGCTTCCCGCGCTTCCCGATATTCGCTTGCGTCCAACGAGCGATGGTCGCCTGCCTGTGGTGATCCTCTCGGCTGTGCGCGTGAGTGCGTGTCGCCTGGAAGAGTTTCGTCCCCTGGCCTACCTCTCCAAGCCATTTCCTCTCGAGGCGCTGCTGCGGCTTGCCTCTCAGATAACTGCTCGCCCGCAAAGCGATGCATCCGGGCGCCTGAGTACCGGCTGAGCGTACCTGTGCGGCAGTCGTTCATGGTGTGATGCGCATGTTAAATGTAAATCGCGATGCGCATCAGGAGATACTCTGGCCAAAGGGAGTTCTTTATGCTTGATTTACTCTGTATTCTGGTGACTGTGGCGTTCTTCGAGCTCTCAATCGCCTTTACCCGTGGCTGTGAGCGCCTGTAGCTGGCGCTCTGGAAGGAGCTTTCTGGATATGAATTCGCCTCTGGAATATATCCTGGTGGGGATCGTCACCCTGGGAGTACTGATCTACCTTGTCGTGGCGCTACTTGCGCCCGAGAGATTTTAGCGGCCCAGGCTTCTTGTTTGAGCAAATGAGAGGCCGCCTGTTGTTTTTGTCTATGCGATCTGTGAGGAAAAACGTATGCCTGTGACGCTGCAAAGTGTTTTGCAGGTGCTCATCTTTCTGGCCATCCTCCTGCTGATTACGAAACCGCTCGGTCTGTATATGACCCGGATTTTTTCAGGAGAACGGACCTGGCTCACGCCTGTGTTAGCACCTGTCGAAAGACTGTTTTACAAACTATGTGGCATCGATCCCGCCGAGGAGCAGAGGTGGACCGGGTATGTGGTCTCCATGCTGCTCTTCAGCCTTGCGGGCATGCTGCTTCTGTACATTATCCAGCGCACCCAGCAGTGGCTGCCGCTCAATCCCCAACATCTGCCGAATGTCGAGCCGCAACTCGCATTTAATACCGCCGCCAGCTTCACGACGAATACCAACTGGCAGAACTACGCTGGCGAGCAAACGATGAGCTATCTGACGCAGATGGCCGGCCTGGCCTTCCACAACTTCGTCTCTGCCGCCACCGGCATCGTGCTGGCGGTCGCACTTATTCGCGGCCTGGCCCGGCGCAGCGCGCAGACGCTGGGGAATTTCTGGGTTGATCTCACGCGCTGTGTGCTCTATGTGCTGCTGCCATTTTCGGTGGTGGGCGCGCTGGTCTATGTCTCGCAGGGCATGGTGCAGAACTTCAATCCATATACGGTGGTGCATACTCTGCAAGGCACCACGCAGGTGATTGCTCAGGGGCCGGTGGCCTCGCAGGAGATTATCAAGAATCTGGGCACAAATGGTGGCGGCTTCTTCAATGCCAACTCGGCTCATCCCTTTGAGAATCCCAATGCCCTGACCAACCTGCTCATCATGCTCTCGGTTCTTGCCATCCCGGCCGGCCTCTTCTATATGTTCGGGAAGATGGTCCACGACACGCGCCAGGGCTGGGTGCTGTGGGCTGCCTCGGCCATTCTGCTGCTGATCGGGCTGGCCGTTGCCATGTCGGCGGAGCAGAGCGGCAATCCCCTCCTGGCGCGCGCGGGAGTCAACCAGAGCGCCACAGCAACGCAGGCGGGCGGGAATATGGAAGGCAAGGAGGTGCGCTTTGGCATCACCGACTCCGTGCTGTTTGATACAATTTCGACCGCGACCTCCTGTGGCTGTGTAAACAGCTTTATCGACAGCTACACCCCACTGGGCGGGCTCGTCCCTCTGGCGAACATTGGACTGGGCGAGATCGTCTTTGGCGGCGTTGGCTCCGGGCTTTACGGCATGCTGATGTTTGCCATTCTCGCGGTCTTTATCGCGGGACTGATGGTGGGACGCACGCCGGAGTACCTGGGCAAGAAAATCGAACGCAAGGAGATTATGATGGCGGCCCTGGCCCTCTTGATCCTGCCCGCCTCGATTCTGGGCTTTACCGCGCTGGCCAGCGTGATTCCCGCCGGCGTCAGCCAGATTGCCAACGCGGGTCCGCATGGTCTCTCAGAGATGCTCTACGCCTACACCTCGGCCAACGGCAACAACGGCTCGGCGATGGCTGGTCTGGCGGGCAACACCCCATTCTATAACTGGACGCTAGGACTGGCCATGCTGATCGGGCGCTTTGCGTTTCTTATCCCGATCCTGGCCTTTGGCGGTTCCCTGGCGGGCAAGAAGGTTGTGCCAGCGGGAGCTGGAACGTTCCCCACGAACGGGCCGCTCTTCACCGGTTTGCTGGTTGGGGTCATTCTGATTGTAGGCGCCCTGACCTACTTCCCCGCCTACTCGCTAGGGCCGATTGTTGAGCATCTGTTGATGCAGGCGGGAAAGGTGTTTTAGGTGATGAACATAGAGACCCTCCAATCTTCGCAGGAAGGCGGACTTGAGACAAAGCAGTGGAAAACGCGGCGCAAGGGAGGCAGCTCGATCTTTGATCCCGCGATCATCCGCCGTGCCTTGCTCGATGCTTTCAAAAAGCTTGATCCGCGCTGGCAGGTGAAGAATCCGGTGATGTTTGTGGTCGAGATTGGCAGCGTAATTTCGACCGTTGAGTTTGTTCGCCTGCTGTTCGGCCAGGGCGGCGAGACTTGGTTTGTGCTGGCCGTGACGATCTGGCTCTGGTTTACCGTACTCTTTGCCAATTTTGCCGAGGCGATGGCCGAGGGGCGTGGCAAGGCCCAGGCCGACTCCCTGCGGCGCACACGTTCGACAACGATGGCAAAGCGGCTGGCGACGCCCCGACGCGATGGCGAGGTGGAGGAGGTAGCCGCTTCGTTGCTGCGCAAGGGTGATATCGTGCTGGTTGAGGCCGGCGATGTCATTCCCGGCGATGGCGATGTGATCGAGGGCGTGGCCTCTGTCGATGAATCGGCCATTACCGGCGAGTCGGCACCGGTCATTCGCGAGAGCGGCGGCGACCGCTCAGCCGTCACGGGAGGCACGCGGGTGCTCTCCGACTGGATTGTCGTGCAAATCTCGGCTAATCCGGGCGAGACCTTTCTGGATCGCATGATCGCCCTGGTCGAAGGAGCCGCACGCCAGAAGACCCCCAACGAAATCGCTCTCAACGTCCTGCTGGCCAGCCTGACCATCATCTTTCTGCTGGCCGTCGTGACCCTGGAGCCGTTCGCCATCTATTCCGGCGGCCCGGTTTCAATTACCACGCTGATCGCGTTGCTGGTCTGCTTGATTCCGACGACCATTGGCGGGCTGCTCTCAGCCATTGGCATTGCAGGCATGGACCGCATGGTGCAGCGCAACGTGCTGGCGATGAGCGGGCGCGCGGTCGAGGCGGCGGGCGATGTGGATGTGCTGCTGCTCGACAAGACCGGCACGATCACGCTGGGCAACCGCATGGCCAGCCGCTTTGTCCCGCTCGCAGGCGTGGATGAGCGCGAGGTCGCTCAAGCCGCACTGCTCTCCAGCCTGGCCGACGAGACGCCTGAGGGCCGCTCGATCGTAGCGCTGGCGACAGAACGGTATGGGCTGCAGCCTCGAGCGGACCAGGAATTGACATTTGTGCCTTTCTCGGCGCAAACTCGCATGAGTGGCGTGGACACGCCGGCTGGCCTGAGTGTGCGCAAAGGCGCCTCCGACGCCATAGCGGCGTATGTCTCAGAGCGCGGCGGCGCATACGACGAACAACTGGAGGAACTGGTGACGGAGATTGCGCGCGCCGGCAGCACGCCGCTGGTCGTGGCGGAGACGCGGCGTATTCCGGGTCAGCCGGAGCAGGCCCGCCTGCTAGGTGTGATTGAACTGAAGGATATCGTCAAGGGCGGCATGCGTGAGCGTTTTGACCAGATGCGCCGCATGGGCATTCGCACAGTAATGATTACCGGCGATAATCCCTTGACCGCGGCGGCTATTGCCAGAGAGGCGGGCGTGGACGATTTCCTGGCTCAGGCTACCCCTGAGACCAAGATGAAATTGATTAAAGAGCAGCAGCAGGGCGGCCACCTGGTGGCGATGACCGGCGATGGCACCAACGACGCGCCGGCGCTCGCCCAGGCCGACGTGGGGGTGGCGATGAACACCGGCACCCAGGCGGCGAAGGAGGCCGCGAATATGGTGGACCTCGACTCCAATCCGACCAAGCTGATCGAGGTCGTCGAGGTGGGCAAGCAGTTGTTGATGACGCGCGGGGCGCTGACCACGTTCAGCATCGCCAATGATGTCGCGAAATACTTCGCCATCATTCCCGCAGCCTTCGCGGTCACATATCCCCAGCTCAACGCGCTCAACATCATGCACCTGGCGACCCCGCATAGCGCGGTCCTCTCGGCGGTGATCTTTAACGCACTGATTATCGTTGCGCTCATCCCGCTGGCTCTGCGCGGCGTGAAGTATCGCGCACTGGGCGCGGCCACGCTCCTGCGCCGCAACCTGCTCATTTATGGCCTGGGCGGCATTCTGATCCCGTTTGCCGGTATAAAGTTGATCGATCTGTTGCTGGTGCTACTGCACCTGGCGTGAAAAAAGTGAGTGGAGGGCTGTGAGCCTTATCTACTTTACATAAAAGTGAGCGTTTTTATGGGTATGATACAACGATATCTGCGTCCGGCGCTTATACTGACGCTGCTGCTAACCTTTGTCACTGGCCTGCTCTATCCCGGCCTGGTGACGGGCCTGGCCCAATTACTCTTTCCCCATCAGGCCAATGGGAGTCTGCTGACCGTCAACGGTAAGGTGATCGGTTCCGAACTGATCGGGCAGTACTGGACCGCGCCGCAGTACTTTCACGGGCGGCCATCGGCGACGGTGAATCCGGCGACGGGGACGCCTGAGCCATACGCTGCCGACAACTCAGGGGCTTCCAACGCTGGCCCGACCAATGCCTCGTATATTCAGACGGTGCAGCAGCGGGTAGCCGAGCTAAAAAAAGAGAATCCCGATGCGCCTCCTGGTCCAGTGCCGGTTGATCTGGTGACGGCCTCCGGTTCAGGGCTGGACCCGGACATCTCGCTGGCAGCGGCCTATTACCAGGTGCCGCGCATCGCGAAGGCGCGCGGCATCGGCCAGGCGCGGGTGAACCAGGTGATTAACGACCATATTCAGGGACGATTTCTCGGAATTTTTGGCGAGCCGTATGTGAACGTGCTGGACCTCAATCTGGCGCTGGACGCCTTACAATAGAGGTGTGATGGAGAAGCGTCCCGATCCTGAAGAATTATTGACGCGTTATGGGCTGCGTGATAGCGAGCCATCGGTGACAGACGGCGCACCGGGTGCAGATGAGCAGAGCGGGCGTGCCAGGCGCGGGCGCCTGCGCGTCTACCTCGGCGCCGCTGCTGGCGTGGGCAAGACCTACGCCATGCTCAACGAGGGCTTGCGGCGCAAGCAGCGGGGAACCGATGTAGTGGTTGGATACGTTGAGACGCATCAGCGTCCGCAAACGCAGGCGCAACTGCGCGATCTAGAAGTAATCCCGCGCAAGCAGATCCTCTATCGTGGCGTCCTGCTCGAGGAGATGGACACGCAGGCTATCCTCGCGCGCCGTCCCCAGGTGGCGCTCATCGACGAGCTGGCTCACACCAACGTGGTCGGCTCGGAGCATGCCAAACGCTACCAGGACGTGCAGGATATCCTGGCTGCGGGTATCGATGTGGTCACAACGCTCAACGTACAGCATCTGGAGAGCCTCAACGACCTCGTCTTCAGCATCACCGGCGTGCGTGTGCGCGAGACGCTGCCCGATAGTATTCTGGACGAAGCCGATGAGGTAGAACTGGTCGATATTGCCCCGCATGCTTTACGCCAGCGCATGAAACATGGCAATATTTATCCTGTCGAGCGCATCGAGGCCGCGCTGAATAACTTCTTTCGTGAGGGCAACCTGACCGCGCTACGCGAAATTGCCCTGCGCCTGACCGCCGAGAAGACGGAGGCCCAGCTCGAAGCCTACATGACCGGCCACCATATCGAGCAGAACTGGGCGGCCAGCGAACGCGTCATGGTCGCATTTGATGCCCGCCCGCGCAGCCGCCAGGTGATTCGGGAAGCCTGGCGGCTCGCCCACAGCCTGCACGCCACCCTTTTCGCCATCCACGTCCAGGTCAGCGGCCGGCAGGCGCTGCTCAAGCGGCTCACCCTCCTGCTGCGCCACGGTGTGCGCTCCCGGCAGGCGCGGGCAGCACACCTCAATCTGCTCGCCGATCTTGCGCGCTTTGCCGAAGATCTGGGGGCCATCACCATCCAGGTCAGCGGCAAAGATGTCGCCGGCACGCTGGTCGCTGAGGCCAGGACCCGCCATATTACGCAACTCGTTCTGGGTCTGCCCGTGCGCACGCGCTGGGAGGAGCTGCTCTCCGGCTCGGTAATTAATCGCGTGCTGCGCATGAGCGGCGAGATGCGCGTTCACCTTGTGCCATATAAGGGAGAATAGCGGAGTTTTTTTTGCTCTGCCCGGCAGCAGTTGCCTGGCGAATGCATCGGGATTGTGCAAACGCTGGAGAAGGGGCGGGCTGCTGTACTGCCCGGTTCATAGACCGGCTGTGTCATCGTCGTCAACGAGACGGCGCCGAGCGAGGACCACTGCATCGAAAATCGCTAAGAAACAAGTGGCAGGGAAACTTTTATGTCTGGTAACTGGCCGGTCAGCATTCCCTGACATAGTAGAGATGTGTTCATGCTCCGTCTAGCGAAGAACCAGGAGAAAGCCACTATGGAGGGCAATAGCGTATACGAGAACTTAAAAAGGCTGGGCCTGACGCCGGCCCAAATTGAAAGCTTGTGCCGCTTGCGCAGCGTGTATGCGGAAAAAGAGTTGATCGCACCTGAACGTCGCCGTCTGGAGTTTGCGCGCTGGCTTGTCTCCACCGGGCGCCTGACGGATGAACTTACACCTTCTCGAAGATGAGTATACATGCTTCTGCTATGAAAGAGAATGAGATGCCTGCCATACTCAACACGAAAGGGGCAGCGAGAAGGCTCGGGTGCAGTGAAACCTGGATTCACAAACTTGTCTCAGCGGGCAAGCTAAAAGCATACATTTACAGCGAGAAAGGCATCTTGATGAGGCGAGCGCCAGAGGAAAGAAGGCAGGGACAGGGCCTGTATTTTTTCGTAAGCGATCTCGATGTATATCAACGCGGAAGAAGGGCCTTCTGACATCCCGTCATTCCTTAAACTTCTCAACGTTTCCGCTTTTACGAAATTCCTTGTAAACGATAAAATGCTGGTAAACTATTGCAGACGCTTGGAAGATGTGGTATTATAAGAATGAATCGGGAAAAAACCTTTTAAGAAGGCCAGGTTCAACTACTGAGTTTTCACGGGGACCACGCGTAGATGTGCCTCTGCTATGGTCCAGTAAGTAAGTTGCTCCCTGCGTTTTTTCGCCAATCTCTACAACGGATTTGAGTAAAGTTGTGCATCTGGAGAGAGGTAAAAATCGTGAGCGAGTTTCGCTTCCGCAGCAAAGTCACCTGCCCGGCTCTGCCGGTGGTCCATCTCTCTCGCGATGGATTGATGAAGCGTTTGGGGGAAGCGGTTCTTGGCGAAGATCAACGTCGCACGTCCTATAAGCTTGTCCTGATTCACGCGCCCGCCGGCTATGGAAAAACAACCCTGCTGGCAGATTTTGCCCTGCGGGGCGTTGTCCCTTGCTGCTGGTATGTTCTTGACCAGACTGATTCGGACGGGATTACGTTTCTCACGACGCTGTTGATGAGCATACGCCAGCGCTTTCCCGACTTTGGGCGCGAGTTGGACCCGCTTCTGACAGGGGCGGCCTCCCAACATGCCAATGAGCCGGAGAATGTGTACTATTTTGAGACGGTGGTCAATACGCTGATCGCTGCCATCGAGCGCGAAATTGACGGGCCGCTCGCGCTCATCCTCTGTAACTACCAGGAAATTAACGATCTGTCAGGTGTGAACGGACTGGTCAGCTATTTGCTCAGCCAGCTTCCCGCCCGGTGTGTCCTACTCATTGAGAGCCGTGTGATTCCCAACCTGGACTTTGCGCCGCTGCTGGCAGGCCAGATGGTTTGTGGTATCGGCGTGAGCCAGCTCCGTTTCACCAGTTCCGAAATTCACAGGCTGGCACATCTTCAAGGTGTCGAGGCACTTACAGACGCGGAGGCCGAGAATCTGGTCGCACGTTTTGATGGCTGGATCGCCGGCATTCTCCTGGGAACGCGCCTGAGCCACCTGCGGCAGATCCAGGGCAATCTCCCGGTATCCGTTGCTCCAGACGGGTCAGAAGGCCCGGTCTCCTCGCAGTACCTTTTCTCTTACGTCGTAAATGAAGTATTCAAGAGTCATCGAGAGGTTTATACCTTTCTTAAGGAAGCCTCTATCCTGCAAGAGATGTCCCCGGCTCTCTGCGCGGCTTTGCTGGACATTGCACCTTCGCGGGCCACTGCTTACCTGCACTATCTGGAAAAAGAGAGCCTGTTTGTGATGCATAGTGGTGAGGGGCCCGATGCAATCTATACCTGCACCCCTATTCTGCGCACGCTCCTCTATGAGGAATTGCGCAAAGAAGCTCCTGAACGTTTTTCCTATCTGCATCAGCGAGCCGCCAGTTTGCTGAGCGATGGAAAGAACTATAGCCAGGCGATCTACCATGCTCTGGAGGCCAACGTCTATGATAGCGCGGCCAGCTTGATTATCGAGTCTGCCGAGCAAATGATGAATGAGGGGCATGCAGAGATGCTGGCCCGCTGGATCGATAACTTTCCTGCCGCCACCCTGGATCGCCATCCCAAAATTTTACTCATTCGCGCAAATATTTATCTTCGGCAAAAAAACCATATGCGGGCGCTGCCCCTGCTGGATGCTGCCGAAAGAGCCGCGCGGTTTCTGGCCAACGCGCCTGATCCTCTCGATATCGGTAAGCACCCCACGCTGCAGGCAGAAATCACCATTGCGCGCAGCCAGCTCTTATTCCAGCAGGGCGAGTATGAGCAAAGCTTGCTGTTATGCCAGCAGATGCTCACAAGTCTGCCAATGGACGAGGTGATGCTCAGGGCCGACGTCTATATGCGCTTCGGGATGTGCCATATCCTGCTGGGCAACGTGTCCGAGGGCATAGCTCAGCTCCAGAAAGCCCTGCAATTGTGGGGACGGCATACCGTGCGGCGTCAGACCGCTGACGGGCACAGCGCGCTGGCCGCAGCGTATGGGATGCTTGGCAATTTTGCTCTGGCGGAGCATCATTTTGCGCGTGCGCTCGCTTGCTGGAAGGAGCTCGAGGATGTCTGGGGCAAAATCGATCATATGATCCGCTTTGGATCGTGTAAACTGCGCCAGGGAGCGTTTGCTGAGGCCAAGCAGGCGTTCGAGGAGGCGCTCAATCTGGCCAGAGGTCCGGCGCGTTTCCAGCACGGTGAAGCTTACGCGCTGGCTTCCCTGGGACAGCTCCATCAGCGCCAGGGATACTATGAGCGCGCGCTGGAGATGACCGAAGAGGCGCTGGCTCTCTCACGGCAGATCTCCGATCCGCTTTTAACGAACAGCACCCTGGGCGACCTGGCCATGACCTATCTCTATATGGGAGATGCGGGAACTGCTCAGATGCTCATCTCCGATGTGAAGATTCAGACGACGATGGGCGGTCCCATCGGCTATAAACAGGCCATTCGCGACCTGATTTATGGAACGATCTATCTCTACCTGCGTCAGTATGACCAGGCGTGGCCCTATCTCTCTACCAGCGAGGCCGTTCTGAGCAAGGTGGGCCTGAAAGAGGAACATCTGCTGGCCCTCCTGCGTCTGGCATCCTACTATGTGGCGCAGAAGAAGCTTCCTGAGACTGCGCGCCAGTTGGAGGCTGCCGCGACGATTATGTCGATCAGCGAGGGCTATGAATTACTGGCTCGACAGGAGGTGCGTCGCCTGCCTGTTCTGCAACAGGCGATCCAGGCACGCCCTGAGCTTGCCTCTGCGCGCGTGCTCTTCTCTTTGGAGCCAGAACACCCGGTTGAGCCTCTTTCTCTCATTCAGAACCCGCCGTCATCTCCTCCTGCGCCTGAGATCATGAGTATTCCCCATAAAATCTCCATTCTGGCGCTCGGCGAGCCGGTTGTCTACCTTGATCAGGAGCCCGTCACCCGCTGGCGTATGGCTCGCGCGATGGAACTGTGTTTCTATCTGCTCAATTGCGGTCGTCCGATGCGCAAGGAGGCGATTATCACTGCCCTCTGGCCGGAGGTGGATGAGCAGACAACTCGCACCTTTTATTCCACCATTTATTACCTGCGCCAGGCTCTTGGCGACGAGTCAGTGATTGCCGCAAAGGGTGGCTCCTATGCCCTTACCCTGGAGGCCGTCTATCGAGATGATATCTGGTACGACGTTGCAGCTTTCGAGGCCCATCTGGCCACGGGCAGGAAAGCTCGGGCCGAAGAGAACGATGAGCAGGCGAAAGCGGCCTACCTGGCGATGGTGAACCTGTATCGTGGCGATTATGTCCAGTCTTTCTATAGCGACTGGTGTACGGCACGCCGGGATGAACTGCGCAGTGCCTACCTGGAGGCGCATCAGCAGCTTGCGCTCATCGCCTGGCGCGCAGAGGAGCTCGACGAGAGCATCCTCCACTGGCAGCAGATGTTGGCCCTCGATAACTGGCTGGAAGAGGCTCACTACGGCCTGATGCGCTGCTATGCCCGCCAGGGGAAAAGAGGGCTGGCGCTCCGTCAGTACCAGCGTTGCAAGGAGATCCTGCAACAGGAGTTCGCGGCAGCCCCGAAAGCCTCTATACAAAGCCTATATCAGCGCCTGGTAGGATCGCTCTAAGCAGTCCTCTTCCGAAGAGCCGGGCGTGTCACGCTGCGTACAACGGCTCGGTTATGTGCTCCAGAACCGGCTCTTCGGGCAGCGCCTCTGAGGGAAGAGTCTTCGCCAGGGCCAGCATGTGCTCTACGGCGGGATAGTCGATCAGGTGTGGCTGTACCGGCTGGCGCTGTAGATGTTCCCCGAAGAAAGCAGTCACTCTTCTCACGTACCGCGGGCGATCCACAAAATAGGCTCCGCAGTGGTCGGCCTCTGGCACGATCCAGAGTTCCTTTGGCTCGCGCGCCGCGCGATAGAGCAAGAAGGCATCCTGTGGGTCAACGGTGGTGTCCGCGCCGCCGTGAATAATCAGCAGGGGTCGCGAGGCGAGGAAGGGAATGTCTCGCAGAGGTTCCACCTGGTGGAAACGATATCCTGCGCGCCAGTTCAGCAGGTGATCGGCCAGCCAGACAAAAGGGGCCGACGGCATGTGCAGCCTGCGTCGCACATGGTAGTCAACCACGCGCGTATGCGTCGCAAAGGCGCTATCGGCAATGATCGCTTCGATCTCGCTGCAGCGCGCGCTGCACATGATTGCGACGGCTGCCCCCATCGAGTAAGCCAGCACCCCCAGGCGCGTTCCAGCCGCGCGCCGTTTTGCATAGAGCAACGCCCCCAGAAAATCTTCCTGTTCGCGATAGCCCAGGGTGATCGCGGTGCCAACCTCCGACCCGTGCCCATGATATTCAAACGTCAGGATATTATGCCCGGCCTTCCAGAGGAATCCACAGATGCCCAGGGTATCTGACTTGCTGGAACGATAGCCAGGACAGACGATAATCGTGCTTGTCGCACCGGGAGAGGGGATAAACCAGCCGTGGACACGGTGTCGCCCCTGGCGAGGCGCAAACGTCACCGCCTCTGCCGGCAGGCTCAGCTCAAAAGGCGTTAATGTGCGGCTTCTCGACCGGGGCGGCCTGGTCGGGCGGATGATCGTTTCAACAATATAGAAAGCGGTTCCGCTCAGGAGTCCGCCGACACACAGCACTCCGCCAAAAAGCAGGTACTTCAATACAGAACGGGGAGATCGCGATTTTGCAAGCTGTTGCACAGTGAGACCGTCCTTTCTAGCCTGAAGCAAAAAGACCTTCGTTTGCAAAAACTTCCCCGGCGGCGCCGCCGGGGCTTCATCATTACTTGTAATAGAAATGTTGTCAGCTCTTTTTACCAGCAGATTACCCACGGGTTAAACAGAGCCTGCGAAACTATTGCGAAGATTGCTGATGGCCTGCGAATATCCAGCGAAAGGAGGCCAGGTATGCTAAAGCCATCGAAACCAGATGACGTAGCTACCTACTCAGGAGGAAAAACGATGACGGTTCCCTATCCCTTTAGTAATCCTTGTAAGCAGTTGCAGGTTCCTCTACGTTTTATCAAACAGAGCATCTTCGGAATCTTCCTGGTTTTGGCTCTGATGGTCACGCTCGTTTTACCTTTGATTGGAGTTGTTTCTATGACAACTGCTGATGCCTCTCATGCAATGGCATATACCCATGTCGCTCACGCTGTCTCTCAGCTTGCGGGTGTCAGCCCCAATGATGAGGACCCCTGGCCTCATCATTAGGATGCGAGAGCAGCGGGGTCTTGCCGTATGGCCCCTCTTGCCTGGAGAGGCTACCAGCTCAACTCACTGGAAAGATGTGGAAGAGATGTCCTGGAGAATCATTAACACCATTCTTGGTCTGGCGACCGTTGATGAGGAATTCTGCCGCGCACTGCTGGCGAACCCACTCGCCGCAGTGCAGGCACGCCAGTTTACGCTGACCCCGGAGGAGCAGGCTGTTTTTCAGTCGATTTCGGCCACAACTCTCGCGGAGTTCAGCCAGCAACTGGTTGCACGCTTCCAGCCAGATACGCATGATCCCTCTTCGTCAGGAGAATAAGCTATGGTACAAATGATGGAGACAGTGTCCCCGCGCGTGGCGCGGTTTGAACATGAGGCCGCTTCTCCGCAGAGATACGAGGTCGAACGCACGCTACGAGTGATCATTATCGAGGCACATGCGCTCATTCGCGGGGCGCTGCAACGAATTATCGGAGCCTTTCCTTTCGTTGAGGCCGCGATCGGCTTCAGCCGTGTCCAGGATGTTCTGGCAGCATGCGCAAAAGAAGAGGGAGATGTTCTCATTCTGGGAAGTTCTCTGACGGTCTCTGAATGCCTGGAATGTGTACAGTGCGTGCGCGAAGTTCAGCCTACTTGCGGCATTATCGTTATTCAACAGCACCTGTATCCAGAAACTACCTTTCCCATTATCAGAAGCGGCGTCCAGAGCCTGTTGGGCGAGGATGCCTCGGAAAAAGATCTGGCGCGGGCCATTCTGGCCGTGGCGGCTGGAAACACCTTCCTGGATCAAAAAGCGCGAGAAATTCTGGATGCCTCGTTCTCACACGTCCCATTCCATTTCACTGCGCGCGAGATGCAGGTGCTTCCCCTGCTCCGCCTGGGCATCTCTAACTTTTGCATCGCCCAGCGACTCGGCCTGAAGGAAAAAACGGTCGAGAAGCATCTGACCCATATCTACGAAAAACTTCACATTAGCTCGCGAGCCGAGGCGATATTGCGCCTGCAAACCATGCATATCTAGCAAAACCAGACGCTCACCTCACTGGAGGGAGAGCTTTTCTGAACCCTGCGCAGGGTTCAGAAAAGCTCTCCCTCCAGTGCTTCTCACGGTAGCTTGATGCCGGGACGGTCTCTTTCTATCCCGGGGTCTCACGGGCAATTAAAGACCTCTGATGAATTCCCTGCCTCCCTGGACACAACCTTACTGCACCGGTAATTCGCGGGTAAAGTCGGGAGACAATATTCCATTACAAGTAATGCTTGCCCATAGTCTTGAGGCTTTTCTTAAGGTCTCGTTCGGAAAGGATGAGGGTGTCATGGGAAACATCGCATTTTTGTATCCGGGGCAGGGATCGCAGAGAGTAGGCATGGGAAAAGAGCTGCTCCAGGCGAATGCTGCTCTGTTTGAGCAGTACTTTTGCCAGAGCGAGCGGGCAGCCGGGCTACCTATTGCCCATCTCTGCCTGGAGGGCCCGCTCGATATGCTCAGTCAGACGCACATTGCTCAGCCTGCTCTTTTTACCTGCTCGCTTGCGTTGACCGAGTATGCCAGGTCGCTTGGCCTGCTTCCAAATATGGTGGCCGGCCATAGCCTGGGAGAGTACACAGCGGCGGTCGCGGCGGGAGCCCTTTCTTTTCATGAGGGACTCGCGCTGGTTTGCGAGCGTGGACGTTTGATGAAGCAGCAACAGGATCGCAGGCCAGGGGCGATGGTAGCGGTGCTTGGCCTGGCGAAAGAAACTCTGGAGCAGCTCTGCCAGGAGATTTCCCGGCGTGAGCTTGTGCTGGTTACGAACTGGAACGCGCCTGGACAGCTCGTTGTTTCAGGCACGGAGAACGGCGTTGAGCAGTTGATCGAGGCGGTACGCGCAAAAGGGGAGGGCAAGGCGATCCGGCTGCCGGTCAAAGGGGCCTTCCATTCCCCGTTGATGGAGAACGTCCAGGCCGCGCTGGATGCCTTGACGCGCGACCTGTCCTGGCGCGACGTTGCGCTTCCCCTGGTGGGAAACGTCACCGGCACTGTGCTGACGCGGGGCAGGGAGATTCGCCGGGAGTTAGTCGAGCAGATCACCAGCCCGGTCCAATGGGTGCTCTGCGTCGAACGGCTGGTCATGTGCGGCTGCGATACCCTGATAGAGCTGGGATCTGGCCAGGTTTTAACCAAACTCGTCCGCCTGATCGCACCCCAGGTGACGGCGGTCGCTCTGGATACCCCGGAGAAGGTGGAGAACTTCGTGAAGAGCCGGTCCTCCGCGCGCACACCTTTCCGCCAGAAGGATCTGCAGGTCGTCGCCTGATGTCCTCTTCCTATCTTTGTAGCACCGGCCGTCATGCAGGCCAGGCGTCCTGTTCATTCCTGTTGTAGGAGATTGAAGTTCATGAAAAGAATGGTGGATCTTGTGGAACAAGCACCCACGACCATCGTAGAGCGAACAACCGAACAATTAGTAGCTTTGCAGTCGCCAGAAGCACTGGAACGGACAACCGAGCCGTTAAAGCCGCTGGCCCTGGTGGGGCAGACACGCGGAGTCCCGACGGGGCTTGCCTTGAAATGCCCGGAATGCAAGCAAATTCTCTTTGAACGCGAATGCAACAAGAATCAAAAAGTTTGTCCCAGGTGCCATTACCATTTTCGTCTGCGCGCCCATGAACGCATCGAACTCCTGGTAGATGCGGACAGCTTCACCGAATATGATGCGGACCTGGTTTCGGTGGACCCTCTGAACTTCGTGAGTGCATCGCAGGTCTATGCGCAGAAGCTGGCCCAGGAGCGCGAGAAAGTGGGACTGAATGATGCAGTCGTCATCGGCCATGCCAGGATCGAAGGCAAGTCGCTGATCCTGGCCGTCATGGATTTTCACTTTATTGGTGGGAGTATGGGCTCGGTCGTGGGAGAAAAGATTACGCGCGCGGTCGAGCAGGCGCTTTCACGGCGTATTCCCCTGCTAGTGGCCTCGGCTTCTGGCGGGGCGCGCATGCAGGAAGGTCTCTACTCGCTGATGCAGATGGCCAAAACTGCCGCTGCTCTCGCGCAACTGCGCGAGGCTGGTATTCCCTACTTTAGCCTTTTAACCGATCCAACCACCGGCGGAGTCACGGCGAGCTTTGCCATGCTGGGCGATGTAATCCTTGCGGAGCCCGGTGGCTTGATCTGTTTCGCCGGCCCTCGCGTTATTGAGCAGTTTATGCATGCGAAATTGCCGGCGGGCACTGCCAGCGCGGAGTTTCTGTTGGAGCACGGCCTGATCGACATGATTGTTCCACGCCATGAACTGCGCGCGACCCTCGGACGGTTACTGCGATTCTATAGCTGAACAATATGAAAGGAGCAGGGAGCGAGATGGAACCCATTAAGTGTGATCTGGATTTTGAGCAGCCGCTGGAGGAACTGGCGGAGAGGATACGAGTGTTGTGTGAAGAGGGAGGAGCGTTGGAGAATCCTGGACGCATTCAGGAGGCGACCGAGGAGTTGCATACGCGTTTGCAAGAGATCTACGCCAATCTGACGACATGGCAGACGGTTCAGGTGGCCCGGCACAAGGATCGCCCGCGCGCCGATGACTACCTCCGCCTGATTTGCGACGACTTTATGGAGTTACATGGAGATCGAGTTTTTGGCGACGACGCTGCCTTGATCGGCGGGTTGGCAATCTTTGATCAGCAGACGGTTCTGTTTCTCGCTCATCAGAAAGGTCGCGGGACCAAGGATCAGCAGTTTCGCAACTTTGGCATGCCCCACCCGGAGGGATATCGCAAAGCGTATCGCTTGATGGAGATGGCCGGAAGATTTAAGTTTCCGGTGATCTGCCTGGTCGATACTCCGGGCGCCTTTCCCGGTCTGGAGGACGAGGAGCGCGGCCAATCGGAGGCCATCGCGGCGAACCTCGCACTCATGGCTCGCCTGCCGGTTCCAATCATCGCGGTCGTGATCGGGGAGGGTGGCAGCGGGGGGGCGCTCGCCATCAGCGTGGCCGATCGCCTGCTGATGCTGGAGCATAGCATCTATACCGTGGCGGCCCCTGAGGCGGCAGCCTCGATTCTCTGGCGTGATAGCGCCTTCGCGCCAGACGCCGCCAGGGCCATGCGGATTAGCGCTCGCGAATTGCTCTCAACCGGGATTATCGATGGCATTGTGCCTGAGCCGGTTGGCGGCGCTCATCGTGCTCCTACGCTGATGGCCGACCACCTTCAGGTCGCATTGAAGGAACATCTGCATGTGCTCAAGCAGCTTTCTCCCCCGGAACTGCTAGAAAGGCGCTACCAGAAGTTTCGCGCCATTGGCCGCTTTGCCTGCCTGGGATGAGGTCGTTTGCCGCTCTCCAAGGCTCCTGCAAAGCATGTGTTGAAACGGTTTGTGCTGCCTCTGGCAGCGAGAAAGGAGACGATCCTATGAATAGACGAGCAGCCTATGCGTCGTTTGAGAAAACTGTCCTGGATCTGTATGAGCGGGAGATGCTGACGCTGGAGCATCTTGAGCGCATTGCGGAGCAGTATCGCACCATCGAGATTGACAGCGCGGGCAGCCGATATTTGCGCACGCGCGATGGCAAAAATCTGCACCAGGTTTGTATCGAACTGGTCGACCCGGCCTTCGCGCTCGCGGCGCCAGGTTCGAGCGAGGATCATGAAGAGTCCTGGGAAAGAGAGCTCAACAAGTGGGAGGAGATTGTGCGTCGGCGCTGGGGCTGGCGGGCTTACTGCACTCCTTTCCCTCAGCGAGATCTCATAGAGGTTGCCTGATTCACCACTCAGGAGTTCATGCAAGAGGTCTTTTTCTTGGAAAGGGGTTGTTCTATGTATCAAGTTCGAGCACTTCAGCTTACCAAGGACGATCTTTGGAGCAACGGTGTGATCCAGAAGGTCTACCTGGATGACGCCGAGACAGCACTCTTATTCTGTCTGGGAGTAACGAGAGGGGATCGATGGGAGCCGCTCTGTATCGAGGGAAAAGTTGGGTACGCGTATCGTTCTGAAGCAGATGCACAGGAGATTTGCGCGCGTCAATTGTGCTCAAAACCCGCCAGCTCAATTGGCTGTCAGCAGGTCAAAAAGATTGCCCCAGGCAGAGTTGCCATAGGTCTTTTACATGCCGTTTGGGGGAATCTCTTCTGATGAGAACCGGATTCCCCCTTTTACAAGATCTAGAAGCCTGTTAAAGGCCGAAGGCATCGCCGAGCCGGGCGGCGTAGGGATTGGAGGCTTTCCTGAGTTCTGCCAGGTAGACGCTGGTAGTGGCGCGACTTTCGTGGCCCAGGCGGTTCTGAATGAGGTCCACCGGTGCGCCGAGCTGGTCCATCGTAAAGGCAAACGTGTGGCGCAATTGCTGAATGTGCGTAATGCCCAGGTGAGCTTCGCAGATGTTGGCGATGGTCTGCTGACCAATAGGCTGACCGTAGGTGCGGTCACTGAATGAAACCCAGACAGGACTCTGCGGCCCCAGCGTCTCCAGGTTATCACTATAGATGGTTCGTAAGTATGTATAGAGAAT
>Ga0209581_1002115_pt1 | contig 20115 bp, 34 predicted proteins | sample Coa_R2_FD_187160 | JGI IMG/M metagenome (GOLD analysis project Ga0209581, IMG submission 187160) | Surface soil microbial communities from Centralia Pennsylvania, which are recovering from an underground coalmine fire - Coalmine... | ecosystem: Environmental > Terrestrial > Soil > Unclassified ...
CGGCCGGCCCGGCGGCGAGCGGGTGCGGCCCGATGCCGAGGGCGGCAAGGACGCGGTGACCTACTACGCCGTGATCGATGCCGCCGGGTCGCGGGCAAGCTGGCTGGCGCTGCTGCCGATGACCGGGCGCACGCACCAGCTTCGCGCGCATTGCGCGGCGATCGGCACGCCGATCCTCGGCGACGGCAAATACGGCGGCGCCGCGGCGTTTCTTCCCGGCGGCGCTGCGGCGGCGCAGCTCCACCTGCATGCGCGGACGCTGGAAATCCCGCGCCCGCGCGGCGGGGTGCTGCGGGTCAGCGCGCCGCTGCCGCCGCATATGCGGGCGATGTGGGCGTTCTTCGGCTTTGCCGGCGACGCGCCCGATCCGTTCGCCGAGCTGGAGCCGACTGCATGAGACGCGTCTACAACGAGGTGACAACCCGCCTGGCCGCGGGCGGCTGGGGCGTCGCGCTCGACGGCAAGCCGCTGCGCACCCCGGCCAAGCGCGAGCTGGTCGTGCCCAACGCGGCGCTCGCCGCCGCCATCGCCGAGGAATGGCGGGCGCAGGGGGCGGAAATCCGCCCGCGCACGATGCCGCTGACCCGGCTGGCGGCGACCGCGCTCGACCGCACCGCGGTGCAGCGCGACGCGACGCTCGCCGAGACCGCCAATTACGCCGGCACCGACCTCGTCTGCTATCGCGCCGACCACCCGCCGGAACTGGCGGCGCGCCAGCACCGAGCCTGGCAGGGGCTGATCGACTGGGCGGCGGCGCGGTACGGCGCCCGCCTCGAGGTGACCGAAGGGGTCATCCCGAAACGGCAGCAGATGGCGGTGCTCAACGCCTTTGCCGCCGCGGTGGCGGAATACGACGATTTCCGCCTGACCGCCTTGCACACCGCCACCGCCGCCTGCGGCTCGCTGGTCATCGCCCTGGCGCTCGCGGAAAACCATATCGGCCACGAGACCGCCTTTGCCGTCTCGCAGCTCGACGAGACGTTTCAGATCGAGGCCTGGGGCGAAGATGCCGAGGCGGCCGAGCGCCGCCGCGGGCTCGCCGCCGACATCGAGGCCGCGGCGCGGTTTCTCGCGCTGTTGCGCGACGAGGCATAGTGGACTAAATTCATTTGGTCTAGTTCGATAGGTAACGATGCGAACCGTCAATATTCATGAAGCGAAAACACAACTGTCGCGCCTTGTCGATCGTGCCGCGCGCGGCGAGCCCTTCATCATCGCCAAGGCCGGGCGCCCCTTAGTCAAGGTGGTTCCTCTCGACGCACCGGCCGCGGGCGAGGTTAGGCGGCTTGGTTTTCTTGCCGGATCGATCGCGGTTCCGGACGATTTCGACAGTATGGGCGCGGCCGAGATCGCAGCGGCGTTTGGCAGCAGCCGGTGAAATTGCTGCTCGATACCCACGTCTTGCTGTGGGCGGCAGGCCAGCCTGAACGGCTGTCGTCCGACGCACGCAGCCTGTTCGACGACCCGGAGAACGAGCTCACCTTCAGCGCAGCCAGCCTTTGGGAAGTGGCGATCAAGCGCGGGCTGGGGCGCGCGGATTTTCGTGCCGACGCCCGGCTGCTCCGCCGCGGGCTGCTCAACAACGGCTACCGTGAATTGACGATCACCGGCGAACACGCGATCGCCCTCGATCTCCTGCCGCCGCTTCACAAGGATCCGTTCGACCGGATGCTGATCGCGCAGAGCCTCGTCGAGAATATCACCCTGATCACGGCCGATCGGGTGCTGGCGCAATATCCGGCGCCGATCCGGCTAGTGTGAAGGGCGCGGCGCCGCCCCGCCGGACAGGCTACTCCGCCGCCTTCACCTCCTCGCGATATTCCTTGAACACGCGGGAGGCGACCTGCAACGATTCGCGGATGATCGGCACGCCGATATAGCCGGACAGGTGCAGCAGCGTCTCGGTCAATTCCTCCTCGGTCCAGCCCTGGCGCAGGGCGAAGCGGAGATGCAGGGCGAGCTCCGGCTCGCGCCCGGTGCAGGTGTCGGAAACCACGCAGATCAGCGCCCGCGTCTTGGTGTCGAGGCCGGGCCGCGTCCACAGCGCGCCGAACACGGTCTCGGTGGCCAGGTCGATGAACTTCTTCATCACCGGGTCGCTGTAGATGCCTTTCGCCGCCGCCTCGACCGCGGCGTCGCCCATCAGGCTCCGCCGCATCGCCGCACCCTTCCGGTAAAGCTCGCTCTCTGCCATCTCGTCCTCGTCGGTTGGCATGGGTTCGCTGCGATCTTGCCGTCTCGCTCTGGCCTTGTCGCGCGGTTTGGTGCTAATTCGCGGGCAATGGACGATATCCTGCGCCGGCTCGACGAAAAGCGCGAAGCCGCCCGCCTCGGCGGCGGCACCCGCCGCATCGCCGCCCAGCACGCGAAAGGCAAGCTGACCGCGCGCGAGCGGCTCGACATCCTGCTCGACCCCGGTTCCTTCGAGGAATGGGACATGTTCGTCGAGCACCGCAGCCACGATTTCGGCATCGACGCGCAGAAGGTGCCCGGCGACGGCGTCGTCACCGGGTTCGGCACGATCAACGGCAAGCTGGTCTTTGTCTTCAGCCAGGACTTCACCGTGTTCGGCGGCTCGCTGAGCGAGGCGCATGCCGAGAAAATCTGCAAGGTGATGGACCAGGCGATGCAGGTCGGCGCGCCGATCATCGGCCTCAACGATTCCGGCGGCGCGCGCATCCAGGAAGGGGTCGCCTCGCTCGCCGGCTACGCCCAGGTGTTCGAGCGCAACGTGCTGGCCTCGGGCGTGGTGCCGCAGATCTCGCTGATCATGGGGCCGTGCGCCGGCGGCGCGGTGTACTCGCCGGCGATGACCGACTTCATCTTCATGGTCAAGGACTCGTCGTACATGTTCGTCACCGGGCCGGAAGTGGTGAAGACGGTGACGCACGAGACCGTGACCCAGGAGGAGCTGGGCGGCGCGATCACCCACACGACGCGCTCCGGCGTCGCCGACCTGGCCTGCGAAAACGATGTCGAGGCGCTGTTGGAATTGCGCCGTTTCGTCGATTTCCTGCCGTCGTCGAACCGGGCGCCGGCCCCGCTCTTTCCCGCCGACGATCCGCGCGACCGCCAGGAACCCTCGCTCGACACGCTGATTCCGGCCAATCCGAACAAGCCCTACGACATGAAGGAATTGATCGCCAAGGTCGTCGACCACGGCGATTTCTTCGAGATCCAGCCGAATTACGCCAAGAACATCCTGATCGGCTTTGCCCGCATGGAAGGGGCGACGGTCGGCATCGTCGCCAACCAGCCGATGGTTCTCGCCGGCTGCCTCGACATCGACAGCGCCCGCAAGGCCGCCCGCTTTGTGCGCTTCTGCGACTGCTTCAACATCCCGATCGTCACCTTTGTCGACGTACCCGGGTTTCTGCCCGGGACGGCCCAGGAATACGGCGCGATCATCAAGCACGGCGCCAAGCTGTTGTTCGCCTTTGCCGAGGCGACGGTGCCGAAGGTGACGCTGATCACCCGCAAGGCCTATGGCGGCGCCTACGACGTGATGAGCTCCAAGCACCTGCGCGGCGACGTCAATTTCGCCTGGCCGTCGGCCGAGATCGCGGTGATGGGGCCGAAAGGCGCGGTCGAGATCATCTTCCGCGCCGATCTCGGCGACGAGGCGGCGATCGAGGCGCGCACCGAGGAATACCGCGAGAAATTCGCCAACCCGTTCGTCGCGGCCAGCCGCGGCTTTATCGACGACGTCATCGCCCCCGCCGACACGAGGCGGCGGCTGTGCCGCGCACTCGCCATGCTGCGCGGCAAGCAGCTCGCCAACCCGTGGAAGAAACACGACAACATCCCGCTGTGACGTGTTCCGCAAAATCCTGATCGCCAATCGCGGCGAAATCGCCTGCCGCATCATCAAGACGGCGCGGCGCCTGGGGATCGCCACGGTTGCGGTCTATTCCGAGGCCGACGCCGGCGCCCTGCACGTGCGCGAGGCCGACGAGGCGGTGGCGATCGGCCCGGCCGCCGCGGCGCAGAGCTATCTCGACATCGAGCGCATCGTCGCCGCCTGCCGCGAGACCGGGGCGGAGGCGGTGCATCCCGGCTACGGGTTTCTATCGGAGCGGCCGCAATTCGCCGCGGCGCTGGCCGCGGCGGGGATCGTGTTCATCGGCCCGACGCCGGAGGCGATCGCGGCGATGGGCGACAAGATCGAATCGAAGAAGCTGGCGCACCGCGCCGGCGTCAGCACCGTGCCCGGGCATCTCGGGGTCATCGCCGACGCCGCCGAGGCGGCGCGGATCGCCCGCGACATCGGCTATCCGGTGATGATCAAGGCCTCGGCCGGCGGCGGCGGCAAGGGCATGCGCATCGCCCATGACGACGGCGAGTTGCGCGACGGCTTCCGCGCGGCGCAGAGCGAGGCGCGCGCCAGCTTCGGCGACGACCGCGTGTTTCTCGAAAAATACGTCGAGGAGCCGCGCCATATCGAAATCCAGGTGCTCGGCGACGCGCACGGCCACGTCGTCCATCTCGGCGAGCGCGAATGCTCGATCCAGCGCCGCCACCAGAAGGTCATCGAGGAAGCGCCCAGCCCGTTTCTCGACGCAGCGACCCGCGCCGCGATGGGGGCGCAGGCGGTGGCGCTGGCGCGGGCGGTGGGCTACCGCTCGGCCGGCACGGTCGAGTTCATCGTCGATCGAAACCGCCGCTTCTATTTCCTTGAAATGAATACACGGCTGCAGGTCGAGCATCCGGTCACCGAACTGGTGACCGGGCTCGACCTCGTCGAATGGATGATCCGCATCGCCGCCGGCGAGCCTCTGCCCTTTGCCCAGGACGACATCCGCCAGAGCGGCTGGGCGATCGAGGCGCGGCTCTATGCCGAGGACCCCGAGCGCAATTTCCTGCCGTCGATCGGCCGGCTGGTGCGCTACCGGCCGCCGGCGGGCGACGGCGTCCGCGTCGACAGCGGCGTTTGCGAGGGCGCCGAGATCACGCTGCATTACGACCCGATGATCGCCAAGCTGATCGCCTATGGCGCCGACCGGGCGGCGGCGATCCGGCGGCTAGGCGACGCGCTCGACTCGTTCTATGTCGCCGGGCTGCGCCACAACGCCGCCTTTCTCGCCGCGATCGCCGCAACTGCGCGCTTTGCCGAGGGACGGCTGTCGACCGATTTCATCGCCGAGGAATTCCCGAACGGTTTCGCCCCGCCGAAAGGCCCTGTCCCGGCCGACCGGGTCATCCTTGCCGCCGCCGCCCTCGCCGAGGCCCGCCTGCCGCCGGCGCCCGAGGGCAGGGTCGAGCGCGTCGTGCTGCTCGACGGGGCGCCGCACAAGGTGACGCTGAGCCGCGACGGCGGCGAGTACCGGGTGAAGCTCGGTTCGCGCGAGGTGCGCGCGGCCACCGACTGGCGCCCGGGCGACAATCTGATGCACCTCGCGCTCGGCCGCGACAGCGTGACGGTGCAGGTCGAGCGGCTCGGGGCGCGCCAGTTCCGCCTCGTCCACCGCGGCGTCGTCCGCCGGGCGCAGGTGCTGCCGCCGCGCGCCGCCGAGCTGCTGCTGACGATGCCGGAAAAGCCGCCGGCCGACACCTCGCGCCTGGTGCTGTCGCCGATGCCGGGGCTGCTGTCGGCGCTGGTCGTCGACGAGGGCCAGGAGGTCAAGGCCGGCGAGCCGCTCGCCATCGTCGAGGCGATGAAGATGGAGAACGTGCTGCGCGCCGAGCGCGACGGCAAGGTCGCCCGGCTGCGCGCCAGGACCGGCGACAGCCTCACCGTCGACCAGGTCATCCTCGAATTCGAGTGAGGCGGGATGCGCTGCGTGTGCCTGCGGATCGCCGGACGGGTCCAGGGGGTGGGCTATCGCGCCTGGGCGATCGCGACGGCGTCCCGGCTCGGCCTCAGGGGCTGGGTGCGCAACCGCAGCGACGGCACGGTCGAGGCGCTGATCATCGGCGAGGACGAGACGGTCGCGGCGATGATCGCCGCCTGCCGCGACGGGCCGCGTGCCGCGCAGGTCGGCGAGGTTGCGGTGACGCCGGCCGAGGACGACGGCAGCCGCGGGTTCGCCGCGCGGCCGACCGAATGAACGTCCGCGGCCGGCCCGGCCGCAACCTGCGGAACGGCCTGCGCGCCGGTTACGCCGCCTCTTCCGCGGCCTCGCTCTGGACCGGACCGGAATCCTTGCCCTTCGCCTCGGGGTCGCGGTCGACCAGCTCGATGATCGCCATCGGCGCATCGTCGCCGTAGCGGAACCCGGCCTTGACGATGCGGGTATAGCCGCCGTTGCGGGTGGCGTAGCGCTGCGCCAGGGTGGTCAGCAGTTTCTCGGCAAGACCGCGGTCCTGCAACTTGGCGATCGCCTGGCGCCGGGCATGCAGCCCGCCGCGCTTGCCGAGGGTGATCAGCCGCTCGACGATCGGCCGCAAATCCTTGGCCTTCGGCAGCGTCGTCCGGATCTGCTCGTGCTTGAGCAGCGCGGCGGCGAGGTTTTCGAACATCGCTTGGCGATGGGCCGAAGGGCGGCTGAAGCCGCGTCCGTGCAAGCGGTGGCGCATAATGTCCCCAGTTCAGTACGGCTCGTCGATGCGCTTGGCCAGTTCCTCGATGTTCTCCGGCGGCCAGCTCGGAATCTCCATGCCCAGGTGGAGGCCCATGTTGGTCAGCACTTCCTTGATCTCGTTCAAGGACTTGCGCCCGAAGTTGGGGGTCCGCAGCATCTCGGCCTCGGTCTTCTGCACCAAATCGCCGATATAGACGATGTTGTCGTTCTTCAGGCAATTGGCCGAGCGCACCGAGAGTTCGAGCTCGTCCACCTTGCGCAGCAGGTTCTTGTTGACCGGCGGCTCGCCCGAGACCTCCTTCTCGGCGGTCAGGCGCGGCTCCTCGAAATTGATGAAGAGCTGGAGCTGGTCTTGCAGGATGCGCGCGGCATAGGCGACGGCATCCTCCGGCGACACCGCGCCGTTGGTCTCGACCCGCATGACCAGCTTGTCGTAGTCGGTGCGCTGCTGCACGCGGGTGTTCTCGACCCGGTAGGACACCTTGCGCACCGGGCTGAACAGGGCATCGACCGGAATGAGGCCGATCGGCGCATCCTCCGGCCGGTTCTCGCTCGCCGGCACGTAGCCCTTGCCGACCTCGACGGTCAGCTCCATGCCGATGCGCGCGCCGGTATCGAGGGTGCAGATCACCAGGTCGGGGTTGAGAATCTCGATGTCGTGGCCGGTCTCGATCGCGCCGGCGCGGATTTCGCCGGGGCCGGTGGCGCGCAGCCGCATCCGCTTCGGCCCGTCGCCGCCCATGCGGAGCGCGATGCTCTTGACGTTGAGGACGATGTCGGTGACGTCTTCGAGCACGCCGGGAAGCGAGGAGAACTCGTGCAATACGCCGTCGATCTGCATCGAGGTGACGGCGGCGCCTTGCAGCGACGAGAGCAGAATGCGGCGCAGCGCGTTGCCGAGGGTCAGCCCGAAGCCGCGCTCGAGCGGCTCGGCGACGACGGTGGCGACGCGCGTCGGGTCGTCGCCCGGCTCGATCGAAAGTTGCTTGGGCTTGGTCAAATTCTGCCAGTTTCTCTGAATCACGTCGACCTCGGTCGGTGAATACGCTTCGGTAAAATGACGCGCGGCGGCCCGCCGCGGCGGCTCAAACCCGGCGACGCTTCGGCGGCCGGCAGCCGTTATGCGGGATCGGCGTCACGTCGCGTATGGAAGTAATGGCGAAGCCGACCGCCTGCAATGCGCGCAATGCCGATTCGCGCCCGGAGCCGGGCCCCTTGACCTCGATGTCGAGGGTGCGCATGCCGTGCTCCATCGCCTTGCGGCCGGCATCCTCGGCGGCGACCTGCGCCGCGTAAGGGGTCGATTTGCGCGAGCCCTTGAAGCCCTGGCTGCCCGACGACGACCACGCGATCGCGTTGCCCTGGGCATCGGTGATCGTGATCATCGTATTGTTGAACGTCGCGTTGACGTGGGCGGTGCCCGAGGTGATGTTTTTGCGCTCGCGCCGACGCAGGCGCGGCGTTGCCGCCGTTCTCGCCATCTAGCTCTTCCGAATAGGGTGCGGGGTCAGGGGGGCGCCTATTTCTTCTTGCCGGCAATCGGCCGCGCCGGCCCCTTGCGGGTGCGCGCATTGGTGTGGGTGCGCTGGCCGCGCACCGGCAGCCCCTTGCGGTGCCGCAAGCCGCGATAGCAGCCCAGATCCATCAGGCGCTTGATGTTCATCGCCACCTGGCGGCGCAGATCGCCCTCGACGGTGTAATCGCGGTCGATCAGCTCGCGCACGCGCAGCACCTCGTCGTCGGTCAGCTCGTGCACCCGCCGATCGAGCGGGATACCCACCGTGTTGCAGATTTCGAGCGCCTTGGTGCGGCCGATCCCGTGAATATAGGTCAGGCCGATCGGCACCCGCTTTTGGTTCGGGATGTTGACGCCAGCAATTCGCGCCACCGGCATCTCTCCTTGCATGGATGAAGGGCCGGAGCGGCGTGGCCCCAGCCGAACGGAGACTCATACACGCCGGGCCGCGGGCCGTCAACGTGGCCCGGCAAGCGCCGCCTCGATCTCCTCGGTCACCCGGTCGATCTCGCCCATGCCGTCGACCGTGCGCAGGATGCCCTGGGCGCGGTAATAGGGCAGGATCGGCGCGGTCTGCTCGCGGTAGACCGCGAACCGCTTCTTGACCGCCTCGGGCCGGTCGTCGGCGCGGCGGGTGAACTCGCGCCCGCCGCAGGCGTCGCACACCCCGTCGACCCGCGGCCGGTGGTTGCGGTCGTGATAGCTGGCGCCGCAATTTGCGCAGGTGAAGCGGCCGGCGAGCCGGTCGACCAGCGCCGCCTCGTCGACCTCCATCAGGATGACGCGGTCGAGCCTCATCCCGTGCCGCGCCAGCATCGCGTCGAGCGCCTCGGCCTGCGGGATGGTGCGCGGAAACCCGTCGAGGATCACGCCGTTCTTCGCCTCGGGCGCGGCGATGCGCTCCTCGATTGCGGCGATGACGATGTCGTCGGGCACCAGCGCCCCCGACTCCATCACCGCCTTGACCTTGCGGCCGAGCTCGCTGCCCGAGGCGACGGCGGCGCGCAGCATGTCGCCGGTGGCGAGCTGGAGGAGCCCGTGCGACTGTTCGAGCCGCTTCGCCTGGGTCCCCTTCCCGGCGCCGGGCGGCCCCAACAGGATCAGGTTCATCCGCGCCGCCCTCTCAGCCTCGCCTTCTTGATCAGCCCCTCGTACTGGTGGGCGAGCAGGTGCGAATGAATCTGCGCCACCGTGTCCATCGTCACGCTGACGACGATCAGCAGGCTGGTGCCGCCGAAGTAGAACGGCACCGAATATTGCGAAATCAGAATCTCGGGCAGGATGCACACCGCCGACAGGTAGGCGGCGCCGACCACGGTCAGCCGGGTCAGGATGTAGTCGAGATGGTCGGCGGTGTTCTTGCCCGGGCGAATGCCGGGGATGAAGCCGCCGTATTTGCGCAGGTTGTCGGCGGTCTCGGTCGGGTTGAACACGATCGCCGTGTAGAAGAAGCAGAAGAAGGTGATCAGGCCGACATACAGCACCATGTAGAGCGGCGTGCCGTGCGCGAGGTACGAGGTGATCGTGCCGATCCAGCCGAAATTGCCGCCGGCGGTCTGGAAATTGGCGATCGTCGCCGGCAGCAGCAGCAGCGAGGAGGCGAAGATCGGCGGGATCACGCCCGAAGTGTTGATCTTGAGCGGCAGGTGCGAGGCCTCGCCGCCGAACATGCGGTTGCCGACCTGGCGCTTCGGATACTGCACGAGGATGCGGCGCTGCGCCCGCTCCATGAACACGATGAAGGCGACGACGCCGATCGAGATCAGCAGGAAGACGACGATGAACACCGGCGACAGCGCGCCGGTGCGGCCGAGTTCGAGGGTCGAGGCCAGCGCGTGCGGCAAATTGGCGACGATGCCGGCGAAGATGATCAGCGAGATGCCGTTGCCGACGCCGCGCGCGGTGATCTGCTCGCCGAGCCACATCAGGAACACGGTGCCGCCGACCAGGGTCACCATCGTCACCAGGCGGAAGAACAGCCCGGGGTCGATGACCGCCGAGGCGCCGCCCGCGCGCATCCCTTCGAGCCCGACGGCGATGCCGTAGCCCTGGACCGCGGCGAGCAGCACGGTGCCGTAGCGGGTGTACTGGTTGAGCTTTTTGCGCCCGCTCTCGCCCTCCTTCTTCAGGGCTTCGAGGCTCGGCGACACCGCGGTAAGGAGCTGGATGATGATCGACGCCGAGATGTACGGCATGATGTTGAGGGCAAAGATCGTCATGCGCCCGAGCGCGCCGCCCGAGAACATGTCGAACATGCCGAGGATGCCGCCGGCGTTGTGCGAAAAGATGTCGTGCAGGATCGCCGGGTCGATGCCCGGGATCGGGATGTAGGTGCCGAGGCGGTAGACGACCAGCGCGCCGAGGGTGAACCAGATGCGGCTTTTCAGCTCGGTCGCCTTGGCGAAGGCGCCGAAATTGATGCTGGCAGCAAGCTGTTCGGCGGCTGACGCCATGTCCCGTTCCCTGACCCGACCGTCGGGCTGTCTATAGAATAGGCCGAGCCGCGCCGTTCCGAAAGCTCAGCCCGCCGCCGCCCCGGATTTGCCGCCGGCGACGACGACCTTGCCGCCGGCGGCTTCGACCGCGGCGATCGCCGCCTGCGAGGCGCCGGCGACCTCGATCGTCAACGCCGCCTTCAGCTCGCCCTTGGCGAGCAGGCGGACGCCGTCGCCGAGCCGGCGCAGCACCCCGGCGGCGACCAGGCCCTTGCCGTCCACCGTCGCGCCGGCGCCGAGCTTGCCGGCGTCGACCGCCTGCTGCAGCCGGCCGAGATTGACGATCTTGTAGTCCTTGCGGAAGATCTTGTTGTTGAAGCCGCGCTTCGGCAGCCGCCGGTGCAGCGGGGTCTGGCCGCCCTCGAAGCCGTTGAGCGCGACGCCGGAGCGCGCGGTCTGGCCCTTGCCGCCGCGGCCCGAGGTCTTGCCCTTGCCCGAGCCGATGCCGCGGCCGACGCGCTTGGCGCGGTAATGCGCGCCCTTGTTGTCCCTGATCTCGTTGAGCTTCATCGCCTATCCCCGGAGCGCGGGCGCCCCGCCCGCATGCGGCCGAGACGGCCGCGTTCCTATTCCTCGACCACCCGGACGAGGTGCTGCACCTTGCGGATCATGCCGCGCACCGCCGGCGTGTCTTCGAGGGTGCGGCGGCGGTGACGCTTGTTGAGGCCGAGCCCCTTCAGGGTCGCTTCCTGGTCGCGGCGGCGCCCGATCGGGCTGCCGGTCTGTTCCACCGTGACGGTCTTCTTGTCGGCCATCACGCCGTCTCCCGCACCTCGGCCTCGCGGCGGCCGAGAATTTCGGCGACCTTCTTGCCGCGCCGCGCCGCCACCGCGCGCGGGCTCGTCGCCTGGGCGAGCGCGGCGAAGGTGGCCTTGATCATGTTGTGCGGGTTCGAGCTGCCGACCGATTTGGCGACCACGTCCTGCACCCCCAGCGCCTCGAAGATCGCCCGCATCGGGCCGCCGGCGATGATGCCGGTGCCCGGCTTGGCGGCGCGGACGATGACCTTGCCGGCGCCGTAGCTGTTGGCGATGTCGTGGTGCAGCGTGCGGCCCTCGCGCAGCGGCACGCGGATCATGCTGCGCCGCGCCTGCTCGGTCGCCTTGCGGATCGCCTCCGGCACCTCGCGCGCCTTGCCCGAGCCGTAGCCGACCCGGCCCTTGCGGTCGCCGACGACCACGATCGCGGCAAAGCCGAAGCGGCGGCCGCCCTTGACCACCTTGGCGACGCGGTTGATGCCGACGAGCTTTTCGGCGAACTCGCCTTCCTCGCGGTCGCGCGCCTGCGGCTCGCCGTCGCCGCGGCGGCGGCGTTCGCCGCCGGAACCGCCGGCCGGACCGCGTGACTGGGTGCGTGCCATCTGCTGCCTCTCAGAAATCGAGCCCGCCCTCGCGGGCGGCGTCGGCCAGGGCCTTGACCCTGCCATGGAACATATAGGCGCCGCGGTCGAACACCACCCGCTCGATCCCGGCCGCCTTGGCGCGCTCGGCGATCAGCTTGCCGACGACGCCGGCCGCCGCCTTGTCGGCGCCGGTCTTCAACTGCGACCGCAGGGCGGCGTCGAGGGTCGACGCCGCAGCCAAGGTGCGGCCCGCCGCATCGTCGATGATCTGGGCGTAGATGTGGCGCGACGAGCGGAACACCGACAGGCGCGGGCGCAGCCGCGCCGCCTGCCGCAGCTTGTAGCGCTGCCGCTGGCGCCGGCGGCGGAACAGTTCGTCGGGCTTCTTGGACATGGCGCTATTTCTTCTTGCCTTCCTTGCGGCGGATCACTTCGTCGCTGTACTTGATGCCCTTGCCCTTGTACGGCTCGGGCGGGCGAAAGGCGCGGATCTCGGCGGCCACCTGGCCGACGCGCTGGCGGTCGGCGCCGGAGATCGAGATCAGCGTCGGCCGCTCGCAGGCGATCTTGACGTCCGCCGGGATCGGATAGGCGATGTCGTGGCTGTAGCCGAGCTGCAGGTTGAGCACGTTGCCCTGCACGGCGGCGCGGTAGCCGACGCCGTTGATCTCGAGGGTGCGGGTAAAGCCGGTGGCGACGCCGTTGACCATGTTGCTGACCAATGCCCGCGTCGTGCCCCACATCGCCCGCGCCCGCTTCGAATCGCCGTTCGGCGCGATCGTCACCTTGCCGTCGGCGACGGTGGCGGTGACCTCGCCGCTGACCGGCAGCGACAGGCTGCCGAGCGCGCCCCGCGCCGTCAGCACCTGGCCGGCGAGCTGGACCTGCACGCCCGGCGGGATCGCAACCGGGTTCTTGCCGATGCGCGACATCGCCCTCTCTCCTAGAACACCCGGCACAGCACCTCGCCGCCGACCTTGGCGACGCGGGCCTCGTTGTCCGACATCACCCCGCGCGGGGTCGACAGGATGGCGATCCCGAGCCCGTTATAGATGCGCGGCAGATCGGCGAGCTTGGAATAGATGCGCCGGCCCGGCTTCGACACCCGGGCAATCTCGCGGATCACCGGCTCGCCGTCGACATATTTCAGCTCGATCTTCAATTCGGCGATGCCCGGGCGGATCTCGTCGCGGCTGAAACCGCGGATATAGCCCTCGCGCTTGAGCACTTCGAGCACGTTGGCGCGCAGCTTCGAGGCCGGCGCCGCGACCACCGCCTGGCGCGCGCGCTGGCCGTTGCGGATGCGGGTCAACATATCGCCGAGCGGATCGCTCATCGACATCGGCGCCTCCTTCTACCAGCTCGACTTCACCATGCCGGGGATCTGGCCGGCCGAGGCGAGCTCGCGCACCGCGATGCGCGACAATTTGAACTTGCGGTAATAGCCGCGCGGGCGGCCGGTCAGGGCGCAGCGGTTCCTGAGCCGCGTCGCCGAGCTGTTGCGCGGCAATTTGGCGAGCCGCAGCTGCGCCTCGAAGCGGTCCTCGGGGGCCGCCCGGCGGTCGCGCGCGATGGCCTTCAGCCGCGCCCGGCGCGGCGCGACGCTCTTGGCCAGCTTGGCGCGCCGCGCGTTCTTCTCGATCGCACTCTTTTTCGCCATGAACGCCCTCTCAGTTGGCGAACGGCATGTCGAAGCCCTTGAGCAGCGCCTTGGCTTCGGCATCGGTTCGGGCGGTAGTGACGATGACGATGTCCATGCCGCGCACGGTATCGACCTTGTCGTAATCGATCTCGGGAAAGACGAGCTGCTCCCTGAGGCCGAGCGCGTAATTGCCCCGCCCGTCGAAGCTGCGCCCCGAGACGCCGCGGAAATCGCGCACCCGCGGCAGGGCCACGGTGATCAGCCGGTCGAGAAACTCGTACATCCGCTCGCGCCGCAGCGTCACCTTGACGCCGATCGGCATGTTCTTGCGCAGCTTGAACGTGGCGATCGACTGCTTGGCCTTGATCACCACCGGGTGCTGCCCGGTAATCGCGGTGAGGTCGTCGACCGCGGCCTCGATCTTCTTGGCGTCCTGCACCGCCTCGCCGACGCCCATGTTGACGACGATCTTTTCCAGCCGCGGCACCTGCATCGGATTGGTGTAGCCGAATTGCGCCATCAGCGCCGGGCGCAGCTCGGCCTGGTAGCGTTCCTGGAGGCGCGTCATGCCGGCATCCTCATTTGTCGATCACCTCGCCCGAGCGGCGGGCAAAGCGCACCTTCTTGCCGTCGTCGAGAAACTTGTAGCCGACCCGGGTCGGCTTGCCCGATTGCGGGTCGATATGGGCGACGTTCGACACGTGGATCGTCAGCTCCTTCTCGACGATGCCGCCGGGATCGCCCATGCGCGGCTTCTGGTGGCGCCGGGCGACATGCACCCCCTGGACGATCAGCCGCGACTCCTTGGGAAAGACGCGCAGCACCTCGCCGGTGCGGCCCTTGTTGCGGCCGCTGATGACGACGACGTTGTCGCCCTTCTTGATCTTCATCTTGGGCATCTACAGCACCTCGGGCGCGAGCGAGGCGATCTTGAGGAAATGCCGGGCGCGCAGCTCGCGCGTCACCGGGCCGAACACGCGGGTGCCGATCGGCTCGTTCTGGCGGGTGATCAGCACCGCGGCGTTGCGGTCGAAGCGAATCGCGCTGCCGTCGACGCGGCGGATTTCCTTGGCCGTGCGGACGATGACGGCGCGGTGCACGTCGCCCTTCTTGACGCGGCCGCGCGGGATCGCCTCCTTGACCGAGACGATGATGACGTCGCCGACCGAGGCGGTCTTGCGCTTCGAGCCGCCGAGGACCTTGATGCACTGCACCCGGCGGGCGCCGGAATTGTCCGCGACGTCGAGATTGGTCTGCATCTGGATCATGGCGTGCCCCCCGTGTCGATCTCGGCCTCGCTCGCCGCCACGCGCGCCCGCCGTCGCGCCAGCCCGGGCGCGACCCCGGTCGCCGCGCCCAGCACGATCCAGTGCTTGCGCTTGGACAGCGGCCGGCTTTCCTCGATCTGCACCGCATCGCCGGTGCGGTAGCGGTTCTCCTCGTCATGCGCGGCGTATTTCTTCGAGCGCGTCACGTATTTCTTGTAGACCGGGTGCATGACGCGGCGGTCGACCCGCACGATCACCGTCTTGTCGCAGGCGTCCGAGACGACGACACCCTGGAGGATGCGTTTCGGCATGTCGCTCTCCTACCGCGCGGCCGCCCGGCGCTGGCCGAGGATGGTCTTGATGCGGGCGATGTCGCGGCGCGCCTGGCGCACCCGCGCGGTGTTTTCCAGCTGCCCGCTGGCGCGCTGGAAGCGCAGGTTGAAAATCTCCTTGTTGAGCGTCTCCAGCTCCTGGCTCAGCTCGTCGTCGGTTTTCGGGCGCAGATCGGCGGCCTTCATCACGCGACCTCCTCGCCGGCGCGCTGCACGAAGCGCGTCGCCACCGGCAGCTTGGCCGCCGCCAGGGCGAAGGCCTCGCGCGCCACCTCGACGCTGACGCCGTCGAGCTCGAACATGATGCGCCCGGGCTTGACCCGGCAGATCCAGAACTCGGGCGAGCCCTTGCCGCTGCCCATGCGCACCTCGGCCGGCTTGGAGGAGACCGGCACGTCGGGGAAGATCCGGATCCACACCCGGCCGACGCGGCGGATGTGGCGGGTGATGGCGCGCCGTGCCGCCTCGATCTGGCGTGCGGTGACGCGCCCCGGCTCGGCCGATTTCATGCCGAAGGCGCCGAAATTGAGCGTCGTCCCGCCCTTGGCGAGGCCGTGAATGCGCCCCTTGTGGGCCTTGCGGTGTTTGCTGCGTTTAGGTGCGAGCATGATCCTTCTCTCAGTCGCGCCGGCGCTCGCGTTCGCCGCCGCGGTCGCGCTCCCGGTCGCGGTCGCGCCCGGCGTCGCCCGGCTGGGCCTCGGCGAGCTTCTTGTCCTGCGCCATCGGGTCGTGCGCCAGAATCTCGCCCTTGAACACCCAGACCTTGACGCCGCAAGTGCCGTAGGTGGTCTTCGCCGTGCTGGTGCCGAAATCGACGTCGGCGCGCAGCGTGTGCAGCGGCACGCGGCCCTCGCGGTACCACTCCATGCGGGCGATCTCGGCGCCGCCGAGCCGGCCGCCGCAATTGATGCGGATGCCCTGGGCGCCGAAGCGCATCGCCGACTGCACCGCCCGCTTCATCGCGCGGCGAAAGGCGACGCGCCGCTCGAGCTGCTGCGCGATGCCGTCGGCGATCAGCTTCGCCTCGATCTCGGGCTTTCGGATCTCGACGATGTTGAGGCTGACTTCGCTGTCGGTGATCTTCGACAGGTCGGCGCGCAGCTTGTCGATATCGGCGCCCTTCTTGCCGATGATGACGCCGGGCCGGGCCGAATGCAGGGTGATCCGCGTCTTCTTCGCGGCGCGTTCGATGAGGATTCTGGCGACCGCCGCCTGGCCGAGCCGGTCGTAAAGGAACCGGCGCAGTTTCAGGTCGTCGTGCAGCAGGTTCCCGTATTCCTTGCGCGCGAACCAGCGCGAATCCCAGGTCCGGTTGATGCCGAGCCGCAGCCCGATCGGATTGACTTTCTGGCCCATCAGGCGCTCTCCTCGGGTCGTTCGCGGACGATGACGGTCAGGTGCGAGAAGTGCTTCTCGATCCGCGCCGAGCGGCCGCGGCCGCGGGTGTGGAACCGCTTCATGACAAAGGCGCGGCCGACCGTCGCCTCCTTGACGTAGAGCCGGTCGACATCGAGCTGGTGGTTGTTCTCGGCATTGGCGATCGCCGCCTGCAGCACCTTCTTGACGTCGCGCGCGATGCGGCGGTGCGAGAACGACAGTTCGGCGACCGCGGCGGCGGCCGATTTGCCGCGGATCGTCTGCGCCACCAGGTTCAGCTTCTGCGGGCTGATGCGCAGCCCGCGCAGGAATGCCTTGGCCTCGTTGTCGGCCAGCCGGCGTGGCGCGGCAGGCTTGCCCATCTCAGCTCCTCCTCGCGCGCTTGTCGCCGGCATGACCGTAGAAGGTGCGGGTCGGCGCAAACTCGCCGAACTTGTGGCCGATCATGTTCTCGGTCACCAGCACCGGGATGAACTTGTGGCCGTTATAGACGCCGAAGGTCAGCCCGACGAATTGCGGAAAGATCGTCGAGCGGCGCGACCAGGTGCGGATCACCTCGTTGCGGCCAGAACCGCGCACCTTCTCGGCCTTCTTCAGCAGATAGCCGTCGACGAAGGGGCCCTTCCATACCGAGCGCGCCACGCCCCGCCTCCTATCGCACCTGGCGCCGCCGGACGATCAGCCGGTCGGTCGCCTTGTTGTGCCGCGTCTTCTTGCCCTTGGTCGGCTTGCCCCACGGCGTCACCGGGTGGCGCCCGCCCGAGGTGCGGCCTTCGCCGCCGCCATGCGGGTGGTCGATCGGGTTCATCGCCACGCCGCGCACCGAGGGCCGGCGGCCGAGCCAGCGATTGCGCCCGGCCTTGCCGATGACGATGTTCTGGTGGTCCGGGTTCGACACCGCGCCGATCGTCGCGCGGCATTCGGCGCGGACCATGCGCAATTCGCCCGAGGCGAGGCGCAGCAGGGCATAGCCCTGGTCGCGCCCGACGAGCTGGACGTAGGTGCCGGCCGAGCGGGCGATCTGGCCGCCCTTGCCCGGCTTCATCTCGACATTGTGGACGATCGTGCCGAGCGGCATGTTGCGCAGCGGCATCGCGTTGCCGGGCTTGACGTCGACGCGGTCGCCCGAGACCACCGTGTCGCCGGCCCTCAGCCGCTGCGGCGCCAGGATGTAGGAGAGCGCGCCGTCGGGATATTTGATCAGGGCGATGAAGGCGGTGCGGTTGGGGTCGTATTCGAGCCGCTCGACCGTGGCCGGCTGGTCGTCCTTGGTGCGCTTGAAATCGACGATGCGGTAGCGCCGCTTGTGGCCGCCGCCGCGCCAGCGCATCGTGATGCGGCCGGAATTGTTGCGCCCGCCCTTCTGCCGCAGCCCTTCGGTCAGCGCCTTGACCGGCTTGCCCTTCCACAGCTCGCTGCGGTCGACGATGACGAGGTGGCGCTGCGACGGCGTCGTCGGATTGAAGGTCTTGAGGGCCATCGCGCTAGATCCCTGTGGTCACGTCGATCTTCGAGCCCTCGGCGAGGGTGACGATCGCCTTCTTGTAGTCGGAGCGGCGGCCGATCCGGCCGCGAAACCGCTTGGTCTTGCCCTGCATGCGGATGGTGTTGACCGCGGCCACCTTGACGTCGAACAAGCCCTCGACCGCCGCCTTGATCTCGCGCTTGTTGGCGTCGAGCGCGACGCGGAAGGTCACCTGGTTGTGCTCCGACGCGTTGGTCGCCTTCTCGGTGATCACCGGCGAGCGCACCACCCGGTACATCTGTTCCCGGGTCAGCACCGGCATCGTGCGGGGAATGACGCGAAAGCGGCTCATTTGAGGCGGGCCTCGAGCAGTTGCGCCGCCTCGCGGGTCAGCACCAGGGTGTCGCGGCGGAGGATGTCGTAGACATTGGCGCCCTGCTGCGGCAGGACGTCGACCCGGGGCAGGTTGCGCGCGGCGCGGGCGAACCCGTCGTCCACCGCCGCGCCGTCGATGATCAGCACCGAATTCCAGCCGAGCTTGTCGAGCCGGGCGCGCAGCAATTTGGTCTTGGCTTCGGCGACCTTGGCGGCGTCGATGACGACCAGCTTGCCCTCGGCCGCCTTGGCCGACAGCGCCGTCTTCAGCCCGAGCCGGCGCACCTTTTTCTGCAGCGAGAAGCCGTGGTCGCGCACCACCGGACCGAAGATCACCGCGCCGCCGCGGAACTGCGGCGAGCGCAGGCTGCCCTGGCGGGCGCGGCCGGTGCCCTTCTGCTTGTAGGGCTTCTTGGTCGTGCCGCTGATCTCGCTGATCCCTTTGGTCTTGTGCGTACCGGCGCGGCGCTTGGCGAGCTGCCAGTTGACGACGCGCGCCAGGATGTCGCGCCGCACCGGCAGGCCGAACACCGCGTCGGACAGTTCGATGTCGCCGACCGTCTCGTTGTCGAGGTTGTGCACCGGCAGCTTCATGGCGCCGTCTCCCCGGCGGCGGCAGCCGCCGTCTCGGCGCCGCGCAGCGCCGCCGGGAACGGCAGGCCGGCGGGCGGCTTGCGCTTGGCCGCATCCTTGACCAGGACCCAGCCGCCCTTGGCGCCCGGCACCGCGCCCTTCAGCATCAGCACGCCGCGCTCGGCATCGGCGGCGACGACGACGAGGCTCTGCGTGGTCACCCGCGCATTGCCCATCTGGCCCGGCATCTTCTTGTTCTTGAAGGTCTTGCCCGGCGACTGCCGCTGCCCGGTCGAGCCCAGGCTGCGATGCGAGATCGACACGCCGTGGCTGGCCCGCAGGCCGCCGAAATTGTGCCGCTTCATGCCGCCGGCATAGCCCTTGCCGATGCTGGTGCCGGTGACGTCGACATACTGGCCGGGAACGAAATGCGCCGCGGTGATCTCGGCGCCGACCTCGACGAGGGCGTCTTCGCTGACGCGGAACTCGGCGAGCCGCTTTTTCGGCTCGACCTTGGCCTTGGCGAAATGACCGCGGTTCGGCTTGGTCACGTTCTTGACCTTGGCGGCGCCGACGCCGAGCTGCAGCGCGGTATAGCCGTCGCGCTCCCGGGTGCGCTGCGCGACCACCTGGCAATTGTCGATTTTCAGCACGGTGACCGGGACGTGCGTGCCCTCCTCGGTGAAAATCCGCGTCATCCCGAGCTTTTGCGCGATCAGGCCGGTGCGCATCGCGCCGCCCCTAGAGCTTGATCTCGACATCGACGCCGGCGGCGAGGTCGAGCTTCATCAGCGCATCGACCGTTTGCGGCGTCGGATCGACGATGTCGAGCACCCGCTTGTGGGTGCGAATTTCGAACTGCTCGCGCGACTTCTTGTCGACATGGGGCGAGCGCAGCACGGTGAACTTCTCGATCTTGGTCGGCAGCGGGATCGGCCCGCGCACGCGGGCGCCGGTGCGCTTGGCGGTGTTGACGATCTCGCTGGTCGACTGGTCGAGCACCCGGTGATCGTAGGCGCGCAGCCGGATGCGGATGTTCTGGCCTTCCATGGCGTTTCCTGTCCCTTCGTGCCGCCGCCGTTATTTCAAGATCTTGGCGACGACGCCGGCGCCGACGGTGCGGCCGCCCTCGCGGATGGCAAAGCGCAGGCCCTCGTCCATCGCGATCGGCACCAGCAGCTCCACCTCCATCGTCACGTTGTCGCCCGG
>Ga0209581_1002116_pt1 | contig 20109 bp, 11 predicted proteins | sample Coa_R2_FD_187160 | JGI IMG/M metagenome (GOLD analysis project Ga0209581, IMG submission 187160) | Surface soil microbial communities from Centralia Pennsylvania, which are recovering from an underground coalmine fire - Coalmine... | ecosystem: Environmental > Terrestrial > Soil > Unclassified ...
ATCCCCGCCGGCGCTGGTGCCGGTTCCCATGCCAATCAACAAGCCCAAGGTTGTACCACCTGATATACTTGCCTATGTTATGTCGCCGAGTGGTACATCGCTCAGCCACAAGGGATGATCATGCCGAACGAGACGCTCATCGCTGCAATTGACAGCGTGAGGGAGATCTATAGCCAGAAGCAACGTGCCGCGACCAATCTCCAGAAAGCGCTGAAGGGCGCGACGGGCGCCCTGACCAAGGCGGGTCGCGCCCTGAACGAGTACGCCGGCCAGAATGGGGCCGTAGATGGCGCCAGGCTCGCGCAGGCGCAGGATGCCTTCGCCGATCCACGCCTGAAGGACGGCGCCGTGGCCCCCTTGCTGCCGGAGCTACGCCGTGAGATCAAGGCTCTGTCCGGCACCGTCACGGCTCTGCGCGATGCCCAGGCAGCCCTGCGCGGCGAGGCGGTCGACGCGGTCAGGCTGGGACACGCTTACAAGGTGCTCCGGGAATCGAAGCTCGAGGATGATGAGATCGAGGCACTGCTGGGCGACATCGATCGCGAGCTGCAGGAGGCCCAACGGACGCTGGGGGCAACGTTCGGCCATGCCTTGCGCGGCGCCCTGGCGGAGCAGGGGATCACGGTACGGGGACAGCCGCCGCGCTTCGAGATCGGGCGCTTCGAGATCGAGGCGGACTTCGTGGGCCGCCACGCCACCATCAGCCATGGCAAGAACCTGGTCGCCAGGCGCGTGCCGCTCAGCGTCGACGCCGTGATCCGGGCCTATCAGCGGGAAGCCAGGGCCATCGAGGGCCGCAAAGAAGACGGCGAGCGCTGGATCGAGCAGTTCTTCAATGCCTGGACCATAGCCCGGCAGAAGCGCGACAAAGCGGACCTGCGCGCCAACATCGTAGATTGCTACTACGAGATGGTCTTCATGCGCCAGGGCCGCAACTTCCACAGCGAGCCGCTCAAGAGCATCTTTGTCGATTACCGGCGGGCGCAGTTCGCCCACGACTTTTACGAATTCGCAGAGGTGCAGCGCCGATCCTACAAAGGTCAGCGCGTGTTTGCCCACGGCGCCACCAAGTCGCAGACCGACAGCGCCGACAAGAGTATCTGGATCTGCGAGGGCGCCGACCCCCATACCGGACGTTACATCGCCGATGTCGTCTTCTCGAAAGACGAATAGCTCGCGGCCCGTAGCCGCCGGCTACCGGGCCGGGCAGTAAGGATTGCAGGACATGTTGCCGGAGCCACGCCTGGCCCGCCAGATCATCGACGTATTGGGACAATCGGGCACGCCGGTGTCCAAGGGTGTCAGCTATTACAATGTTGGCAACGCATCGTTGCTCAACACCATCGACAGCCACTACCTCGGCTCCTACCTGGCCGACGGCGGCGCCGTGTTCAAGCTGGTGGTCGGGGATTACGGCAGCGGCAAATCACACTTCCTGTACTGCGTGCGCGACCGCGCCTGGGAGCGCAATTTCGCCGTCAGCAAGGTCGACCTCAGCCCGAAAGAGAGCCCTTACGACGACCAGCGCCGCGTGTACGCGGCCGTCGCGTCCTCGATCATCTGGCACGAGCTCGGCGATCTCGGCGAGGACGAATACGGCCTGGCCCGTTTCCTGGAAGGCACTGTGCGCCGCATCGTCAATCCACGGGGTCTGGACATCGAAGATCCTGGCGCCGCCGAGTTGCCCGAGGTGCGTGCCCTCGTGCAGACGCTTGAGACGACCGCCATCGACAGCTTGAGCTTCCACAAGGCCATCCAGGGCTATGTGATGGCCCTGTTGCGCGGCCAGGAGCTGCGCCTGGAGTCGCTGGGCCGCTGGCTGCACGGTGAGGAGGTCAGCCCCGAGGACATGCGCGATCTGCGCTCCATCGGCGTGACGGAGAAGATCAACCGGAACAATGCCTTCAAGATGCTGCGCTCGCTGTGCCAGGTGGTGCGCGCGCTGGGCTACACGGGCCTGGCCCTGCTGTTCGACGAGGGCGACCGCATGTTGAGCGTCGGCGGGCGCTCTGAGAAAGTGGCGACCGATAACTTGCGCGAGGTCATCGACCGCTGCCGCGAAGACCTGCCGGGCGCCATGTTCCTGTATGCCGTGCCGCCGGTCTTCGTCCACGACATCGTGCCCAAATATCCCGCGCTGCAGCAGCGTATCCAGGCCCCCAACTATTTCTCGCGCTCCAACCCCTTCAGCCCGCAGATCAGCCTGGAACGGCTGGACGTCCCCGACGACCAGTTGCTCACCGAGATCGCCCATCGCCTGCTGGCGATCTTCGAGGTCGCCTACGGGACCAAGCTGAGCGCGGAGCTGCAGGCGCAGAACACCGCCATCCTCTCGCAGGCGGCCCGCGAGTCGTACCTGGCGATCAGCCACCGGCGGCTCTTCATCAAGGCCCTGGTGACCGAATGGTACAAACAGAAGGAAGAGGGCGAGCGCGCCCTCACGCCAGAGTACGCCGCGGCGGCGATCCGCGGCCAGGGCGAGAACCTCGGGGCGCTGGCCGACAGCGCACATAGACCTTACTGAGGCGGCGATCTATGCAACCTCGCACCGTGGTCCATCCCCAACTCGGCTCCGGGACGCTGCTCAAGACCTACATGGGCGGCTACGAGTGGGAGGTCGCCTTCGCGTCGGGCCGCCGCTTCCGTTTGCCGGCGCGCGAGTTCGAGGCGCAATCGATCGCCGAGGTGGACAGGAGCCATGCGCCCGACGGGGCGCTACGCGACGGACGGGTCTCCTTCCCCGTTGCCCGTCCGATACCGCTGGAAACCGACCAGTTTCGCGCCCGTCAGACCCTGGAGGCCCTGCGCTTCGGCATCGTGCCGGTGCAGGATGTCGAGACGCTGACCATCGGCCTGGAGGCAGAGCGCGTCAGCCTAGACCGCGCCCTGGCGCGCAGCAAAGAGCGCGGCGGCGATGTGCAGGCGATCATCGGCGATTACGGCTTCGGCAAGAGCCATTTCGTCGAGCTGGCCGCGCGGCGCGCCCTGCGCGAGAACTTCCTGGTGGCCACGGCCAGCCTCGACTTGGTCGAGGTGCCGCCCGGCAAGGCCTACGAGATCTATCGCGCCCTGACGCGCGCGTTGCGCTACCCGGACGGTGGCGAGCACGGGCTGCGCCCATTGCTGAGAAAGGCGCTGGATCGACCGGGTACCGTCGATCAGTTTCTTGCCCTGTCACCCGTCCCGGACCACTGCCCGCTCTCGGCGGCCCTGCGCGGGCTGGCCGATTGCAGCAACCAACTGGCCTACGACGACATCGTGCTCTGGATCGGCGGCCAGATCAAGCCGACGGCCAACCTGCGTATGTGCCTCAAGAAGCCGCCGCGCCTGTACGCGGCCGGCGACGTTGCCCGGCAGTACACCTACCTGCTCACGGCGCTCAGCGTGCTGGCCACCATGGTCGGCTACAGCGGCCTGGCCGTGCTGATCGACGAATCGGAGCACTACTCGCTGCTCCGCGCCACCCAGCGCGGGCGCGCCGACGCCTTCTTCAAGTCACTCATCTACGCGGCGCTGGGCGCGGCCAACGGCCGCATCGACCCGCTCAGCATCCCCGACCACCCGCGCGTGGACTATTCGCTCGCCTTTGCTTCCGACCCACATCTGTTCTTCCTGTTTGCGCTAACGGAGAGCGAGAACCGCATGCCCGTCGATGCCTGGCTGGCCCCGTCGCAGATCATCCGGCTCGATGACCGCTTCATCGAGCGCGATATCCGCGCCTTTGTGGAGACGGTGCTGCGCTACCACGCCCTGGCCTATGCCTACGAGCCCCCGCCAGAGCGCTACGACGAGGTTGTGCAGGTGGCACCCGGCCTGCTGGCGCGCCCGCTGAGCCAGCACCGCATCAACGTGCGCGAGGTCATTCGACTGGCCGTCACCGTCTGCGACCTGCTCTACCTGCACGCGGACTACAGCCCGCGCGCGGCACTGCAGGAACTGGCCCAGGGGCTGGGCCTGCCCTGGGCGGCGTAGCCCCGGACTGGGCCATGTGAGCGATGGACGACGGTATGGAGGTCCGCCTGGCGCTGAAAGCGCGCCTCCCGCGCACCTGGCCGGCCTTCTTTGAGCGCCACGGCAACTTCACAGCGGCGCAGCTTGCCGCGATGCCTGCCCTGCTCGATGGTCACAACGTGGTGATCTCGGCGCCCACCGCGAGCGGCAAGACGGAGGCTGCCATGGCACCGCTGGTGGAGCGACACTGCTGCCACGGAGGTCGCGGTCTGGCCATTCTGTACGTGGTGCCCACGCGGGCGTTGGTCGCCGACGTGGCCGCGCGGCTGGGGCATGCGCTGGAGCAACTGGGCGTCTCGCTCGCGGTCAAGACGCGCGACCTGAACACCTTCCGCCCGTCGCGCCCACCCGCTGTGCTGATCACCACGCCGGAGTCCGCCGATGCCCTGCTGGCCTCTCGCCCCGAGACTTTTGCAAACCTGCGCGCGGCCGTGGTCGACGAGTTGCACCTGCTCGACGGCACGCCGCGGGGCGACCAGATGCGCGTGATCCTCAACCGCATCCGGCGCATCCGCGACTACGCCCGCCGGCAGGGCGACGCGCCCGATGCCGAGGTGCAGTACGCGGCGCTGTCCGCCACGCTGCCCGCTCCCGCGGCGGCGGCCGCGCGCTACTTCCCTGCTGCCCGCCTGATCCAGATTCCCGGCGAGCGGGCGCTGGAGTCCGAGCAGATGCCCCTCGCTGCCGACGGGACAGATCAGTTGATCGCCTACCTGCTCACCTTTCGGGCCAGGGGTTGGCAGAAGGCGCTCGTCTTCTGCAACAGCCGGGCCGAGGTCGAGGCCTATGCCGCGGCCATCCGTCCCCGCTCGCCGTTCGGCAGCGCGGTGTTTGTCCATTACTCCAATATCGACGCCGGGCGCCGTCGCGAGATCGAACAGGAATTCGCCGGGGTGAGCACGGCGGTCCTCTTCGCCACCAGCACCCTGGAGCTGGGCATCGACATCGGCAACGTCGACGTGGTGATCCTGGTGGGCCCGCCCGGAAACCGCCAATCCTTCATCCAGCGCATCGGGCGCGGCAACCGCCGCCGCGACGTCACGCGCGTGGCCTGTTTCTACCGCACACCGCTGGAGCGGCTGCTCTTCTCGGCGCTCCTCGGGCCGGCCGGCCACAACAGCCCTATGGGCACCGCGCCAGGCGCACCGTCTCCAGCGGACGACGACAGCCCCGCCGGCGCCGCCTCGAGTACATCGTCTCGGGACGACGACAGTGGCCGTGGGGAGGCGCCGTTTCGTCTTTCGGTGGCCGTCCAGCAGATATTCAGCCTGATCAAGGGCAGCCCGGTGGCAGCGGTGCGCCTGGCCGAGCTGTGCGACCTGTTCGAGGGCATGGTATCGCCGGCCGACCTGGAGTCGATCCTGAACCATCTGCAGCGCTGGGACTATCTGTCGGCGTGGCGTCCGGGCGAGTGGCGCGCCGGCACGCGCCTGAATGAGCTGTTCGATCAGCAAACGCGGGCACACTGTCCACTGAGCATCTACAGCAATATCCAGGGTGAGACCGGGCGAGAGGTCGAAGTGCGCGACCGGGATACGCATCAAACGGTGGCGCGCGTCGCTGCCTGGTGGTTGGACCAGCCCCTGCTCACCTTGCAGGGCCGCCCGGTGAGCGTCGCGTGGTACGACGGCGAGGCCATGTGGGTGACCCGTGCGCCGCACGATCTTCCACGGCGCCTGGAGTACCGCTCGGAACGGCAACTGCTGTCCCACGACCTCGCCCGGCTGCTGCCGGAGCAACTGGGCCTGCCGCCGGGAACGGCGCCGATCATACCGGAGCAGCGGCGGCCGGACGAGCCCGAGGCGGGGTGGCCGGGCTGGTGGCTCTTCCACTGGCTGGGCGATCTGTACGGGCGCGCCCTGCTCGGCCTGTTGCGCTACCGCCTGCCGGCAACTGAAACGGAGCAGCCGGGGCTATGCCTGCTGCTACCCGAAGAGCCGCCCGCTCTGCCCTCCTGGACGGCGGAGCAGGTAACGCAGTACCTCGAAGACAACTACCGCCGGTTTGAGCCCCTGTTGACGCTAGGCCCGTTCCATGGCCTGTTGCCCGTACACCTGCGCTGCCGGGCCGTCATCGAGCAGTTCGATGTTCCCCGCTTCCTGCAAGCCGTCCACGCCCTGCGCCCGCGGGTCACGCCGGACAGCCTGGCCGACGACCTGGTCTGTCTGCTACCAGACCTCTGATAGCCACCCTGCATTCATTATTCACGGCCGCATATGATGCGGAGTTCCGGAGCGCGGGCGAGCACGCGTTCGCTCACCCGCAAACGCCGGCGGGCGGGGACGCCCGCGCTCCCGACTTCGGGGCAGTGCCCGTGAATGAAACAGGCAATATGCCACGGGCGAGCGGCGGATCGCACGTCGACGCGCCGACGATGGCCAAAGTCGCGCTAATGCAGCAACAGGGGCTCTGATGTTACTCGACCCGATGACCCATTTTTCCTAGTGCTGTTTCAGAGGGGTTGCTTTGCGGCGGGGTGCCATCCCTGGCGGCGGCCCGCGGGCCGACGCCGCCGGCATCCTTGCCGGCAAGCGGGGGCCGGCAAGGATGCCGGCGGTCCCAGGCCAGTGCTCCAAAGTCGGTCCCTGATGGTGCACTAGAGGTGCCTGAGAAAATCGGGCTAGTCTTGCAAAATAGGGCCCCGTGGGGCTATCTATTCGACGCCTGGTCATACATGCTCGTCGCGCGCATGGCCGCGAGAACGAGCGGGAAACGGCGTGACTGGACAGCTCCAGTTCTCTGGCTTGGCCTACGTGTCCTGTGACAGAAACAGTCACATGCCCATCGCTCATGTACTTGCCCTGTATTTATGACCAGGCCTCAGTTAGCCATAACGCGATCCCGCGTGTAGCCCTAAAGTACTATTCCGCGATGGCCCGGTTCTCCATTATGCTCACTTTACCCGATGAACCGAGCGGTATTGCCCGTGGGCCTCCTCTCCAGTCGGCCCGCGCGCCCTGCCGCATCTGCAAGGGAGGTGAGTATGACCACTTTTGCCGGCACAATCCACCGCCATCGTAGCATCAGGCGGCTCTGCCTGGCGCTGCTCCTCGCCGCGAGCATCATCACACCATTGGCAAAGGTCACACCGGCACTGGCCGTCCTCTGCCGCTCCGATCCAGTCCTGGTCGTCAACGGCGCGGTGATCGACGTGGTCTCAACCTTGCAGACCGATCCGGGCAGCGTGGCCGAGCTGGACTATCAGGTCACGGTCCCCGCGGGCTCGCTGATCGGCGGCACCACGCTCACCGTGGGTCTCGGCTTCCCGGAGCGTGTCAGCTACGTCTTCGGTCCCGACCAGCCCTGGGGCACCGTGACTGTCGCGGCCTCCGTGGTCACGGCGGACGGCGTGGCCCCCTTCCCGCTGGACGTCAAGGTCAGCTCCCTGCTGGCCGGCTCCAGCACCGCGAGTGGCACCAGCGACGACACGACGACGGTGGCCCTGGATCACGTCGTGATGCTCTAGCCGTCGCCCGACCGGCTTGTCGGCGCTCCCACTGGCATGGATATGCGCGAAGGGCCTCAGCACTCCTCGGTGATATGCCATACGATCTCGACCCCCGGCAGCGGGCTCCTGACCTACGACGATCCGGATGGCCTGTCACGCGTGGCAGTCATCGCCCTGGCGCAGGACACGCGCGGCTATCTCTGGATCGGCACGGAAGGCGGTCCGGTGCGCTTCGACGGCATGCAATGGACGGCCCCGACTAGCCTGTGGGCCTTGCGCACCTTCGATACCTGGGCCTTCGACACCCTGGAGCCGCACGCCCTATGGGTCGGCACCAATGGCGAAGGCCTCTGGCTCATGGACACGCAGCCGGTGCCCTATCGGCGCATTCGTACCCTGACGGCCGCTGACGGCCTCGCCGATAATGACGTGCACGTGTTGTGCCGCGATGCCGGGCAGGCCCTCTGGGTCGGCACGCATCACGGGCTGGCCGTGGTCGAGGATCGGCGCCTCACCGCCTGCTGGACGGCGCAGGACGGCATCCCCGAGGCCGGGGTCTGCGCGCTGTGCGGCGATCCTGCCGGCGGGATGTGGGCCGGGTCGCTCCACGGCCTGCTGCTCTTCGACCGGCGAAGCCTACGCGCGCATCTGGGGTGCCGGGATGGGTTGCCGGATGGTGCAGTATATGCGCTCTGCCTGGATGCGCAGGGCCGCCTGTGGGCGGGGACGCGCCGGGGCATCGTCATCCTGCGGGACGGACGGGTCGAGGAGACCATCACGGAGGGCTTGCCCGCGCTGGAAATCCGGGCCCTGTGCCTCGATCGCGCCGGCCGGGTCTGGGCGGGCACCGCCAAGGGGCTCGCCTTAATCGACGAGGGCCGGGTGCGCACCTGCTGGACGCGCGCGCAACACCTGCCTTCATCCTCCGTGTGGTCGTTGCTCTGCGATCGCGAGAACCGGCTCTGGGTGGGCACGGAGAAAGGGCTGGCCATGCTGCCACAACAGACCATGCCCGTGCAGACGGTTCCCCTTGACGAGGAGCTTGAATGCAGCGCCTACGCATTCGCGTCCGACCAGCGGCAGCAGACCTGGATCGGCACCGCACATGGGCTGGTGCGTGTCGCGCCCGATGGACGGACCCAGACGACCCCGGCGGCCCTTCCTGCTGTTCTGGACGAGGCGGGCGTGTGGGTCGCGCATCGCGATGGCACCGGGCGCCTGTGGGTCGCGGGGCGCTACGGAGGGTTGTATGCCCTCGATCCCGAGACCGGGCAGATGCTCGCCCACATCGAGGGTGCCGACGCGGTGCGCTGCCTGGCCACCGATCCCGACGGGCGGCTGTGGATCGGGACACTGGGAGCGGGACTTGCCTGCCTGGATACGGAGCACGGCGTGTTCCTGCACCGCCTCACGGTCGCCAGGGGCCTGCCCTGCGATCACGTGTCCTCGCTCTGTCTGGATAGGAGCGGGCGTCTGTGGGCCGGCACGCTCGGCGGCGGCGTGGCGTGCCTGGACCGCCGGCAGGGCACCGTGGTGCGGACGATCGGCAGCGCCGAGGGCCTGCCGCACCTCGCCGTGAGCGGGCTGGTGCTGGGATCCGGCAACACGCTGTGGGGCACGACACAGGGCGGCGGCCTGTTCCGCCTGGACCTCGCCACCGGCCGCGTGGACGGCGTGTGGGGCGTGGCCGATGGCCTGCCCAGCGAGATGCTGTTTTCCTGCACGATGGATGCGGAGGGGGCACTGTGGATGGGTACCGCGCGCGGGCTGACGCGCTTCCAGCCGGCCACGGGTGAGACCGTGACCCTGGGACGTCCCCACGGCCTGCCGGGCGAGCACTGCCAGAAGGGGGCGCTGCTGCTGGACGAGCAGGGACGCTTATGGGTCGGGACACTGGACGGCGTGGCCGTGGTCTCCGTACGCGACGTCCCGCGGGCCATCCCGGCCTGCGCAGTCCATCTGACCCGGGTCCAGGCGCTGGGTCGGGAGCGGGAGGTGGTGGCCGGCCTGGAGATCGAGGACAGCGACTATGACTTGGTGATCGAGTACGGGGCGGTGGCCTTTGAGGCGGCGGCACAGGTGCTGTATCGCACGCAATTGGTGGGGCTGGATGGCGCCTGGTCGCTGCCCCATCCCCATCGTTTCGCGCGCTACACGAACCTACGCCCGGGCGATTACACCTTCCGGGTTAGCGCGCGCAACTACGGCGGGGAGTGGAGCGCCCCGGTGGAATGGCCCTTCCGCGTGGTGCGCAGCCGCCAGGCGCACGAGCTGGAGCTGGCGCGACAGCGCGCCGAGGCGGCCGAGGCGGCCGTGCGCGTCCGCAACGAGGTGCTGCGCACCGTGGCCCACGACCTGCGCACGCCGCTGACGGCCATCATGGGCCACGCCGATCTCTTGCAGAGCCGCCTGCAACGCGCCGAACTGCCGCCGCCGGAATCGCTGCGCCGCCATGCCTCCGCCATCTATGATGGAGCGCGGCGCATGGCCTCCATGACGGATGAGATCACCGATGCCCTGCTCCTCCAGATGGGCCGGAGCCTGGCCTTGCAGATCGCGCCGCTCGACCTCGGCGCCTTGGTGCAACAGGTGGCCCAGGCGCTGGAAGCGGTCACCGGTCCCAGGATCGCCCTGGACCTCGACGCCCGCTCTAACCCGATGGTGGAAGGCGATCGGTCGCGCCTGGAACGGGTGATGCAGAACCTGATCGGCAATGCCGTCAAGTATAGCCCCGCCGCCGCGCAGGTGAAGGTGGCCGTGTACGAGCCACACGGGCAAGAGGATATGGTGGCCATCACCGTGAAGGACAGCGGCGTGGGCATACCCGCCGGGGAGTTGCCGCACATCTTCACGCCCTACTACCGGGCCAGCACCGCCCAGGGCGTTCCCGGTACCGGCCTGGGCCTGGCCAGCGCCAAAGCGATCGTGGAGCAGCACGGGGGCCAGATCACGCTGGAGAGCCAGGTAGGTCGCGGAACCACGGTCACGGTCCATCTCCCGCGCCATGCCCGTGGCTGCGCGGACCAGGTGCCGGAAAGACGGGCTGGATGAGGGGCCGTGCGGTCAGCGGGCCACCGCCACATCCGCATCTAGCGCCCGGGCGCCGCGGCGGTAGCGGACGGCCACGGCGGCGAAGGAGAGCAGATAGGCGACGATGACTGGGATCAGCAGCAGGTGGTAGCCGATCTGCAGCGACAGGTATTCGAGCGTGCCGCCTACGAAGGCGCCCAGCAGGTTTGAGGCGAAGGCCCTATCCGGAGTGATCGTGTCGCCGAAGAGCCGCCCGAAGATCAGGTTGGCCATCAGGATCGGCGAGAACAGCACCGCGCAGCCCAGCCCGTAGCGCACCGCCAGGTTGGGGACCAGCAGCGAGTCGAAGGGCAGGAACAGATTGACCGCCAGCGCCACCGCCAGGCCGGCGTAGAGCAGGCGGAGATCCAGGCGCAGCCGGGTGAGGGCGTTGACCCAGTTGGCCAGCAGCACCATCAGCAGGATGCCGATGACGACGAGCGCGTTGACCAGCCAGGTCGAGCCGAAGAGCAGGGAGAAGTTGACGATGCTCTTGGCCTCCAGCAGCAGGAAGGCCAGCCCGGTGAAGAACAGCGCCGGGTCGAAGCCGCGCAGACGACGCAGCCCTTCGCGGCCCAGGCTGAGACCAAGCCCGGCCAGCGCGATCAGCCAGACCAGCCCGATGGCCTGCAGGTAGACCGGCGACAGCTCGTGGTCCTTGAGATAGAGGAACGGCCAGTCGTCGGTGGCGGGTGCGACATCGGGCTTGCCCGTGAACTGGTGCGCGGCGTAGTCGGCGGCCGGGATCTCGCTCAGGCGCGGGCCGTCCATCAGCACGGCACCGTTCGACTGCTCGACCACGATGTGCCCGTAGGGGGCCCGGCCGAAGACGTCCTGCAGCATGCCGGCGATCTTGTCGACGATGTAGCGCTGCCGGTAGTAGTTGTAGAGCACCAGCACGCCGTTCGCGCTGAGATGGCGTTTGGCCGCGGCGAAAGATTCGCGCGTAAACAGATAGCTCTCCAGACGCAGGTTGGCGAAGCTGGAGGTCAGGGCCAGCGAATCGGGCAGGGCGAAGACAATCAAGTCGTAGATGCCGTGCGTCTTCTCCAGGAAGGAGCGCCCATCGTCGACGATGACGTGGACGTGAGGATTCTGGTAGATATGGTCGGGGTTTTCCGTCCTGCCCAGGTTGTAGATCGTGGGGTCGATCTCCACGCCGGTCACGTCCCGTATGCCGTTGTGGACGGCGATATCGGCATCCGACCCGGTTCCCGCGCCGATGATGAGCTCGTGCGTGCTCGCGGGGAAGTGAAAGGTCTGGAATGGAGCCAGGTAGACCGGTGAGCGGCGCACGCGCACGGCGTAGGGCGCCATCACCTGATGGCCGATGTTGTTGACGAATACCTGGATGCTCCCGTCGGAGAGCCGTTGCTGGTCGACGCGATAATAGGGCGACCACAGAGATTGGCTGCCCAGCAGGCCGGTCCAGACGACCAGACCGAGCAGCAGCGCGGCATTGACCGCCCGTATGAGGCCGCTGTGTCGCGGCCGGATGGGATACAGCAGCACCAGCAGGGCGCCGATCGCGAACCAGATGCCGGGCTGGGTGTTCAGGAACGACAACAGCGTGAAGAGAAGGGTGCCGGCGATCGACCCGAGGATGTCGATGGTGTAGGCCAGTAGCGGCGGGCGCACCGCGGCAAGCTGGCGCCCGAGTTGCTGTCCGAGTAGCGTGAAGAGAATGGTCACCACCAGGAAGATGAGCGGCACGACGTAGAACGCATCCGTGCCATGAGTGACGATGCCGTAGAACGTCTCGTTCGGCGCCGTGCTGACGCTCAATTGGATCTTGAACGTCGTGACGGCGGCAACGAGCACGGCCAGCAGCGCCGGGAAGAGCGTCGCGAGGTCGAAGCGACGGCGGGCCAGCAGGATGCCCAGCCCGATGCCAAGGAACGATCCCAGCAGCACGAAGTTGGTGAAGAAGCCCAGGGCGCGCACATAGGAGGGGATCCAACGGATGCAGACCAGCTCCACGTACAGGATGGTGAACGAACAGAGGAACAGATACCAACGGTCGCGTGCCGTCTTCGTCAAGCAATCACCTCCAGGGAATGTGTCCCGCGGGTAAGCCCGGGAAACCGACGGTCTCGGCCCGTCAGACAACTTAGCCTATCACCGCCGCCTATTAGAGGGCAAACGGCCGCGGTTGGGTCTGCCGCTCGATCCGCGCTACACCCCGTGCACGCTTCCGCGGCCGGGTGGTCATGTGATAGCCGTGGCCGGCCTAGATCCGCCCAGTAATATAGTTCTCAAGCTGCTGAATGCGGACCTCATGCTCCGAGATTTGAGCCTTGACCAGGTCTCCAATGGAGATGACGCCGATCGGGCGGTTGTCGACCAGTACAGGTAGGTGGCGGATACGCTTCGACGTCATCACGGCCATGCAATCCTCCACCGTCTGTTCGGGTCGGACGTAGACGACGTTGTCGGTCATGATCTCCCTGACCTGTGTGTCGTGAGAGGACTTGCCCTTCAGGATCACCTTACGGGCATAGTCGCGCTCCGAGATAATGCCGACCAGATCCTGCCCATCCATGACAAGCAAGGCTCCCACCTCTTTGTCGGCCATCAGTTTGATGGCGTCGAATACTGAAGCCTGTGGGGCAATGGACCAGATCTGGTGCCCCTTAGCCTGCAAGATATGTGCGACGTGTGTCATGGCTCAACTCCTCCAATCGCTGGCTGTGGTTTGCCGGTAAAGACCAGTCTACACCGAACGCGGCGCCCTGTCACCCGCTCTGCCGGGATCTGCGTGACCTCGTCGCGTTCGTGGCGGGTTGCTCCAAACCCGAGCTTACCAGGGGCTTGGCCGTGTCCGACATCGCGGTGAATACGCAGGCGTCCGGGATTGCCGCCCGCCACATAGCATATCGAGGACCCGCAAGGGATCGATTCCAGGATTTACCGATTCGGTTTGCGTACCCAAGAACGTTCGGCGTCGGGACGCTATTCCTTAACGACACACGACCTGATCACCGGGGCGGCGCTGCTCGGCGTCGCGCTGTTGGTAGCGCATCTGGTGCGGGAGACGGCGGAAGAGCGCGCCACGGACGCGGTCGCGGAGCGGGCCGCCTCGCCGCAATGGAGCGTGAGCTGAGGCCGGTATCGGCTGATAGGCCGGCGATCTCAATCGCCCGGTGTGCCGTCTACTCAAGCGCGCCTAGCAAGCCGGCTACCACGTCCTTCGTGCCCTCCGGGCCGCGCAGGTGCAGCCAGAGCGGGCCCTGCCCCGGCTCGAAGACCAGGGCGAAGGTGAAGAAGGGGCAGCAAGTCCGCTCCGCGGCTATGAAGCCCAGCAATCGTGCGGCCCAGGCTTCCTCGCCCGCGAAGCGCAGAGCATATCCGTCCGGCAGCTCCCGTACCTCCTGCCGCCCGCTGAAAAGGCCATCGATCTCATCGCGGCGCGCCGCCCGGTCTGCTTCTGCCAGGGTGCAGGCAATCGGCAACTCCTGCGCTATCGGGATCGTGATACTGGCTGTTTGGCTCATTGGGTCCATTGTATCACGTTGTCGTGGCCGGTCTCGGCGCCATCACCCCCAAGTGGCGCCGAGACCGGTCGGTACGAGTGTCTCTAGATTGCCGCGGCATCAGCGTCCGTGCTGGGGCGGCAGAGTCGACGCGCTCTCACATGCCGCGTTGGGCCGCGTCCGCCGCCGTTGCCAATCCGCGCAGGACCGTGAAGAAGGCCAGCGATTGGCCGAGGAATAGCCCGTCGGCCGTGAAGGCGTTGACGGTGGCCATGGCCGCGCCCGTGGTCTGGGTTGGGCGGATGATCGAAACGGCCGGGAACTTGCGGTTGAGGAAGATGGTCGGCTCCGGCATGATCAGGTTGGTCTGGAAGTTTTGCGTATCAAAAGGAGGTGCATTGAGGTTCGGAAACACCAACCCATTGGTCGGGTCCCTCAGAGGCGGCGCGTTGCCGGCTTTGTCGTGCCAGGTCTGGAAGTGCATGGCCTCGGTGGGGCCGATACTGAGCAAGATGCGCAACACCTCCGGGCTGGTGACGCGTTGCGCCAGTTGGGCGTAGAGGCTGGTACCGCCCTGCTCGATGAACCCGAAGTGGAAGCCCGCCGTGTTTGCGATGGCCTGGAGGTGGTTGGGCGGATTGAGATCGCCATTGTGGCGGGGAATGGCCGGGAACTGCCCTCTACTCAAACCTGGGATGGCCTGCGGGAACGTATCGCCGAAGTCGGGGTTCATGGTACGGCTGCGGTAGCGGGTCCACCAACTGGTGTCCACGGTGAGCTGCATCAAGTTGGTCAGCCGTCCGACATTATTCCGAGCACCGCTTGCTTGACTGCTGGGCAGGGTGCGGAATCGATCCAGATTGACGGGCTCGGCTCCCTTCGACGCGAGGTAGGCGTTGATGAACGTGAAGTGGCTGATCTCATCCTCGGTATTGTCGTGGATGTACTGATCCATGTCACCATCCAGCATCTTCAGCGCCGCGGTGTAGGCCGCGTTGCCGTGCCCGCCGGGAACCTCGCTGTCCTGGATGCCGCCGAGCTCGTTGTATTGCTGCCACAGATCGCTCTCGATGATCTCGGCTGCCGCCAGGAAGCGGAGTATGGCCGCATCTCCCTGTGTCAGAGGGTCATTTCCGACGTCGGCAAGGGCCGGTAGCTCATTGGCCAGCAGGCCGGCGGCGACGGCGCCCGCACCGGCGGCGAGCCCCTTGCGCAAGAACGAGCGGCAGCTGTTCGATCCGTCCGTCTGTCGCGTCATAAGGCGAAGCGGTGGCGTTCTTGGCTGCGCAGGTCGCACGCAAGAAAGGTAGCGTGCACAGCCCTTTGCGACGGTGCCACGGCGTGTGGGAGAATCTGTCAACGTGAGGTGACCGCGCACCATCAGCGCGGTGTGGACGTGGTGTCAGGGCGGGCGTGAGAGTGGTACAACTGGCGTTCGACGAAGCTGCGCCCGCGCCGGCACGCGCGGACCGGTTGCTGGTTGCCGGGGCACGCGGCAGCGGCAAGAGCGCCTGGCTGGCCGCACATATCCAGGAGTTGTTGCGACGCGGAGTCCCGGCACAGCGCATCCTGGTGGTGGCCTTTTCCCCACGTGCCGCGGGTCGCCTGGCGGCCGATCTACCGGCCGAGGTCGATGCCGAGCGTCCCGGCGGCCTGTGGATCTGCACCGCGGCGGCACTCTGCCGCTACCTGCTGCGCGAGTGCCATCGTCTGAGGGGTAGCCCTCCACCGCGTATCTTCTCGGCCGTGGAACGGGCCACCCTGCTGCACGCCGCCGTCGAACGAGCGCGGCGAGACCTGGGCGACGGCCACCCGTTGGCTCCGGCGTTAGGCGACACGGGAGGCCTGGCCGAGATCGAGCTGCTGCTCGATGCCGTGCTTGGGCAGGCCGGGTCTGCCGCCGATCTGGCGCGGCTGAGCGAGCGCCTGCCCGGCCAGAGCCTCGACCGGGCGGTGTTGGAGGGTCTAGCCCATATCCTGGACCGCTACCGCGGCACACCGGATGGAACTGCCGACCTGGCCTACCAGGAGGTGGCCGCCGCGACCGCGGCAATGCTGTCCGATCACGGCCTGGCCGCATCGCTGTCCGCGCGCTTCGACTACCTGGCCATCGACGACCTCGATTGTGCCGAGCCGATGCAGATGGAGGTGCTGGCACACCTGGCCGGACGTGCCTCCGTCGCCGCCACCGTCGATGCGTCCGCCCTATTCAGTGATCGCGCCCGACGGGTGACCGAACGAGCGCGCACGCTCTTAGGGCTGGACGTGCGGCAGCCGAATCTGACCCTGCCGGACCCGCCGGCATCCCCGGCGCTAGCCCGACTGCGGGTGCGCCTTGGCGTCGGTAGTTTACATAACTACGACCCGCCGGCTCAGCCGGCCGCCTTCGCCGCGAATAGGTCCGGGCTTAACCATGGTCCGGCCGGGTTGTGCCGGCAGACCGCGATTGTTGATGGTGGCCACGGTGACGCCCTGCTCATCGTCGAGGAGCCGACCGAGGTGGCGGAGGCGGCTCACGTGGCGCGGCTGGCCCGTGCCGCCCTGGCCGAGGCAGCGACGCCCGACCGAACGGGCGAACCGGATCTGCTGATACTGTTGCCCACGCCAACCTTGCGCCAGCCGTTGCTGGCCGCGCTGCGAGCGGAGGGCATCGAAGCCGTGGACGACACAGGTCATCGCACGATCCACGATACCGCGGTACGTTTTGCCCTGTCCTGGCTGGACGTGGTAGCCGTGCGCGAAGCCCGCGACGAGGCCTGGGAGCGGCTGCTGAGCTCGCCGCACGCGCGCCTGCCGGCCGTCGACTTGGCCCGCTTGCGTGCCTGGGCCGCCGGCGCCACGCTCTCCCTGGAGGCGGCCGCGGCCTTGGCCGACGAGTGTGAGGGGTTGGCCGACGCGGCGCGCCTGCGCCTGCGCGAGTTGTTGCGCCTGCGTGACGAGCTGCGGGCGTCCGTGCGCAACGGCGAGCCGCCGACCGTCACGCTGCACCGGCTGCTGGCGCGCGAGGACCTGGTGGCCTGCCTGCTCGTCGGCCCGCTGGATGCCGGAGCTGCGCCTCCCGACCCGCGCGGCCTTGCCGCCCTGTGCGACATGATGGCCCGGCTGGAGGAGCTGTGGCCGCGCGCCTATGGCCGGACCGCCACGCTGCCCGCATTGCTCGACCGCCTGCAACAGGGCGTCGATCATCTGCTGGAGCGCGATGAGGCGGCGCCGGCTGCCCGTGTGGTGGTGGCCGACCTGGAGAGCGCGGCCGACCGCCGGGCACGCGTGGTGATCGTCTGCGGCCTGGCCGAGGCCCATCTGCCGCGCCCGCGTCGCCGCAGCCCGCTGCTCTCGGAGCCGGCTCTCGCCCTCCTGCGCGAACTGTGGGCGCTGCCGTGGCCGGCAGGGGTCGACGACTATGTGCACGGGGAACGGCGCGCCCTGGCTCTGGCCGTGGCCGCGGCCCGCGAACGCGTGGTGCTGTCACGCGCGCTGCGCTACGACGGCAAGGATGCCCACGCGCCGTCTCCTCTGCTGCTGGATGGCCTGGGCGCCGGCACAATCGACGCCGCGTCGTGCGGCGCGGCCGGCGCCCTATATCTCGGATGGAGCAATCCTGATGCGGCGTCCGGTGCCGCCGGGGAGCGGGTCGGGCCGGACGCCGACCTGATGGATCTCTCGGCCGAGCAGGCCACGCGCGACCTGGAATCGGTGCTCTATCGCCACGCCCGGCGCCGTGCCGCCTACGACCGCGACGACGCGCTCGTGTTCGTTCAGGAAGCCAGGGCGATGCTGGCCGAGCTGGGTCTGCCAGTGCGGGCGCGCTACCTCTCGCCCGACGACCCGTTTGCGCCGCTGCCACCTGCCGCCTGTGTGCTGCCGCCCGGCGCCCGCGTGCCTGCACGCGCCCTCTCGGACTATCTCTACTGCCCGCGCCGCTTCTTCTACGGGACGCTGGCCGGCCTGGATGAGCCCGAGAACGAGCGCATGGCCTATGGGCTGCTGGTGACGCGGGCGGCGCAGGTTCTGCACCGTCTGTATCCCGACCCGGAGACGGCCACCGTGGAGGCGGCCACCGAGGTGCTGCAGGCGCTGTGGGAGGGCACGCCGCTGCCGGGAGAGGCGGGCGAAACGTCCGAAGGCGAGCGCGAGACCTTCGCCGGACGCTTCGGGCCGCGCCTGCACGCGGCGGCCATGCATTTGCTGGCGGGGCGGCTGTTGCAGCGGCTGGTCGCGTCCGCACGGCATCCGCACCTGGGACGCCGTACTCGGGCCTCCGGCGTCTCGGTTGAGGTACCGTTCAGCCTGCCCGACGGCCGCACCGTGCGCGTCTCGGCCACCATCGACCGCATCGTGGAGAAGGTGGACAGGGACGGGGCGCCTGCCCTCAGCCTGATCGACTATCGCTCGGGCGGCGAGACGACCCCGGCTGCCCTGGTGCGGGCCTTCCTGAATAGCGATGATAAGTCCGACTGGCGGCCCACCGACTTCACCCTGCCCCTGATGTTCCTCGGCCTGGCCCAGAACGGGCCGGTCTACGACGCGCACGATCTACCGCGCCTGCCGGTGCGCGAGTTGGCGGTCGCCTCGCTGGGCAAGGCCCGCGATGGCTACCCGATATACAGCTCCGTGCCGATTGTCGAGCGCGGTCCCGTTCGCGGCGCCGCGGTGGCGCTGGACGATCTGGTGCGCCTGCGAGAGGAGATCGCCCGTACCGTGTCGGCCGCGGCGAACGGGCCTCATCGCCCTGTGCCGGCCAACTCCTTCCGGGGCTGCGACGGCTGTGTCCACCGCTTCGTCTGTCCCGGCCCCGGAGCAGGCGCGTGAGCGGACCGCGGGTGAACGAGGCCCAGGCCGAGGCGGTCGTCCACCCCATCGACCGGCCGCTCAAGGTCGCCGCCGGACCCGGTACCGGCAAGACGCACCTTTTGGTCGAACGCTACCTGCACCTGTTGAACGCCGAGGGCCTGCGTCCGCACCAGATTCTGGCGGTGACCTTTACCAACCGCGCCGCCGCGGAGATGCGCGAGCGCATCGCCCGCGGCGGCCGCCTACGTGCGGCGCTCGACCTGGCCGACGCCTGGATCGGCACCTTCCACGGCATCTGCATGCGCCTGTTGCAGGAGAATCCGCTGGCCGCCGGCCTGCCCGTCGGCGTTGGCGTCTGCGACGAGGCGACGCGCCGGCGTCTGCGCGCCACCCTGCGCCGTCGCCTGCTCGACGGCGCGCTCGCCGACGGCTGGCAACCGGCCGAGGCCCTGTTGCTCGACCTGGCAGAGGACGCCTTCTGGCAGGGCCTCTGGGGCAGCATCGACCGCCTGCAAGACCTGCTGGTCGGTCCGGACGAGTTCATGGCCAGCGTCCGCGAGCGCTCGGAGCGCCTGTGCCGGGAGACGGCGCGGACGCTGGCCGCGGACGATCTGTCGCCCCTGGACCGCACCATCCTGGAAGGCCGTGCCGCCGACTACGCCTATCTACCCGAGGTCGGCGCCGTGGTGGCCCTGCTCTATCGCGCCTACCTGGACGAATTGCGCCGGTCGGGCTTGCTCGACTTCCCTGGCCAGATCATGGCTGCGTACCGCCTGTTGCAGGAACGCCCCGAGGTGCGGCAGCGCTATCGCACCCAGTTCCGCCACATCCTGGTCGACGAGGTGCAGGATACATCCGGCGCGCAGATGCGGCTGATCGAGGCGCTGGCCGCCGACGGCCTGGCCAACGTGACGGTGATTGGCGATCTCAAGCAATCCATCTATGGCTGGCGCAACGCCCGTCCCGAGAATCTTGCCGCGTTTCGCCCGGCCGACGGCCGAGGCAAGGAACTGACGTTGCGGCACAACTATCGCTCGTACCAGGAGATCCTGGACGTGGCCGCGCACTCGCTACGGCCGTTGGTGGCGCGCGACCGCGTGCCGGCGCGCGAGATCGAGCTCATGGCGCAGAAGGGCAGCGCGGATTACCCCGTGGTAACCCTGGCCGGGCCGGCCGACGATCTGACAGTCCACGAGGCGCGCCCGCACGAGGCCGCCTACGTCGCGGCGCAGGTGGCAGCTATGCTGGCCGCCGGCTATCGCGGCGAGGAGATCGTGATCCTGCTGCGCGGCATCGCCCAGGCGAGCGCCTACGCCA
>Ga0209581_1002117_pt1 | contig 20103 bp, 21 predicted proteins | sample Coa_R2_FD_187160 | JGI IMG/M metagenome (GOLD analysis project Ga0209581, IMG submission 187160) | Surface soil microbial communities from Centralia Pennsylvania, which are recovering from an underground coalmine fire - Coalmine... | ecosystem: Environmental > Terrestrial > Soil > Unclassified ...
ACACATGGTCAGCATGACTTCGGAAGTTATCAGAAGGGTTTGTGCTTTCAATAACAGTGCTGTGAATTTACCATTAATATTATGCCTACGCTGCTCAACCTGTGCGGGATTACGCCGCCGGACGGCGTACAGGGTATGGACTATTCGAGACTGTGCAAGGGAGAGCGCCCGCCCCGCGAGAGCGCTGCGTTCCTTCAGTTTCCGGTTTCGTACGGCCAGGCGCGTTCAGAGGGCATCGGGGAATATCGCGGGCTCCGCACCGAGCAGTACACATATGTGCGTTCGCTGCGCGGACCCTGGCTGCTTTATGAGCATCACACGGATCCTTATCAGATGCATAATCGGTGCGCCGATTCCGGATACAAATCCGTTCAGCGAAGGCTGGACCGAATGCTCGACGCTCTTTTGAAACGGTACGGAGACGATTTCCTTCCGGGGCGGGAGTATGTCGCGCGTTTCGGCTATGAACGCAACCGCGAGATCGCAGGAACGCCGGGTCATTCTGTGAGCCCGTGGGGCGACTGGCAATCGACCATGTCTTAAGTTGGCTGACCTGGTCCCGGCGGTATATAAAAAGAGGATCGACCTAAGGCGCCGATCATGTGGCACATCCGACGGACTTGCATCGCTTCATTGATTTGCGCCGTGGCCGCCTGCCGGGCGCAATCCAATCTCGCGGCGATCAGCGGAATCGTCACGGATCAGCAGGGCGGCGTCGTTCCGGACGCCGCCGTGGTCGCCACCAGCGTCGAAACGGGGGTCCAAACCAGCGCGCAGACTAACGCGGCTGGCTTCTACCGGCTCCAGAACCTTCCCATCGGCGCCTATGATGTCTCGGTTGAACATCCCGGCTTCCGGCGGTATGTTCGACGAGTCACGCTGACCACCGGCGAGCAGCTTGGCCTTGATGTTGGACTCACGGTCGGGACGACAGGCGAATCCATCACCGTAACGGCGGAAGCTCCCTTGATCGAAAGCCGCACGTCGGAGGTCAACAGCCTGATCGAGTCGAAGAGTATAGACGCCCTCCCACTCGGCAACCGCCGTACCCTCAATGTTGTCCAGTTGAGCGGCGCAGCCGTTTTCGTCAGCTATCCCAACACACCTGCGAACGTGAATCCGAACTTCAGCCTCGCCGCCGGCAGGACGCAGAGCCAGATGGCCTGGATCGGAGCGGCGTCGTCATTGAAACGACCAAGTCGGGAACCAATCAATTCCATGGGAGCGGATACGAGTTCTTCCGCAACAACGCTATGGACGCGCCGGGCTTTTTTGCGCCCATCGTCGCCGGGCGCAAACTGAGTCCCGAGCTGCGGTACAACGTTTTCGGCGCGACGGCAGGAGGTCCCGTCCGGAAGGACAAAACCTTCTTCTTTTTCGCGTATGAAGGCCAGCGCCTGCACACGTCTTCGACGGTCACACTTACCGTGCCCACGCTCCTCCAGCGCAGCGGCGACTTCTCGCAAACATTCAACGCCTCCGGAAAGCTGATCCCTATTTACGATCCCGCGACCACACAACTGGTCAACGGCGGCTATACGCGCCAGCCTTTCCCTGGGAACGTGATTCCGGCAAGCGAACTTGATCCCGTCGGCGTGGCCATTGTCGCCTACTATCCACTCCCCAACCAAGCGCCCAGCAACGTGGCCGGGGCGAACAACTTCAGCGGCGCTCCCGTGAATATTTCGCCGTCGGACTTTTACATGATCAAGGTCGATCACAATTTCAGCGGCAAAGATCGCCTGACTGGACGCTACATGCGGGTCGCAGGGACGGGCTCCATCAGCAGCGTTTACCCTGAAAACGGCGCGGGCGATCCCTCGACATTCGCCGAAAATCGGAGCCAGTACCTCTACGCAAGCTGGACTCACGTAGTGAGCGCCGCGCAGGTGAACGACTTGCGCTTCACCTTCAACGACCGCGTATTCCACAGCCTGAGCGCCGGGCTGGGCGGCGGGTATCCATCCAAGCTGGGCTTGAAGGGCATCCCGGACGACGCGTTCCCGCAGCTTTCCCCGGCCGGATTTTCGAGCCTGGGAGCCGCCACGCAAGAGCGCCGGCAGTATCCCATCCGGCAGCAGCAATACCTGGATAATTATTCGTTAAATAGCGGCCGGCATGCGTTGAAATTCGGGTTTGAAGTCCGGAAATCCTTTAATCAGGATGTGCTTCGCAGCCAGGTCTCTGGCTCTTTCGGCTTCTCGACTCAACCGACCGGCCTTCCGGGGGATGCCGCGACTGGCAACGGGCTGGCCTCCATGCTCACGGGATTCGTCACCAGCTTCAGCGAGCTCGAGACGCAACCCCTGCTGCGGCATAGTTACTATCTGGGCGCATTCGTGCAGGACAACTGGACAGTCCGTCCCGACCTCACGCTGAATCTCGGCCTGCGCTGGGAAACGGACACGCCCATGGTGGATGAGAACAACCGGATGAACAGCTTCGATCTGCATCAGATCAATCCCGTGTCCGGGACCCCGGGCGTGGTTAAATTTCTGGGCGTAAACGGCTATCCGACATCGGCCTACGCCGCCCACTGGAGGAATTTCGGTCCTCGCGCCGGTTTTGCCTGGAAGCTTCGCGGCTCGCAGAAGACGGTCATTCGCGGCGGCGCCGGCATCTTTTTCGCGCATCCCTTCGACGCCGGCGTACCGAATGCGAATGCGCTAGGCTTCAGCGTGTCGGCCAGCCTCGCCACCCCCGATCAGGGCATCACGGCGCCGTTCTATTTGCGGAACGGCGTGCCGGTGACGCCCGCGATTCCCGTGCTCAACGATGGCTTCGGCGCCGTGCCGGTTGGGCAGCCCACGACTACTTCGGTCACCTTCTTCGATCCGCATCGCGGGATTGGATATTCGCAGCAGTTCAATCTGGGGGTGCAGCGGCAGTTATGGGGCGCGATGATGGTTGAGGTTTCCGTCCTGGGCAATCTTTCGCGCAAACTGGCCAATGCAAACCTGTCGTTGAACCAGATTCCGCCGCAAATCCTCAGTCCGCAGCACAGCTTTCAGAAGGACCGGCCGTTTCCTCAGTTCACGGGCGTGGCGATCCAGAATCCGACGCTCGGCGTGTCGAATTACTACGCCGGGATGCTGCGGGTTGAAAAGCGTTACGCGCACGGCCTGAGCTTCGGCGCCAACTACACGTGGTCCAAATATCTTGGGAACGTGAACATGAGCGGCGCTTCGGAGGGCAACGACGCGGGCACGTATTCGAACTATTATAATCGCCGCGCCGATTACGGCCCTACGGCCAACGATATCGCCCACCGTCTGAACTTTCACTGGGTTTATGAGCTGCCGTTTGGACCAGGCAAACGCTGGCTTGCTGCCAACCCGGTTCGGCATCTTGCCGGCGGATGGTCGCTTGGCAGCGTCGCCACATTTCAGACTGGGGCGCCGAACACGATCACCACTCAGACCAATAACTGCAACTGTTTTTCGGCGGGCGCGCAGCGACCCGATGTTCTGTCCAACCCTGACCTCCCGTCCGATAAACGCACGCTCAAGGCCTGGTTCAATACCGCGGCGTTCGCGCAACCTGCGGCCTACACATTCGGCAACGCCGGCATCGGCATCGTGCGTGGCCCCGGACTGATCAACATTGATCTCTCCGTACTGCGCAACTTCCGGGTCACGGAACGCGTGCGCGCCGAGCTTCGCGGAGAATTCTTCAATGCTTTAAATCACACGAACTTTGGAAATCCCGGGGCGACGTTCGGCGCCTCCAATTTCGGCGTGATCAGTTCCGCCGGACCGGCCCGCCAGATCGAAGTGGGCGCCCGGATTCTGTTCTGAACTTCTGCGAACGGCCCATCCGGCTCTTCCGCGCGTGAACAACAGCAGCGGCTATTCTGCGGACTCTCTGCGTCCGGCCGACCGCGCCAACCATGCTCCGAGCCCGCCCAGCGCGGCAATGGAGACTAAGCGGAACGCCTTCGCAGAGGGGTCGTCGTGCAGCATCATTGCGCGCGACTCCGGCTGCGGGCTTTCATCCCCGATCACCCGGCTGGAAGCCGGTTCAGGACGCGCGGAAGCGCCCGGCCTCTGATCAGGAGGCGTCGAGACGTCTACGGGCGTCGTCACCGCCGGGGCGCCTTCCGCTTGGTTGCGCTGATGCGAACCGTGCCGAATGGCGTACACATGCGTGAACTCCGCCCCGAAGAAAAAAATCTGGGCCGAGTAGTAGATCCACGCGAGCAGGACGACCAGGGAGCCAGCGGCGCCGTACGCGGACCCGACGCTTGCCTTGCCCAGGTAGAGACCGATGGCGAACTTGCCAAGCGTAAACAGCAGCGCCGTGGCCGCGGATCCGATTGCGACATCCGACCACTCGATCCGGTCATCCGGCAAAAAACGATAGATCATTCCGAAGAGCGCAGCGATCACAACGAAGGAGAACACAAGATTCACGACGTGAAGAACCGCCTCTGGAATCGGAAGCATGCCCGCAACGAATTTCCCGGCCGCGGCGATCGCCGCGCTCAGGATCAGCGATACCAGCAGCAGGAAGCCGATTGCGAGCACCATGCCGAACGAGAGCAGACGGTCGCGCAGCATGCCCCAGAGCCCGCTTGCAGGTTTCGTCTTCACTTCCCAAATCCGGTTCAGCGAATCTCGCAGCTCGGCGAACACGCCGGAGGCGCCAAGGAACAGGGTGATCAGGCCCAATATTGTGGCGATCACGCCGGCCTTAGGCTGGTCCGCGTGACGAATCACGGTCTGAATCGCTTGGGCGCCCTCTGCGCCGACCGTGCCCTGGATCTGCGCCATGATCTGGCCCTGCGCCGCTTCCTTGCCCAGCGCAAGACCGACGATGGCCACGATCACCACCAGCAGGGGCGCGATTGAAAACACCGTATAGTAAGAAAGCGCGGCGCCCAGCTTCGGCGCATTGTGCTTATTCCAGTTATCCCAGGTCTCGTTGAGCACGCCGCGAAGTTCGCCTACGTTTAGCCGCGTCATCAAACATAGGACGCCCGCGGCGGGTTAAATCTTTCGTCCGGCATAACGCTGCTCAATCGAAAGTACCTTTTGAAGACGGCGGACGTGGCGCTCCTCGCCCGAGAAGCGAGCCTGAAGAAATCGCTCGACCAGTTCGCGGGCCAGTTCGGTTCCGATCACGCGGGAACCGAGTACGAGGACGTTCATGTCATCGTGTTCGACTCCCTGGTGGGCCGAGTACTCGTCGTGGCACAACCCTGCGCGTACGCCCGGGACCTTATTCGCCGCCACGCTTGCCCCCACGCCGCTGCCGCAAATCAGGACGCCGCGCTCCGCCTTGCCATCCGTCACGGCGCGCCCGATCGCATCCGCGAAGTCCGGATAGTCGTCGGTTGTATTCTTCTCGTAGGCGCCGAGGTCGTTGACGTCATGCCCGAGCGAGCGGATGTGATCGAGAAGATATTGCTTCAGATCGAAGCCGGCATGGTCCGACGCGATCGCAATTTTCATGATTCAGATTCCAGGAATGAGCATGGAATACAAGTCAGCCCGGCTGCGACGCGATTACAGGAGGCCAAGCGCCTCGCTGCGCGGCTCTCAGCTCCGCTCCCGTGGACCGGATTCCATATTGATGCAATCACAGCGCGGCGGGTCAGCCTGAACAAGACTGACAGAACAGCAGCGGCGTGATGAAAAAATTACTGATGTTGGACACGATCTCGGCGTCGCTGCAGCCGGGCGTTTCGCGCAGTTTTTTCCATTCGGGGTCCCCGCCAAAGGCGCGCCATGCCTTCTCACGGGCAGCCATATCGTCGAAGGCCAGCATGTAAACCAGGTTAGGCATCTTCGGCCCCACGATCATCCGCCCGAAAAAGACCGGCTGCATCCCCAGCCGCTTGAAGATAGCGATCTCACCGCTCTCAAACATTTTGATCTTGCGCGCAAGCGTACTTGAGTTGTTCGACTCATACATGCGGACTTCGAACAGGCGCCGGGCCCTCGGGCCCTCGACCGGCGGTACGGCGACCTGCGGCATCGCGTCGAAGGCTCTCAGCAGCATGCTCTCCATCCGCTCGTAGCTCAAGCCCGGCTGGGCGTTGAAGCTTTCGAGCGCTTTCTGATATTCCCGGTCGGCGGATACTTTGTCCTGAATTTGCTCCATCGCGGCCAGAGACGGGTACGAGACCAGCATCATCAGGAAGGGCGTTTCCGGCGCGACCGCGCTCGCAAATACGCCGATTGGACCGGCGCCCGCGCGTTGCAGCGCAGGGACCGCGGAGCGTTGCAGAAAATCCGCTGAGCGCTGCCGCTGATTCTCCGCCGAGTTGCGCAGTCGGATATAGCGCAATTCGAGAATCGCGTTCTTCGGCGCATCGGCGCCGCCCAGACCAGCGGCGGCAGCGCTTGCCGCGAGTGGAACAAAGGCCCGCCTGGTCATAAATCTGAATGCTACGACAGGCGCCCGGCGGCGAGCAAGCCAGGCCCTGACTTCCAGCCGATGTGGAGCGCGACGGCCCCGAAGGTCATCCGGCTGTACTCAACGCGGGAAAAGCCTGCGGCGAGCATCTCGGCGGCAAGCTCGTCGGCGCCCGGGAACTTGCTGATGGACTCTGGAAGATAAGCATACGCCTGCCGCGATCCTGAGATCAGGCCGCCAACACGCGGAAGGACAAACTTTGAAAACCATCCGTAGACGGCGTTAAAAGCGCGATTGCGCGGCTGCGAGAACTCCAGTATCGCGGCGATGCCGTCCGGTTTCAACACGCGCAGCATCTCGCCAAGCCCGCGGCGGTAATTCGCGAAATTCCGGAAGCCGAAGGCGATTGTGATGGCGTCCACGGCGTCGTCGCGGAGCGGAAGCAGAAGGCCGTCGGCTTCGATGAGGGGCGACGCGAAGCCGCGCTCAGCGATCTTGCGAGCCGCCGCAGTCAGCATGGGGTGAGCGAAATCGACGCCCAGAGACGGAGCGCCGCGCCGTTGCTCGAGCGCGATCAACACATCGCCCGTTCCGCAGCAGAGATCGAGCATTCGCGCCTGGCGGTCGGGCTTGATACGGCATACGGATTCCACGGCGCGGCGCCGCCAGTAGCGGTCCAGATTGAACGACAGCAGATGGTTGAGGAGGTCGTACCGGCCGGCGATCCGGCTGAACATCCCACGCACCCATGCGGCCGCCTCCTGCTCGGTGCGCGCGCCCTGCGGCGTGGTCCCCATTGATCAGGCGGAGACTTGCCGGCGGCTGCATATCGCGATCGCTTCGCGGATCGCTGCGAGCACCGCCGCCCGGGGCGGATCAGCGACGATTCTGACATCGCCGATCTTGACCGGCAGTACGAAATGCACGCGCCCGTGCACAGTTTTTTTGTCGCTTTGCAATCGCCGAATGAGACCATCCGGATCAACGTCGGAAACGTCCGGAATCGGCCCGTATTCGTCGATCAGCGCGATGATCCGATCCGCGTCCGCGGCGGCCAGGCCCGACGCTTCCACGGCCAGCAGCGTCGCAGCGATCATGCCGAAAGCTACGGCCTCGCCGTGCAGCAGGCGGGTGTAGCCCGTCTCGGCTTCCAGCGCATGCCCGACGGTATGGCCAAAGTTCAGAATGCGCCGCAGGTCGCTTTCGCGCTCGTCGGCGGAGACTACTTCCGCCTTGATGCGCACGGCGCCAGCGATGATTTCGTCTACGATCTCCGGATCCTGAGCGAGAACTTCATCGCGATCCTGCTCGAGCGCGTCAAACAGCTCTGCATCGCGAATAACGCCGCATTTGATCACTTCGTACAGGCCAGCGCGGTACTCGCGATCAGGCAGCGTGCGCAGGACCTCGGGATCGATGAGCACGCAAAGCGGCTGATGAAATGCGCCGACCAGATTCTTGCCGGACGCGAGGTTCACCCCGGTTTTTCCGCCCACTGCGGCGTCCACCTGGGCAAGCAGGGTGGTCGGCGCCTGGATCACCGGAACGCCGCGCATGAAGATCGCAGCAAGAAAGCCGCCCACATCGTTCACGATTCCGCCGCCAAACGCGATGACGACGCTGGTGCGATCGCCGCCAGAAGCGACCATCTCCTCGGCCAGCTTCTCAACCGCAGCGAATCGCTTGTTGTGCTCGCCGCCAGGGAAAAAGAGGACGTGGCGCCGGCGTCCGCCGAGCGCGGAAGAGAGACGCTGGCCGTGCGCTTGCCAGACATCACGAGTAGTGACAACAAACAGTTCGCCCGCCGAGCCCGGCAGGTATTCGGTGAGACGCGCGATCGCTCCGCGGCTGATGACGACGTCGTAAGCGCGTTGCGCCGCGCGGACGCGAAAGGACGGCATACGATCGTTGTACCATGGATCTGTCCGGACGGCTGAAAGCGCAACGCTCCTTCCTGTCGAATGAAATTCGATTTCCTTGTTATCGGCGCCGGGGTTGCCGGTCTGCGCGCTGCGGTCGAGCTTGCGAGCGCGGGCGACGTCTTGGTGCTGGCGAAGGATCGGCTTCAGGAATCCTCCTCGGCGTATGCTCAGGGCGGAATCGCCGCCGCACTCAGCGATGACGACGACATCGAACTGCACGAGCAGGATACGCTGATCGCTGGCGACGGCCTGTGCAACCAGCGCGCCGTGCATACCCTGGTCGAGGAAGGGCCCCGCGCCATTCAAGAACTGATCGAGTGGGGCGCGGAGTTCGACCGCGAGGGGTCGAAGCTGATGTTCGCCCGCGAAGGAGCCCACAGCCGCAGCCGCGTGCTCCACGCACACGGCGATTCGACGGGGCGCGAGATCGCGCGCACTTTGTATGCGAAGGCGGCTTCTCTTCCGCGCGTGCAGTTTCGCAGCTTCGCGGCAGTGACGGACTTGCTCGTGCGCGACGGGGCGGCGGCCGGCGCGATCGCCTACGACGAATCCTCGCGAGCGATGATTCGCATCGAAGCGCGGGCCGTGCTGATCGCTACCGGCGGGCTCGGCCGGACCTTTCTGGAGACGACCAATCCCGATGTCGCTACGGGCGACGGCGTGGCTGCCGCATACCGGGCGGGCGCAGAGATTAGCGATATCGAGTTTGTGCAGTTTCACCCCACGGCCCTTCACGTTGAGGGCGCTCCGCGCTTCCTGTTGTCGGAGGCGCTGCGCGGCGAAGGCGCAGTGCTCAGGAACGCCCTGGGCGAGCAGTTCATGCAGCGCTATCACCCGATGGGCGACCTGGCGCCGCGCGATATCGTATCGCGCTCGATCGTATCGGAGATGCGCCGTACGGGTTCGCCGCATGTCTATCTGGACCTGCGCCATCTCAAGGCGGCGCACGTTCGCGTGAGATTTCCACGCATCTATGACACGTGCCTGCAACACGGCGTCGATATCACGCGGGACTTGATTCCCGTCCATCCCGCCGCGCACTACGCCATGGGCGGGGTGCGCACGGATTTGGACGGTCAGACCAGCGTGGCGCGCTTGTACGCGGCGGGAGAGGCGGCGTGCACCGGCGTACATGGCGCCAACCGCCTTGCGAGCAATTCACTGCTCGAGGGCGTCGTGTTCGGCGCGCGCGCGGGCGCCGCCATGAGGCGCTGGGCCGGGACCGAATTCGTACGCGATGCGCGATCCCCGGCGCCGGAGTTCCCGTTCATGACCGAGGAGGCCGTTCGGCGGATTGCCTGGGAACACTGCGGGATCGTCCGCGACGGGCGGGGACTCGCAGCCGGCCTGGCATTGCTCGAATCCGCCCCGCAAGCGCAAAAAGGCGACGCCGCGCGCGCGGATTACGAGCTCCGGAATATGCATCTGGTCGCGCGTCTGATCGCCCGCTGCGCGCTCGCGCGCGAGGAAAGCCGCGGCGGTCATTACCGGTCCGATTTTCCTGAAAAGCGCGAGCAATTCCGGTTGCATTCCGTCGTAAAGCATCAGGGCGAGGTCCGATTCGAGGAGTTCTGAGAAGCGCTTACGACTTAAGAGGCGGTTGCGCCTTGAAATCCTTTGGAATATCGAACAGCGCAGGATCCAGTTTTGCGCCGGCTACGATGTTCTTCATTACTGTGGTCGTGATCGCGCCGGTCGACGGATCTGTGATGGAGGAGTGCACCGGGAGTTGAAGCTCGCGCGAGGTCCAGATTTCGGCGGTCGGCGGCTCCGGCTTGCCGGGCGCCGGAAGCGCGTACCGCTTGCCATACGCCCGGACGCCTTCGACCACCCGTTCGCCGAGATCGGCTGTTTCTTTCATTTCTGGCATTCGGACACCGCTTGGCGCCGCAAGCGCCGGAGCCCCAGGGATGCCCGCAAGCTCAGGCGGCGCGGGCGCGCGGGGAATCGCAATTTTATTCGGAAGATTGAGCAGGAAGCTGCGCCCGCCAACGGGGTCGTTAACGGCGGCAAGATCGCCGTGTTCAATTCGAGTCCGCCCCTGGTCGTCCCGGAAGAACCGAGCCGTCGAGCGGACGGCGCCCTGAGGGGACTTCATCAGCGTCTCCATCGTAGCCTGCACGGGCGCGAGGCGTTTCGGCGCCACCGTATGCATCATGGGCCTATTTCAACGGAGAAAAATCGGTCGGAGACAGATATACGTCGTCGACCTTCTCTACCAGCTTGCCGTTGGCTTCCGAAGCAGTCTGCACCTTTTTCCATTCCGGATCGTTGCGGAACGCATTCCAGTTGGACTTTGCCTGATCGCGGCTTTCATGGGAAATGATGTAATACAGAGTCTTGCTCTTTTCCGGTTCATCCAGAGGCGTCCAGTACCCGACATTTTTCATCCCGTGACGCTCGAAGATGGCCATGGTGTGATTCCGGAAACGGGCCAGAAGGTCGTCCAGCTTGCCGGGATACGTATGATATACGCGCAATTCGTACACGCGATCTGCGGCTGCCCGGACCGAACCCGTCCAGTAACCGCCGGCGAAAATGCCGGTTGCGGCGAATAAAAGAAGCAGGCGTTGTGGATTCATGGCGTTTCTCCTATGGCCGGTTCATATACTTCTCATAGAGCCTAGTCTGCTTGTTGCTGAGGTCCACCGGACGGCCCGCGATGAAGAGCTGCCTGACTTGCGTCTTCGTCTCGAGCGGATCGCCGTCGGTGAGCATAATATCGGCTATTTTGCCCTTCTCGAGGGACCCAAGCCGGTCTGCGACGCCCCAAATTTCGGCGGCGCTGAGAGTGACGGCGCGGAGCGCTTCCTGCCAGGGCAAACCGAAGGCGACCGCCGCCGCGGCTTGATAGGGAAGGTTGCGCGCGAATTGATTGCCAAACGACCCAAACGCGAACTGGATGCCGGCCTTATATAGTTGAGACGGCAGGGTAAAAGCGGCGTCGTAAGCGTCATCGTCTTCAAGCGGCAGCTCGAGCGTCGGGGCGGCGATCACCGGAAAACCACTAGCCTTGATTTCGGGCAGGAGCTTCGCTGCATCGCGCGGTTCAGCGAGGATCAGACGGATGTTCTGCTCGCGGCCGAACCGCAGCGCGTCGCGGATGGCTCGCTCGCGAACGGCCATCACCAGCACCGGCGTCTTGCGTTCGAGTACGGGGATCATCGCTTCATAGTGCAGATCGGGTTTGAAACCGGGCGAATGCGCGGCTTTTGCCTTCTGGTAACGTCTCGCATTCTCGAAAAAATCGGTCAGCTCGCGAAGGCGCTGATCATATGCGCGTTTGGCGTCGTTGTATGAAATCGCCGGCCCTGCGCCTTCCGCTGCTCCGGACCGCGCGGGCCTGGTCTGGAGCGTCGGAAAGATCAGTTGCATTGCAGCGCTGCGCTCAACCGCCATTTCCGCCCAGGTCCAGCCATCGAGGTGAATCAGGGCTGCCTGACCGGCGATCACCGGGGGAGCGCCGGCGCCGCGCCCGCCCGAGATTGCCCCCGGAAGCGTAATTACGCTGGTGATGCCATTGGCGCGCGTAACCGGGATATGCTCGCTTTCCGGATTCACAGCGATAAGCGCCCGCAACTGCGGGTTGAACTGCCCCAGCTCGCCGACGTCGTTTGTTTCTCGAATCGAGCCGATCTCGGACAGCCCGATTTCTGTCGCAGAGTCGATCAGGCCGGGATAGGCGTGCAATCCCTTGCCGTCGATGATCCGAATGTCCCGGGGCGCCGCAACTCGAACTCCGACGTCGACAATGCTACCGTCCTCGACCAGGATCGAGCCGTTCGGGAGGTCTGGCCCCGCAACCGGATGAATGGCGACATTCCGTAAAAGGAACGAGCCGTTCGGGGCGGCGATCAGAGGCAGAGCGGCAGCGAAGAGAAGGACGCGTTTCACGACGGCCTCCGCGCGCCGGCTTGGGGCCGCTGCCGCTTTTCTTTCTCAAGCAGCCTCTGCTTCTCCGCCTCTTTTTGCAACTGCTCGCTGAGGGCGCGGTCTCGATCAAAGTAGACTTCTCCGTCGATCAGAACTTTTTGCACCTTCGCATAGTTCGACAGCGGATGCTTGTCGTAAATCGTGAGATCGGCGTCTTTGCCCGCCTCGATCGAGCCCACGCGCGAATCGATGGCCAGTTGCTTTGCGGGATTGATGGTGATGAGCGAGAGCGCTTCCGTCTCGCTCAATCCTCCATACTTCATGGTTTTGGCGGCTTCCGTGTTCAGCCGTCGCATCAGCTCTGCGGAATCGCTGTTCAGCGACACCAGCACGCCTTTTCTCATCATGATGGCGGCGTTATAAGGAATCGCGTCGAACGCCTCCATCTTGTATGACCACCAATCGCTGAAGGTGGACGCGCCGGCGCCATGCGCGGCGATCTCTTTTGCGACTTTATAACCTTCAAGCGCGTGCTGGAGCGTGCGGATCTTGAATCCGAACTCGTCAGCGACGTTGAGCAACATGAGAATCTCATCGGCGCGATAGCAATGCGCGTGCACGAAACGCTTTCCTTCGAGCACTTCAACCAGCGGCTCCAGCTTCAGATCGCGGCGCGGAGGGATCGCATTTTCGCCGCGGGCGATCTTGTCGCGGTACTCCCGCCACAGGGCCTGATATTCCTTGGCCTCCAGGAACGCTTCGCGGATCACGTCCTCAACGCCCATCCGCGTCGCGGGATACCGGAGGGGGCGGCCGACCAGCAACGGCGATGGGCTCGGCGACCCGGCGCGCTTCGGGTTTTCGCCGAGCGCAAACTTGATTCCGGGCGTCGCGCCTTCAAACAGCAGGCGTTTCGCATCCTTGCCCCACCGCAATTTGATTACAACGCATTTGCCGCCGATCGAGTTGGCGCTGCCATGCAGTATATTGGCCGTGGTCACCCCGCCGGCGAGCGCACGGTAAATCTCAATGGATTCGGGGTTCAGCACGTCCTCGATGCCGACCATCGAGGACACGGACACGCTGCCTTCATTGATGCTCTCGGCCGCGATATGCGAGTGGCAGTCGATAATTCCGGGCATCACGTATTGTCCGCTGGCGTCGATGACAGTGGCGCCGGCTGGCGCCTCAATCCCGGTCCCCACGGCCGCGATCTTGCCGTCCCGGATCAGGATGGAGCCATTCGGAATGGTCCCCTTGGTGACCGTGAGAATCGTTGCATTGCGGATCACAGTGGGCGGCGCCGCGAAGGCGCACGCCGCGCACAGGACCGCCAGGCCCGGGCGTCTCATCGATCCTCGCCTCCCGTGGGCAGGCGCTCGGCGGGCGCGGGCTGCGGCGGCTCGGGGACCGGCTCGTATTTCACCCCGTCAACGATGATGTATTTCACTTCGGCGCCGTCCTCAAACAGGTTCCCCTTTACGACGATCAGGTTGGCGATCTTACCCTTATCAATGCTGCCCAGCCGGTCAGAGACGCCGTAGATCTCCGCCGGGCTGAGCGTGAGCGCTCGCACTGCGGCGTCGTAGGGGAGGCCGGCGTCGATTGCGCGTTTCACCGCCCGCATCAAGTCGCGAGGGCGCTCGATGCCGCCGGAATAGAACGCAAACCGGACGCCGGCGTTCGCCAGAGCGGCCGGTGAAGACGGCGCTTTATCGCGCGCCTCCAGCACGCGATAGCTCTCCACCTGTTCAGGATCAGCGTCGCGCGCGCGCTCCGGCCAACGCAGATTGACGAGCACTGGTATTCCAGCGGCCTTTAGTTCGGACGCGGCGCGGTACGCCTCGACCATCCCGTACAGCACAAAGGGCTGCTTCAGTTCTGCGCCGAAGGCGATCATGCGCTTGATCTCCACGGCGCGGTTGGCGGGCAGCAGAAGCCGCGGCGAGGCGAGCAGCCCGTCGAGGGCGCGATCGTATTCGGGCCGTTGCATGCCGCGCGGATTTTTTTCGTACGCCGTTTTGACCAGCCGGTAGTGTTCGGCGTCGAGCTCCAGTTGGCGGATATAGGCGATGACGCCCATCAGCGAGCCGGGAAAACTCGCAAAGCTGCCTGACATGAGCGACACGTACTGTCCGACGCGCGACGCCACCACCATTTGCCCGGGCTTATCCCCGGCGAGATTGATGACAGAACCTTGGCCCGCAAAAATTCCGCGGGTTGGGAATACAACCGCCGAGGTGAAGCCCGCGCTGCGGAATTGTTCGATGCGTCGATCGGACGGCTGCACAAGATCGGCGGCCGAAATCCAGGTTGTCGTCCAGGGGCGGTCTTCGGGGCCCCGCGCATGCGGCGCCGGGCCGCTCGGCGCATTCTGCTGGACGCCCCACGTACTAAGCCCATCGATGAGCCCGGGGTAAACCGTCAAACCTGCGCCCTCGATGACCCAGGCGTCCGGAGGCGCGGCCACATTGCGCCCGACGGCTTCAATCAGCCCCTCGCGGATGACGACCGTCGCCTGATCGAGCGCCGCGCCGTCTCCCGTGAATACGCGGGCGTTGTGGATCGCAATCGCCGAAGGTTCGCTGGCCAGCGCGAGCGCTGCGCAAAAACCAGCGAAAATCGAGAGTTTCATGAGCATCGCCTATTATAGAATTTGCGGACCGCGCCCCGGCGCCGCCGCATTCACCACTTTCAGCAATGGCGTCCAAGAAGCGCATTGGTTACCAGCAGGCCGGCGTGAACCTCGAGGAGGCGGACCGCGCCGTCAGCGCCATTCGCAAGTTGGCCCGGCGTACGTTCTCAAAATCGGTCCTGACCGACATCGGCGCCTTCGGGGGCGGCTTTCTGCTCAAGGGCTACAAACGCCCGGTACTGGTCAGCTCGGCGGATGGGGTCGGCACCAAGCTGAAACTGGCGTTTGCCACCGGACGGCATGACACCATCGGCGAAGATCTGGTGAACCATTGCGTCAACGACATTGCCGTCCAGGGCGCATCGCCGCTGTTTTTTCTGGACTATTTTGCCGTAGGAAAACTGGACGCGAAGGTCGCGGCGCAAGTCATCGCCGGGATCGCGCGCGGGTGCGAACAGAACGGCTGCGCGCTGATCGGCGGCGAGACGGCGGAGATGCCGGGCATGTATGCCGAAGGCGAATACGATCTGGCTGGATTCATTGTCGGCGCCGTCGAGCGGAAGCGAATGATTACTGGCGAGACGATCCAGCGGGGCGATGTGATCATCGGCCTGCCGTCGACCGGTCTGCACACCAACGGATACTCGCTTGCGCGCAAGCTGCTGTTCGAGGTGGCAGGCCATAACCCTTCCACGGTGCTGCCCGGTTGGGGAGTGAGTCTCGGCGATGAGCTGCTGAAGCTGCATCGCAGTTATTTGAAGCCCATTCGCGCGCTGCACAAAGCCGGGATCTTGAAGGGCGCCGCCCATATTACGGGCGGCGGAATTACTGATAACGCGCCGCGCATCCTGCCGAAGGGGCTGGCGGCTCGGATCCATACCGAATCCTGGCCCGTGCTGCCTATTTTTGAACTGCTGCGCAAAATTGGCGATATTCCGCTTGAGGACTACCGCCGCACATTCAACCTCGGCATCGGAATGCTGCTGGTTACAGCCAAGCGCGACGCCCCGAAAGCCGCCAGGCTGCTAGACAGAATCGCCGAGCCTCGGTATGAGATCGGCGAGGTGATCGACGCCCCACCTAGAGGCCCGCGGGTGATCTACGAATGAAGCGGCTGGGCATCCTGCTTTCCGGCCGCGGATCGAACTTGGAAGCGATTGCACGAAATATCGCCTCCGGGCGGCTCGATGCCGAAATCGCGGTCGTGATCTCAAACCGTCCGGAGGCTCGCGGGCTCGAGCGCGCGCGGGAATTGGGCCTGCCGGCGGTATGCATTCCGTCCAAAGGCATGGAGCGCGAGGCCTTTGACCGGCTGGTAGCGGCGGAGTTGCGCCGGCGCGGCGTCGAGCTGGTTTGTCTCGCCGGTTTTATGCGCCTGCTCAGCGGCTACTTCATTCGTGAATTTCCGCAGCGCATATTGAACATTCACCCCTCTTTGCTGCCCGCATTTCCTGGTCTCGACGCGCAGCATCAGGCGCTCGTGCACGGCGTCAAGTACAGCGGCTGCACCGTTCACTTTGTGAATGAAGACCTGGACGCTGGGCCAATTATCCTCCAAGCTGTGGTTCCGGTGCTCGACGACGACACCACGGAGTCGCTTTCGGCTCGCATCCTGGCTGAGGAGCACCGGATCTATAGCCAAGCCATTGCGATCGTGCTGTCTGGACGGTACCGGATCGAGGGGCGGAGGGTGCTGCTGAGCGCTCCCGCCGGCCAAAATTCGTCACCGCCAGCAGAATGAATACGCCGATTGGAAGTTGAGGCGCTCTCCCGAGCGGGCCTACCTCATGGCAGGCTAACAGCCGCTGTCCCGTATCCCGCGAATTCGTTATTCACCGATCAGTCCGAGGTCTAGCTCCGGTACTCCAGCTTGTCACTGGCGAACCGCGGGTCTTCGCCTGAATCCCGAAGCAGCGCGATGATGGCGCCGCAAATCTGAACTGCCAGAAGGACCAATGTGACCGTCATACCCTCTTTCAGGCAATCCAGCTGGCACTATATAATTGCTTGATTCTAAAGAGCCAACCTGCTTCCAGACGCGATCACTGGCCCGATTTGAATCCTGGCCGGCGGTTCTGATCGGAATAGCGTTCCGTTTTGGTACAGCGTCGATTAGCGGGAGACGAAAGGATTGTTCTTTTCATAAAAGCGGAGCAGCCAGTCGACGCACTTGGTGATGCCGATCCGCTTCGTCGTCACGATCTCGGCCGGAGGCGGACCGGTGCGAACCATGAACTCGCCTTCCTGTGTCACGTTGGCGCCGTTCAGCGCCCGGGTAATGGCGAGCGCCGCTGTCAGCTTCCCCGGCCCGGAGCACAATTGCCTGGGCTCGCGCGCCGCCGGGCGGCGCGCTCTCATGATCTCCAGCCCGCACAGCGGTTCGAGAGCCCGGATCAGCACGCACCCGGCGATGCCGTCCGGCTCGGCCACGAAATTGAGGCACTCATGAACGCCGTAGCTCAGGTATACGTACGCTCTGCCCGGCGGCCCGAACAGTACGCGCGTGCGGTCCGTGAGGCCGCGCGAGGCGTGCGCCGCCAGATCGTCCAGCCCCAGATAAGCTTCCACTTCGATAATCCGTCCGGCCGTCTTTTTGTGGATCAGGACTTTGCCGAGCAGATCTCGCGCCACCGTAACCGTAGGGCGGGCATAGAAAGCCTCTGGCAAAATCTGCGAGTTCTCGATCAAATCTTTGAGAGCGATGGGGTCCGTCCAACGCATTCGATGCGATACGCTAGGAGGTTAACACGCAAGTTGCGGCATTCCTGATGCGCTTATTCACGGGTATCGATCTCCCGGACGAAATCAAAGAGCGGCTGGACGTGCTCATTACGCACCTGCGCAATACGGCGCATCTGAAATGGAGTCCAGCGTACAACCTGCATATCACCACCAAGTTCATCGGCGAATGGCCGCCCGAGCGCCTGGACGAGCTGATCGCCCGTTTGGCGGCGATCGAGTGCAAAAATAAGATCGACATTTCCGTGGAAGAGTTGGGCTGGTTTCCGAATCCACACCACCCGCGCGTGTTCTGGGCGGGCGTGAAGGCCTCGCCGTCTCTGGCCGAACTGGCCCGCGCCACCGATGAAGCGCTGGCCGAACTCGGGGTCGCTCCCGAAGCTCGGCCCTATGCTCCGCATCTCACGCTGGCCCGGATTAAGGAGGCGGTCCCGCTCAGCGCTCTCCAGCGGGCCATTAGTGCGCTGAAATCGACGGATTTCGGGCGGTTCACCGCTCCAGCGTTCTATTTGTACCTCAGCCGCCGCGGCGCGGGCGGCGCCGTTTACACCAAGCTGCGCGAATTTCCGCTTCCCACCGCATGATGCCGGCGCTGCTCTTCGTTGTGGCTTACGTCCTCGGCGCCATACCATTCGGTTACCTGATTGTGCGCGTTAAGACCGGACAGGACGTCCGGGAATTCGGCAGCGGAAACATCGGCGCGACCAATGTACTGCGGACAACCGGAAGGGGTCCCGCAATCGCCACGCTGCTGCTGGACGTTGCCAAGGGACTTGTGGCCGTGTGGCTCATGGATCGCTTCGGCGGCGCGGATCCGTATCAGGTCTGGAAAAGCGCCGCCGCGCTGGCTGTTATGGCCGGGCATGCATTCCCGATCTTTCTCAAATTCCGGGGCGGGAAAGCTGTCGCAACATTCATCGGAGCGTTTCTTTATTTGACGCCGGTTCCGCTCATCGCTGTGCTGATCGTATTCGCCGTTACTGTGGCTGTCAGCCGCTATATATCGCTCGGCTCGATCGCCGCGGCCGGGACCTTCCCCCTGGGCGTTTGGCTGATCCTGCATCCTGCCCCGCCGGTGTGGATCGCGGCGCTGATCGCCGGCGCGTTTATCGTCTATCGGCATCGCGCCAACATCGAGCGAATACGAGCCGGCAACGAGAACGTGTTCTCGTTCCACGTCAAGCGATCGTGAGCCGCACTCTGGCCATCGCAGGCGGCGGGAGCTGGGGAAGCGCGCTGTCGATCGCGCTGGCGCCTCGGTTTGAGCGCATCCGCCTGTGGGTTTATGAGCCGGATCTCGCCCGCCGCATGCAGTCGGGGCGCGAAAACGACGTGTATCTGCCAGGATTTGCGATCCCCGATCATGTGCTGGTCACACACGATCTGGAGGAAGCGGCCACCGGCGCGGATATTATCCTCGGCGTCATGCCGTCCCAGCACGCGCGCGGCGTCTATGAGCGCATGCTGCCGTATGTCGGACGGTCAACTTGCTTCGTGAGCGCCACCAAGGGCATCGAGAACGGAACGCTTCTGCGCATGACGGAGGTGATCGCAGAGGTTGTCGGCCGGAAATTTTCTCCGCGCGTCGCGGTCCTCTCCGGCCCCACATTCGCCCGCGAGATCGCGCGGGGCGACCCGGCGGCCGTCGTCATCTCATCCACGGACGCCGAGCTCGCCGCCGATATCCAGTGCGCATTTTCCGGACCCAGCCTGCGGCTCTATACAAACGCCGATCCGGTTGGCGTCGAGCTGGGAGCGGCGCTCAAGAATGTGATCGCGATCGGCGCCGGCGTGTGCCTTGGCTTGAATCTCGGGTCGAACACCCTGGCGGCGCTCATCACGCGCGGGCTGGCCGAGATTTCGCGGCTGGCGATCGCGCTGGGCGGCAAGCCGCGGACATTGGCCGGTCTGGCCGGCCTCGGCGATCTGGTCCTGACCTGCACAGGCGAGCTCAGCCGCAACCGCTCGTTCGGCATCGAGCTGGCGAAAGGGCGCAAGACCAGTGAGATTGTGAGTTCCATGACCATGGTGGCGGAAGGCGTGTCCACTACCCGGGCGGCAGTCGATCTTGCGCGAAGAGAAAAAGTGGAAATGCCCATCACTGAGCAGATGTACGCCGTTATGGAGCTCGGCAAGGATCCGCGGACTGCCATCCGCGAGCTGATGGAGCGGAGTCTCAAGCCGGAGTAGGCGGCTCGTTGGCGCCGAATTCGACCAGCGCTTCGGTTGTAAACTGCTTATGGAGCGGCTTCGTCGTAGATCAACATGAACCGCGGCGACCGCCCGGAAACGCAACCTTCTGTGCGTAATCGGGTTACCACCGATATGGAAGCCGTGGCGGCCCTGGAGCGGGACGCGGAGCTGATGCTCCGGGTGCGCGAAGGCGATGCGGCGAGCTTCGCCTTGCTGCTCGAACGCCATCGTGCGCCGGTCATCCATTTTCTGTACCGGATGGTCCAGAATCAGTCCGTGGCCGAAGAGCTCGCCCAGGAGGTGTTCCTGCGGGTTTACCGGTCGCGCACGACGTACGAACCGACGGCGAAGTTTACGACCTGGTTATTCCGGATTGCCACG
>Ga0209581_1002124_pt1 | contig 20069 bp, 18 predicted proteins | sample Coa_R2_FD_187160 | JGI IMG/M metagenome (GOLD analysis project Ga0209581, IMG submission 187160) | Surface soil microbial communities from Centralia Pennsylvania, which are recovering from an underground coalmine fire - Coalmine... | ecosystem: Environmental > Terrestrial > Soil > Unclassified ...
GCCTCCATTTCCAGGCTGGGCGGGGGATACTGGGCACTGGTCGCAGCCGCTCTCGTTTTCAATCTCGGCAACTCGAGCGACGCCTTTCTGCTTCTGAGGGCCAGGCAGCTGGGAATGGAGGCCGGTCTGGTGCCGGCGACCCTGGTGGCGATGAACGCGGCGTACGCGCTGACCGCCTTTCCGCTCGGGCACCTGTCGGACAGGATCGGGCGGTCCGGCTTGCTTGTCGGCAGCTTTGCCCTCTATGCGCTCATCTACCTCGGTTTTGCCCTGGCTCAGGCACCCTGGCAGGTCTGGCTCCTCTTTTCCGCGTACGGCCTGCACCTGGGGATGTCCCAGGGGGTGCTGGCGGCACTCGTCTCGGACAGGGTGCAACGAGATCAGCGGGGCACCGCCTTCGGGTTCATCAACCTGGCCACGGGAATCACTCTCCTGCCCGCGAGTTTGCTGGCTGGATTCCTCTGGACCCGGGTTTCACCGTCGGCCCCGTTTTTTGCCGGCTCCCTGTTCGCGCTGGCCGGGACGGTCATCTTGCTGTTCGCCCTGCGGTCCCGGCAAGCGCCTTAGGTCGCACCCGCCGGCTGTCGCGCCTGCTCGATCGCAAGGGAGAGTACCGCACGGTCCACTTTGAGCTCGACCGCCCGGATCAGATCCTGCGTTTGCTCCCGCAGCCCGGCGCCGGCGGAAGCGGCCGTGAGGCTCGGGCGGGCGACAAGCACTGATGGCGCCGCCTGCAAATCAGGCCTGGCCGGACGCCTCAGGTGATCACCGTCGGTCTGTCCCTGCCCGTCAACTGCCGGATCTGGGCCAGTTCCGAGCTGACCGCTATCAGGTCGGCGAGCGCCGCCTGCGTATCCATATTCTGCCTGGCGGCATCCGGCTCGAACCGCTCCAGGTAGACCCTGATCGTCGCGCCGCGGGTGCCGGTGCCCGACAGGCGGAGCACGATGCGCGAGCCGTCCGTGAAACTGATTCTCAGCCCCTGACGCTCGGAGACGCTGCCGTCGACCGGGTCCGTGTAGGCGAAATCGTCGGCCGAGCCCACCTCGAAGCCGCCGAATCGTTTTCCCGTAAGCCCGCCGAGCTTGCCGCGCAACTGCTCGACGACCGCATGCGCCCTGTCGGTCTCGACGTCCTCGTAGTCGTGGCGCGAGTAATAGTTCCTCCCGTACTTCATCCAGTGCTGGCGAACAATCTCCTCCACCGGCTGCCGGCGGGCAGCCAGGATATTCAGCCAGAAGAGAACGGCCCACATGCCGTCCTTCTCCCTTATATGGTCCGCGCCGGTGCCGAAGCTCTCCTCGCCGCACAAGGTCGCCATGCCCGCATCCAGGAGGTTGCCGAAAAATTTCCAGCCGGTGGGGGTCTCGAAATGCCGGCATCCGAGCTCTTCGGCCACCCGATCGGCAGCGCGGCTGGTCGGCATCGATCGCGCCACGCCGGCGATGCCGCCGCGGAAGGCCGGGACCAGGCGGTGATTGGCTGTCATCACGGCCAGGCTGTCGCTGGGGGTGACGAAAAACTTCCGCCCCAGGATCATGTTGCGGTCGCCGTCGCCATCGCAGGCTGCCCCGAAGTCGGGCGCCTCCGCGCCGTACATGATGTCGACCAGCGCGCGCGCGTAAACCAGATTGGGATCCGGGTGCCCGCCGCCGAAGTCGGCCAGCACCTCGCCGGACCGCACCGTGCCGGCCGGGGCGCCCAGTTGCTTCTCGAAGATGGCGCGCGCATAAGGCCCGGTCACGGCATGCATGGCGTCGAAGCACATGCGAAACTTGCCCGAGGTGACAAGCTTGCTTATCAGATCGAAATCGAACAGCGACTCGAGCAGCTTCTCATAGTCCGCCACCGGGTCTATCACTTCGACTACCATGTTGCCAAGCTGGGACTCGCCCAATTGAGTAATGTCTATGTCGGCTGCCTGCAAGATTTTGTATTGATCGATCTCCCTGCTGCGCTTGAAGATCGCCTCGGTGATCTTCTCCGGCGCCGGCCCGCCATTGTCAATATTGAACTTCACGCCGAAATCGCCCCCGGGTCCACCCGGGTTATGGCTGGCGGACAGGATAATCCCGCCATCGGCCCTGTACTTTCTGATCACGCACGAGGTGGCCGGCGTCGACAGGATGCCCGCGCGGCCTACCTTTATGCGGGCAAAGCCGTTAGCCGCGGCCATCTTCAAGATGATCTGGATCGCCCGGTCGTTGTAATACCGGCCGTCGCCGCCCAGCACCAGCGTTCTGCCCACGCAGCCGCCCAGGCTGTCGAAGATCGACTGGACAAAGTTTTCAAGATAATGCGCCTGCTGGAACTCGCTGACGGATTTGCGCAGCCCCGAGGTGCCCGGTCTTTGATCGCTGAACGGTCTTGATTCAACGACACTGACGTTGAGGGTATCTGTATTCATATAACAAACCTTCGTCTGTATACTTGTCAGCAATTCTGACAGATCCGGCGGCAGATCAATCACGTTTCAGCGGCCGGCGCCTGGAAAAATTATCAGTGACCGGTGAGATTATTCTGCTTGCGAACCAGGAGGTAATGAATGCAGGGTGCCACAGCCGTCGTGCTGCTCATCATTTCCAACATCTTCATGACCTTTGCCTGGTACGGGCACCTGCGCTTCAGGTTCGCCCCGCTATGGGCTGTCATAGTGGTCAGCTGGCTTATCGCCTTCATGGAATATTGCTTCCAGGTGCCGGCCAACCGGATAGGCAGCTATCAGTTCTCCGCCGCCCAGCTTAAAATCATTCAGGAGGTGATCACGCTGGTGGTGTTCGGCGTCTTTTCGGTGCTCTATCTGAAGCAGGAGTTCCGCTGGAACTACCTGGTCGCCTTTGCCTTCATGCTGGGAGCCGTGATCTTCGTCTTCGCCGGCGGCAGCGGCACCCGCGCAGCCGTGGAGCCGCACCCGGACAGCTTTGCAGCGCCGCACCTGGCGTCGCGAGTCCCGCCCGCGCGGCTTTCTTCCGGCGCGCAGGAACAGGGACGGTCGAAAAACTGACTGAGCTCCCCAGGACACCGGCGCCCGCGGGCGCCGGTGGTGCGTCTAACGGAAACGGTGATCCGCGCCTCATAGCAACGGGGGATGGCATCGCCCGATGGACGGTTGCCAGGGTTAGCCCACCGGGGGGAATTATCAGCCGAACCGGCGCATGGAATCGACGACGAGCCCCATGGTTGGCAGGCAAGGGTCTAATATATGAATTGAACGGTGCCGCGTCATGCGGTTCAGGGCTTCCCACGCCGCTTTCAAGTAAACTTGTCAGTTCGACATCGATTCCTGTGCGCACAAAAGGAGAGAACCATGTCCAATCCCAAGCCTGCTATGGTGCGCCGCTCCGGTGAAGAGACAGCCGAGCGCTACCGGATGCTGATCGAGCAATCCGACGATCTGGCCATCTACCTGCTGAGCCCGAGCGGGCACATCGAGACCTGGAACAAAGCTGCCGAGAAGCTCAAGCAATACAAGGCCCAGGAGGTTATCGGCAAGCACCTCTCCATCTTTTATACGAAGGAAGACCAGGAGCGAAAGCTGGTCGAAAAAGAGCTCGAAGAGGCGGCGCAAACCGGAAAGTTCGAGGGCAGCGGCTGGCGGGTGCGCAAAGACGGCAGCAGATACTGGGCGGACGTGATCATCTCGGCCCTGCGGGACGACGACGGGAAGCTTATCGGCTTCGCCAAGGTGAGCCGGGACGCCTCCGAGAGGAAGAGGCAGGAGGAGATCATAGAGCAGCAGAAACAGGACTTGATCGAGCTTTCCACGCCTGTCATGCAGCTCTGGGAAGGCATCCTCGTTCTGCCAATCATAGGCACCCTGGACAGCCAGCGCAGCCAGGTCGTAATGGAACGGCTCCTGGAGGCGATTGTCAGCACCGGCTCCGAGGTGGCGATCCTCGATGTCTCCGGTGTGCCGACCGTCGACACCATGGTGGCGCAGCACCTGATGAAGACGATGGAGGCGGCGAAGCTGATGGGCGCCGAATGCATAATCAGCGGCATCAGGCCGGAGATAGCGCAGACGATGGTTCACCTGGGCATCGACCTGAGCACCGTCAAGACCAGGTCGACGCTGGCCAGGGGTCTGGAGGAGGCGCTGCGCACCCGGCAGCTGGCAATCGTGAAAAGCAGCCGCGGAGAGGGGGCAAAGTGAGTGTAGAGCGCATTCCAATCTTGAAGATGGGCGAGTTCCTGCTGGTCAGCATTCAGACCGAGCTGGACGATCGACTGGCGGTGAACCTGCAGAAGGAGCTGACCGCCAGGGTGGCGGAGACCGGCGCGCGCGGTGTCCTTTTGGACATATCCGGTCTGGATATAGTCGACTCCTTCCTCGGCCGCATGATAAGCACCATAGCCGAGATGACCAGGATCATGGATGCCGAGACGGTCGTGGTGGGCATGAAGCCGGCGATCGCCATTACCCTTGTCGAGATGGGGTTGACCCTTCCCGGCGTGGTCACGGCCCTCAACGTGGAGAAAGGGATGGAGCTGTTGCGTGCGCGAACGAGAGCGTCAGGAGAAGGCGATGGAATCCACAGTCTCTCAACATACCATACTGCCGGCCACCAGTGAGTCCGACCTGGTGACGGCCCGGCACCTGGCCAGGGGCTACTCGAAGGAGATCGGTCTCGGGCTGGTGGACGAAACGAAGCTGGTGACCGCGGTAAGCGAGCTTACCCGCAACGCGATCGTGCACGGCGGCGGCGGCTCGGTATGTTTCGAGCAGGTCGAGCGGGACGGGCGGCAGGGAGTGCGCGTAACCTTCGAGGATCACGGGCCGGGAATCCCGGACGTCACGGTGGCGATGCTGGACGGGGGATCGTCAACAAAGTCGCTCGGACTCGGGCTTCCCGGCTCCAGGCGGCTCGTCGACGAGTTCGAGCTGCATTCAGAGGTGGGCAAGGGCACAAAGGTGATGATCGTCAAGTGGAAGTGATTGTTGCCGAGACGCACCAGGAGCTTTCCGTGACGGACGAAAGTCATGTCGGGGCCGCCCGCCGCGCGGCTCGCCATAAGGCGCAGGCGCTGGGGCTGGGCAGCGAGACCACCGCAAGGGCCGAGCTGGTCGCCTCGGAACTGGCCACCAACCTGGTCAAGCATGCCGGGCAGGGCGGGGCTGTTCTCATGGCCGGGGTTGCAGGCGGCAAAGAGCCGGGGCTGGAGATAATCGCCATCGACGGGGGCCCGGGCATGCGCTCCGCGGAGACAGCCATGCAGGACGGCTTCTCGACATCCGCCTCGCTGGGCGGCGGGCTGGGGGCGATCAAGCGTCTTTCCGATCAATTTGCCATTCACACCCGCCAGGGACGGGGCACAGCCGTGCTTTCCCGTCTCTGGGAAAGACGCCGTCCGGCAAGCCGGCGCCTGTCCTTCGCCGTCGGCGGGGTAATGGTGGCGAGGCCGGGGGAGACCGTGTGCGGCGACGGGTGGGCGGCAGCGTACGGCGGAGACAGATTGACCGTCCTTGTCGTGGATGGGCTGGGCCACAGCGCCCCGGCCCACCAGGCCGCTAAGACCGCGCTCGAGCTCTTCCGCGAGCACTGCCTCCTGCCGCCGGCCGAGCTTATACGGGCCGTCCACGAGAGGATCGCCCACACGCCCGGTGCGGTGATGGCCGTCGCCCGGATCGACCGCGCGCAGGGCACGGTCACTTACTCCGGCGTCGGCAACATAGCCGGTCGCATCGTCTGCCGCCAGACCTCTGTCGGGTGCGTCTCCACCGGCGGGCTGGCCGGCTACCGGCTCGGCCGCGTGCGCGAGTTCACCTACCCGTGGGCTGATGACGCGGTTCTGCTCATGATGTCGGACGGGCTGGTCACGGAGTCGCACTCGACGGACCTGGAGGACCTCAGCTCCTGCCCGCCGAGCCTGGCGGCAGCCGTGCTATACAGGGACTTCCGGCGCCCGCGCGATGACGTCACCGTTGTCCTGGTGCGCAACGCGGAATGAATCAGGAGACGGATAGTGCTTCAGGTTGTCACGGAGCTTCTGCAACAAACGAGCCGGCTGCTTTCGGCGATGCTGGCGCATCTGGACGCCTGCGAGGCGGAGGCGGACCGCCAGCGCGTGGAGATAGCCAAGCTGACGCAGGAGCTGGAGGACACGAACGCGGGAATTATCGCCCTCTATCAGGAGCTCGACGACAAGAGCATCGAGCTGGAGAAGAAGAACGCCGAACTGAAGGAAGCCACCAGGCTCAAAAGCGAGTTCCTCGCCAACATGAGCCACGAGATCCGGACGCCCATGAACGCGATTATCGGGGTGAGCGGAATCCTGTCGCGATCGGCGCTCAGCGCGGAGCAGATCCGGCTGGTCGAGCTGCTGCGCGAGGCCGGCAGATCTCTTCTGGCGCTGATTAACGACATCCTGGACTTCTCGAAGATAGAGGCCGGGAAACTGGTGCTCGAGGAGGTGGACTTCAGCCTCACCGGGATTGTCGAGGGCACGGTCGAGCTGCTGCGCACGAACGCGGACGAGAAGAAGCTGCCGCTGTTCACCTTCGTCGCCCCGGAGATACCGGCGCTGGTGCGCGGCGACCCCAGCCGGCTGCGCCAGATCATCATGAACCTGACCAACAACGCGATCAAATTTACGCGCAAAGGGCGGATCGCGGTGCGCGCCGAACTCACTGATGCCGGCCCCGAGCGTGTGACCGTGCGGTTTTCGGTTTCGGACACCGGCATCGGCATCCCGGATGGCGAGCGCAAGTATCTGTTCAAGCCGTTCACCCAGATTGATGGGTCCACCAGCCGCAAATACGGGGGCACCGGTCTGGGCTTGAGCATCTGCAAACACCTGGTAGAGTTGATGGGCGGGGAGATCGGTGTGGAGAGCGAAGTTGGAAAGGGATCCACTTTCTGGTTCACCATGCCTTTCAAGCGCGTGTCAGCCGAGCCGCCGGCGCCGCTGATCAAGGAGTACCTGAGATCGAAGCGCATCCTGATCGTAGACGATGATCCCGGCGCGCGCGACATGCTGGGCCTCTATCTGAGCTCATGGCAGATCCCGAACGAGGCCGCCGCCTCCGGGGAGCAGGCGCTGGAGATGATCAAGCAGCAGGCGGACACGGGCGCGGCGTACGACATCGCCCTGATCGACAGTGTCATGCCCGGCCTGAGCGGTGTCGAGCTGGCCGCCGAGCTGAAGAAGGATCCGCGGCTGGCCGGCATGCGCATCATTCTGATCACCGCCTATGACTATGAGCTTGAAGCCGAGGATGCGATCTCAAAGGGCTTCGACGGCTATCTGATCAAGCCGATCCGCCAGTCATCGCTGTATGATTGCCTGACCGGCGTAATCGAGAGAATGGCCCGGGGGGCGGAGGTTGCCCCGGCCACCCCGGCGGCCCGCGGCCGGCCGGCAGTCGCTCCGCTGCAGCTCGATGTCCGCGGCGACGGTCTTATCCTTCTGGCGGAGGACAACGCGATTAATCAGATGGTGACCCTGGCGGAGCTGCAGGAACTGGGTCTGACGGCGCACGTGGTGGGCGATGGGAACGAGGCGCTGAAGGCATTGTCGAGGCACAATTACGCGCTCGTTCTTATGGACTGCCAGATGCCCGAGCTCGACGGCTTCGCGGCAACCCGCGAGGTCCGCCGCCGGGAGACAGGCACGGGGCGCCACGTGCCGATCATAGCCATGACTGCCAGTACAATGCAGGGGGACAGGGAGCGTTGTCTGGCAGCAGGGATGGACGACTACATAGGCAAGCCGGTGGAGCTGAACGAGTTGCGGGAAGCGCTGCAAAGATGGTTGCCCGCCAGGCCGCTCGCGGAGGGCAAGGGCGAGGCGGGCGACAAGGAAAAGACAATCGACCTCGCCTATCTGGAGTCGCGCTTCACAAGCGAGCAGGTGCTCGCCATCCTGAGGACGTATATCACCAGCGCCGAGGCGGACATCCAGGCGCTGAAGACGGCTGTTCAGTCGCAAGATCCCGATGCCGTCGCCTTCCATGCGCACAGCCTCAAGGGATCGAGCGCCACGCTCACGGCCGACAAGATAGCCGATCTCAGCAGGAGCCTGGAGGAGGCGGCCAGCAGCCTGGACTGGCGGTCCGCCGCCTCCATTCTCGAGCAGATCGAGCAAAGCTTTGCCCTGCTCGAGAGCTACATCCGGGACAAGCTGCCGGAGCTCTGAACGGCCTTCCGCTCATGCCGTGACCGCGCTCGACCGACCGCAGCCGGTGGGCCCGGGACTTTATTCGGCCTCCACGGTGATCTTCCTGGGCATGGCGCTCCTGCTCTTCGGAAGCACCAGCCGCAGAACGCCGTTCCTGACCGACGCCTGAATTCCCTCCCGATCGATCTCATTCGACAGGGCGAACTCCCGATGATAGTCGCCGATGCCGTACTCGGAATAGGTCAGGCTGTAGCCTTCAAACTCCGGCGGGTCGACCCGTCCGTGAATGGTCAGGATGTTCCGCTCCAGGGTTATATCGACGGAGTCCTGACCGACGCCGGGCATGTCGGCCAGAAGCAGCAGGTGGTCCTGGGATTCATATATGTCCGTTCTGGGAACGAACACCTTCCCGGGTCTGGTCTGCTCGGCGCCGTTGTGCGTCAGGACTTCCTGCTTGTTCATCTCTTTCAGTTCAGTAGGCATAATAGACCTCCTTCGCCAACGAACAAACACTATTCGGCTTTGACGCCGATCTTTCTCGGCTTGTCCGCTTCAGCACGCGGCAATGTGATCTGGAGAACGCCGTTGCTGAACCGTGCCTGAACATTGTCGGCATCGACACCGAACGGCAGCTGAAGCGAGCGGGTGAACTCACCGTACCCGCGCTCCTGGCGGTGGCACCGCTGACCGTTCTTCAGCTCCTCCGCCTTGCGGGAGCCCTTTATGGTCAAGGTGTTGTTGACCAGGGAGATCTCCACATCGCTTGGCTCGATGCCGGGAATCTCGCTGCGAACGACCGCTCCGTTCTCGGACGCCCATACATTGACAGGCGGGAACTCCTCGGCCGCGGGCCAGCCACCCGCCGACAACAAGCGATTCAGCTGTTGCTGGAGCCGCTGCATATCCCGCAGGGAGCTGAGCACATCGTTCTCTACAAATTTCTGTAGCAACATACCCTACGCCTCCTTCAACTTAGATCCCGGGAATGCGGTGTCGGAATCGCATTCCCTTACACCTATCAATCTATCGATGAGGAGCTGATGGAAAGCGAAAAGCACAAGTTTTCTTAAACTTATTCACGGGTCGAAAAAGCCTTTGTTACTGGACCCTTACCGTGGACAGCCTCACCCTTTCGGCCCCGGCAGCCGGTCTGCTTGTCCTGTCGATAACCTGTCTTCTCATCGGAGCCTGGAAGCTGACTCGCCTGGGCTGGAGGGCGCCTGGCGATTGTAGTTGCCGGACCGGTGCACCAAAAGCACCGCTAGCTGATCTCCCCTCCCTCTTTAGAGCAGCGTTCCGGCTTTCTGCTTCGTCGCCCCTGGTGACAGTGCTAGTTCTGGTCCAACAAATTGTTCACCTCGCTGGTGCGCTTTGCCTGCTGGGCTGCTGCTTGCCTGGCCTTGCTGGTCGCTTGTTCGGCGAAGTTGTTGACAAAGGCGGACGGATTCAACCCCTGGCCCGCCTTGACAAGGGCATCTCGCGCTTGCTGCATCTGTGGCGTGGGCACGAGCACGACGCTGTAGATGCCAACCGCGACCAGCAAGAGGACACCCAAGGTGACAAACATCTGTCTGCTCCTTTCCTTTTGCTTGCGGTAAGCCGCCGTCAAGACGGCATCGCTTATATCTTGCATTTTGGAAGAGACGTTGGCCATCGCATCTTGATTGTGCTTGACGCGAATGGCTCGCGCTCGAGCCTCCATGTTGGTGGCATCAAGCAGTCTGACATTATTGCTTCGCAGCAGCCTGACTATCCTGTCCAGGCAGTAGGACACCTGGACGTGATCCTTTCCATAAGTTTCTTCCGCCTTTAAAAGAGCAACCTCGGCTTCCGCCAGCTCGCGTTGAAAATTAATAACTTCAGACATAAGCCCCCCAGTGGTAGCCAGGGCTACCATTCCCCCTCGATAGCCACGGCGGTCATCTCCCCTTTCCCGGACGTGACTACTATGCAATTGCCCGGCGGACTCCGTTCTTAATCACGATGTGCCAGTCGCACTACAGGAAATGACCAAACGGTTTCAGACCCCGCCCCAGGCCCCGAGCAGACATCCGGTGCCAATCGTGTAAGCGGCTCGCGGTGCGCTGCACTTTTCCCAAGGGTGTCCGGGGTTACCGCTGAGCGGGTATCAAGGGCATGGCAGGCTACTGAGTGTTCTCCAGCGAGTCCGCGCACGTGCATGTCTGGGCTTCGCCGGCCTGCTTATCGAGCTTGATCGAGCGGTGCAATCTCTTGATCGGCCGGATATGCCTGCCTTCTATCGCTGAGGTCCGTCCGGCCAGCGCGGCCAGATCGTTGCCGCTCAGCTCCTGCTGGAGATACGGCAGCACCATCCGCTCATCCCAGCGTACGTGCTGCTCGATGAGATCGGCAAGCGCATTGAACCGACCCGGCGTCGGCTTCGTCGTGCTCGGACCGGCCAAGCGTTTTACCGCCCGCGCGATCTTTGCGTGATCACTCACAATCTCGTTGTAAACAAACCGGCTGAACTTTACCGATGAAAACGCATCGGTTTCGTCGGCGAGATATTCTGCTACCAGTCCCGCAAATCTGTCGCGGATCTCACCGGCAAGGCGGAGCCGGTCTTGCTCCGTGCCGGCGGCGGCTTTGCGCAATCTCTGGGTCAGCACCAGGAGCACCCCGTGGTCCCGTGATAGCGGCCGCATCGCCGGTTCACGTTCAAATACGTTATCTGACATCACTCCCTCCTCCTCCAATTGGATAACTGGATACATATATCCACTATTCTGCCCCGGCTCGGCAGGCATGACATCAGCCCTCGGGATGGGTGCCTGAAAAGACATGGCCGCGGAGCTCTCCAGGTGCGGCGCAGAGCGCGATCATCCTTACGGATGATCGCGGCATCCTTTAATTATGGCCGGCGTTAGCTGCTTACTTTCTGATCCTGACCGTCAGGCCGATCAATTAAATCTGCGAGGATCATTGAACTTTTTTGCGACCAGCGGCGTTATATACATCAAAGGGGCAACGGAGCAAGCCAGCATGAACAAAACGACCACTTCTCCGGTCTCAGTCGCGTTAGTCGCAGCACTGGGAAGTTTGCTGTTGCTCTCACTGGCGGTGATTGCCGCTATCCCGGCTGGTAGCGGAGTACAGATTTATTACGAGGACTGGGTGGATCGGGACCGGAGCCGCACTGTTCCGGTAAAGATCTACATTCCCGCGGAGGTATCAGCGCCTCTTCCCGTCATTCTGTTTTCGCACGGACTGGGCGGTTCCCGCGAAGCGGCTTCATACCTGTGTGAGCACTGGGCGGACCATCAATATATATGTATAGCCATGCAGCACCCCGGCAGCGACGAGTCGTTCTGGAAGCCCAAAGCCGCGCAAAACCCGGGAATCACGAGAGCGGAGTTGCTCGACGAGTTCAGGCAGACAGTCGCGGATCCGCGGCACGCGCTCAACCGGGTCAACGACGTGCACTTTGTCCTTAACGAGCTCGAGCGGCGCAACAAGGCGCCTGGCGTCCTCCAGGGGAAACTGGACTTAAACGCGATCGCCATCGCCGGGCACTCGTACGGGGCATGGACAGCTCTGGCGGCCAGCGGGCAGCGAGCCGGAAGATTCGCCGCGCTCCAGTCAGGCGATCCGCGCATAAAAGCGGCCGTGTACCTGAGCCCCCCGGCCGCGCGATTCGGCGATCCCAAGCTCATTTACGGCAGCATCGCGATTCCCGGCTTCCACTTCACCGGCACGCGAGACGACTCGCCGATCGGCGATACAAAGGCCGGGGACCGCCGGATGGCATACGACAACATATCCGGGAGCGACCAGTACCTTGTGATCCTGAAAGGCGCCGATCACATGGTGTTTAACGGCCGTCCGAGAGCCATTGAGAGTCCGCTCGACGCAAAACAACACAAGCTCACCCAGGTGGCGACGACACGTTTCTTCGACGCGTACCTGAAGCACGACGAGAAGTCCCTCTCCTGGCTGACCGGTTCCGGCGCGCAGAAGCTGTTCGCCGGGGAAGGGACATTTGAATCGAAGCATCCTGCATCAGCTTCCGATCTGTTCTTCCGATCAAACTTCACTAAAACCTCAGGGCGGGCTGCCGGCTGGAGGTAACATTGTGATGCCAGATCAGCGCGTTTCGGCGAGCAGGCTCTCCAAATCGCACCTGAGCTCCACCATTGTCTGGTAGCGGTCATCAGGATCTTTCGCCAACGCCTTTTGCAATACCCTGTCCACAAGCGGTCCCGACGGCAGTTCCGGCAGATAATCGGACAATGGATCCGGGTCGGTTTGCAACTGCCTTAGAAACATTGCCTGTGTATTGCTCGCTTTGAACGGCAGCTCATTCGTCAGGATCAAAAAGAATATGACGCCCAGCGCATAGACGTCCGTGCGGCTGTCCAGTTGATCGCCACGCAGCTGCTCCGGCGCGATAAAACCGGCGCTGCCGATTATCTTGTCGGCGTCAGTGAGCCGGCGCTTCGAGTCCAGCAGATGCGATATGCCAAAGTCCACGATCTTCACCCAATCAGGACGGGACTTCATCTCCTGGAGCATGATGTTGTCGGGCTTCAGGTCCCGGTGAACAATGCCGGCGGCGTGCACTACCTCGAGCCCGCGGCAGCATTGAATGAGAATCTCCAGAGCGTCCTCCAGCGGCACAGAGCCTTCGCGCGCCAGCCTGTCGACGAGAGCCTCACCGCTTACATATTCCATCACCAGATAAGGCTGCCCGTTGACCGCCACACCGGTGTCATAGATCGAAGCGACGTTGACGTGATTTATCCGGGCCATCGCCCGAGCCTCCTGCTCGAATCGGCTGCGCTGCGTTGCATCGTCGAGCAGATGCGCCTGAAGTAGCTTCACGACCACGATTTTGCCCATGCCGAGATGAGTCGCCTGGTACACATGGGCCATGCCTCCCTGGGCAATAAACTTATCCAGCCTGTATTTGCCGGCGATGACGTGACCCGCCTGGATCGGGCCTGCGGACGCTTCGGACGGCTCGCTCCGACCCGCCCTGGCGGATACGGCCGCCCGCCGCAAGAGCGCCCGCAGGCGAGCAGACAGCTCCCGCAACTGAAATGGCTTCGTCAGGTAGTCATCAGCTCCCGCATCAAGTCCGGCCTCCTTGTCCTCCAGGTCCCTCTTTCCGGTGAGCATCAGTATCGGGGTCAAGCCGCCGGCTTCCCTGTGTTGCCGGCAGATGTCCGGGCCGGAAACATCGGGCAGCTCCCAGTCAAGGATTACCGCGTCGTACTCGCCTGACTGCAGGCGCTCACGGCCGTCTCTCCCCTTGTAAACCGCCTCGGGGGCGTGTCCTTCGCCCTGCAGAAAATCCACAATCAAAGCGGAAAGCTGCCGGTCGTCCTCAACAATCAGGATTTTGGCCATGTTCGAAACGGTCTTTCTCCGCAACCGGACCAGGGATTGCCCAGATAAAGAAGTACCACAGGCACCATGAGATTCGGCAGGCTTACAGGCCATCGTTAACCCGGCGGCGACTTCGGGCAATAAATAACTTGGTTACAAAGGCGCCGTAAAGTTTTCAGCAGCCTATTTTGTTAGAAGGATTGGTCGAGGGTAGCAGCCATGACCGATTCACATGAGAAGCAGGCTGAAAGGGCCGCGGAAGCAAGTAAAAGGACTGACCAACCCGGCCAGCAGGAAATAGCTGCCGGGAAGGTCGAACTGGCGCGCAAGGAGAAGGAGCACCGCCAGTACCTGAAAGGGGGCGGCAAAAGCGGCATCACCGGGACATTTGGCAAGCCCGTTCTTTTCGATAAAGACATTCAATCGTCAAATGTCGAACTGGGAGGACCTTACAGCCCGGCCAGGGTTCATCAAGAAGACGGGGTACCGGTCAGCATCGAATGGACCGACGATTTCGGCACAACGACAATTCAGGTTGATGCGGACGGAAAAATGACAGGCGGGCAGGTCACCTCGGGTGGCTCGGAGGTCGCAGAGATAACACCGCTCGGCGGAAATAAAGCGGTCTACGACGACGAAACTACCAGGCGCCTCGTCGAGATCGACGTTGCCCCCAGGAGGGGCGTCCCGGTCAGGGAATTGGGGCGGTATGATCCGGACACGGGAACGGTGACAAAGGACGAAGGCGGCTACCAGAGCAGAGAATCCCTTGCCCCCGGACGCCATGACAGCGTCGACCGGAACGGAGATCTGCAAGCGACCACGGATCGCGGCGATTACTATCTAAGGTCACGGAAAAGATTGCGGCACCAGAGGAGGAATTCATCAAGAAGCACCCGGATATCGACACGCGTGACGTCGCTGAGATACACAGGCGGTTCCACGGACACCCAGAGAAGATCGAAGCATTTTATAAGTCACTGGAGAAGATAGACACCGCAAAAAACCTCAGCAAGGCGGAGAAAAGCGCCCTGCGAAAAGACCTCATGCGCCACGTGGCGGCGCCTGAGGACATCTATCAGGGCACCACCGAGTCCTGCAATGTCTCGGTAATTGAACGTGACCTGGCAATGACGAATCCAGGAAAGTACGTCGACATAGTGCGCCAGGCGGTATCCGAAGGTGTGATGCACACTGTCAAGGGCGACGTAAAGCTGGACGTGCACAACCTGAAGATGCGTGATTCCAGCGGACGGGATCTCGCCGGCCGAATCTTTCAGACCGCCGCCTTGCACGCCGAGTTCTGGCCGACAAAGAACTTCGAAAACACTCCCGACGGCATTGGGCGACTCTTGCCCGGCGACAAGGCACATAACAAGGGATCCGACAATGAAGTGCCTTTCACCGGACTGCTGCCGGCGGAACTGGCGGACATTCGCTACAAAATGACCGGACTGGAAAAGGCAACCACGTTCATTCACAACGAGAGGGAGCTCAAGGACGCCTGTAACAAGAACGGCGTGCCGATGACCATGGCCGTTGACGCTACCGCCCCGCCGTTCAATGCCTCGCCTCATTCGGATCATCGCCCGAATCACGTTGTCACCATAGTCGGCGTCATAGAAGGACAGCCGCGAAAATACTTGATACAGAACCAATGGGGGATGAAAAACGATCATTCCACGCCAGACACGGCAGTCTCGGAATCTGATCTGATCAAGAACATGACAGGTCCGGAGGGCGATGCGGCAGGCGAGGCCCTTGTGCCGGGAGATCACACCAGGGTAATCGCCAACGGCAACGCTGTTGCTGATTACAACTTCCTCGAAGACCAGCGCCACAAGCGGTACGATCTGGAGTTGGGGAAACACTGATATGACTGTGCTGCGAAACAGATATTCTTCCGAATACGGCTGGAGCATGAGCCTTCCTGATGGCTGGGAAAGGCTTGGCGCACCGACTTCCGGAACGCTGACCCTCGCGCAAGCCGTAGTGCTTGCCAAAGTGGATCAGCCGAGGACTTCGATAACCTGGATGGTCCGCGGTTATCCGGCCACAGAGGAAACCGTCGACTCATTTTCCAGGGTCACCGCAACGGAAGCGATAGCTGATAACGACACAATCCTCCGCATGGTAAATGGAATCTTTCCGCTCATCGGCACGCTCGATGAGTCTGCCACCGTAAACCTTCCGGACGGCTCGAAAGCGATCGAAACAATTGAAGGCTACTTCGAGGGCGAAATAAAGCGCGGATATCAGCTCGTCATTCCTTTGCAACTACCCGATGAGTACGCACCAACATTTCAGCGATTGTGCTTTTACGCCCGCGACGACGTCTTCCGGCAAAACCTCTACGCTGTGCGCACCGCAGCCCAGTCGTTTCGCTACGATCGCCCGTACGGATACGTAAATGTGAAGTAACCGGCGGTTAATAAGGCAAAGCGCCGCATACCTTAATGAGGGCATATGGAATCGGAGAATCAGCGCCACAACGCCGAACCCCCATCGAATAACAATGGAACTCCTCCGTCGCCCCGCCCAGCCACAAGTTGCAGCTCGAAGCGCCATTCAACTGCTCAGGCACTAGCACAGCGGTGGACCCGGCTCGCTCGTTTTAATGCGGCATGTGGCCGGCATGCCTGGTGTGGAAGCGAGTCCGTTTTGAAGGCACCTGTCCCTAACTAATACGATCCGCCAGGACAAAAAGTTCAATCTTTAACGAGCTGGACCAAATTTGTCATAACGCTGCTACGACCTTGTAAACAGCCTCACCTAACTTAGAGTCATGGGCTGACGGCAGAGCCGCAGCATATAAATTCCAGCTGCAACCGGCGAGCAACAGCGAAAGCGACAGCAGCCTGAATAACTCTTCTGGCGGGTCCCTAACCGCAACGCCAGAGAGCAGACAGCTCCAACCCTTCAAGGGTTGGGCTGCTGTCTTAAAGGGGGGACAGGCATGAATTGACTAAAGGATTCGCACTTGGTATTAATCAACTCAAGTGTGCCTGAGCGCGTTTCGATCGGGGCACCAAAGAGGCGAATCACTTCCGGCGGTGGCAAAAATCCTTCCAGAGGGGACGGCAAGCAGCTTGCCGACATGGTGCGCATAGCCGTGCCTTTTTGATCAACACCTGGTAGAGCTGGTCGGAGACGACGATAGCGCTTTCAGGCAGTTGCGGGTGTGCAACTACGATCTTGTCCTTTTGGATTGGGGGCTGCCTGGGAAAAGCGGGCTGGATGTTTGCAAAGAGTTTAGCGGGCGGGGCGGCGAGACGCCCATTCTTATGCTCACCGGCAGAGGTAACCGACAAAGTGGTCGGGCTGGACTCGGGCGCCGATGATTACCTGGCCAAACCGTTTCACGCGCGAGAGCTGGCGGCACGTGTGCGCGCTTTGCAGCGGCGACCGACAGCTTTAACCGGCTCAGTCCTGACGGCCGGCGATCTTTGCCGCGAGCCGGTCAAGCACCGCACGACGCTCAACCGTCAGCCGATTGCGCTTCTGCCCAAAGAGTTTGCGCTCCTGGAGTTTTTGCGGCCCGATCCCGACCAGGTGTTCTCGCCCGAAAGCGCTGCTTGCCCATGTCTGGACGTCTGATACCGATGCCAGCATTGCCGCGCTGCGCACACCACTGACCGGGGTTTATGTCTTTTTGTCGCTTCTCACCAAAGGAGCAATTAAACAGGACGACTTGAAGCGTAAAGCAGAGCAAGCGGAGCGAAGCATCCAGCGTTTGATCTCGCTGGTAAAGGAGCTTTTGGATCTGGAAAAGCTCGAATCGGGGATGATGGAGATGGCCCTGGCACCGGTATCGGTGGCATCCATCCTGGAGCGGGCCGCTGAATCCGTAGCTGAATTTGCAGAACAGCACAACGTCACCATAGAAGCCGGACAGCCCAGCGTCTGCAAGGCGCTTGTTGAGCAGCACGGCGGGACAATCGGGTTGGAAAGCGAAGAAGGAAAGGGCAGCGAGTTCTGTTTCCGTATACCGCGCAAACCGGCGCCGTCAGCAGCGCCAGATTAATCTCAAGGCAGCCAGCGATGGCCGTCGTCGGCAAATGTAAAGTTTTGTGATCGGCCTGCCCGCCGTGAAGACAGCCTTTAACACAGCTGAGCAACCAGTATTCTCCAAATCAGATACCTGTGAGGGTTGTTGAGAAATTGTCCCTGTTGTCTGCCCCGTCTTTTAATGGCTTATCCCTTGACCACCGAATTTGTCGATGATTGAATGTTGCTATAGACATACTCATGAATTGCGGGTAAAAGAGGGGCAATAGGGGTACCTGATGTGATGGACCTGTTTGGGAGGGGACAAGGCAGGCTATTGGGTTGGACGTTGGGCGTGATAATGACCAACGCATAGATGAATGTGCGTCTGATTTGCGGGCCGGTCTGTTGAGAAGTCCACAGCTTCTGTGACTTAACAGCCGGGGGGACATAGGAAGCACTGGGTTCTGAACCTGGTGGATTCGTGGCAATCTGTTGAATTGGCGCAAACCCTAGTTGACAGAACCTTATCCGAAGTTTGCCGGCTGGTGAGGCAAATGTCATGGAAAAGGTCAAAATTCTGTATCTACTGCTTGTTTTTCAACTTGCCGTAGGCTCAATGCCGGCAGCTCTATCAGCCCCGGAAGCGCAGACACCTCCTCCGCAGCCTGCGGCCATCCAACCAACTCCCTGGCATGCGGACTTGAGCACCCTGGTCCCCATCCAGCACCACCACGACATCACATCGATCAACCTCGACCTCAGCTCGGCGGTGAGTTCGCTTTCCGCTGGACACCTGCACCACCTGTCTACAGTCAACATTAGGGTCGGAGATTCGACGCTGTCCGTGGCTCCCGGCATGTCGCTCACAGCGGCCGAGCTAGTCGCCGTCAGCCAGGTTGTTAACACCGGTCACCAATCAATCGTTCTCGGCGCTCAGGGCAATGCGGTAGGCGGCAGCCTCTCGATCACCGCGGGCGTGAGCCAGCACCTCGCCAATCTTGTCGTCCCTGCGGGCGTGACGGTGGTAGACAATGTCGCTCGCAACGGCGCCCTCAATCTGTCCGACAATTTGACCAATGCCGGCACCTTTTATGTCTTGTCCACGAACCCGCATATAATCAATGCCATTGTCAATGTAAACAACTTTTTGAATCAACCAGGTGGCGTTATTACAACGGTGCTTCCTGGCTCGCTTCAAATGACCGGAGTTGTCGCCAACACGAGCCTGACGATAAACGCCCTGAACAACATTATAAACAGCGGAACAATTTCCAGCGCCGGCAACCTGACAATGACAGCCGGCGGTCAGATTTTGAACGCGCTACCCGCCGGGACAAGTGGGGCGGCGCCACGGATGGAGGCGGCCCAAGCGGTCGCGCTGCAGGCAGCCAGCGTAGTAAATCATGGGGTTATCTCATCCCAGCTCGGCAACTTCTCAATTACGACCGCGAACTTGGCGAATAGCGGGATCTTGCAAGCGCTGTCCGGCAGCCTGCAGGTCCTTAGCCCGACTGCAACCTTGAACGTAAACAACTTGCTGGGCAGCATCCTGGCCAAAGACAGCTTGCTGTTCCAAACATCGAGCCTGACTGGCGATGCGCTCACGGGCAGTTCTCAAACCCCCAGCCTTACACTTTCCAGTGGAGCGCTCTCCGGCGCCGCTGTCCAGTTTTTGAGCCCGAACGGGCAGATTGACGTTGCCGCAGACAGGATTGACGGCGCCGTCAGCGTTTCTGGAGCCACGGCAAGCGTCGGGGCCGCCCGAGGAAACCTTAACGTAGTGAGTCTGAACCTGACCGGCGATCCGATCTTTTACGCTCAGGGCGGCAGCCTGGATTTAAGCGGCTTGTTCTCCTCGGGCACCACCTACTCGACCAGCGGCGGCGACTTCGTGGCGCTGGCGACCGGCGACATCAGGGCTGGAAGCTTGAGTTCAGGGACCCATTACACAATAGACGCCTCCAACTCCAGCGGCACTGGAGGCGCAATTACACTTGCGGCAGGGGTTAACTTCACGGTCAGCGGCAGCAGTCAAAGCACAACCGGCCCAGCCTCAGCCAATCCCTCCTCACCAGCCGTCAACTGCACAACCTGCATTAACGGCCCCGGCGCTGATTTTGACATTGCCGGTGCCAGCCGCACGGGCGGCAGCATCAATCTACCCTCCATCAGTTTATTCACAAACGGCAATAACATCCAGCTGCAGGCGCACGCAGCTTCCGGCTCCGCGCCCAGCGCCAGCTCGGGCACGGTGACCATAGGGAATGTGGAGAGTTCGGGTGCAGGTGGAGTTGGCACCCTGTCCGGCAGCAATCCTGGACAGGCGGCGGGCAACATAACAATTCAGGGCGACGGCACCGTGCAGACCGGTTATCTGCATGCATATGGGGGCGGCGGTTCTGGCGGCACAGGCGGGATATACAACGGCGCTGGTGGCAACGGCGGCGCTGGCGGCCAAATTCAAGTTGCCTCATCGGCAGGAGCTATAACTACTCGTGGCGATATCAACAGCTCCGGGGGCGGCGGTGGTGGCGGCGGCGGCGATGCTTGGAATGGCGGAGCAGGTGGAGCGGCAGGCAGTATTACTTTGACGGCGGCCCAGGGTACAGTTT
>Ga0209581_1002127_pt1 | contig 20048 bp, 15 predicted proteins | sample Coa_R2_FD_187160 | JGI IMG/M metagenome (GOLD analysis project Ga0209581, IMG submission 187160) | Surface soil microbial communities from Centralia Pennsylvania, which are recovering from an underground coalmine fire - Coalmine... | ecosystem: Environmental > Terrestrial > Soil > Unclassified ...
GTAAGTAATGAGTTTGACAGGGTTGTTATTGTTGACTTTCTTGAGCATATTGCCACAGATAGGGAATTTATAGATGAACTATTCAGAATAATGAAGCCCGGTTCCGAGCTGATTATTAATGTTCCTCACATTAAGAACAGTCTGCTCAGGCAATTTCGTTTAAGCATAGGACAAACGGATGAGAAGCATGGACATCTACGTCCGGGATACACCGTGGAAGAAATTAAATCACTCTTGGGTGCTAGGTTTACTCTACTTTCATATAGGACCTATTCCAAATTTTTCTCGGAATTTATTGATACGCTTATAACTTTTGGCTATGGAATACTCAAAGGCTCAGAACACGAAGAATCTAAGAAGGGTGTTTTTGTTACTGGAGTTGACATAAATAGGTACAAAAAGCTTTTCAGGGTTTATTCCCTAATTTATCCTGTAGTTTGGCTTTTTTCCAAGCTAGATTCACTCCTTTTTTTTCGGAGTGGATATATGTTGATTTTGAAGGCTAGGGTTAATAAGTGATTCTATGAGTTAGGAGGAAAAAATGAGGGTTTTGGTTACAGGGGGAACCGGTTTTACAGGGAGCGCGCTGGTAAAGAGACTTTTAAATGAGGGTCATGAAGTAATAGCATTAGACTATAAAGAGGGAATTCAAATTGATAATCTTCGCTCTATGGGTGCAAAGACATTTATAGGCACGGTTACGGATAAAAACATCGTCGAACAGTGTATGGTGGGTGTAGATATTGTATTTCATCTGGCAGCGGCATTTCGTGAGCTGAACGTTCCTAATGGCTATTATTATGATGTGAATGTTAACGGGACGCGTATTGTATTAGAGTCGGCGTACAGAAATGGAGTGAAAAAATTCATATACTGCAGTACGTGTGGGGTTCATGGAAATGTCAAAAACATTCCGGCAGGTGAAAACGAACCAATTGCCCCTGCTGATTACTATCAAAAGACAAAGTATGAGGCGGAACCCATTGTGAAGGAATATGCGACTAGAGGAATGAAAACTGTAATCTTGCGGCCGGCTGCTATATACGGTCCAGGGGATCCAGAAAGGTTTTTTATGATTTTTAAAAGGGTTGCTAAGGGTTCTTTCCCTATGTTCGGAAGCGGGAATACCCTTTATCATCCTTTATATATTGATAATCTAATTGACGCATTCATGATTTGTATGGAACCGGATAAAGGAATTGGTAGAGAGTATCTCATTGCCGATGAAGAATACTTTCCTATAAAAGAGATAGTAAAGAAGGTTGGTGAGGCTTTGAACGTTCCTCTTAAAATCAGCTACTACCCGGTAACCCCTGTTGTTATTGCCGGGCATATTGTTGAAAAGGTCTGTAGGCCACTGAGAATTACCCCTCCTATCTTTCCTAGGAGGGTTGATTGGTATAGGCAAAATAGGGCTTTTGATATCACTAGAGCAAAAAAGGAATTGGGATATACCCCTAAAATAGGATTAGACGAAGGTTTAAGAAGAACCGGACAGTGGTATAGAGAAATGGGATATTTATAGGATGTATGTATTAACTCGATAAGGGAGCGAATTATGTGTGGAATAGCTGGTATTGTATCCGAGCGCTCTGATCTATTTGAAGCCTTACCCAGAATGGTATCACTACTTGCACATCGTGGTCCGGATGACGAAGGGATAGAATATCTTAATGGTGCAGCCTTGGGGCACCGCAGATTAAGTATTATAGACCTGGATGGTGGTCATCAACCCATGTTTAATTCCGCAAGGTCCGTGGCTGTCGTTTTTAATGGGGAGATTTATAATTTCCCTATATTGAAGGAACAACTGGAGGCTGAGGGAAGGCATTTCAAAACTCGTTGCGATACTGAAGTGATTCTGCATCTGTACGAAAAATACGGTGAGGATTGCGTAAAGCATCTCGATGGTATGTTTGCCTTTGCGATATGGGATATAACTAGGAAAAAGCTAGTTATGGCTAGGGATCATATGGGGCAAAAACCTCTTTTTTTCTGTGAAACACCTTATGGATTTGCGTTTGCTTCGGAAGTTAAAAGTCTATTGGTAGGTAATTTTGTAAAGCGAGAAACCGAGTTAGAGGCTCTTTACCATTACATTTCTTTAAGATTCATTCCGGATCAGTTCACGCTATTTAAAGGAATCAAAAAACTTCCGGCGGCTCATCGTCTTATCTACGAAAATGGCAAACTAAGGATAGATCGTTATTGGGACTTCTCATGTCTCAATAAGATTAATGGGACGGAAGAAGAAATTACCGATCAACTAGATCATGTGCTTTCGCAGACGGTAAAAGCCCACATGCTAAGTGATGTTCCCATAGGGAGTTTCTTAAGTGGAGGGATTGATTCTAGCCTAATTACAGCCATGATGGCAATACAATCCGAAAAACCTATTTCTACTTTCTCTATCGGTGTTGAGGAAGAGGATTTTGATGAACTTCCCTTTGCAAAACTCGTGGCAGGACAATACAAAACCCAGCACCACGAACAGGTTGTTCAAGCGGATTTGGTTCATCTGTTGCCTAAAATGATATGGCACTTAGATGAACCATCAGACCCATTCGGTGTAGGCGTGTATCTAGCCTCTCAATTGGCATCGAAATACGTGAAGGTTGTTCTAAGTGGAGATGGAGGAGATGAACTTTTTGCGGGGTATGACCGGTTTTCTGGAAATCGGCTGGCGGATTTCTACTGTGTGATTCCAAAGTTTTTACGAAAGACATTACTGAAGAGGATAATTGATAAGGTTCCCGAAAGTTTTACATACAAGAGTTTCTCTCAAAAGCTACGTTGGTTAAACGAAATGTCTCTATTGGACGATGATGGCGATCGTTATGCCGAGAGTATGAGTTTTTTAAGATATACGGAAGAGGCTAAATCTCAATTATTTGCGGATCGAATAAGGAGTGAATTGGCCTATACCAATTCTAAAGAAAAGATATTAGCACATTTTAGTTCTAGTAATGTAAACGAGTTGGTTGATCGAATGTTATATACTGACCTTATGACACGTATGCCCGACCACCTTCTTGCCATCGTAGATAGAATGGCGATGGCTCACAGTTTGGAGGTGAGGCCGCCACTTATGGAACATAAATTAGTGGAATTTGCTTCTAGAATTCCTACTCACCTAAAACTCAATGGTGCAAAATTGAAGTATATCCTGCGAAAAGTTGCTTCGAGATATATACATCCAAGCTTAATTACTCGAAAAAAGCAAGGTTTTGGTTTTCCATTGGCATACTGGATGAGAGATGAATTAAGAGTATTTTTAAGACAAGTTGTGAGAGAATCACGCTTTATAGAGAATCGGATTTTTAACCGCAATTACGTTCATAATATGATAGAGGAGCATATTGATGGTAAAAGAGACCATAACTTTAGAATATGGATATTCATGAACTTAGAGATTTGGTATCGCATATTTATCGAGCACCAAACCCTTGAGAGCATAGAAGAATGGATAAATGGATATGTGAAAAGCAAAGGACAAAACGAGGGAAGATATCATGCTTAAAAATCAAGGGGATTATAATTGATCTCTAATTCTATTGCATTTTGTGCTCCGATTGAGGTGGCAGAGTTTGTAGAAAATCCAAAGCCGGGAGAAAGATATGGCCATGGCTAGAGAGCATTTGAAGTTGGAAGAAGAGGAAGAAAGAATTAGGGAGATCCAGAAAAAGGTGGTGGGTATGTATTCGGAACACCCCTGGCCCGGCGGGACGAGGAATGCGGATGAGGAGATGGGATGGAGGCTGAGGGTGCTGGGAATACAAAAAGAGGATTATCAGGGCAAGCGTGTGCTTGAGATGGGGTGTGGCACTGGAGAATATGCCTCATGGTATGCTGTTAATGGGGCAAAAGAGGTGGTGGGGGTAGACCTATCGGATGGATCGCTAGCCATAGCCAGGGAGGGTGCGGCGACCAAGCAAATAAAGAATATCCAATTTCTCAAACAGGATGTACTAAAACTTGATCTGCCTGATAATAGCTTCGATTATGCCTACTCTGTCGGTGTGTTACACCATACGGGGGATCCATACAAGGGATTCCAGCATCTGTGTCGTGTGACTAAGCCGGGGGGTATTGTAGTTGTCAGCCTTTATAATTCCTACAGTCGCTTTGTTCTACGCATTAAACAAACGATTTGTAAAATCCTGGGTGGCGATGACATAGACAAGCGCGTACGTGTAGCAAAGTGGCTTTTCCCTTTGACAATTAACTCATTGAACAAGCGCTACCACGGCGTTAATACTGAAGAAATAATCTATGACATATTCGGCTTTCCACACGAGAGTGTTCATACAGCGGAAGAAGTTCTTGAGTGGTTCGATAAGAATAATATTGACTACATTGGATCATTTGCCCCACTCAGATTAAAGGACTATATTTACGCATTCTCGCTTCCTGAGTACAAGGAGTTTAGAGCGACCTTCTCTGGATTTCCGCTGATGAGAATGGTTGGAGACTTTCTCAGTAAGCTTTCAACGACTGTTTTGAAGCCGGATCTCGATAAAGAGGGGAAGGTCAGGTTTGAGAGGCCATCTGGATTCTCGATGCTGGTTTGTCAGTTAATTTGGCTTTTCTTTGGTACACGATTTAATTGTTTTACTATAGCGGGGAGAAAGCGGTAGGGGTAAGTGATAGGTGTTTACATAAGTGGTAGGAAAGCCTTGTATCAGCCAATATAGCCTTAGTGTGGTACCTGTCTATGGATTTGCCTGAAGTCTATATGTAATGTGTGTCCTTTTTCCCTTCACGGGAAACAGGGCAAGGGAACTTCCCGACTTTAATCGGGGAGAGGAATTGAGCTTGTGTTCCCTTTTCCGATGTCATAATGAGAAATTCCCAGCGCCTTAGTAACATAGACTACAAGCCGGGCAACTATTTTATGAATGATGAAACATAAAATTTCATTTGCTGGTATTGATGGTTCAGGTAAGAGTACATGTTTGGATTTATTGATATCCAAACTTGATTCAACATATAGCATAATGAAAATAGGTACGCCTTATGTTTTTTTTAAGGGTGAGAGAAATTTGATTATAAAACATGGATGCTTCAGGGCGGTCGAACATTATAAAACAACTTCAAGACAATATCGTTTTTATGGAATAATGGAGGAATATAAACCAAACTCAAGAAAAAGTCGTTTCCATAGTGTGTTTCTGATATTTAACTTTATTTATAAGTTCCTTGTATCAAAATATTTAGAGGTTTTTAAAAGGGGTGAGCTTATTATGTTTGAGAACGATCTTTTGTTACAACCTCTTGTTTATATGGCTCATCACTTACCTATGACTAAAATAGTTAAGAAGAGTTTAAGATTTAGGATACTTAGTATCTTATTTGGATCTAAAAGTGATTTTTCAATATTCTATTTAGATACTGAACCAGAAGTAGCAATAGAGAGAATACATAAGAGGGGAATTCATATAGATTCTCACGAGAACACAAAAGATTTAAAAAGGATGAAAAAAGAATTTGATGATATTATAGAAGTGGCTTCAGAGAATGGATTTGAGATTTTTAGGATAAACACAAATAACAAAAGTCTAGATGAAGTCGCTAACCAAGTTCAGACAATACTCGAGAAAAAATTATCTGGATCCATTTAATATTATTATTGGATCCTTCGACGGCAAGATATGACCACGAGACGGCACTAGTGGGCACAATTTAGAACGATTATGAACTATTATCACTTGGCTGTCGCTGTCAGCTACGTTAAATCTAAAGATAATAAAAGACCTAGACAAATACCGCGCGCATGGATAAGATCAAGATTAGAAAGTTCTTAGTCACGATCTTGAAAATTGGGGCATCACTGACCCTCTTGTGGCTAATCTTTCGAATGGTTGATTGGAAGACCTTCAAAACCATTTTGGTGTCATATAATGGGTCTTATCTAGGCTTTCTGATCGGGGTAAGCTTGCTAGATCGTTTCTTAATGTCTTATAAATGGAACTTCCTTCTCCGCAGCCAAGGGATCAACCTCCCCTGGTTTTTCAGTTTAAGAATTTATATGATAGGGAACTTTCTAGCAAACTTTCTCCCAACTGGTGTGACTAGCGACTTCTACCGTGTCTATCGGGTATCCTCGCGCGAGGGTGCAACGTCCAAGGTGACCGCTTCTGTGCTGATAGAACGAGTCTTAGGTTTGATTTCGCTCGCGACCCTTGCCCTGTTTAGCCTCTTGATGGTAGTGGCGTGGAGAAAGTATGGCTTTTTATGGGCATTTATCGGGTGGGTTACGCTTTTTCTTTTGGTCTCTCTATTAGGGTTTTTCCTTTCCATACGACTTCAGCCTCGAGAGTGGGTGTCGCGGTTCTTACCACGCTATAATGGAGCTATGATTTTTCAAAAGCTCTTGGGTTTGCATGATGCCTACGCAGAATATCGTGGTCAGGGTCAAATCTTATGGGTTTTCCTTTGCCTGTCGTTTTTGGAGCAGGTTCTACTCGTTGTTCGGGTCTATTTGTCAGTCCTAACCTTAAACATACCAATTGATCCCGTCTATATCTTTGGAATTTCCCCAACCTGCCATATGCTGGCATATTTACCTGTTTTGATTAGTCCCGTCGGTGTAACCGAGGGTCTCTATGTATTCTTTTTTTCAAAAGTGGGCATCTCTGCAACGCAAACTATGTCCTTCGCTTTTCTACTTAGGGTTACGGCACTTCTGGTTCTCATGGTAGGAGGGGTCTTTTACCTGCTGGAGTCGCTGAAATTTAGAAGAAAAGAGGTTAAATACCCCATTGATGATAGATTAGAGTATAGAGAGAAAGTACACACCCGCTGATCCTAATCATATATGATATTTCTCTTTGAATACATAAAAACATTGAGGGGGGATTGTGGTACAATAGCAGCACTGAGTAAGTTAGGAGGTAACCATGCCGCTGCTCGCCTTCGGCAATTCCCTGGGGAACTTACGAAAATGCAACAAACGAGGAAATTAAACGTGTCGGATTTTAGCGACAACCTCCAAAGGATGAAACCGGCCACAAAGGATCTTTCGATCATATTTGGCTGCTACAACGCCAGCCACTACATTGAGGCGAACCTTGTCGATCTTATACATTTTCTAGATACGCTGGGTCGATCGTACGAGCTAATCGTAGTTGAAGATGGTAGTCGGGACACTTCATTAGCAATCCTCCGCCGCCTTGAGAACAAATGGCCTACACTCACTGTCTTACGAAATCCCAAAAACATGGGTAAAGGGTTTTCTATTCGGAACGGTGTCCTCAATTCTAACGGGAAATACATAATCTTTACCGATCCGGATATGGTGTATGCCAAGACGAATATAATCAGTGTTTTAGAGAAGCTAGAAAGCGGCTGTCCCATAGTGGTTGGCAACCGCCGGCTGCCCGAATCTATTTACACTGTACAGAATGCACTTGTAAAGTATGTCTATAGTCGCCATCGCACCGGAACGGCATATAATTTTCTCGTGAGAAAGCTCTTTGGCCTAACCACCCGCGACACCCAGAGTGGATTGAAGGGATTTCAACGTGAGGTCGCTTCGAAAATCTTTGAGGTAATCCACACGGATGGATTTCTTTTCGATGTGGAGATATTTATACGCGCTAAGAAGCTGGGTATTACTATTTTGGAAATTCCGGTGCATCTTACCTATACCTCAGACGAGTCTACAGTCAAACAGTTACGCTACTTTTTCAAGCTGGTCCCAGAGCTAATTCGTATCAAACTCCTTGAAATAGGGGGTGCCTATGATGCACCCGTGTTACAGGAATCTCAGTCTTCAGGTGTTGATTACCCAGGACAACAGCGATCCAGCAAGCAACAGCCTGACGTAGAGGGTGAGAAACAAGAGGCGGACCGATGAGGGAAGTAGAGAGTTCAACAGTAAAGGTAGTTGTGACTGCCGACGATTTCGGCCTTTCGGAGATGGTGGATGAGGGGATTTTAGTTGCCTTTCGGCGGGGAGTGGTGCGAAACACCGCCCTTTTAGTAAACTTTCCTGACGTTGAGGAATCTGTTAGGCGTTTACAGGACACAAATGGTCTTGATGTTGGGATTCATCTTAACCTTACCAGCGGTCCCCCTGTATTAAAACCTGAACGGGTTCTCAGCCTAATTGGAAATGATGGGACCTTTCAAGGACTTTCGTCATTTTTTACCAGAGTCGCTCTTGGGCGTATCGATTGGAAGGAGGTTAGGCACGAGTGGGTTGCGCAGATTGAGCTAGGGCTTCGATTAGGTTGTAATTTCACTTCTATCACAGGCCATCAGCACATTCATATGCTTCCGCAGTTGACTCGGCTTACAGCAATGCTGGCGCGGGAATACAATATCCCTGTCGTCCGACTCTCTCGTTACCGCATTGCTAGTGCGTTATGGCCACCTCACCTCAAGGCATGGACACTTTTCCCATGTGGTATAGTAGCCCGAAATGCTTTTCAGAAGAATGGAATCCTTCACAATGACTATATATTTGATATCTCTCCCCTTAGAGTGGAGATAGCGATTTCCCGGCTTTCCGATAAGCTTAAAAAGCTTCCTACTGGCATCCACGAGTTGGTTTCCCATCCTGGTTATGTGGATGCCACACTGCAAAACCGGGATCATTATACTTTCAACCGTTTGATAGAGCTGGAGGTGCTTACAGACCCCAAGATCAAGTCAATATTCAATGAGAATGGAATCGAACTAACTACATACCGTGCTCTGACTACGAAGGGTCAAGCATGCGACTATATAAAAGGCGATGATTCTAAGCGCATCAGGTCGGTTTGACTATAGGCATCTCAGGGATAATATTGCTGGTGTGGAATTCGATAGTTTACATACGGTTGTATGTCTATTTCTTTAAAATGTATTTCATCTAAAATTAGCTTAAAATATTTCTAGATTGTGAGCGAGGAAAGAATGAATAGGAACTTATTTGAAGAGCAAAAATTGTAGAAATCTGTTTATGTGGGTGGGGAGGTAATGATAAAAATTTCATTGACCGAAAATGATGAGATGGAGGAATGGGACAGATATGTAAATGCTCATCCAGACTCATGTGTGTTTCAGACATCTGCGTGGAGGCGTGTTGTGGAGTCTACCTATGGCCATAAGCCATTTTATCTAATGGCCAAACATGGCTCGGAAGTCTGTGGTGTGCTTCCTCTTTTCCTTATAAATAGTCGCCTCTTCGCTCGTGTTTTGGCAACGAGTCCATATGGCTCATCCGGTGGCATATGTGCGGATGATGAGGAAGTGGCTCATCTTTTAGCCGAGAAAGCAATACAGTTGACTCGCGAGTACAAGGTTAGCTATTTAGAACTAAAAAGCCGTGGAATAACAGAATATGATGGGCTTCAACGACACACCGACTATGTGAACTATTATTTGCCTATTGATAAGCCTGAAATCATGTGGCGCTCTAGGTTGAAAAATAGAACAAGGGAGACAGTACGTCAGGCTGAAAAGTTTGGGTTAACTAAAGAGCAAGGGCATCATTTGTTGGATGTCTTCTGTGAAATAATGGCAACTAGTATGCGCAGGCTGGGAAGTCCTTTCCACTCTAAATCACTGTTTCACAACATTCTAGTTATTTTTGGATCCTACGCTAATATTTTGGTTGTCAAGTACAAGGATATACCGATCTCCGCAGTTATTTTCATACAGCACCGTCAAGAGGTTGTACCTCTGTGGCAGGGCTCATTGGAGGACTATTTTCACATGCGTCCCAACAATTTTCTGTATTGGGAGATGTTCAAAGATGCCTATTCATCCGGAGCAACATCCCTCGATTTTAGTCGCTCTTTGGTTGGAAGCGGGCCAGCTAAATTCAAAGAGTCATGGGGTGCAGTGGCGAAGCCACTCTACTATGAATATTTTTTAAATGGGCAAAAATCAATTCCAAGAATCCACCAGGAAAATCCTCGTTATCAAATACCGAGACTGATCTGGAAACACATGCCGCTCAGCCTTACTAAATGGTTAGGCCCTCATCTTATAAAGAATATCCCATGAAAACTATTGAAAGCATGGATAATAGAGGAAGATTCGAGCTTGGCAATGTCAGCAAAGGCCTTATCGGTATTGGAGTAAGTGCTGCTTTCATTGCCCTTACACTTCGAGGAATTGATCTCACTCAGGTGAAAAACCACCTCCGGGAAATTGATGTGGGAATGCTGCCACATATCATAATAAGCCTTACTATAATCTTCCTCTACAAGGCCTTTCGGTGGCAGTATCAAATGTCTCCAATGAAGCGCATCGCGTTTGGACAGAGCTTAAGCGCCATCATCATTGGATACATGGCCAACAATGTCGTTCCTCTACGGGGTGGTGATCTGCTGCGCGCACACCTCTTGGGAAGGCAGGAAAATATTGGAACCACGGCGGTCTTCGCAACCGTGGCTTTAGAGCGCATTTTCGATGTCCTGTCGCTGGTTACACTCTCTCTCATCATACTTCTGATGGTTCCTTTGCCTAACTGGCTGCGGCACTCGGTAATTATTCTCGGGGCCATCCTGTTAGGGTGCATAATATTTATTATTATGTTTCGATCCCGAACGAAACTTTTTGAAAAGTGGTGGGAAATTGTGCGTTGTCGGCTTCCTGGAAAAATGCAGGAAATACTCTCCACATCTATCAAGCAAGTTCACTTGGGTCTAGAGACTGCCAGGGGTAGAGCAAGGCTGACCAACCTATATATTCTGGCTGTGGCAGAGTGGGCACTCTGGGGACTATTGGCGAATTACTCTCTACAGGCGCTGGGCATCCAACTCTCGATAGCGGCGACCATGACCACGGTTATTGCGACAAACCTGGCACTACTAATCCCGGCGGCTCCAGGTAATATCGGTGTGTTCGACTATGCAGTGATGACAACGTTGGAATTTTTCCAGTTTGATAAGAGTATCGCACTGAGCGGAGCGGTGATCGTTCATGCGATTTTTGTTATCCCCGTTTCACTCGTGGGGCTGCTGTTCTTCATAAGAGAGTGGCTGGTGCCAAAGGGAGGCATCTCAAAATGAAAGAGGCTCAAGAAAGGCATTCGGGGCTGATAGACCTGAGCTGGATTGCCGGCGTGATGGTGCTTGCTCTCATACTACGGTTCATTTATGGATGGGCGAGACAAATTCTAATAGATCACGACTCTACCGGTTATATCATGCGGGCTAGGGAAATATTTGCCGGCGATTCTCTCTTTCATCCCTTCAGGATGCCAGGATACCCTCTTCTCATTGGATTTTGGTCAACTGTTTTAGGGGGGGACTACATCTTGGGAGCCAAGGTAGCATCTATATTTAGTGGCTCACTCCTAATAGTAGTGGCCTATCTGTTGGGCAAGAGTCTATACGGACGGTCTGTAGCAATTACAGCGAGTCTACTCATTGCGATCAATACCGCACTCATCACAGTCTCAACATGGGAATTACCGGAAGCAACCTATTCCCTTGCAATCTTCTCCGCCATAGCTGTCACAATCTGGGCGGTTCGGCGACAACGCCTGGCGATTTGGGTCTTGGCAGGGCTTCTTTACGGATTCTCCTACTGGGTTCGTCCCGAAGGCTTTTTTTACCTAGGTTTGGTTCCTATACTTGTTTTTATCGAACACTGGTTTCAAACGAGAAAACCCTTCTCCAGAGAGTTGGTCTTGCGGATAGGTGTTTTCCTCATTGCAGGTTTACTGTTTGTAATCCCGAACATACTTCACACCCACCGTGAAACTGGTGCCTGGACGATTAATGGAAGAACGGTCTGGGCAGCCTTGATCTACAGTAAAGAACTGGATAGAAACAGTTTGGAGGGTTCATTGGACTATGAAAAGTCTCTCTTTAAACTGACTCCGGATAAACAATCTACTATGCTTGAAGGTGGATTTAAAAGAACCAGCGTGCTTGCAAGCTACTCGAAGAACCTTGGATTTAAAATCCGGGCTATGATTAAGAATTGGTGGAGGACTTGCAAGCTTCTGCCTTCAGTCTTTAACAGGATTCTCATACTTTTCACGCTAGTCGGTCTTTTCCATTTGAAATGGACATTTCAGGACCGCCGTGCTGAATTCTATCTTCTGGGGGCGTTACTACCTTGGGTCATAATCTATCCTCTGTATGAAATACAGTTTGAGAAGCTTACCCCGGTTGTTCCTATTCTTACTTTGTGGGCAAGTTTGGGAGTGGTAAGTGTAGCTAAACGGATCAGTTTCCTTGGCGAATTGTCTAAACCTATCATTATCCAAAAGCCTGCGGTGATTATAGCCGCAATCCTTCTGCTTGTGGCATTCGTTGAATTTCCTACCTTCATTCGTCCGATACGCGATAGGGGTTTTTACCAGAATATGGAGGACGATGTGGTCAACCGAAAGGTAGCGGAATGGATCAAAAAGAATTTGCCTGAAGATACGATTTTGATGTCACGCAAGGCTTTTATCCCAGTGTATGCCAATCGAAAATTCGTCATGTTGCCATTTGCCGACTACAAGGATCTAATTGCTTATTCGAGGCTAAAAGGGGTGAACGTCATCATTATGGATGAGAAGTATAAGCAAGTCAGACCACAACTTGCCTTTCTATTGGGGCAACCGGATCAACTTAAGGACTTGGTTCCTATATATGCAACCCAAAATGAAAAGGGGCAAAAAATCATACTCTATAAGCTCTTACCGGAAAATCAAGTTCAGGCTCATTAATGATATTTAAAAATATCGCTTTCTGAATGTGAAATAAAAAATTACCGGATATGCGGCAAATAGTTAAAGATTAATTGACTTGCAAATGGATTGAGGTATTTTAATGTTGATGAATCAGCTTGCTTTCTAGTTTCCTTTTGTGGCTTAGGGCATATAATGCCAATAGTATCTAAAAACCAAAGTATAGGAGACCGTCATGAAAAACAAGAGAGCGGTTCTAACATTTATTATGATAACTACGGTCACACTCTCCCTCACATTGCTAGGTGGGATGGGCGCGTTTGAACAGCAGACCAAGCCCTGTGGAGCGGATATTAAAAAGTTCTGCCAAGGGGTTTCGTCTGGCGGCGGACGGATAGTTCAATGCCTGAAGCAAAACAAGAAAGAACTCTCGCCGGGCTGTAAGCTCCAAATTGCGAAAGTAGCTGAGCAAGCAAAGGAAGTACATGAGGACTGTGAGGATGATATCATGACTTACTGTGCAGATGTAAAGCCTCGAGGCGGCCGAATCGCAAACTGCCTGACAGCGAATCTGGACCAGCTTTCCCCCGAGTGCAAGTCGAAAATCAGTGAGGAAAGGGACTGAAATAAGGGGAATAGGGTTTCGAACCTGCCCTACAAAAAGAATGTCTCATTAAACGAAGAAAATAATTAAGGTGAGGATGTCCCAGTTCCGTCTTTTCGCCACAATTATTATCTCCATTAGTGTTTCTACCTCCAATTAAATGGGGGTAATTTCTCTAGATTGTAGAAACTACTACAAAACAACGTATAGACGCTATCACTTTGCAAATACCATAAAAATTGGCTATTGAATTTAAGAAAGAACTGTCTTAAAATGGTTATAGATGAACCCTTGGTGAATAAGGAAGTAACATTGAATTGATTTAAAAGTTATTTCTGAGGGTGGAGGATTCAAGATGAAGAGATGGTTTGGTTTAATACCAATATTAGGGTTATCTATTCTTATCAATTTTGTGATCTACCGTTCAACAGACTCTAGCGCTGCCAATTTGACCTTTGAGGCACGAATTGCATTTAGCTCAGATGACGCTGAAGAAGCTTCCACTGGCTACACACAACTCACCCGGTCAGGCCTCCATTTCATGTTAGATAACGCCAATAATACCGTACCAAGGGCTATTGGTATGCGGTGGACAAACATACAGATACCTCGTGGTGCCACCATCACAGCGGCATATATTAGGTTCACTGTAGCAACTACAGGTTCTAATCCAACGGATGTCAGATTTTACGGGCAAGCGGCTGACAATGCCCCAACATTCACCACGGCCACTTACAATATCACATCCAGAACGAAAACCACGTCGTTTGTAGACTGGTTAAACATTCCATCCTGGACCATCCTTGGTGAATCGGGTCCGGCTGAACAAACCCCTGATCTCTCTACCATCATCCAGGAGATAGTCAACAGACCTGGGTGGGCGTTAGGCAATAGCATCGTCTTAATCGGTCAAGCTATCCCGAATGACACTAAGTACGGTCCAAGGATTGCCTCAACATTCGATTATCAACCAACAAACGCTGCGCTTCTGCACGTAGAGTATACAACCAATGTTACTCCGCGGACTTCGACTATCCCGAATTTCAAGGTTGCCTTTGTTGGTGATCAGTTAATAAATCAGGGTTCTAGTGACGTGCTTCAATTAATAAAAAATGAAGGCGCTCAGATGTTATTACTTTTAGGAGACTTGGACCATGAAGATGATCCAGACTCATGGGAGCAACAATTAGATAGCGTTTTGGGCCCGGATTTTCCTGTTTTTGCCGCAATTGGAAATCATGACACCAGTAAGTGGACTGCTCCTAATGGTTACCTGCAAAAATTACAAGCACGTCTACAGACGCTACAGCAGGCTGAGGGGAGCCAAATCTGTACTGGTGACTTGGGAACTAAATCTGCCTGTAACTATAAAGGTTTGTTCTTTATCCTTTCGGGTATTGGCACTTGGCCGGAAATTCAGAAAAGAGTTACCACAAGCAGCGATGACGCTGAAGAAGCTTCCACTGGCTACACACAACTCACCCGGTCAGGCCTCCATTTCATGTTAGATAACGCCAATAACACTGTACCAAGGGCTATTGGTATGCGGTGGACAAACATACAAGTTCCCCCAGGAGCTATCATTACAGCGGCATGGATTAGTTTTACTACGGCAACTACGGGTTCTAATCCACTGGATATCAGATTTTACGGGCAAGCGGCTGACAATGCCCCAACGTTCACCACGGCCACTTACAATATCACATCCAGGACGAAAACTAAGGCGTACAAGGACTGGATAGGCGTCGCACCTTGGACCATATTAGGTGAAGAAGGCCCTGCCCAAGAAAGCGCGAATCTTGCTACCATCATCCAGGAGATAGTCAACAGACCTGGGTGGGCGTTAGGCAATAGCATCGTCTTAATCGGTCAAGCTATCCCGAATGACACTAAGTACGGTCCAAGGATTGCCTCAACATTCGATTATATCGCAAGTCAAGCCGCAAACCTGCACATAGAGTACTACACTACTAATAATGATTATATCACTTACATTAATAATCAGTTAGCCCTGGATAATTCACTCTGGAGAATCTGCGCATGGCATAAACCCCAGAAGGCCATGCAAGTGGGAGGTTTTTCTGATTTGACAGGATGGGGGGTATATGAGGAGTGTCGCAAAGGGGGTGCAATCGTCGTTACGGCACACAATGCTGCATATGCAAGAACCTACTTGATGTCTAACTTTCAAACTCAAACTATTGCCAGTACTGCAGGCACTCTGGTACTTGACAAAGGTGACAGCTTCGCTGCTGTATCGGGACTCGGAGGTGCAGGTATTGACTCCCAAGTGGTTGATGGCAATTGGTGGGCATCCATTTATGATTCAACATGTTTATCCACCTCCCACTGCCGGGCTAATGCTGATTACGGCGCGTTGTTCTGCACATTTAACATTAACGGTCAACCCAACCAAGCGAGTTGTTATTTCAAAGATATTGATGGCAACATAATAGATCAGTTCAATCTCACCAGCGCTGTTCAATAAGACTGCTGGGTCGTGAATCCGCTTAAAAGCGGGGACAATAATTTTGAGTACGGGCAACAGACGATGGATCCAATGGCAATGGTTCGTACTTGACTAGCTTAGTCCAAATGACTCACCTGCATCACCTGTAGCGGCTGGGTGTTCTAGGTAGTTAAGCCTCGTATAACAAAAGAAGCTCAAAAGGAAAGTCATAAAGATGCACTACCGGACCTCTTTGATTCTTTTGACGATGTTCCTTATCGGTACTCCCCAGCTTTTAGTAGCTCAAATGCCTTCCAGCTCAAAAGAGAAACTTAGTGCAGATTTACTGGATGCAGCAGCGAGCGGTCAAATTGGGAAAGTCTTGGATTTAATTAGTACGGGAGCGGATGTGAATGCTAAAAATAAGTGGGGCGAAACGGCCTTGATGTTGGCAGCACAGCATGGTCGGGCAGAAGCGGTAAAGATTCTAATAGAAGCCAAGGCTGATGTGAATGCTAAAAATAAGTGGGGCGAAACGGCCTTGATGTTGGCAGCACAGCATGGTCGGGCAGAAGCGGTAAAGATTCTAATAGAAGCCAAGGCTGATATGAATGCTAAAAGCGAGTCGGGCTATACAGCCTTAATGTTGGCAGCAATGAATGGTCGGACAGAAGCGGTAAAGGCTCTAATAGAAGCTAAGGCTGATGTGAGTGCTAAAGACAAGGGAGGGCATACAGCCTTGATGTTTGCAGCAGAGCATAGTCATATAGGGATTGTTGATTTACTGAAATCAGCAGTAGATAAAAACTGACACATTTACTATTGTTAGACAAGTCGGTTATGCTAGATTGAATTTGGACTTTTACAATTTACAATCGCCTCAGTAGGTTTCTATGGTTGTCACACCTCACACGCTTAATCAACTTTGGAGGTTAACCTTCATCTTCGTTGTTGGTTGCTTCGCGTGCGGCAGCGGTTCGGAGCAGAATGCATCGGCACCTCTGACGACGACATATGGCTTCGAGCGCGTGCTCATCGTCGTCCTGGAAAACCAGAATTACGAGGATGCAATTGCCAATTCTTACCTCGGTTCACTGGCGAAACAGGGGGCGAGTTTCAGCGATTTCCATAGCTCGTTCCATCCTTCCTATCCGAACTACCTGGCGATGGTGGACGGTAAAAGGGGTCAACCCACCTCTAATAACCAGATTAACCTGAACGAGGAGACTATCGCCGATCTGCTGAAGGCCAAGGGGTTCACATGGAAGAATTACGCGGAAGGGTATCCGGGCCACTGCTTCACAGGCTCAAGCTCCGGCCTGTATGCTAGAAAGCATGTGCCCTTCATGAGCTTCATCCAGGTGCAACAGCACGAGTGCGAGAACATCGTCCCTTCAAGCCAGCTGGCCCAGGATTTGAAGAATAACTCGCTGCCGAACTACATGTTTTATTCCCCTAACTTGGATAATGACGGGCACGACACTGGGTTGGCATTTGCTTCGAAATGGTTGCAGGGTTTCCTGGAACCACTCCGCCAAAATCAGGCTTTCATGAAAGGTACACTAATCGTTGTGACATTCGATGAATCGGCCGGGGGCCCGAATGATACAAACCATATCTATACTGTCTTTCTCGGTGATATGGTGAAGCCCGGCACATATAATGAAAATTACAATCACTACAATGTGCTGCGGACAATTGAGGACAATTTTGGCCTGAGCACTATCGCGGACGGCGACGGTGCCGCGAAGCCGGTAACGAATGTGTGGGAGTGAGCTAGGCTGGTGATGCATTTTCTTCTCTTTCTTTTTCTAGTATAGGGTTAGTGCATATGAGATAGAATAAAAATGTTTAATTATAAATAAAGGAGGGTTCTCCGAGAGATTAGAAGTACATCTGGCGCTGATAGAAGTTGATTAATAAGGGGGAACTGAGATGAGCACGAACAATATTCTGGGAATTGAAAAACACCTCAGTATAGGAATTTTTTATGGTACTCTGATTGGCGTTGTTCAGGGTTTTGCTGAAGCATTTATTTTATCAATTTGGTATAACGGTTATATTTTTGGACCACAAGACCTAATTAAATCTCGGATTTTCTTTCTTATTAGTAGAATCTTGCATTTTGATGAAAATAGGTCAATTCCGTTTATCTTAGATAGATACCTTGGTCCCAATTTTATAGACAAGATACCTCTTATCTATAATTTAATAGCGGTTTATGCAATAGTTGGATTGGTGATAGGAACATGTCTAGGAATCTTTTTGTGGATTGCATTTAGATTTGTTAACAAACCCTTGAATTTCAAAGGATTATGTGTTTTCTATTTGAGCTTTCTATTGAGTTTTAGTGTATTCATTAACCTAATGATTTGGTTACATCCTAAAATTTCAACCTTTACTATCGCTGGTTTGATAATAAATTTAAGTCTTGTAGCTAATGCTTTATTTTTCATTGGTCCTATTTACAACTTGGGATGCGCTTTGATAAGAAAGGATCCTTTAGGAATTAATGAGACATTATTCTTTTTCAGAAATCCTATACGATGGAGCAAAACAGCTCTCTTATCCGTTGGATTAGTCACGTGCATGGCATTGGTTTTAAATCTATGGGTTTTTAGAGAAAGCAAAAAGACCTCAGAAATTTTCGCATATCCTATAAATCATAATATTCCTAATTCATTAACTAATCTAGATAATAAAAATGTCAATGTTATCCTAATTTCGATAGACAGCCTTAGGGCCGATCATTTAAGTTGCTATGGATATCCTCGAAAAACGACTCCTAATATTGATAGGCTAGCAGGTGAAGGAGTAATTTTTTCTAATGTCTCCAGCACCACTTCTTGGACTCTGCCTGCTCATATGTCAATGCTTACATCCATGTATCCTGAAGCTCATGGAGTTATCACAGACAAAAATTACCTTGATGAGAAAAGAATTACCTTAGCTGAGGCTCTTAGAAAAGAAGGTTATACAACAGCTGCTTTTGTTTCAACAACATATTTGAGTTCCCAATATGGATTCGATCAGGGTTTTGATCTTTATGAAGAGAGCGCCTCATCCCTAGATATAAGTTCCCCAAAGCTAAACGAGGCTATACAAAGTTGGCTTAGAAAGAATTACCAGAAGAAATTCTTTCTTTTTCTTCATTACTTTGATGTTCACTACGACTACATTCCGCCACCTCCGTACAACACTATGTTTGACCCAAATTATAAGGGGACGATAAGTGCTCTAGCTTTCATTAAGAATTCTAGAATTAGGCCGGGAATGGATCCTAGAGATCTCTTTCATATTGTTGCCCTTTATGACGGAGAGATAGCTTTCACTGACAAATACATTGGGGAGTTGTTATCAGCCCTTAAGGAACTTGGTATTTTTGATAAGACTCTAATTATCCTTACCGCTGATCATGGTGATGAATTTTTCGAGCATGGCTGGAAAGGGCATGACAGAACCCTCTATGAGGAGGTAATTCATGTCCCTCTAATTTTTAAGTTTCCTAATTCTAATTTTGGGAGGAATAGAAGGGTTGATGAGATTGCTAGCATAATCGACATTATGCCAACCATATTAGATTATATAGGTGCTAAGCCACCTGCGGAAATGGAGGGGCGGAGTCTATTGCCTTTACTGAACGGTAATAACAAATCAAATGACGTCTTAATTTATGCTAGCCATAGGAGTGACCTAGTTGCGGTGAAGTCAGCAAATACAAAACTTATTTACCATCTTCAGGCTCCTAAAAAAGAATTATACGACTTAGCGAAAGACCCTAAAGAGAAAATAAACCTTTTTAATAAAGACGCTAGTGAAAACATAACTGAACGCAAAAGCCATTTAATTTCCCTCCTCAACTGGCTAAATGCTCAAAGGCAATTCTATCAATCCCTCCCAAAGGTGAGTAACAAGAAGAAGATCGAATTGAGTGAACCAATGAAAGAGCAGTTGAAAGCATTAGGATATGTTCAATAAACCATAGAGATATCAAAAGCATTGGAATACATCCAGCAATAAGGGTTTTTTAACTCACCATGTATCACTTTTGGGATAAGCTATAGAGAGGTATGGACAGGAGTGCACGGTTCTATCTAGCCTTTTTTAAGGATAACGAGAGCTTCCAAAAGGAGAAGAGCAATGTGCCCTTTAGAAAATATCCTGTTTTACAATCTTTGTTAAATCTCTTCCGTCTGTCTCAGCAAAAAACCGTTGCCTTGTTTATAACCTCTATAGCTGAGGAGGAAAAGTCCCTAAAATAGTTGGTATAAAGAAGGAGGCGAAACCTTTAAAATAGATAAAGGGAAAAAACTTAAAAGGAGGTTTCGCCCGTGAATAAAAATACAATAAGAAAGAGTAAAAGGGAAATT
>Ga0209581_1002128_pt1 | contig 20045 bp, 17 predicted proteins | sample Coa_R2_FD_187160 | JGI IMG/M metagenome (GOLD analysis project Ga0209581, IMG submission 187160) | Surface soil microbial communities from Centralia Pennsylvania, which are recovering from an underground coalmine fire - Coalmine... | ecosystem: Environmental > Terrestrial > Soil > Unclassified ...
TCCAGCACACTCAATCGATGGCGAGCGAGCTTTTCTTCGGCAGTCATAGCTTCTCCCTTTCTCTGCACCTTTCACTCCTTCTAACGAGCGATCAGCATAAATGTAACTAGAGAAGCCTAGTAGTACAAGTGAAGTATTCTGTATAATGCTAGAGTAAGGCGCTTCTGTTCAGGAATAAGATGGTCCCCCCGGCCTCTGTTCCTCACCATTGCGACCCTGGAGTGTTAAGAATACGAAGCGCCTCCTCTGCCCCCTTTCAAGCGTGCCCCTCTAGCTTGAAATAGCCAGTTATCGCGCGCTGAAGGTCATCGAGATGATCGGTCAGGAAGTGATCTGCTCCGGGGATGATGTGCAGATGCTTCGGTTCAGGGATCTGAGCAAACCAGGCGCGTATATGGGCTTCCGGGCCATATTGATCGAGCGCGCCCTGCACAATGAGCTTTGGTTTGGCACACCCCGCCAGCGTCTCTACCGGGAGCGACGAAACGGGCACGCCCACAACTGCAAGCTGGCGGACCCGTTCATCAGCGCAGCCCACGCGCAGGCCGGTCCACGCGCCAAATGAAAAGCCTGCCAGACACAGCGGAATACCGGGGAAACGGCGCTGAAGTTCATCCAGCGCGGCGCGGATGTCGTCAAGCTCACCGCGTCCCTCGTCATAGCTGCCGGTACTCAACCCCACACCGCGAAAATTAAAGCGCAGCGCAGGCATCCCGACCGCATTCAGCGCCAGTGCCAGCCGAAAAACCGTTTTGTTGTGCATGGTGCCCCCAAACAAGGGGTGAGGATGACAGACCACTGCTGCCATCACTGGCGCGGGTGTTTCGTCATCCGGCAGCCGCAGCAGTCCTTCCAGCCGACCATGCGGTGCGGGAATATCCAGATGTCGTAATTGTGCCATTGCAATCCTCCCTGCTCGCAGTATATGCGCCCGGCGCTGTGTTTGTGAAGTGGGCCACAGATGCGGCATAAGATGCTTCATAGCATCCCAAAGGGCCGATATATACACTGGCAGGCGCAAAGGCGCAGCCAGTGTTGGTTTCTTGTGCATGGCTGTAGTACACTAAGAGCAGCAGAGTTTTGCGGCCAGACCAATGCTGAGGCTGGCAGCGCGGGCAACGAAGGAGGGAAACCAGATGGCGCAGTGTTATCAATGTGGGTCGAACGTTGAACCTGATGACCGTTTTTGCATGCAATGTGGTGCGGATTATCCGGCGCGGCGTCCTGATGCGCCATCTCAGCCACCACCAACACAGGCAGGCGCAGGTCACGCCAGCCCCAAGTATCCCACCATGCCAACCTGGCTGCCAGCCGAAGGTGCCCCCAATCTCTTGCAGAAGCCGACCAGCCCACCCCAGCCTGCTGACAAAGCGCCAGAAGCAGCAAGCATTTCCTGTCCCAAGTGCGGTTCTAAACTGCCAGCAGGCGCGCGTTTCTGTGGCGACTGCGGGGAGCGCCTGCCAGGCGCTTCACCTGCTGTCTCAGTACCCGAGGCAGGTTTCCCGGCGCGCCTGCCCTCGGAAGCGCTGCCTGATCCGATTCCACCGCTCGTGGTTGGTGCTCCGCCCAGACCCTCTGCGCCCATAGCTCAACCTGTCCTGCCGCCGTTCCGCGCGCCCGGCTGGGCCGATCAGCCCGCACCCGATGTTGAACTACCAGATGATACGTTGACGCCGCTGCTGACGATTGCCAATCCGCAAGCGCCGGACAACACGCCTCCCTGGGGCCAGCCAGCACCTACCAGCGCACCAGCCGCCAACCTGGCAGCACAGCCAACGCCCTGGGCACCAGGGCAATTTCAGGGACCGGGCAGCGCTGGCTCTTTCCAGCCGCCATTCGGGCCAGCGCAGCAGGTGGGGAAAGGGATTCCTTTGCAGGCGCCTCCTCCGGGGCGGGCAGGGACTCCACCTGCCGCGTTCTTGCAAGCAATGGCCGCTGTTCCTCCCCCCAAAACCAAAAGGCGAGCGTTGTCGCGCGGCCAGATTATCACTATGATTATCGCTGCTATCGTCACCGTGAGCGCCGCGATTGGTGGGCTGCTGACGATTTTTCTCTCACGCTGACGCGCAGCATACGACTATAGGACAGCCTGCTCTTTCTGCTGCTGAAGAACCGATCAAGAGTTAATGCCTGGCTTGATGCTTCAGGGCAGGAAGTGTTATTGTGTGGGGGCAATATCATCGCGCGCTTTGAAGGCCCTTTGCTCCACTCTTCTCTTTGAAAGGAAGCAATCCATGCCCGATGAGACCACCAGCGGTGCAGCGCCGCAGCCGCGCACGGTGCGCGCTCCACGCGGAAGCGCCCTCTCTTGCAAAGGCTGGCATCAGGAAGCCGCCTTGCGCATGCTGATGAATAACCTTGATCCCGATGTTGCCGAACGCCCACAGGACCTTGTGGTCTACGGCGGCTCCGGCAAGGCGGCCCGCAACTGGGCCTGCTTTGACGCCATTGTGCGCTCGCTGCGCAGCCTGGAAAACGACGAGACCCTGCTTGTCCAATCTGGCAAGCCGGTGGGCATCTTTCGCACACATCCCTACTCGCCGCGCGTGCTGATCGCTAACTCCAATCTGGTGCCGCATTGGGGTACCTGGGATGAGTTTCGTCGATTGGAGGCACTGGGGCTGACGATGTACGGCCAGATGACGGCTGGCTCCTGGATTTACATTGGCTCACAAGGTATTGTGCAGGGCACCTATGAAACCTTTGCCGAAGCGGCCCGCCAGCATTTTGGGGGCACACTCAAGGGGCGCTTTGTGCTGACCGCTGGACTTGGCGGCATGGGCGGCGCGCAGCCGCTGGCTATTACGATGAATGAGGGCGTTTGCCTGGCCGTCGAGGTGGACCCGGCGCGCATCCAGCGCCGCCTGGCAACCGGCTACTGCGATGAGATGCTTACCGATCTGGACGCGGCGCTGGCGCGGGTCGATGAACTGACGAAGCGCGGCGAAGCGCGGTCAATTGGCCTGGTTGGCAACGCGGCTGAAATCTATCCTGAAATTGTCCGACGGGGCATCACTCCTGATCTGGTCACAGACCAGACCAGCGCCCACGACATCCTGAACGGCTATATCCCGGCAGGTTTGAGCGTGGAGGCAGCGGCAGCACTGCGCCAGAGCGATCCTGAAGAGTATCAGCGCCGTTCGCTGGAGTCGATCAATAAGCACGTCCTGGCGATGCTTGATTTGCAGGAAGCGGGCGCAGTGGTCTTTGATTATGGTAACAATATTCGCGGCCAGGCGCTGCTGGCAGGCAATGTCCACGCCCTGGACTTTCCCGGCTTTGTCCCCGCATTTATCCGCCCGCTCTTCTGCCAGGGCAAAGGACCGTTCCGCTGGGCCGCGCTCTCCGGCGACCCCGAAGACATCCGGCGCACGGATCAACTCGTCCTCAAGCTCTTTCCTGAAAATGAGGGGCTGGCTCGCTGGATTCGTCTGGCTGGAGAAAAAATCCACTTCCAGGGACTGCCCGCGCGCATCTGCTGGCTGGGCTATGGTGAGCGCGCCAGGCTGGGTCTGGCGTTTAACGAACTGGTGCGCAAAGGCGAATTGAAAGCGCCGATTGTGATTGGCCGCGACCATCTCGACAGCGGCTCCGTTGCCTCGCCCTACCGCGAGACCGAGCGCATGCGCGACGGCTCGGATGCGATTGCCGACTGGCCGATTCTCAACGCCCTGCTCAACACCGCGTCTGGCGCATCCTGGGTTTCGGTGCATCACGGCGGCGGCGTCGGCATCGGCTACTCGCTGCATGCCGGCATGGTGGTTGTGGCCGATGGCACGGCAGATGCCGCCAACCGCCTGAATCGTGTGCTGACCAACGATCCCGGTACTGGGGTGATGCGCCATGTAGATGCCGGGTATCCTGAAGCCATCGCGTTTGCGCGCGAAGCGGGGATCACTATCCCGATGATGGATCAAGTCCCTGAAAACACATCACCATAGACTCCCGTGAGATAGAATACGATATGAAAGGGGGAGCGACGCGCTTTTGATAAGAGCAACGGAGATGGCAGCGTCGCACAGGATAGATGAGGCAGGGTATTCTCCGTCCCGGCGAAGATGGCTACTGGGTAGCCGAATGCCCAAGTCTGCCCGGCTCTATTAGCCAGGGTCAAACCAAAGAAGAAGCTCTTATCAACATCAAGGAGGCCATCAAAGGCTATATTGCCGCGTTAGAGGAGGACAGCCTCCCAGTACCCGAAGAGCGTTTTGAGACGCTGCTGGTAGCAGTATGAGCAAGCTGCCCAGGATTTCTGGTAGAGCATGTATCCAGGCGCTCCAAAGAGCAGGCTTCTACTTCAAGCGGCAGGAGGGAAGCCATATCATCCCCCGCTGCGATAACCCGCCTACGCAAGCGGTAGTCCCTAACCACCAGGAACTAGACCGACACCTTGCGTGCCATTATCAGGCAGGCTGGCCTCAGCATCGAGGAATTCATCAGGCTCCTCTAAGCAACATGAACATCAAGGAATAGTTATGCTCACCTCCTGGCTGGCAACACAACTTGAAGAGAACAAGCCCAAAGGGGCGATTGCCGCGCTTGATGGGGTGCGCGCTGTTGCCTGCCTGATGGTCATTGCCTTTCATATCGATCTGATTACCCACAATGCGCATCTCTGGACGATGAGCGGCCAGCCGCTCACCAGCGCTATTCTCCTGGCAGGTGACGCGGGCGTCACGCTCTTTTTTGTCCTCTCCGGCTTCCTGCTCTTCCTGCCCTATGCCAAAGCGCTCTTGTTTGAACAATCCTGGCCGGGCGCGCGTCTCTTCTATCTGCGCCGCGCGCTGCGTGTCATGCCTGGCTATTATTTCTCGCTGGTGCTGCTGGTGCTGCTCTCGCAGCCGCAATATCTTCAGCCACAGCACTGGAACGACACGCTGCTCTTTTTGCTTTTCCAGATGGATGCCTCGCGTTCGACGTTTCGGCAGATCAATGGCCCCTACTGGTCGCTGGCAATTGAGTTCCAGTTTTATCTGCTCTTGCCGCTGATCGCGCTGGGCATGTATGTCGTGATGCGCCTGATGACGCGCTGGATACGTTCCGAAAAGCGCGCCTGGGTCGTAGCGGCGTGTTTGCTGGGGGTGATTGGCTGGGGCCTGCTCAGTCGCTTCCTGGGCGAATACCTGATGGAGCATCCGAAGACCACATTCCTGGTGCCGCGCAGCGCGCTTAATGTGATTCTGTTCTTCACCTATGGCACCATTGGAAAGTATCTTGAAGATTTTGCGGTTGGCATGCTCGCCAGCCTGATCTACGTCCTGGTCACTGGCCCGGCGAGAGCCATCTACGCCCCCCGGATGCGCCGCCTCAGTCCCTGGCTGTGGGGCTGCGGTATTCTCTTGCTGCTCCTCATGACGATGCAGGACTACAGCCTCTCCTATGACTACCTCTGGCCTGGCGTGCCTGGCTTTGTCCAGTTTCCCGACTGGACACGCGAAGTCGGCTTCTCGCTGGGATTTGGCTGCTGCATCCTGGCCGTACTCTTTGATGGCGCGGCGCTCCGGCGATGCTTCGAGTGGACGCCGCTGCGCTGGATCGGTTTGATCTCCTACAGCCTGTATATCTGGCATCTGCCTCTGCTCCTTGTATTCATCAACAATGTCGGCCCCAGCCTGAGCGGCCTACCGCCGTTCCTGGTCTACAGCCTCTACTGGGTCTGGGTAGCTGTGGTCATCATCCCCTTCTCGTGCGCGCTCTATCTCCTGATCGAGAAGCCGGGAATGCAGTTGAGCAACCGCCTGCGCAGCCGCTTGACGGAAAAACGGGCGCCGCCATCAACGAGCAGGCAGCAAAGCGCTTCAGATCGGCTGGAAGAGGCCGCCACGTTGACTCGCTGAAGCCGGGTGCCTGGCAACTAAAGGTCGCGGCTAGAGGCGCTGCGGCGCCACAAAGCCTGACTGTGCAGGCTGAGAGCGCCTCACAACACCCGGTGATCCGCCCCGCCCTGCCGGTTGGAAAACCGGCGGTACGCCTCACCCCTGTCTGCACACCAGTGTTGTGAGGGATTCTAAGAAAAAAAGGCTTCTGACCGACGCTTTAAGCCAGAGGTGGCAACAGGCCGCGCTTCATCGCCACCGCAACGGCGGAGGCGCGCGAATCCACGCCAAGTTTGGTAAAGATGTTATTGAGATACGAGCCGACAGTGCGCTCGCTGATGCCCAGGCGCAGGGCAATCTCTTTACTGCGCTCGCCGCGCGCCACCCCGGCCAGCACTTCCTGCTCGCGCTCGGTCAGGTCCAGAGAACTGCGCGGAGCCGCAGCGCGCGCCGGAGAGATGGCCCGCGCCGCGTGGGTGAGGATGCGCGCCATCATCTCTGGGGGCACCAGCATTTCCCCGCGCACAGCAGAACGAATGGCCTGCACCAACGTTTCCAGCGAGCAATCTTTGAGCAGAAAGCCACAGGCCCCCGCCTGGAGACCCTGAATCATCAGATCGTCTTCGTTATAGGTCGTCAAGACGACCACTGCCATCTGCGGCCAGCGCTCGTGTATCTGCTTGATCGCCTCAACTCCCCCCATGCCGGGCATGCGCAGGTCCATCAACACCACCTGCGGCTGCAATTCTGCCGCCAGTTGCAGCGCCTCTTCGCCGGAGGCAGCTTCCCCCAGGACGTTGATGTCGGCTTGCGTCGCCAGAAACGTGCGGATGCCCCAGCGCACAAGTTGGTGGTCATCCACGATAAGCAGGCTTAAGGGTTGGGGCATGGTCTTCCTCGTCGTTATTGGCTGCATTGGCTGGAGCCAGTAATAAGGGCTGATTGGCTTTTCTCTCGGCTGCGGGCGCCCGTGGAATGCTCGCCTCAACGCAGGTGCCGGTTGCATCGCTGAAGATATGCAGCGTGCCGCCCACACCCCCGGCACGCTGACGCATATTGCTCAAACCCAATCCGCGCCCCTCGGCCTGCGCAGGGTGAAAGCCGTGCCCGTTATCTTGAAGACGCAGCATCAGCCGCTCTGGCTCCTGGAGAAGATCGACGCGGATGCGGGTGGCGCCGCTGTGCCGGGCGACGTTGTTAAGCGTCTCCTGCGCAATGCGATAGAGGGCCTGCTCGGCGGGCAATGGCGCCGTCAGATCATCCGGCAGGTGCGCCTCAACCATGATACCGGTAGACTGTTCCCAGCCGGTCAGCAGTTCGCGCAGCGCCGCGCTCAAGCCTTTGCCCGCAAGCGCCAGCGGACGCAGTTCATGGATCAATGCCGTCAATTCCTGCTGTGCCTGGCCGGTGAGGCGCACCGCTTCGTTCAGCGTCTGCGCCGCCTGGGGATAGTCTGCGACCATCTCGCGCGCCGCGCCAACCAGCAGGGTGATCACAAACATTTGCTGCTTGATAGAATCGTGCAGATCGCGCGCCAGGCGATGGCGTTCCTCCACGACGGCCAGTTCCTGGCGCGTGGTGATGAGGTTGTGCAACTGATCGGCCATGCTGTTGAGATCACGAGCAAGCTGGCCTAGCTCATCACGCGATCTCACCTGCGCCTTGACGCTGAAGTTGCCCCGACTCCAGGCATCTGCCGCCTGGGTGATCCGACGCAAGGGTCGCCGGATGCCGCGCGAACCCAGCATCCCGGAGAGAATGCCAATTACACCTGCCAGCGCGAGGAACGGATATTCATTGCTGAGGTTTGTCAGCAAAAGAGGCACAAAACTGCTCGTGGCGATTGGGGCGGGTGTTGGTAGTGGTCCTTCAAACACCGTGAAGAAGACCCCCAACCCCTTAATAGGCAGCGCGATGAGGGTTTGCCCGCCCAGAACGCGGACCCTGACTCCATCTGGAAGCTCCCTGAGCGTGGACTGAACCATCTCCTGAGATGGAGAGTTCCAGAAAAGCTTCTGCATCATATTTGCATCATCGGGGGCAGAGGCCACAATCTGCCCGTCGCGGTTCAAGATCACCGCCAGCACAAATTTGCTGGGCGTGTTCGTGACGGTATTTCCCTTCACAGCCTCTGGCGGAGCAATAAAAGTTTCGGCCCATTTCTTGAGCGCGCTCCAGTCTGGCGGGTTTGCTGCCAACATGGGCGCGATTTGTGGGACGACCACGTCTCCCAATGACTGCACAAACGTGCCGGCCTGGTTCGGTGGCACTGCCGTCGTATCCCTCACGCTAGTGACAATCTCAACCGTGAGGGCAACGACCAGCGTAACCAGCAGATACGATAAGGTGAGCCGCCATTGCAGCCTGCCAAAAGGCCGCAGCAATCGGGACATACGATCCTCCAGTTACCAGGAAACGAACCGCCTCTTCAGAAGCTCCCACGCCTTCTCAAGTATATCAATGCTTTCTCACTGCCGCCATGCCGATTTTACCCAGGGAATTTTGATATGGCAGGAAATACGGTGCGCAAACGACAGATGCGTCTTCCCGCCAGCCCCTCTAGACTGATGAGCATGAAGGTAAACAAATTGCAAGTGCCCACCCCAGGGCTTGTCTGTGCAGTAACACAGAAATGGTTTGGCCGTCCTGAAGGTAATTCAACGACATACGCCCGATGCTGAAAGGAAATTACAACCTTCATGAAACAATCAACTATAGATAATCCGATAAGGGCAAAGACCAGCAATGCTTCCCCAATGAAAGATAGCGCTCTCCAGCAGGAGAAGATCAGCAGCAGGCGTAATCTACGGTTTCCCTGGTTGGGCAAGCGACACACGCTTACCGCCTGGTTAGCAAAGCAGCTTGAAGAGACCAGGCCCAAAGGCGCGATTGCTTCGCTGGATGGGGTGAGAGCTATCGCCTGCTTGATCGTGATTGCCTACCACATCAGCCTGATGGCCCGCGATACGCATCTCTGGACAGTACAGGGCCATCCAATCACTACTGCTGTTGTGCTATCTGGCGGCGCGGGTGTCACGCTCTTTTTTGTTCTCTCCGGCTTCCTGCTCTTCCTGCCCTATGCCAAAGCACTCCTGTTTGAGCAGCCCTGGCCGGGCGCGCGTCTTTTCTATCTGCGGCGCGTGCTGCGCATTATTCCTGGCTATTATTTCTCACTGGTACTGCTGGTGCTGTTCTCGCAGTCGCAATATCTCCAACCCCAACGCTGGGGCCAACTACTGCTTTTCCCGCTCTTTTTAATGGATTCATCGCAAAAAACGTTTCAGCAACTGAATGGCCCGTACTGGACGCTGGCAATTGAGTGGCAGTATTACCTGCTTCTGCCCCTGATTGCGCTGGGGATACTCTGCGTGGTGCGCTGGATACGCCCTGAAAAGCGTTTCTGGACCATCGTGGCATGCCTGCTGGGAGTAATCGGTTGGGGGTTGTTCACCCGCTCCTGGGGAGACTATTTGATCGCCCACCCAACGGCAACCGTCCTGGTGCCACGCAGCATCCTCAATCCTCTCTTGTTTGTCGTCTACGGGACACACGGCAAGTATCTTGAGGATTTTGCCGTTGGTATGCTTGCCGGGCTGGTGTATACCACTGCGCGTGATCCAGCCAGAGCAGGCTCTACAGGCTGGCTCTATCGGCTCAGCCCCTGGCTGTGGGGCACCGGCATCCTGCTGCTGCTTTTGACATCGATGCAGAACTACAGCCTGTCCTTCCACTATGCCTGGCCGGTCTTGCCCGCGTTCTTCAAACTCCCAGGCTGGCTTCATGAATTGGAATTCTCTTTGGGGTTTGGCTGCTGCATTCTGGCCGTTCTCTTTGACGGCGGGGCGCTCCAGCGATTCTTTGGATGGACGCCGCTGCGCTGGATTGGCCTGATCTCTTTCAGCCTGTATATCTGGCATCTGCCGCTGCTGATCGCTTTTTTCAAGAATATTGCCCCCAGCCTGGCCGGACAGCCTCGTCTACTGGTCTACAGCCTCTACTGGGTCTGGGCCGCCGTCGTGGTGATCCCTTTCTCCTGTGGGGTGTACCTGCTGGTAGAGAAACCAGGCATACAATTGAGCAATCGGCTGCGCAGCCAGATGGCGGCAAAGCGAAAGCCTGAGATGAAGCCAGGAGAGCAAGAGCGTGTTGACCTGGCACCATCGCGCATGAGCCATAGCTGATGGTTGATAGCAGGCGATGGGCTTTGGGATCAGTCGCCCGGCGAGAGGAAGGTGAGGCGGCGATCCGTCAGGGCAAGCGCAATCTGCTTGTAGACGGTCAGCGTGCCACTCTCGTAATCAAGGGTGAACCTGCCAAAGCGGCTCCAGATGTCAGAGCCAAGCAAGCCTTGAAAGTTGCTGCCACCGCGCTCATGGGGGATAGCGGCGCTGGCAATTGTCATCGATGGCAGGTGGATTGGGCCAGTGTTCCAGGTGCTGATCTGCACCGGGACTGCCTCAGTGACACCACCGATCCCGCTGATTGGCTCAGGTCCGCCAGCCTGTGGCAAGCCAAGCTGCTGCGCCAGCGAACTGGAGATCAACGAGGTGCTGGCGCCCGTATCAATCGCAAAGTTGAATGGCCCCTGTCCCTGAATTGTGACAGGCGCCAACACGAGCGTCGCCCCGTTCTGGCCTTGCACCACCTGGACATGCTCTGAAATGCCAGGGCCTTGAGTCGCCGCGACGGGGGCATTCCCGATAGTAATTGTGCAGGCTGCCAGCAAAACCAGCGAGGCGCAGGACACAAGAAGCGAGACAACTCCAGAGCGTCGCGGCAAATGCTGGCGAAGGCGTCGCCAGCGGAAACGGCAAACATCAGGCATAGGTTTGGCCTCCCCACTCCAATATCTTCCATGAGGGGACAATCTCTCCTTGCAGCAGGGAGTACGCACCAGACATGCCAGCTATCCCACCTTCGCCTTGCTCTTCAGGCTTCTCTGGTGGTTTGAGGCCAATGTTAGCTTCTACGGCTGCACATGCAAGCGCCCATCCAGCACCGCCTGAGCCAGCCGCTCAATATCGGGCGCGGGCGGGCGATCATTGGTCAGGGCAGGCACCAGCGCCCGCACTCGCTCATATGCAACCTGCACACCCCGTCCTGGCTTGAGGGGCCTGCGAAATTCGAGCATCTGCGCGGCGCAGAGCAATTCTATCGCCACGACACGCGACGCCAGCGTCACCGCCTGGCGCGCTTTGTGGGCAGCGGTGGCGCCCATGCTGTTCCAGTCCTCCATCCCCGCCGATGTCGGGATCGAATCAATGCTGGCCGGATGCGCCAGCACTTTGATCTCGTTGACCAGCGCTGCCGCCACATACTGCGGAATCATGTAGCCGGAGTTCAGGCCGGGGTTCGGCGTCAGGAACAGCGGCGCGCCCTGCTCATCCCAATCGTGCGGCCCCACCAGGCTGAAGATACGCCGCTCAGAGAATCCGGCAAGTTGAGCAACGGCAATCGCCAGCATATCCAGCGCCAGCGCCAGCGGCTGGCCGTGAAAATTGCCGCCAGAAAGCGAAACGCCATCATCGGGGAAGAGCAGCGGATTATCGGTGACGGCGGACAACTCGTTTTCAAAGACGCCTGCGCAGTAGTTCAGGGCGTCACGCACCGCGCCCAGCACTTGGGGGATGCAGCGGAGGGTATAGGGGTCTTGCACGCGGGGACAATCTTTATGCGCCGGATTGATCTCGCTCCCGGCCAGCAGTTCGCGCATGCGCGTCGCCACTGCCACCTGTCCAGGCTGTGGGCGCAGCGCCTGGATACGGAGATCGAACGGCACAAACGATCCCATCAGCCCTTCGACGCTCATCGCTGCCGCCACCTCCGCCGCCGCCAGCAGCGCCTGCGCGTCGCGCAGCGTCAGCACGCCCAGCGCCTCCATCAAATGCGTGCCGTTAATCAGCGCCAGCCCCTCTTTCGGCTGAAGTTCCAGCGGCGCCAGCCCCACCAGACGCAAAGCCTCCGCGCTGGAAAGCTGGCGGCCCTCATAAAGCGCTTCGCCTTCGCCGATCAACGCCAGCCCCAGATGCGCAAGCGGTGCCAGATCGCCGCTGGCCCCAACCGAGCCACGCGAGGGGATCACTGGCTGCACCTGGGCATTCAGCAGACCCAGCAGCGTCTGAATTACCTCGACGCGCACACCGGAATGCCCACGCGCCAGGCTATTCGCCAGCAAGAGCATGAGCGCCCGCGTTACATCGGCAGGCAACGGCTCGCCCACACCAGCAGCATGGCTGCGCAGCAGATTGCGCTGAAGCTCGGCAAGCTGCTCGTGCCCGATATGCACGCGGCTTAAATGCCCAAAGCCGGTGGTCACGCCATAGACGACGCGATCTTCATCGACAATCTGCTGGATGAGCGCGCGCGCCGCCTGCACGCGCGCCACCGCCTCCGGCGCCAGTTCCACTCTGGCCCCATTGCGGGCCACTGCAATAACCGCATCAAATGTGAGCCGCGCTGCTCCAAGTCTTACGGTTGGCATCGTCGCCACCCCTTTATTGCTCTAAAGTTGAATTCATAATGGGTATTAAAGTTCTTCCCATTCCTCTCTGGTAATCCCAGCTACCTCCAATATCCTCTTGAGCAAGCCCAGACTAATATCGCCCTGATGGGGATTGGGGATAGGAACCCTTTTGTTGCCGCGTTCCATATAGAGATGGTTTCCACCAGCAAAAGGACCACTGAACCCGGCTTTCCGAAGATAATGAATGAGGTCTTTTTGTCTGATCGGTCCCAGCTTCGGCATCAAACGGTTTTCCCTACTTCAAGTTTCATCCCATCCACTTCAGGCAATGTGTCATGGTGAGCAATACCAAGCAAAATCCATCCCTCAAGCACCTCTCGAAGCTCTTTGCAGCACTCTTGCTCAGTCTGACCATTTGCCCACAGACCCTCAAAGCCAGGGATGGTGCCAAAATAGGTCCCATCCTCAATACGCTCATACTGAGCGTGCTGCATGGCCTTGTCCATATAGTCGTTCAGCACGATAGCCTTTCCTCCTTTCCCTTTCTGCGCAGAGCATACCACAGTGCCGCCCGAATCAAAAAGATAGAATGCCCTTTAACCTGGCAAGCGATATATCATCCATCAACGGCAGCTACCTCATCCGGCGGGGCCAGCGGCAGCGAGGGCACGCGCGCCTGAGCAGCCCTATCAGCGGCCAGCAGCACCCCAAAGCGCCAGATGAAGTGAGTAATGCTCCCATCAACATCGCGCAGATGGAAGGAACACCCTTCACCTCCTCGATCCTGATCCTTCTGGACAGTGGCGCTCATCCCCACCAGATACCTCAGTCTCAACATACCCACACCACAAAGCAGGTCTTGAAGTTGATAGTCCTGGCTGCCAGTGCCCCCATTCATGATATGCCACCCCTGCTGCGCCTCATATGCTAGAAAGAGTACATCAGGATAGTTAGGGTCTTCTGGAAACATCGCATCGCTCACTGTTGCCCCGGAAGCGTCGGTAAAGCGCCAGCCCACCCCAAAGGGAAAAAAGATAGACCAGATGTGCCCGGCGGGAGGAGAAGGGGCAAAGCTTGGGTCAAACCCTCTTCGGCAGTCATTGGGAGAACAGAAAATCCCGGTCAGGTATGGAACCAGGCTGGCAGTTGCCGTAAGCGGCTCAGTGGTACGCTGGCTGGTCAGGATAGTTGATGAGGAAGGGTTGCCGGTGACAATATACTCTCCTCTGGGCACGACGGTTTGCAGAGGACGAGCAACTCGCCGCGTGATGAGAGAGGCGACCTGGCTGCCCTGGTCTGCGGGCAAATCGGTGAACAGGAGCGTGAGGCGCACGAGAAGGGAGACGCTCTTGATGGTGATAGATTCATAGGTTCCTGGAGGCACCTCATACAACCCGCAATGCGTCAGGTCATCTGGCTGGGGAAACTGCCCATGTGGCTGGCGAACCAGGGAAAAATGGCAAGTCAAGGGATGGAACGGCGGCGTCACCAGGGTGATCGTATTGGAAGCATGCTGGACAAGGGTGATGAAGATCGGGGCCGCGCCTGCTACCGGCACGCCGTTGACGGTGACACTGCCATAGTTCACGTTGCTGGTTAGCAGGGCTGAGATTGTTGACGGCGGTGGCTGCTGTGGGAAGATGGCACGCCAGACGGCGGCCAGCGCAACGCCCACCACCAGCACCAGCAGCGCAAGCTGGACAGCGCGCTTGCGCCAGGAAGGCCGTCTGGTGGACATAGCCTCCAGGTCAATCAGGGGCAAATCCTCGGAAAGAGGGGGATGGTCTTCGGGAGAGGACTGATGGTTCGTAGTTTCTGACATATGTTGCCTCGCTTTGGCTTCCAGGGTGCCTGGTCCCAGCATAACATGGAGCAAAAACAGACGCAAACATTCTGACTGGAAGGTCGAAAGCACCATAGCTATCGTCTCAATGGGAGAGATAGACAGCTCTGCTACAATAGGGTGGATTCTTGCTGGCAGGGAAGGCCGGTAATACCTCCTCATTCCGATGCCAAGGAGCCGTGCCTATGGAAAACCTCATTAGGGTGCTGGTGATCGATGACAATCTCGAACTCTTGCAGGTGCTTTCTGAGGGACTGGAACTGGCCGGGCCTTTCACCGTGCTTACTGCCAGCGACGGAGAGCAGGGGCTGGAGCAATGCCTGGCGCATCACCCGGATTGCCTGGTGATTGACGTGAAGATGCCGGGACTCACGGGCTATCAACTGGTGCGGGCGCTGCGCGGCGACGCAGAGACCGCCAACATCCCGCTGATTTTGTTGACCGCGCTGGCCCAGGATTATGAGCGCTATGCCGGGCTGGCCGCCGGGACAGATCGCTATCTCATCAAGCCCGTCACCCCGCGCGAATTGGCGGCAGCAATTCGAGAAGTGGTCGCGCTCAGCCCCCAGGAGCGCGAGCGCCACTATCAAGAGCTGGTTGAAGAGGGAGATTATCAAACCCATGAGTGAGATCGCTTTTGTTACGCCGCATGAGCAAGAAATCTACCGGCAGTATAATGACCAGCGCCGTCTTCGTCTGGCAAACGTGGTTGCCTCGGCGAGCAGCATGCTTTCCATCTTGCTTGCCTTTACACTCACCACCTCTCTGCTCTTTCAGATTGGTTCTCTAAATCCTTTTACCCTCCTGGGAACCATCGTAAGCTGGCTGGACATCGGATGCTATGGCCTGGGGGTTATCGCGGCCAGACACGGTCGCGCTAACATGGCGGCGCTCTGTGTCTGCTGCGGGGCGATGTTTACCATCGTTATTATGTTGGTGTACTCGCTTGTAACTGTTGGCTTCACGCTGCTCTCGCTTGAACTTCTGCTCTGTTTACCCCTCGTGGTCGTGATTGCTGGAGTCCTGGGGAATACGCCACTTTTGATTGCCATTACAACGGTGTCAACCCTGGGGGGATGTGCTGTGCTGGTCTTCACTGCCCACGCTTCTGTCCTGGGGCAGAGTATATTCGGGACAATGGTGTTGTTGGTGATGGTACTCATTACGCCAGGAGTGATGCTGGTGATCTTTCAGCAAGGGTATCAACAAACGCTGCGCGAACTGGGCGACATCCGCATCGCCTATGAGCGCGCGAGTGCCCTCGACGATCTGAAAAACCAGTTTATCGTCAATGTGAACCATGAACTGCGCAATCCCGTGATGGCAATGATGGGGCATTTAGATATTCTGGATATGAGCCTGGCGACGGCATCCCGCGAGCGGCTGCAAAGAGCGACGCAAGGCGCCATCCGCGCCGCCGAGCGCCTGCGCACGCTGCTCACCAGCATCCTGGATGCCAGCCGATTGGAACAAGGCCCCGGCGGCTTTACGCCGGAGCGGGTGCCGCTGGCCCAGGCAATCCAGACAGCGGCCCAACTGATCGATCCGCAGGAAGGCAATCTTGTCGAGCGGGAACTGCGGGTTCGCGTGCCCAGGGAACTCGGCATCTGGGGCGAGCCAATTCGCCTGCAACAAATCCTGACGAACTTGTTTTCCAATGCCCTCAAATATTCGGCCCCCGGCACGCCCATCGAGGTGACAGCGCGCATCATCATCGAGCCAGTTCCAACATCTTCCTGGCGACGCCGTGCCGCGCCCGCCGCGCCGCGCAAGCTCGTCGAGATCACGGTCCGCGACTGGGGGCTGGGGATTCCCCCAGAGCAGATTCCCTTGCTCTTTCAGCGTTTTGTGCGCCTGCCGCGCGATCTCGCTTCAACGGTTATCGGCAACGGCCTGGGGCTGTATGTCTGCCGCATCTGTGCCGAGGCAATGGGAGGTCGCATCTGGGTAGAAAGTTCCGGCGTTGAGGGCGAGGGATCAGCGTTTCATCTCTGGCTCCCACTTCCGCCTTCAACAGAGGGCATGTGATGCCCTCCGGTCGAAGTGGTCGAACTGGAGAAATTTGCGTATGTCCTTTGAGGCAGTTCGACCACTTCGACCGCCTGTGGGTTCGCTCGCCGGATACCTTTCCCCCAATCCCAATATCCGGGCCACCGCTACGTCATCCCCTGTCCAAGTTGTCCAAGTAGTCCGAGTTGAACAGCCCAGGGAAGGAACGTTTCATAGATGCCATTTGGACAAGACCAGTCAGACAACTTAGACAACTTAGACAGCCTCCGGGGTGCAGCATGAGGATGGGTATCTTTGGCTGCCAGGGACAGCGGCTAGAAGTAACGGCTATCGGCTGTCATTTCCTTTTGGAGAACCCAGGGCACTTGCTTCGACCTGAATTGCACGATACCTGCCATCTACCTACCCAATTCCCCAATTAAAGTTAACAGGAACAGCACGATATTAAGATAGCCGAAAATGAGTCCAATAATTGCGCGAATAATTCCTTTCATCTGCCTATTACTTTGGCGAATCTCTCTTTTTGCCAGGTGCCCAAGCACAACTGTAATGATCGCCAGGATGACAGCCATACAGGCTGAGATGGTCTCCCACACCAGCCCTGGAACCCCCTTTGATTCGGAGAATCCGCCCACCACAGTTGCTCCCACGAAGAAGTCGAGGATACCAAGCCAGAGAGAAACCTTAGCCTTGAGGCTAACCTGCTTCGCTACCTGAACAGTGGACCAGAGCGGGCCTGATGCGGGAAAAGGAGGGTAGTGAGAGTAAGGAGGCAATGGGTTTGAGAAAGCTGGATTGGAGTAAAAGATGCCGCCCGCAGCCTGGCCGGAGCCTTGCGCAACCGTTGGATACCCACCTGAACCGGGGGCGGCTCTCTTATGCTCTTCTGGTGAAGGATCATCTTCACGCTGACCCAGCCAGTTGTAGACTGCCTCAGCATCGCTCTCGCTGGCCTGGCTCAACACAAGGCGAAAGGCTGGGGGATGGAAAAGAAAAGCTCCGGTACGGCGATAAATCCACAGCTCACGTCCATTGCAGAGTACCCCCACATCAGGATGAAGACGGGCGATATATTGCCTCTCTAGCTGTTCCAAGCCGTCAGTGATAGAGAAGACCGGGCGCTTGAATTCAACAACTGCCAACGGATGACCAGCCACCATAAGCAGCACAATGCCCACATGGTACTGCTCTTGGAAGATATTTTTGTCCTGTTTATCATACCCCAAGGCAGCAAACAGGCCACGAGGTTTGAACGCATAGGAAATTAGCTCTTGCTCAGTGATATTGGGGTTCCCTTCAGAAAAATGTCCCAGATCACGCAGGGCATCACGGAGTCTTTCCCGGTCTGTCAAGCGCCTGGTTGGCAGGCGAAGCGCCGTAGGCGCAGAGTCGGGAGTATGACCTGGCTGGGATGAAGCCGGGGGCATCGGAGACACGGGGGGGACCGAGACACTTGATCCCTGGACAGCTTCCTGGAACGCTCTGGCGAGTTCACCAGCGGATTGATAGCGCTGATGGGCATCAGGGAGCGTGGCCCGCTCAATCACTTGTTTAATTTTTGGTGGCAAGGGACGATCCAGTTGGGCCACAAACAGCCCCGACTCATCCTGGGATTTCTTAGGAACTTCTCCTGTCAGCATTTCATAGAGGGTGATGCCAAGAGCGTAGACATCGGTATATCGCCCGGCATCTCCCCCAGCCCACTGTTCCTGGGGCATATAGGATGGGGTTCCCCGGCTACCCGTCAGGAACACATGCGTGGTGGTCTGGAGTAATCTTGCCAGTCCAAAATCAGCCACCAGCGCCATCTGACCAGTTTCATCCGAAAACAGGATATTATGCGGCTTGATGTCAAGGTGAATGACTCGCTGGCTGTGAGCATAATCGAGGGCCGCAGCTATCTGGGTCAGCAGATACTTTACTTTATCGATAGGTAATGGGCGAGAGGCTGCATGCGTAGCAGGGGGATGTATCTGACTGTGCAGAGAACCGCCTTTAGCCAGCTTTGTGACCAGAAAGACGGGGTGGTCAGGATCGTTCTGCCTGACAACATCGTAAATCGTCAAAATATTCGGATGATCCAGGCGCGCAATGATTTTTGCCTCATTGAGAAAGATGTCAGGCGTGCTTGAGGCAGCCCAGAGATTGTCTGACCGGACGACTTTAATAGCCACCTCTCGATCCAGATCACGATCCCTCGCTTTATAGACAATGCCAAGCCCACCAGTGCCCAACTTCTGAACCATCTCATATCTGCCGTTTATGACGGCACCTATCAAGCTGTCCGACATACATCCCTCCCTGCTCTCTACCCAATAATAGCAAGATCGTCAATCACTTCCTGGAGGTTAGGGTAGCGCTCTTTTATTTTAAAAGCGCACATGCGGCCTATGACCTCATCTGTATCAGGCGAGAGGGTTGCTTTGACCTGCGTGGGCCGCCGGGGAAGCCCCTTGACAGCAAATACCTCCCTGATATGCTGGTAGGGCGTTTGCCCGGTAAGCATCTCAAAAAAGACGATACCTGCCGCGTATACGTCCGAGGTAATTGAGGCAGTGCTGGGATCGGCCCAGATTTCTGGAGCTATGTAACGTTCATCTAGCTGGCGTCCAACACGGCTGGCAATGGTGGGCACGTCTGCATCATCGATACGCGCGCAATCAAAGTTGACCAATTTCACCGGACCCGCATTTGGGATAATGATGTTCTCTGGTCGCACATCGCGGTGAATGACGCCGTGACTGTGGGCATACTGTAAACCGATACAGACCTGACGCACGATGTCTACGATACGAGAAAAATCTAAAGTGGTACCTGCCTCCAGCAATCCCCGTAAAGAGTAGCCTTCCACCCATTCCAGCGGCAAGACGAGCCGATGCTCATCCCAAAAGGGGGTACTGGCCCACACAATATTCTCGTGGCCCGCGAGTTGTTGCAGGGCATTGGCATCGCGCAGCATCAGCTCGACATGTTTCGCACGAGTCTGGGCATTTTCATAAAAGTTCAGATTATAGACCTTGAGCGTAAAACGTTTCTTACGAATGGCACGATGTTCGGCAAGCATAGTGGTATACAGGTTATTTTTGCCGATGATTTGGATAACCCGATATTCACCAACCTGCTGCTGGCGATGCAATGGGCGAAAATACCTGGAGAACCCCTCACAGATGATCTTGGAGAATCGGGTAAGAGATTCAGGGTAGTTTGGCAACAACTGAGGATTCAAAATGAAGGCAACGGCTTCGTCCAGGTGCATCACCCGGCTGGCCTGGGGGTCTCGCAAACTGATACGCGCTTGCTCATCTGTGAGAACGATAAGCGATTCTACCCAAATATCCTTCAACGCGAGATTATACCTGGCAAGCCAGCTTTTCAGGATTTTGGCTTTTTTGTTTGCCAGCGGAATGGGGCTGTTATTAATCTCGCCCCATTCCATCTCCCACTCATACGCATTCCCTTTGATAATGCCACGATAGCCTTTGACTTCAACGGAGTAGACAGCATACTCGCCCACAATGACTATATCATATTCAAATGCCTGGCCTGATGGCCCAGGCAATTCCAGATTATGAAAAATCCTATAATGCTCGTCAGGAAGGTGCCTGGCAAAGTACCCTATGGCCTTGCGCTCGCTCTCGTTCTCCGGCGCTCCGATAGCCTGAACAACCGCCATAGCTCCTCCTTGCTCGGACGCGGTGAAGCTTCCGAAATCTTCTCATACATCGAGGAGAGATTGGCCTCATTGTATCCTATCTGGCGCTTCTTTGGCAATTGACAAGGTTATAGGGGTCTCCATCCTGCGGGGGGAAATTGGTGAAAAATCCATCAGGCCACCCCCAAGAGGACGCGCACGCGCAGGTGCTGAAGGTTGCGAAAACCGTACGCCTGGCGCATCAGCGCCTTGGTGCGATTG
>Ga0209581_1002130_pt1 | contig 20044 bp, 23 predicted proteins | sample Coa_R2_FD_187160 | JGI IMG/M metagenome (GOLD analysis project Ga0209581, IMG submission 187160) | Surface soil microbial communities from Centralia Pennsylvania, which are recovering from an underground coalmine fire - Coalmine... | ecosystem: Environmental > Terrestrial > Soil > Unclassified ...
TAAATCGGCTCCTGGAAATGCCGCTATCGCCCCTTTCAAGCGCGCCCACCAACATATTGACACCCCTCGGCGGCCTCACATGCAATATTTATGGTTAGAGAAGGCATGCAGGTACCCGCGTCGCTGATAACGCGGAAGTCGCGCATAAGTTCAAATTGTTGCAGACCGGCGCGACAAGCGTTGCGGTCAGCCCGCGAGACGCTTCAAAGCCTCGCGGACCTCGCCGGGAGCGGCAAAGCTGCCGGCCAGACCGGTGAATTTGCCGCCCACCGAATAGCCTTTGCCGCGCAGGGCCGGCAGCACCGCAAAGACGGACTCATCGGTGACGTCATCGCCGATGAAAACCGGCACACGGCCGGCAAACGGGGCCACCGCCATCAGTTTGCGCACGGCGCTGCCCTTGCTGATGCCGCTGCGCTTGACCTCGAACATGGCCTTGCCGGGCAGGATTTCGACGGCTTCGTCCGGAAAGGCGGCACGGGCCCGCTCGACCGCCTCACGCAGCCGGGCCTCTTGCCCCGGGACTTTGCGGAAATGCAGGGCGAACGAATAGCCTTTGTCCTCGATCTCGATGCCGGGCGCGCCCAACGCCGCTTCGGCCAATTGCCGGCGCAGCTTTTCCGGCAAGGGCCCGGCGGCAGCGACGAATTGGCCGTCGGTGACGCGCATTTCCGCGCCGTGGCCGCCGATGGCCGGCAGCGCCAGCGGTGAAAACAGCCTGTCGAGATCGCGGATCGGCCGCCCGCTCACCAGCGCCAGCGCGCCTGCCGTGCGGGCGAGCAGGCGCTCGAGCGAGCGGCACAGCGCCTCCGGCACATGCACCTCGAACGGCGAAGGTCCGATGTCGATGATGGTGCCGTCGACGTCGAGCAGCAGCGCGATCGAGGCGGGATCGAGGGCCGTGAACTCGTCGAGCGCGTGATGGCCGCCCGCCGCCATTACTGCGCCAGCACTTCGACGTCGCCGTCGACCCCGGTCACGACCTTGAATTCGCGTTCGAACACCTTGCCCTCGTTGCGGGCGATGGCACGGTATTCGCCTTCGGCGAGGATGACGCGCGGGAAGGCGCCGATCGATTCCTTGATGACGTCGCCGCCGGGGGTGAGCACCGACCAGGCGGTGTTGGCGAGCGCCTCGCCGCCCTTCTCGGCCACCAGCTTGAGCGTGATGGCGGCGGCGCGATGGGTCACGGTGACGTCGGTGAGCTTGCCGGCCTGCACGCGGATGTCCGAGCGCACGACCGCGTTGGCATCGCCGTAGTTGGAGACAATGTAATAGATGCCCTCCGGCACGACGACGACGCTGCCGGTGGCCACGTGCTCGGCGATCGGGCGGCGGTCGCCCGGCTCGAATTGGCTGCCCTTGAAGACGGTGAACGAAATCTGCCCGGACGGAATCAACGTATCGCCGACGCGACCTTCCAGGCGCAGGCCGCCGGCCGGCAGATCGAAGGTGTCGCGCACCGTCGGCCCGCTCAAGGTCACCGGCTTGACCGCGGTGGCAAGCCCGAAGCCGACATGCACGATGTAATTGCCAGTGGGCAGCACCAGCGTCGGCGCCGGCGTCTTGTCCTCCTGGATCAGCGGATAATTGCCATGCGCGTCGGCCTTGGCGCCGTAGATGCGCCAGGTCAGCCCGCCCTCGATCTGCGGCGCGTCGCTGCCGAAACGCGCCGACAGTGCCAGCGCGACCTTGCCTGCCGGAACCATGAGCGCCGGCGCCTCGGGCGCCTTCTGTTGTCCGGGCCAGGCCGGCTTGCCCTGCGCGCCCGGGCCAAAAATATCGCCGCGCGTAATCGGCTGCGGCGAGATCAGACCGGGCGTATTGGAGAACAGGATGCTCGGCCCGGTCGACTGCTGGGCCAGCGCGGCGCACGGCGCCAGCATGAGGATGAGCGCAAATGCCGGCCACAGCCGGCCGCTGACGGCGACGTCATCGAAGGCTTTGCGCATGCGGGATTTTTCCGACCAAATCGCGGCGATTTCAAGCCGGAACCGCGTGTTTGCCGCTCGAAAGCGGCTATGCTAGCGCAAACACCGTTAATTTGAGGACGAAATGCCCGACGCATTGCAGCTGCTGCGGACCCGCCGCTCGGTCAAGCCGATGGAATTGGGCGGGCCCGCTCCCTCCGCCGCCGAGATCGAGACGCTGCTGACCATCGCCACGCGCGTGCCCGATCACGGCAAGCTTGCGCCCTGGCGCTTCATCGTGTTCGAGGGCGAGGCGCGGCTCGCTGCCGGCGCGACGATCGCCGCTGTTTTTCGCGAGCAACATGCCGACGCCACGCCCGACCAGATCGCGTTCGAGCGCCAGCGCCTGGCGCGCCCCGCTCTCGTCATCGCCGTGGTCTCGCGCGCCGCCCCGCACGTGAAGATCCCCGAATGGGAGCAGCAGCTCTCCGCCGGCGCCGCCTGCATGAACCTGGTCAACGCCGCCTATGCCATGGGCTATGCGGCAAGCTGGATCACCGAATGGTACGCCTATGACCGGCGTGTGCTCGACGCGCTCGGCATCGCCGGCGCCGAGCGCATCGCCGGTTTCGTCCACATCGGACGCCCGGCCAGGCCGCCCGAGGAGCGCGACCGGCCGAAGCTTGCCGACGTGGTCACGCGTTATTCGGGTCCCGCGCGCTGATGTTCTACGAGCCCGACAAGCGCGACACGCGCCTGCTGCCGCACGATCCCTTCAAGGCCATCGTGGCGCCGCGGCCGATCGGCTGGGTGACGTCGATCAGCGCCAAAGGCGAGGTCAACCTCGCGCCCTACTCCTATTTCAACGGCGTCAACAGCAAGCCGAACGTGGTGATGTTTGCGAGCGAGGGCCGCAAAGATTCCGTCAGCTTCATCGCCGAGACCGGCGAGTTCGTCTGCAATCTCGCCACCTGGGATTTGCGCGAGCAGATGAACGCGACTTCGGCGCCGCTCAAGCGCGGCGTCAACGAGATGGAACGCGCGGGGCTCGAACCCGCGCCGTCGCGGCTGGTGAAGCCGCCGCGCGTGGCGGCTTCGCCCTGCGCGCTCGAATGCCGGCTCATCAAGATCGTGCCGGTCGAGATCGGCGGCCAGCCGATCGACTGTCACGTGGTGTTCGGACACGTCGTCGGTGTGCATATCGACGACCGCTTTGTCAGGGGTGGCAGGCTTGACACCGCTGCCATCAGGCCGCTCGCCCGCTGCGGCTACGACGAATATGCTGTGGTGCAGCAGGTGTTCTCCATGGTGCGCCCGACCCGCTGAACCCGGCGCCGGTAGCGGCGTTTAACGATACGGTAATCGGCCGGGCGCACCCTCCCCTGTCACGTTTTGGTCACAAGACTCCGTCAGCAGTTTTCACCATACCGCGGTGAAACGCTTGCCGAGTGGCGGGCCCGGTTCGATCATCGGGACTGGGGAGAGATCGTTTGGTGTTTGAAGGACTTTTTGCGCGGGGGCGCAGCAATGGCGACCGGGCGGCCGAGGCAACGACCGCGCCGGTAAAGCCGGCGACGAGCCGTCCGAGCATCGGCCTGGCGCTCGGCGGCGGCGCTGCGCGCGGCTTTGCCCATATCGGGGTAATGCGCACGCTCGTTGCCCACGGCATCGTCCCCGACGTCATCGTCGGCACCTCGATCGGCGCCGTGGTCGGCGGCTGCTATGCCGCCCGCCAGCTCGATACGCTCGAAACCTGGGCGCGCGGCCTGACCGTGCGCGGCGTCATCGGCCACCTCGACATCAACCTGTCCGGCTCGGGACTGATCCGCGGCAAGCATCTCGCGCGCCAGCTCGAGGAAGCGCTGTTCGATATCCGCATCGACGATCTGCCGCTGCGCTTTGCCGCGATCGCCACCGAGTTCAACACCGGCCACGAGATCTGGCTGACGCGCGGCCGCCTGTCCGACGCGCTGCGCGCCTCGTATGCGCTGCCCGGAATTTTCCCGCCGGTCCTGATCGGCCAGCGCTGGCTGGTCGACGGCGCGCTGGTCAATCCGGTGCCGGTCTCGGCTGCGCGCGCGCTCGGCGCGCGGCTGGTGATCGCCGTCAATCTCAACTCCGACCTGTTCGGGCGCGGCACCATCATCGCCAGTCACGGCTCGGATGAAACCGACGACGCGGCTGCTGCCGACGCCGCCAAGGGCAACGGCCTGCTCTCGCTGTTCGGCGGCGAGCGTCTGCTGCGCCGGCAATTTTTCGGCCGACGCGGCCAGCCAAGCATCCCGACCGTGATGGTCGAGGCCTTCAACGTGATGCAGGACCGCATTACGCGGGCGCGGCTCGCCGGTGATCCGGCCGACGTCATGGTCAGTCCGCGGCTCGGCGGCGTCGGCTGGTTCGACTTCCATCGCGCCGCCGAAGCCATCGCGATCGGAGCCGAAGCGACCGAAAAGGCGCTTGACGCCGTCAACGAGGCGATCACCGCGCTGTCGCAGCCCGCCGGCGCGGAGGGGACGGGGCACTGATTCCAGCCGCGGATTTTGGTGCGTTGGCGCGACCACGCGCGTGAAATCTTGTTGCTTGCTCGCGCCATGAATCGAGAAAAATGCATTTGATGCGCGCCCGCAAACAGCGAGCGCATTCTTATTTTTTCCGGTCTATTGCCGGCTGATCAGCTCTGCCTCTAGCTAACCGGCCGAAAGGCAGCCGTATCGTTGTCGAATGAAAGGCAGTTGCCATGGCAAATGTTGACGTGCGTGACGATCGCGCGGCGGTGCCGCCGCTGCGTTGGCGCGAATTGTGGCTCAAGGAGGACTGGTGGGCGATTTGGCTCGGGCTCGGCATCGTCGCCGTGGCTTATGCCTTCTTCGCCAATGGGTCGAGCGTCAAATGGCTCGCGGTGACGCCGGCGAAATGGTCGAATTTTTCGCAGCTCGCATCGCATTTCACCGCCAATTTCGATCGCTACATCGCGCAATTCGTCGTATGGATCGCGATCTTTTCCGTGGCGCTGACGGCGCTCGGCCACAAGGCGCGGGCATTCATTCCGGCCTTCGTGATCCTCTATCTCCTTTCGGTCGTGATTTTCGCGCTCGGCCAGTGGGACAAGGCCAGCACGTATAATCTTGAGCCGCCTTTGGTCGCGCTCGCGCTCGGGCTCATCCTGTCCAATCTCATCGGTCTGCCGCGCTGGCTCGACGCCGGTTTCCGCGTCGAATTCTACGTCAAGACCGGCATTGTGCTGCTTGGCGCGACGCTGCCGTTCACGCTGATCGTCTGGGCAGGACCGGTCGCCATCCTGCAGGCCTCGCTTGTCTCGATTGTCACCTTCGGCGTGATTTATGCCGTCGGCGTCAAACTCGGGCTCGACAAGCGCCTCGCCGCGACACTTGGCGCCGGCGGCGCCGTATGCGGCGTGTCGGCGGCGATCGCGGCCGCCGGCGCGGTGGGCGCCAAAAAAGAGCATGCGCCGATTGCCATTACCACCGTGATCATCTGGGCGGTGGCGATGATCTTCGTCTTGCCGTTCGTCGCGCAGGCGCTGCATCTGCCGGCGGGTGTCGGCGGCGCCTGGATCGGCACCTCGGAATTCGCCGATGCCGCGGGCTTTGCCGCGGCGCAGACTTATGGCGACCTTGCGAGTCACGGTGCCGTCTCCGGCACCAGCGACCAGGCCATCTTCGCCTACACGCTGATCAAGGTCGTCGGCCGCGACGTCTGGATCGGCATCTGGGCTTTCGTGCTCGCCATCATCGCGACGACGCAATGGGAACGCGCCGAGACCGGCCGCAAGCCGGAGGCTGCCGAAATCTGGTGGCGCTTTCCGAAGTTCGTGCTCGGCTTCCTTGTCGCATCACTGTTCATCACCTGGGTCACAGCGCCATACAGCCTCGCCGATTTCAACAAGATCGCCGTGCCGTCGCTGGTGGGCCCCATCAAGGACCTGCGCAGCTGGGCCTTCATTTTCTGCTTCCTCAGCATCGGCCTGACCACGCGCTTCCGCGAGCTCGCCAGTGCCGGCAAGAAGCCGTTCTTCGCCTTCAGCGCCGGCGCCATCGTGAATATCGTCGTCGGCTTCGTGCTGTCGGCGATCGTGTTCGCAGCGCACTGGGAAAACCTGGCGCGTTGACATGACCGCACAAGTCCAAACCCGCGGCGAGTGCCGCTCCTGCCGGCACTTCCGCAATGACGCGGCCTTCATCGAGCAGACTTTCGGCGGCCTGACGAGCCTGAGTTCGGGCTATGGCTCGGTGCGCTCCGACGACGGCATTTGCCTGCATCATGAGCGCTATCTGAGCGCGCGATCAAGCTGCGGCGATTTCTCGCCGCAGCCGATGCCCGTTGAGGCCGGTCAGGCCGAGCGGATGTAATCGCGCATCGCTTCCGATTCGCGCTCGATCTCATCGACGCGCTGTTTCACCACGTCGCCGATCGAGACGAGACCGACGAGCTTGCCGCCGCGCAGCACCGGCATGTGGCGGAATCGCCCGGCCGTCATGCGTTCCATGATGCGGGCGCAGCTTTCATCCTCGTTGCAGGTCTCGACGTCGCGGGTCATGACCTGGCCGACGGGCAGGTCGAGCGCGGCGGCGCCGTGCTCGGCGAGCGCGCGCACAATGTCGCGCTCCGACAATATCCCGGCGAGGCGCCCTCCCGCGCCGCGGATCACCAGCGCGCCGATGCGGTGCCTGGCGAGAAGATTCGCCGCCGCCGCAAGATGCGCCGTCGGTTCGATGCCGACAATGTCGCCGCCGATTGTCTTGGCGGCCAGAATCGCTTGCACGTTCATGGCAGCCTCCCTGCCCGGCAGCCGGGAGAACCCGCGACTCCGGGTCGAGGCAACGATCCTGCCGCGGCCCGGTTCCGTCAATTGACGATTACGCGCAGCTCACATCACAGCCCTGCATGTGGCTAATGGTGCGTTGCGGCAGTGTCGTCGAATTGTCGAAAATCCGGCGGCGGATCGAACCAGGCAAACAGCAACAGCCCGGCGAGAAAGCCGCCGATATGCGCCTGCCAGGCGACGATTTCATTGTCGCCCGTCAGCGGCGTCGACCACAGGCCGAAGAGGAAATTCAGGCCAAACCAGACTGCCAGAAAGGCGATCACCGCCGGCTCGCGCAGCGCGCGCGAGAGCGGCAGCGCCGGCATATGGTAGGCGGCGTCGCCGCCGCGCCGGAAGCCGAGTGGCCCGCCGCGCCGGAAGGCAAAGCGCATCGCCGCCGCCATTGTGCCGGAGATCGCTGCCGATGCGCCGATCACCGGCGCGTCCTGGCCGCCGAAGGCGAAGAGATGCGCGATCGCGCCCGCCGCCGCCGTGACGCAGAAGAAGATCACAAAGCGGACGGTGCCGAAACGGCGCGCAACCGGCGAGCCGAAGGCGATAAACCAGACCGCATTGACACCGAGATGCATCCAATTCGCGTGCAAGAAAGCATAAGTCACGAACGTCCAGATCTGCGCCCCGAAGCCGCCCGGCAATTCGCCCGCCGGCAGCGCGCCGCCGTAACGCACCGGGTCGAAGGCCATCAGCCAGAGCAGATCATTGTCCTGCGCAGGCGTCAGCAAAAACAACCGCGCCATATGAATGAGGACCATCACCGCCAGCATCACGACGATGACGCGCGGGACGTTGAAGATGGGCTCGCGGCTATAGGGCTGGTCGGTCATGGGAGGGCGGATTGAGTTACGACGCCCGGCCGCCCGGCTGCAAGCCGCCTCGCGCAAAGAAAAAGGAGGGCTCTCGCCCTCCCTCGAGCCGCGCTCTTCGTGGTGCGAAGGCGCCTTGCGGCGCGGTCACGTCCCCACGCCTCCCCGTGGCTCTAAGACAGTTGGACGCCTGAAGGTTCTTGAGGCGCCGGGTGTGGATCGCCGGCGACACTAGCAGAGCGCCGCGATCTGCCAATGCGATTGCGATCTTAAGACTAATTCACCAGGGCGCGGCCGGACCGAGGTTAACGGCACGCGCCCTGCTCCAAATGTGCCGTCGCGGCGAAAAGCAGCCCCACCATGTCCCGCACGGGGACAGCGCAAGGGCTGCGGCGTCTCGCGACGACACACAGGTGGCGTCAATGAAACATCCATCCACGCGAGCCGTGTTCGAGTATTGGAACAAGCGCCGGGGCACGCGCCCGGCGCCCGAGCGCGGCGACATCGAGCCAAGCGAGATCCGTCTCGCGCTCGGCGACACCTTCATGCTGGCCGCCGACTTCGTCGACCAGCTGCGCTTCCGCCTGGCCGGCACCCGCGTCTGCGCGCTGTTCTGCCGCGAGATCAAGGGCGAGGTTTTCTCCGAGGCCTTCAGCGCGACGAGCCGCAAGCCGGCCGAGGAGCTCATGACAATCGTTAACGAGGAGCAGGTCGGCATCGTCGCCGGGATTGCTGCGCATACCGACGAGGGCCGCGATGCCGAGCTCGAAATGCTGTTGCTGCCGCTCGCCCATTCCGGCCACGCCCGCATTCGCGCGCTCGGCGTACTGGCGCCGACCGTGCCGCCTTATTGGCTGGGCGCGCAGGCGGTCACCTCTCTCGACCTCGTCACCCTGCGCCATATCGGGCCTGAGGTGAAAGGTCGCGGCGTACCGCGCTTTGGACGCGCTGCGGAGGGCAGCCGGCTGCGCCATGGCTTCGTCGTCTATAGCGGCGGACGTGAAACCCCCTCCGGCGACGCCACCGGCTAACGCCGCGTTAACGATGGCGACATAGGGTCATTTCGGCCGCTTCAGGCCGCGATTGACCCGGCCATATTATGGCAATGCCGCTGACCAAACCGAGAATCCTGCCGCTGACGGACGAGCGTCGGCGATTTCAGCGCGTCAAGGTCAACCTGCTCGGCCGTTATATGCTGGCCGACCGGCGCGAGTTTCCCTGCCAAGTGATCAACATGTCGCCCGGCGGCATGGCGGTGGTCGCCCCCGTCGTCGGCGCGCCCGGCGAGCGCGTCATCGCCTATGTCGACCATCTCGGCCGGCTCGAGGGCAAGATCGCGCGCACCATCGACAACGGCTTCGCCATGACGATCGCGGCAAGCTCACGCAAGCGCGATAAGCTCGCCGCGCAGCTGACCTGGCTCGCCAACCGCCACATCCTCAACCTGCCGGAAGACCGCCGCCACGGCCGTTTCACGCCGCGCAACCCGCTGGCGCGGCTCATTCTGCCGAACGGCAACAACGTCGCCTGCCGGGTCATCGACCTGTCGCAGTCCGGTGCGGCCGTCGCGATTTCGCCCGACTTGCGACCGGCGGTCGGCAGCATGCTCACGCTCGGCAAGGTGCAAGGCCGCGTCGTCCGTCACATCGAGGACGGCTTCGCTCTCGAGTTCACCCGCCTCCAGCACCCCGATTTCCTCGAAGACAACATCACCGGCGAGTAGCGTCACTCGACCGTAAACGCGGCGCGTCAAATTGCGCGAATCGCGAACTCTTGCAGCATCACGACAACGGCTGTGCCGAACGGTATCGGGCCGCGCGGCACGGTAAACGCCGCCGCCGGCCGGCCGCGCGGAACCGCGCAACGGCGGCCTTCCGATGCTTAATGTATAAAATTTGAATGAAACTGTATTATATAAGCTTTTACGCAAAGTTCTACTGTATTCGCTTCTTTCTTTATTTTGGTTCTTCTTAAAATGACTTGCACGACTTAGCCGCGATGCAAAAGCTTTGTGGGAATAGTGGCCCCAACAAGACGGGAAGGGGTCACAGATGGGCTGGCGTATCCGAGTTTCCAGCGGCGTCATTGCGGGCGCCGCGCTTTTGGCTTCGGCCTGCGAAACGTCCGCGGGCGAGCATTTCAGCTTCGCCTCGATCGCGCGCGAACCGGTCGTCTACGAGACCGTCGGCGCGCCGACCAAGGCGCCGATCGGCTGGGTCGAGTTCTGCGCCGAGTACAAGGGCGAGTGCAATACCAGGCCGTCGACGCCGCGCGACGTCGTGCTCACGGCCAAGGCCTGGGCCGACATGGTCAAGGTCAACGCCTGGGTCAACGACAACATCAAGCCGGTCACCGACCTCGAGCATTGGGGCGTGGTCGAGCGCTGGAATTATCCCGACGACGGCTACGGCGACTGCGAGGACTACGTGCTGCTCAAGCGGCGCATGCTGATGCAGGCCGGTTGGCCGCGCGAGGCCCTGCTGATCACCGTGGTGCGCGACAAGAAAGGCGACGGCCACGCCGTGCTCACGGTCAAGACCAACCACGGCGAGTTCGTGCTCGACAACCAGGAGGCCCAGATCCTGCCCTGGAACAGGACCGGCTACCACTTCGTGAAGCGGCAGTCGCAGTCCGACCAGAACGTCTGGGTCACTCTGGGTGCACCGCTGCCCGCACCGCCGGTGGTGTCGGCGCGCTGAGGTGAACGAATAGCGAAATCGCGCTCCCGGTCACGTCCCCACCCCTCCCCGTCCCCAGACCGGGTTCGCGAGCGGCAGGCCCTCCCCCAAGGGCCTGCCGCACCTGTTTTACCGCCGCCGTTTTCACAGCGAGCGGCATCCGCTCCGGCAGGCCGGCGGCGAAGTTTCGCAACGGGAGATTGGCGGCGCAATCGCTTCGGGCGCCGCCTCGGACAAAAGAGCGCCTCAGGCGAGCAGCCCGCAGGCCTCCAGAGTCATCACCACGACCAGCCCCGACATCAGGCTCCAGAAGCCGGCAATGAGGGTCGCCAGAAAGACGAATTCGAAGCGGCGGCCTTCCTGCCGGCGCGCGATCAGCGTGTTGCGCATGATGAGAAACGGCGCCGACAGCATCAGCAAGGGCACGGCGGCGACGGCCGCGGCGCTCGGGCCGGCGCTGAGCAGGCCGAAACTCGGCAGCCGGTCGGTGACAAGCTGATAGCCGGAACAGCACATGCCGGCGACCGCAAAACCGAGCGCCAGCGCAAGCAGCATTTCGACGGATTCCGGGGGCATTTCGGCCTCAACGCAGAACGAGGCCCATCCATGGCAAAGCCCTCCGGGGCCCGCCAGCAAATCCTTAACGGAAGGTTAACGCCGGAAATCCGGGCCTTTCCGCCGCCGTGGCATAATCGCCGGCGATTCGCATGACCATGATCGTCCAGCAACGTCACCCGCGGCGTCCCCGCCAGGCCGGCCACAATCCTCTGGCCGCGCCGCTTCTCGCCTTCGCCGGCGCCGTGCTGATTGCCGCGCTCTATGTCGGTTATGTGCTGTGGCCGCGCTGGCCGCAGGCGCAGGTTTCGCTCGATGCGCCGGCCCTGCCCATCGTCATTGCCGATGCGACTTTCACCATCGAGCCGGCTGCCATCCGCGAGGCCATCCAGCGCAAGGCCGGCCGGCAGGAGCGCGTCGATCTGTCCTACCTGTGGCCCTCGCTCGCCCCGCCCGACCCTTCGCTCAAACCGACGGTCGGCAATCCGGTCAATCCCAACGAGCGGCTGTTCGTCGTCATCGGCTCCGGCGAAACGACGCTGCCGCTGATGGAGCGCGTCCAGGACATCTACCCGCGCTATCTGGTGCCCGAGCCGGTCGCAGGGCCGGACGGGCTGACCTTGCGCGGCTTCCGCGACGGCACGCCCTATCAAGGCGAGGAACTGGTGTTTGAGCAGGCGCGGCCCGAGCATTTTCTGGCGCGCTGTTCGAAGACGGGTGTCACCAATTCCGGCACCTGTCTCCTGGAGCGGCGCATCGGCAAGGCCGACCTCACGTTCCGCTTTCCGCGCGACTGGCTGAGCAACTGGAAAGGCGTCGCGGCCGGCATCGACAAACTGATCGCGCGGCTGCACCCGGGCTGATCAGTCGACCAGATCGACATCGAGGATCGGCAATTCCAGAATATAGGTGCGCCGGCCCCTCTCGACTTCGACGAACAGCACGCCGATGAATTCCTCGCCGAGGTAGAGCTCGAGCGAATCCATCTTCTTCGGCCGCACCACCACCCGGAGCTGGTCATTGTCGAACTTGCGCCGCAGATAGGCGTTGAGCGCCGGCACCGGCTGGATGCTCGGATCCTGTCCGAGCATGATCTCCATGCGGAAATTGTAGGACCGCTCGCCCTCGTCGTCGTCCGCCGTCAATTCGCCGGCGTCGTCCTCGCCGATGAATATCTCGGCGGCGTCGCCCGCCTTCGGCACGACGCGGATGTTCGGATTGCCGAACAGCTTCTTGAGATAGGCGTCGAGCTTCTTGACTTCCTGGACGTTCACCGGGCCGCTCCTTGTTGCGCCGCGCCTAGTTGCCCGATCGGACGATCCGGCGCAAGCGCATCAGCCATCCAGCATGACCCCGTACAGCATCTGATCCATGGCGCGCGACGGCTCGGGGCAGCCGGCCTCGCCGACCACCTTGGCCGGCACGCCGGCAACCGTCTTGTTTCTCGGCACCGCCTTGATCACGACCGATCCCGCCGCGATCCGCGCGCATTCGCCGACTTCGATGTTGCCGAGGATTTTCGCCCCGGCCCCGATCATGACGCCGCGGCGGATTTTCGGATGGCGGTCCTCGTGCTCCTTGCCGGTGCCGCCGAGCGTCACGTCGTGCAGGATCGAGACGTCGTCGTCGATCACCGCCGTCTCGCCGACGACGAGGCCCGTGGCATGGTCGAGGAAAATGCCGCGGCCGATGCGCGCCGCCGGATTGATGTCGCACTGGAAAACGCTCGAGGCGCGGCTTTGCAGATAAAGCGCGAAGTCCTTGCGGCCTTTGCGATGCAGCCAGTGCGCCAGGCGATGCGTCTGGATGGCGTGGAAGCCCTTGTAGTAGAGCACGGGTTCGATGAAGCGGTTGGTGGCTGGATCGCGATCGACCGTCGCGACGATATCGGCGCGGAACGCCTCGCCGATCGCCGGCTCGTCCTCGATGGCATCGCCATAAGCCTGGCGGACGAGGTCGCCGGAAATGTCGGCATTGCCGAGGCGCTCGCTGACGCGATGCACGACGGCGGCTTCCAGCGTGTCGTGGTGCAGGATATTTTCGTAGATGAAGGTTGCGAGTTCCGGCTCGCGGCGTGCAACTTCTTCCGCCTCGCTGCGGATGCGCGCCCAGACCGGATCGACCTTGTCGAGGCCTTTGGCAGGCCGCGTCTGGTATTGAGCCATCGGACTTCTCCCGGCGCCTCTCGACGCCAAATCCCTCGAGTTCCATTTAGCACAGAACGCCCGGCGCCACGAGGGCCGGCCGTGCGGGGCCGCCAAGGCCCGATGCAGGTATTTAGGGGCGCTGGTTAAGAAATTCGAGCACGCCGGCTTTGAACACCTTGTCGCCGACCGCCAGCATATGATCGCGGCCGGGAATATCGATGGCGCGGGCGCCGGGAATGACCGCCGCCAGCGCTGCCCCCGAGCCCGCCACGTTGTCCCGGGTGCCGACCGCAACCAGCACCGGCACGCCGATGGCGGCCACCTGTTCGCGCGTAAGCGTCTGGCGCGGACGGCGCATGCAGGCTGCGAGGGCCTTAAGGTCGGACCTGGTCTGCTCCGCGAACATGCGGAAGGTGCGCCCGGTCGGATCGGTCACGTCGTCAAGCGAGCGCGCTTCAAGCGCGTCCGCAATCACATTTGCCATCTCCTCGCCGTGGCCCTCGATCAGCCGGATGCCGAGACCGCCGATCACCGCCGAGCGCACCCGCTCGGGATGGTGCACGGCAAGGAACGCGGTGATGCGCGCGCCCATCGAATAGCCCATCACGTCGGCGCGTTCGATCTCGAGATGGTCCATCAGCGCACGCGCATCTTCCGCCATCTCGGTCATCTGATAGGCGGCGGGGTCATAAAGCTTCGTCGATTGCCCGTGACCGCGATTGTCGAGCGCGATGACGCGCCGGCCGGCGCGTGTGAGCGTCCCGCTCCAGGACGGGTGGACCCAGTTGATTTCCTTGGTCGAAGCGAAGCCGTGGATGAGCACGATCGGCTCACCTTGGCCCTCGTCGAGATAGGCGATCTCGATCGCACCGTTTTTGAAACTTGGCATTCGCGGGTTTTAACCGCGCCCGGTCGGCGCCGCAAACCGCCGCAGGCGGCGGCGCTTGCGCCATTGCAGCACACGCCAGGTCGCGCGTTCGGTCGCACTCTTGAGCGCGGAGACAAAGCCGAGCAGCGTCAGCAGCGCACCAACGATCCACACGCCGAGATCGAGCGCAGCACCAGTCAGAACGATGGCGGCGCGCCCGGCGACCTTGAGAATGGCGCGGGTCTTGCCGCCCTCCGTTTCCGCCAATTTGGCGATGCGGGACATTTCGCGCGGGCTTTGCGCGACCTGCAAGCCGTCGAGCGCCGCACGTGTGCCGGCTTTGGCCTCGACGCGACCGACGTCGCGTGCGAGATGCACCAGCCCGCCGGCGCGCTCCAGCTTCACCGCCTCGCGCGCGGCGCGAACGGCGAGTGCGGGCTCGGCCAGAGAAAATCCGGCAACCGCGCCCTTGAGCTTGTCCCAGTCGACGACGCCGCGGAGCATGCGCCCGAGCGAGGCCGCGAGATCGGCCGACAGCCTGCCGGTCTTGCGCGCGGCCTTGGCAAGCGAGAGGCCGAGACGGGCCGGGGCATCGGCGCCAAGCGTGACATAGGCGCCAGCGGTGACAGCAAGACCGACGCAAGCCAGCCCCAGCACCAGCGTGTCGGCTTTTTCGCCCGCCGCCAGCCGGCCGCCTTCGCGCACTGCATCGCGGATATCGCCGAACACGATCAGGTCGCCGAGCGTGGTGCCGGCAAGGCCCGCCAAGTCGTTCGGCTCGCCCTCGACCAGACCGTAGGCGAAGCTCTGCATCGCATGGCTGGCGGAGGCCTCTTGCGCCACCGCGACCTTGACCGTCTCGGTGAGCGCCGGATCGAGCGCGACGTGACGATCAGCCGCCAGATCGACAAAGCTTTTGGCAAGGTCGGCATCTTTGTCGGCGAGCGCACCGTTGATTTCCTGCTCGGCCAGCGCGGCGTTGAATTTCTCGTCGAGCGCGCGCCCGGCAATACGCGCAGGGTCATCCTCGCTCGCCAGTATGGCCCGCGCCTCGAGCCCGCGCGGCACCGCATATATCGCGGCCGCCGCCAGCACGGCGGCAACCAGCACCGCAGGCCCGATCGCCGGACGGCGCATCGTGTCTCCTTGTGGCTCCGGCGGCGCAAAGCCGCGTGCATCGCGCATGGCCTCATGCCTCAAGCGGAATGACGTCGTCATGACGGGGGGTAGCCCCAACGTCCGCAGCTTTTGCCGCGTTCCGCCCCGATTCGCTTCACCGTTATCAAAGCATGACAGCTAGGCATCCGCCCGCCGCCTCGCTATGGTGCGCCCGCAAAAACGACGAGGGTTCCCATGGCCGAGCACGTCATTCCACATTTCCACAACGACCCGGGCGTGCCGGTGATCGAGATCGGCGCCAAGGAATTCATGTGCATCGGCGCCACGCCGCCTTACGACCACCCGCACGTCTTTATCGACATGGGCGACGAAAGCGAGGCGATCTGCCCCTATTGCTCGACGCTCTACCGCTTCAACCCCAAGCTCGACCCGCACGCGGCGCGCCCTGCCGAATGCGCGCTGCCGGCGACCGCCGCCGCCTGATCCCGTGGCGGCGCGTGACGTCATCGTCGCCGGCGCCGGGATCGCCGGACTGACCGCCGCCATCGCACTGGCGCGTGCCGGGCTACGGGCGACCGTGCTCGAGCAGGCCGCCAGGCTCGAAGAAACCGGCGCCGGCATTCAGCTCTCGCCCAACGCCACCGGCGTGCTGATCCAGCTCGGCCTCGGCGAGCGGCTGCGCCCGCTGGTGATGGCGCCGCAGGCGATCCGGGTCATGGCCGGCGGCTCCGGGCGCGAGATCGTGCGCATCCCGCTCGGCGCCGAAGTCGAGCGCCGCTACGGCGCGCCGTACTGGACGATCCACCGCGCCGACCTGCAAAACGCGCTAGCCGCCGCCGCCAGGGCCGATCAGGACATCGACATCAGGCTCGGCCTGCGAGTCGAGGAATTCGCCGGCCACGTCAAGGGCGTTACCGCGCTGGCGCGCAGCGGCGGACAGGTCAGCGAACAGCGCGGCATGGTTTTGGTCGGCGCCGACGGCGTCTGGTCGACTATCGCCACGCATCTTGACCGGCGCCGCCCGCGCTTTGCACACCGCACCGCCTGGCGTGCCGTCATTCCCGCCGAAGCCGTGCCCGAGGACTTCCGCTCGCCGCTGGTGCATCTGTGGCTCGGCAGCGACGCGCATCTCGTCCATTACCCGATCAAAGGCGGCCGCCTGATCAACATCGTCGGCATCGTCCACGAGGAATTTCGCAAGGTCGGCTGGTCGACGGCCGGCGACCGTAGCGAAATTCTTCGCCATTTTGCGCGCTGGGCCTGGGCCAACCGGGCGCGCGACCTGATCGCGCTGCCGGAGCGCTGGCTGAAATGGCCGCTCTATGCCGCCGCCAAGCCGTTCAGGGCCGGCGTGGGCCCGGTCACGCTGATCGGGGATGCCGCCCACCCGATGCTGCCGTTCCTGGCGCAAGGCGCCTGCATGGCGATCGAGGACGCCGCGGTGCTTGCGCATTTCCTCGCGCATTTCCGTGACGACCCGGCCGATGCGCTGCGCGGCTATGAGGGCGCGCGGCGCCTGCGCACCGCGCGCGCCCAACAGGCGGCGCGCAAGCAAGGCCGCATCTATGGGCTGAGCGGGCCGGAGGCGCTGCTGCGCAATTTCGCCATGCGCACCATGGGCGGAGAAAAACTGCTGGCACGGCAGGATTGGCTCTATAGTTGGCGCCCGCCCAGTCTCGTCAAAGGCGTCAGCGCATGATGTTTCCGTCGTCGATCGCCGGCAGTCTGCCGAAGCCCGCCTGGCTCGCCGAGCCCAACAAGCTGTGGCCGCAGTGGACGCTCTCGGGTGCGGAGCTCGCGCAGGCCAAGCTCGACGCCACGCTCATCGCCATCAAATTGCAGGAGGACGCCGGCATCGACATCGTCTGCGACGGCGAGATGTCGCGACAGCATTTCGTCCACGGTTTCCTGGAATTCGTCGACGGCATCGACTTCGCCAACAAGGTCGAGATGGGCATCCGCGCCGACCGCTACAAGGCGATGGTGCCGCAGGTGCGCGGTGAATTGCGCTTGAAGGGCCGCGTGCACGAGACCGAAACCCGCTACGCCCGCGCCCATACCAAAAGGCAGTTGAAGGTCACGCTGCCGGGGCCGATGACGATTTCCGACACCATCGCCGACCGCCACTATGGCGACAAGGTGAAGATGGCGATGGCGTTCGCCGATTTGCTCAATCAGGAGTCCCGCGCGCTCGAGAAAGACGGCGTCGACGTCATTCAGTTCGACGAGCCGGCCTTCAACGTGTTCATGGACGAGGTGACGACGTGGGGCATCGAGGCGCTGCACCGCGCCATCGACGGCCTCACCTGCAAGACCGCCGTGCACATCTGCTACGGCTACGGCATCAAGGCCAATATCGACTGGAAGAACTCGCTCGGCGGCGAATGGCGGCAGTATGAAAAGATATTTCCGGCGCTCGCCAAGAGCAGGATCGGCCAGGTGTCGCTCGAATGCATCAATTCGCGGGTGCCGCTGAAACTGCTGTCGCTGCTCGACGGCAAGGACGTTCTGATCGGCGTCATCGACGTCGCTAACGACGAGATCGAGACGCCGGAACGCGTGGCGCAGGTGATCGGCGAAGCCATCAAGTTCGTGCCGAAGCAGCGCATCGTCGCCTGCACCAATTGCGGCATGGCGCCGATGCGGCGCGACATCGCCGCCGCCAAGCTGATGGCGCTCGGTGCCGGCTGCGCGCTGGCGCGGCAGAAATACGCTTGATCTCGATCAATCGGCGGACGCCCGGCTGCGGCTAACATTGCCTGCGATTCAAATCGCCAAGGAGCTGGCCATGTCCGTCAATGTCGGAACGATCGACCGCATCGCGCGCATTATTGTCGGCGTCGCGCTGATTGCATTCGCGCTCGGCTATGTCGCACCCGGTACGGGCTGGAATTGGCTCGGCTGGATCGGCGTGCTGCCGATCCTGACCGCACTGCTGGGCAGCTGCCCGGCTTACAGCCTGCTCGGACTGTCGACGCGTTAGCGCCCGGCGCGCGCCATCACGTCCATCAGCTCGGCGACCTTTCGCCGCTGATCGGACTTGTCGCCCGAGGCGATGGCATGGGCGACGCAATGCGCCACATGTTCGCGCAGGATCTCCTCCTCGACGCGGCGCAGCGCCGCGCGCACCGCGCCGATCTGGGTGACGATATCGATGCAGTAGCGGCCGTCTTCGACCATGCGGGCGAGGCCCCGCACCTGGCCCTCGATGCGGCTCAGCCGCTTGAGCGTCGGCGCCTTGCTGTGCTTCGGCATGACCGTTATATACCCCTAGGGGGTATGGAAGGCAAGATGAGCGCGCACGAGCACCACCACCACCACGCGCCGACCGAAGGCGGCGCCGTCGATCCGGTCTGCGGCATGACGGTCGACCCGCACACCGCCAAACACCGCGCCGATCATCGCGGCCGCACCTACTATTTCTGCTCGGCCGGCTGCCGCACGAAATTTGTCGCCGCTCCGCAGAAATACCTCGGCGAACGCAAGGACGAGCCGGTGCCGGAGGGCGCGATCTACACCTGCCCGATGCACCCCGAAATCCGCCGCGCCGGCCCCGGCGCCTGCCCGATCTGCGGCATGGCGCTGGAGCCGGACATCGCCACCGCCGACACCGGGCCCAATCCGGAACTCGCCGACATGACGCGGCGATTCTGGATCGGCCTCGTGCTCACCGTGCCGGTATTCACGATCGAAATGAGCGGGCATTTCGGCGCGCATTGGTTGGCGCCGTCGACGTCGAACGATATCCAGTTCGCTTTCGCGACCCCGGTGGTGCTGTGGGCGGGCTCACCGTTCTTCGTGCGCGGCTTACAGTCGCTGATCACGCGCAACCTCAACATGTTCACGCTGATCGCGATGGGCACCGGCGTCGCCTATGTCTACAGCCTCGCTGCGACCTTCGCGCCCGGCCTCTTCCCGCCGGCCTTCCGCGGTCACGGCGCGCCCGCGGTCTACTTCGAAGCCGCCGCTGTCATCACCGTTTTGGTGCTGCTCGGCCAGGTGCTGGAGCTGCGCGCCCGCGAGGCGACATCGGGCGCAATCAAGGCGCTGCTCGATCTTGCGCCCAAGACCGCGCGGCGCCTGCGCGCCGACGGCGGCGACGAGGAGATCGCGCTCGATACCGTCGCGGTCGGCGACAAATTGCGCGTACGCCCCGGCGACAAGGTTCCGGTCGACGGCACGGTACTCGAAGGCCGCTCCTCGCTCGATGAATCGATGGTCACCGGCGAATCGATGCCGGTGACGAAAGACGTCGGCGCCCATGTCATCGGCGGAACCTTGAACCGCAGCGGCAGCTTCGTGATGCGCGCCGACAAGATCGGCAAAGACACAGTTTTGTCCCAGATCGTGCAGATGGTGGCAGCCGCGCAGAGGAGCCGCGCGCCGATCCAGCGGCTGGCCGATCAGGTCGCTTCCTGGTTCGTGCCGGCGGTGATCGCGGTCGCGCTCGTGGCCTTCGCGTCGTGGGCGGCGTTCGGGCCGGAGCCGCGCTTCGCCTTCGGCCTGGTCGCCGCGGTCAGCGTGCTGATCATCGCCTGCCCCTGCGCGCTCGGCCTTGCCACGCCGATGTCGATCATGGTCGGCGTCGGCCGCGGCGCGCAGTCCGGCGTCCTGATCAAGAATGCCGAGGCCCTGGAGCGGATGGAAAAGATCGACACCCTCGTCATCGATAAGACCGGCACGCTGACCGAGGGCAGCCCCAAGGTCGTCGCGGTCGTCGCCATGGCCGGCTTCGATGAGGCCGAGGTGTTGCGGCTTGCCGCCAGCATCGAGCGCAACAGCGAGCATCCGCTCGCCGCCGCCATCGTCGCAGCGGCCGAGGAACGCAAGCTCGCACTTGCCCCGGTGCGCGGCTTCGACGCGCCCGCCGGCAAAGGCGTGATCGGCCTGGTCGACCGGCAACGCCTCGCGCTCGGCACGGCAGCCTATCTCCAGGAGCTCAATATCGACACGGCGGCCCTCGCCGAGGACGCCGAGCGCCTGCGCGCCGATGGCGCCACGGCGGTGCTGCTCGCCGTCAACGGCAAGCCCGCCGGCGTCATCGCCGTCGCCGACCCGGTCAAGGCGACCACGCCCGCGGCGCTGCAAGCGCTCGCCGCCGACGGCATTCGCGTCGTC
>Ga0209581_1002131_pt1 | contig 20014 bp, 15 predicted proteins | sample Coa_R2_FD_187160 | JGI IMG/M metagenome (GOLD analysis project Ga0209581, IMG submission 187160) | Surface soil microbial communities from Centralia Pennsylvania, which are recovering from an underground coalmine fire - Coalmine... | ecosystem: Environmental > Terrestrial > Soil > Unclassified ...
GGTCCGCCCTTGCTGGCTCTCTGGAAGCGACAGGAGGAAGCGGCTACAGCACTCAGTGACCCGGCGTAGCCTGGAGGGGCAGGTCGAACGAGAAGGTTGTTCCCTGGCCCTCGGGCAGCTCTTCCAGGCGTAGCTCGCCGCCGTGCGCCTGGACGATAGAGCGGGCAATGAACAGGCCCAGGCCGGTGCCATCCTGCAGCATGGCGGTTTGCAGGCGCGAGAACGGGCGGAAGAGGAGATCGATCTGCGAGCGGGGAATGCTGGCACCTGCGTTGTGGACGCTGATGCACGCCCGATCCTCGCTCTGCCAGACCTTGATCGTGATGGTCGTCTCGTCATCGGAGTATTTGATGGCGTTCTCGACGAGATTGCCCACAGCCTGCTGCAAGCGATCATGGTCCCAGTTGCCCAGCAGGGGTTCGGCGGGCAACTCAAGCTCGAACGTGTGCAGAGGAGCGACCGGCCTGGCCTGCTCAACGATCTCTCTGATTACCTTTGTGAGATCGCAGGGGGCGCACTTCAGGGTAAACTGGCCAGACGAGAGGCGCGAAACATCCAGCAGGTCCTTCGCCAGCCGGGCCAGACGCCACGCCTGGCTGACAATGATCTGACTGCCGCGCTCGATGCTCTCACGCTTCTGATTCGGACGCGCGATAATCTGCGCGTAATTGATGATCGGCGTGAGCGGGCTTCTCAGTTCGTGGGCGATCATCGCGGCGAAGCGCTCTTTCTGCGCAAGCTCGTCCTTCAGCCGCTCGACCTCTTCTTCCAGCAGCAATCTGGCCGCAGTCAACTCGTTGACCTGGTTCTGGAGCGCGCGGATCGTGTCTTCGCGCACGTCCTTGTCTTGTAGTTGCATGCCCTCTCGTTCCTGATGTGTGACGACAACATTTTTTCTACTGATACTGCAAACTATACCCTGTCGAGTAGAGAATTTCCCACTAATGGGTACGAAAATAGGAATATTGGGCTGTTTCCCCGCCTTCTCATTTATGGCCGTGTATCGAACCCTCTCGCCTTCCGCTGCCTGATTTTCGCGCGGCGCACCGCACAAAGCTTAAAGGGACAGATTACAAAAATTGCAATCTGTCCCTTTAAATAAGCGTTAGTTTGCAGGCGGAGACAGGATACCAAGCTCAACCAGTTCGTCCTGCGCGGCCTCGCTCAGTTGGGTGAGATCCAGGCTGGGATCGGCGTGGGCGACCAGGTGGCGCAGGCGCTCGGCTATCTCCTGGCGGATATAGTGGTCCGAGGTGAGGAGTAGCTCACCCACGGTGATCTCGATCTGGCGTCTCTGCATGGCGGCAAGGACGGTTTCGGCCATTGGATTCTCTCTTCTGTTAGTCTGCGGCTGCTGCTTTCTCGCTTGCCGGCGGGGAACTGGCCTTCTCTGCCTTTTTCTCGCTCGCCCCACCCTCCTGTTTGGGGGCGCTCTCCTTGCTCTCGTTGTGGTTGGTATGGTTATTATTGTCGCTGATGACCGCGCCGCTGCCGTGATCGGTTTTATAGAATCCAGAACCCTTGAAGACAATACCCGCCGGGAAAAGAACGCGCCTGATTGTGCCGTGACACTGCGGGCAGACCGTTAGCGGTTCGTCGGTCATCTTCTGCCAGATTTCAAAACGATGATCGCAACTTTTACACTGATATTCATAGGTTGGCATAGGATCTCTCACCTCTACATGGTCTTGATTACGAGTGTGTGCCTGCTCAATAACGGCGCATTCCTCGCGCCTGTTCTCTCTATTACTAATAGTAACGCGCTACGGTCGGGTTGTCAATCGGGTAGTGAGAGTGCTAGCACTGTCCGGGCATGGACAGAGAAGGCGCTTTTCTGCTCTCTACTCATCAGAACACGCCGGCCCTCCGGTCCTATTCCACTCTGGAGATATACTCCTTGACCTTCTCTGCGGCATCGCGCGTCATACCGTCCAGCGCGGCCAGTTCGTCCAGGCTGGCGGCGCTGATCGCTCGGACCGAGCCAAAGTGCGTCATCAGGGCCTTCTTGCGCTTGGGACCGATGCCGGGAATCTCGTCCAGCACGGACTTGAAGGTTTTTTCGGAGCGCAGCTTGCGGTGGTAGGTGATGCTGAAGCGGTGGGCCTCGTCGCGAATGCGCTGGAGCAGGTAGAGGCCCTGCGAGCTACGCGGCAGGATCACGGGCTCGCTGGAGCCGGGGATGTAGATCTCTTCGGCGGTGGCCAGTTTGGTGTGCGAGCCTTCCTCTTTCGCGATCCCGATGATGGGAATGTCCAGGCGCAGTTCGTTCATGACCTCCAGCGCGGCGTTTAGTTGTCCCTTGCCGCCGTCTATAATCACCAGATCGGGCAGGGCCCAATCGTGTTGCAGGCGCTCATTCTGCGCGCTGCTCTCGGACCTCTCCTGCCCATTGGCGGATGTCTGCTCGATGGGAGCCTTCTGGCCCACGCCGTCGAGCGCCGCGCTGCTTTCGGCCTCAAGCTCCGCCTCCTGCTGGCCGGCGGCCTTGCGGAAGCGCCGGCGCAGCACCTCCTGGTGACTGGCGAAGTCGTTGGCTCCCTCGACGGTTTTGATCTTGAAGCGCCGGTACTCGCTATTCTTTGGACGCCCCGCCTCGAACACGACCATCGCGCCCACCGAGTTCGTGCCCTGGGTATTCGAGATGTCGTAGCACTCGATGCGCTGCGGCGGCGCGACCAGGTTGAGCGCCTCCTGCAGCTCTTCCAGCGCCATCTGCGTCTTCTGGCTATCGCTTAGCCACTTGATGCGCTGCTGCTCCAGCACCTCCTGCGCGTTCTGTTTGACCATCTCGACCAGACGCCGTTTCTCACCGCGCTTGGGTTCGCTGATTGAGATTGAGCCGCCGCGCTTCTCCTTGAGCCAGGCTTGCAGCGCCGCTTTATCTTCCGGCTCGGCCTCGACGATGATCTCGGCGGGAATATGCGGCACGCTCTCATAGAATTGCTGGAAGAACGAGCGCATGATCTCGCCGGGACTGCTCTCGCGCGTGCCCTGCAGGATAAAAAACTCGCGCCCCACCAGCTTGCCGTTGCGGAAGAAGAAGACCTGCGCGCAGGTCTCGTCGTCCTGGCTGGCCAGCGCAATCACGTCCTGGTCGTCCTGTCCCTCGGTCGAGATGATGCGCTGCTTCTCCAGCACGCGCTCGACGGCCTTGATGCGGTCCCGCATGCGCGCGGCCTCCTCGAAGTTCAAATTCTCGGCGGCCTCCTCCATCTTCGCCTGGAGATTCTTCACCACCTCGTCGTGCTTGCCCTCCAGGAAAAGAATCACCTGGCGAATCACCGCGTCGTACTCCTCGCGTGTGGCGTAGCCGACGCAGGGCGCGATGCAGCGATGGATAAAGTACTGCGTGCAGGGCCGGGGCAGCAGCTTCTGCTTCCAGCCCGCCGGCGGTTCGCTCCCTGCGGGCGGGGCCCACGCGCTGGCGTCGTAACGGCAGGTTCTGAAGGCAAAGAGCTTATTCAGCAGATCGAGCGTGGCATCGACCGCGCCCGAGTTGGTGTAGGGACCAAAGTAGCGGTTGCCGTCGCGCGCGAAGCTGCGCACGCGGTAGACGCGCGGGAAGTCCTCGGCCAGCGCCACTTTGATGTAGGGATAGCTCTTATCGTCGCGCAGCAGCACGTTATATTTAGGCCGGTACTGCTTGATAAGATTGCTCTCCAGCACCAGGGCCTCGACCTCGTTCTGCACAACCAGAAAATCGATATCCTCGATCTTCGCCACCATGCTGCGGTTCTTCGGACTGAGATCCGTCGATTCCTGAAAGTACGAGCGCACACGGTTAAACAGCGAGATCGCCTTGCCCACATAGATAATCGCGCCCTGGGCATCCTTCATCAAATAGACGCCCGGCTTGTGGGGCAGCGAATTCAGGACGGATTGGATTTTTTCGTTCATGTTCGTATCATCTGCCAGTCTCAGTATCCTCAAGCGGATCGACAGACTGCTTCTGCCAGGCTGCCCTCCCTTGAACCAGGATACCTGAGCGAACTGGAGCGGTCAAGGAGTTTTGCACCGGATGGGTCGTTGCTTTTTCTGTGCTGCTCATAGTATAGCATGAAAACGCTACTGACAAAACGATTGGGAGACGTGATAGTTGGGCCGATTTGGGCCATAATTATACTCTTTAGTAGAGAAACGAACTTCCGCAAGGAGCGCCTTGATAAATTCGTTTGTGTTGATATTAGGAAAGAACCTCCGAATAGCTATTTACATGATAAAATGACATGTTAAAATAGAGAGCCGATAGGGAGCAGACTTTAATGAAAATACAAATACAAAACTTAGGGCTAATCAAGGAAACAGAGGTTGATATCAAGCCTTTGACTATCCTCGTTGGGCCAAATAACGCGGGCAAAACATGGCTTGCCTATGCCGTCGCGAGCATCTTTGGTCCCTGGGGCCTCACGAATTACTTGGAGGAGTGCGAAGCTGAGGAAGTTGTCAAACAATTCGAATTATTAGATCAGGTGGTTAGACAAGTTTTGGCGACGGGCACCGCATCCTTTGACCTGGTGGAATTTGCCGATAAATATGGAGAGCAATATTTTAATAGCATAGCAACTTTTGCGCAAAAGAAGATGTTCGAGTTTATGGGAACGCAGAGAGAGGATATAGATGACCTGAAAATATCGATTCGTCTAGGTGATACTAAAAGTAATTTCTTAGAAAATGTTTTACAAATGCAAGTCAGGAATTTCTTCGGCGCTAGTCTAAAAGAGCCCCTGTTAAGTTTACGGAAGGATCGTGGAAAGAAGCGTTTAACCATCTTTATTTCGCAACAATCTATTTCCTTGAGCAAGGATACAGAAGATATCACAGAGGGCCTCCCCCCCGAAATGCAAAAGGAAGTCATCATCGAAGGCGTTTTTACAATCCTGCACCGTGCGCTCTATAATCATGTCCGCATATTGCCTACAGAAAGAACAACCTATATAGCTTTTCCTTTTCCTGGTGCGCATCTGGATGAAGAGACTTCGATTGTACGTCCCGAAGCAAAAAGGGGGGAGGTGCGGTTGGCACCTGCAGTGGGGAGTTTCCTGGGAATGATTGCCAACACCGTTGAAAATGAGACAAGAATATATAATAGAAGACTACAGGCAGTCAAGAAAGATACGTATATCAAACGATATGTGGAACTGGCCGAGATTTTAGAGGAGCAAATCCTGGGAGGCAACGTTATTTTTTCCCAACAGATGCTGGAGATGGAATCTGCCGTTTCTTTAGTGGGAGGGCTCCCAGCCCGCCATGTATTATTTGAGCCAGCGGCTGACATCAAATTGCCGATTTCTGTCGCTTCCTCTATGGTCAAAGAGCTCTCTTCGCTGGTATTGTATTTACGCTACCTTGCGCAGCCGGGTGAATTGCTCGTTATAGATGAGCCGGAGATGAACTTGCACCCGGAGGCTCAAGTCAGGATGATCGAGTTTCTGGCTCTCCTGGTGAATGCCGGCCTGAAAGTTCTTATTACCACTCACAGCCCCTATGTCGTGGACCACCTGGCGAATCTACTCAAAGCCTCCGCGTCAGCCGATCAGGAACGCGTAAGCGATCTCTTTTATCTGAAACGTGCAGAGGCTTTTTTATCGTCAGAGCGCGTCTCTGTTTATCTTATCGAGCAAGGGAAGGCGACCAATATGATAGAAGAAGATGGCGTGCTTGAGCTTCATACTTTCGGCGATGTTTCTGAACGCATCTCGGATATCTTTTTTCAATTATAGTGGTGGGAGAACGTTTGCATGGGTGACAAACCAATGCTTGCTTTTCTCAACACTACTTTTCAGACCTGTCTGATACCAGGGACAAGCGCCCAGGAGTCCGGCCTGAAGGTGAGTGCAGAAAAGCAGCGAGATGAAACTATCCTCTTTTATCGTGTAGATTGTAATGATGGACGTAAATGCTTGAATATGTCAGGAGAAGGAAAAAAGATTTGCGACTATCTTGTGTTTTATACGAAAAACGAGGACTCCGGGGAAATTCTTTGCTTTTTGGAATTAAAGGGCGGTGGAGAGGAGGATGCTATCAAGCAAATATTGAGTACCTACGACGGCATGCTGACTCTGCTCAAATTAAAGTTTACCGGCAAACAGTATAGCAGCACGATTGAACACCTGGTTTGTAAAGCTTGTATTTGTTTGCATGGGCAGACCCCGACGGGTAATCAGCGCGCGAAAGAAGCGCTCTTCAAGAGATTTGGTCGGGGCAATGTACGCATTAAGTATGGGATCAGGCATTATAAACTTTTAGCAGACTTTTTGCGAGAACGATAGGCAGCGCCCCTCGCGCGCTGCTCACAGCGTATCGGGTTTGCTTCCCCAGGCGGTGAGCAGGGTTACGCCGCCGGAGAAGTTTGGATCCTGCATCTCTTCGAGCGCCTGTTGATAAATGGCGTCGTAATCGGCGGGCGCGCAGCCCCATTTTTCCAGGAACGGGCGCGTTGTGCGGTAGAGGTAGGTAACATCACGAATGGAGTCCTGGAGCTCTTTTGTGCCCGGTTGCATCTCCACAGGCAGCCGGCGGGTCTGGACCTGCCTGCATCCGTAGCGGGTGAGCAGTCCCTCCAGGTGATCGATCAGGCCGGTGAGCGTTTGGTCGAAGAGGTGGCCTGAGCGATAGAGCGCGCACACGCTCATGGCGTGCAGTTGCATGACCGCCGGGCTGGAAGAATGGCCGCCGACCTCACATTCAGTCACGCGAATTACCCCGCCAGGGCGACAGACGCGGAGCATCTCTTGCAGCACCTGGGGCCATTCCCATGTGCGTATAAAGCTGATGCCAAAGCGCAGGTTCACCAGGTCGAAGGAGGCGGCGGGAAAATCCAGCTTGCCCAACGCGTCCATCACCCGGAACGTCACCCGCTCGCTGAGTCCCTGTTCGGCGGCCCGGTGCCGGGCATAGTCAACCATGTGCTGGCTGATGTCGATGCCGACCAGCTTCATCTCAGGATACATCTGAGCCGCGGTCAGCACCCAGTTCCCGGAGCCGGAGCCGATATCGAGCACGTTGCGCATCGTGGCCGCGCCGTCCTGTTCAGCAAGGGGGCCGCCCATGATGGTTGTCATCAGGGCATCCTGAATAGTGAGTCGTTGGAGTTCTTCTCTGTTGCCTCCCTGCACCACGTATGTGCTGGGGTGCTCTTTCTTTGAGCGGTCGCGCGGAGTCGGCATGCCATGTATCCTTTTTCGGTATTTTTTCTGAATCTTTCGCCAGAGGCATCTCTTCTCTTAGAGAGAAAGCTTTCTCCTATTATAGAAAATAATGCGCGTTCTGTCGAGCTACATCACCCGGTTGGAGCAGGAAGAGAGTGGAGGCTGACCATTTTCTCCACTATCCGGGCGTGGTATACTGATTCCATTATCTTTTTGAGGAATCATCGCTCCTTCTTCATCGAGCGGGGCCTGTTGTGGAACACGTATGAGTTGCATTGGAACCGCCGGGCACATCGATCACGGGAAATCGACCCTGGTCGAGGCGCTGACCGGCATTGATCCCGACCGCCTGGCCGAGGAGAAGGTCAGGGGAATGACGATCGACCTGGGCTTTGCCTGGCTGACTCTGCCCAACGGGCGCGAGGTCAGCGTCGTCGATGTGCCGGGCCATGAGGGCTTCATCAAGAATATGCTCGCCGGCGTCGGTGGCATCGACGCGGCCCTGCTGGTCGTGGCCGCGGACGAGGGGGTAATGCCGCAGACGCGCGAACACCTGGCGATTCTGGACCTCCTGCGCGTGCGCCAGGGGGTCGTCGCGCTGACGAAGGCCGACCTGGTGGACGAGGAGTGGCTGGAGCTGGTGCGCGAGGAGGTGGCCGAGCAGCTTAAACCCACCACGCTCGCCGGTGCCAGCATCCTGCCGGTTTCGGCCTATACGCGCCAGGGCCTGCCCGAACTGCTCACCGAACTGGAGCATGTGCTGGACGAGGCGGAGGAGCGGCAGGATATCGCGCGCCCGCGCCTGCCCGTCGATCGCGCCTTCACTATGACCGGCTTCGGCACCGTCGTGACCGGGACGCTGCTCGACGGGACGTTCAGGCCGGGCCAGGAGGTCGAGATTCTGCCGCGCGGACTGAAGGCGCGCATTCGCACGCTGCAAACGCATCGCCGGCAGGTGGAGGTGGCGCGTCCGGGCAGCCGGGTGGCGCTTAACCTGGCGGGGATCGCGCGCACGGACGTGAAGCGCGGCGATGTGGTGGGCCTGCCGGGCCAGTTCCAGCCAACGCTGCTGCTGGACGCACGCGTGCAACTGCTGCCAGAGGGTGCCCACGCGCTCGCACACAACACGCAGGTCGATTTCTACAGCGGCTCCCAGGAGGTTCCCGCCCGCGTGCGCCTGCTCGACGTGGAGAGCCTGGAGGCGGGCCAGCGGGCCTGGGCGCAACTGCGCCTCAGCCGTCCCGTCGTCGTGGCCAGGCACGATCGCTTCATCCTGCGCATCCCCTCGCCCAGCATGACGATCGGCGGCGGCGAGATCGTCGATGTCCATCCACGCTATCACCGTCGATTCCAGCCCGCGATTACGCAAATGCTGGAAACGCTCGAACAGGGCACACCGGAGGAGCTCATCCTTGCGCTGCTCGAGCGCAGGCGCGAGTTGAGTCCCCGAAAAAGTGGGGCTGCAACGTCTAATGAAATGACGGGCAAATCATCCGCCGGGAGCAAGTCTGCGCGGGGACCGGTGGGGTACGAGTTGACAGAGATCGCGAGACAGAGTAATTTATCGCAGGATGTGACGTTGCACACATTGGAGACGTTGTTAAGAGAAAGACGAGTGCGGAGGGTAGGAGCGTGGTGGTTTGCCCGATCTCTCTGGGATGCGCTCTGTGCCGAAACCGTAGAATTACTGAAGGAGCAGCATCGCCAGTATCCCTTGCGCGGCGGCCTCTCGAAAGAGGAATGGCGGGCGCGCCTGGGCTTATCGCCGCGTATGGCCGCGGACGTATTTCTCGCTCTGCTGGAAGAGGGTGTGCTGGTCGAGGCTCCTGTGGCGGTCAAAGCGTTGGGGGCGACAAGCGGCCTGATCCGCCTGCCAGATTTCACCCCCACCTTTACCGCTGAGCAGCAGCGGCGAGTTGAGCGTCTCCTGCGTACATTTCGCGCCAATCCCTATACGCCCCCCGGTCGCGCGGAGATCGAGGCCGAGGTGGGCAGCGAGGTATTGGGCGCGCTGCTGGAGCAGGGAGTGCTGGTCCGGTTGGGCAACGTGGCGGACCCGGTCTATTTCCTGCGCGAGAGCTATGACGAGGCGGTGGAGAGGCTGATTGCCTATTTACGCGAACATGAGACAATCACAGCGGCGGAGGCGCGGGACCTGCTAGGGACATCCCGAAAATATATTCTGCCTCTGCTCGAACACCTGGATGAGCGGCGCATCACCCACCGCCAGGGCGATCAGCGTATGTTGGGGATTGTGCCGTGAGTGGCCGAACGCCATGAACGGGAGCTACACGCCGGTGGTACACATCGGCATGTGGGAAGAGCGGTCCGGCTTTTCGGCAAGCAGGCAGATGCACCTTTTGGAACGAAGAGTTCCCTTGAGACACAAAATGGGTTACAATAGCGACGCGCGGAGTAGTAAGTTTCTGTAAATTCCTATTCCGATCGGGCAACTGTTCTCGCCAATCTTTTTTCTCGCCCGATCAGAGAGGAGTAAGACAGTGTTGTGGGCCTGGCAGGCCAGTTGCCTCTTACCCCTGCGACACTTCAAATAGTGCGGAGAGCTATGCAAATCGAAGTTCTGGGCGAGCGATACGAGTTATTGGACCCCATCGGTCGGGGCGGCATGGCCACGATCTACCGGGGCCGGGATACGCGCATGGATCGCACGGTAGCTATCAAGGTGCTGCGTGAGGTCTATAGCACGGACCCCAAGTTTGTCACGCGTTTCCAGCGCGAGGCGAAGGCGGCGTCGGCTCTGCAGCACCCGAATATCGTGCAGGTCTATGATTACGGACAGACCGACGGCAATTATTTTATTGTCATGGAACTGGTTGAGGGGACGGATCTGCGCCGCTATCTGCGCTCTCGCGGCGTGCTGGATATTGACCGCGCGATCATCATCGCTCACGACGTTGCCCTCGGCCTCGGAGCTGCCCACCGGCGCAGCATTGTTCACCGCGATGTCAAGCCGCAGAATATCCTGGTTGGCAAGGGTGGCTCGATCAAGCTGACCGACTTTGGCATTGCGAGCGTCTACAAAGATATCAACGCCGAACGCCTGACCACCACCGGCATGACGCTGGGCACGGTGCAGTACTACGCGCCGGAGCAGGCGCAGGGCGAGATTGTGAGTCCTGCCGCCGATGTGTATGCCCTGGGCATTGTGATGTATGAGATGCTCACCGGGCGCACGCCTTTCGATGGCGATACGCCGGTGGCGGTGGCAATGCAGCATATTCAGGACCCGCCGGTTCCGCCCAGCGAGCTGAATCCGGGTATTCCCCAGGCGGTCGAGGATATCATTCTGCGCTGCCTGGAGAAGATTCCAGAGATGCGGTTTCGCGATGGTTCGCAACTGGCGCGCGCGCTTGAGAGTTTGAGCGAGGCCGATCCAAGCGAGATGGGCACCAACCAGTTTCTCGTCCAGAACTCCGCTCCCATGCCGATTACCTTTAATAATATTCCCGCGCGCCCTGGATCGAGTAGGCGCAGCAGTCCGCGCCAGCCGGCGGCGCAGGTTTCTACCTCGTCGCCCAATAATCGTCCCCTGGCCGACGCACCGACGATCTCGCCCGGCGGCTATGCCATGTCCGGCGCGCAGTTCGAGCAGCAGGGGATAACCAGCCAGCCGATGTACACGCCCTTTGTGCCCCAGACGATGGATTCTGGCTCAACCCGCCCTTTCCGTCCAGGCACGCAGCAGGATGCGGGCGGCGGGCGCGCGGCGGGAGTTATTACCGCTCTTATCATTCTGGCTACCCTTCTATTGCTCGGCTTTAGCTTCTACCTGGCCGTCTACCTGGGCTTTATCAGCCTGCCGTTTACGAACAACCCGACGCCTCCTGCGACGATGGTGACGGTGCCCAGCCTGATCGGCGATAGCTGGCAACAGGCGTTTCAGGCTGCACAGAACGCCGGCTTTACGCTGCACTCCTACGACGGCAGCCAGAATGGCGTGGTTCTTTCGCAGAATCCCCTCGCCGGGCAGTCCGCAGCCAGGGGCTCGACGATCGACGTGCAGATGGGCACGGGCACGGCGACGCCTACCGTGACGGTGCCCGCCAATCTGGTGAATCAACCGCTGGGAACGGTCGAGCAGCTTTTAACCAACGCAGGGCTCAACTATACGATTAAGGACGCTGGCGCTGATCCAACAAAGCAGCCCAATACCGTTGTGCGCACCGATCCGGCCAGCGGCGCTCAGGTCGCGCCCGGCACGGTGATTACACTCTACGTGGCGAACTACGATCACGGCACGCCCGCCGTGACGCCCTCGCCGAAGCCGTCGCCCAGCCCGTCGCCTAGCCCATCGCCTAGCCCATCACCCAGCCCGTCGCCCAGCCCGTCGCCCAGCCCGTCGCCGTCGCCCTCTGCTACGAAAACTGGACCGTAGGAGGCGCTATAACATAGGGGTCTCACAGGCATCCAGTGAAGATCAGGCTGAGTGTGTGAGCACGCTGGACGCGGTTAAGCAGCGTCCCATCCGCATCAAGCGAAGGGCCACGTTGGGTGCGTGAGAACACAGGACGCGGGCAAGCATGCAGGACGCGGGCAAGCAGCGTCCCTACTATGGACGGTGGTTGGTGTTGTTTGCCCATATTTCGCGTAAAAACGACGCGAACTGGCCTGGTTGGGATGGATCAAGGCGCGTTCACATCTGGCCACGTCCTGATCCCAGGACATCGAGCAGGACACGCGTGGCTTTTACGTGGAAAATGTACCCATACAACAAATGCCCGTCCATAGTAGGGACGCCCCTTGTGTGCGTCCTGCGCGCTCACGCACCTAATGTGCCTGGCTTTTCCCTTGATGCGGATAGACGCCCCTTGTGTGCGTCCTGCGCGCCCTGCCTGTCCGCGTCCTGCGCGCTCACGCACCTAATGTGCCTGGTTCTTGCGTTTTCAGCGCCCACCTTTGCCCCGAAAAGCCCTCTCTTCCTACAAACCCGGCTCTCTCCCCGTTTATTTGAGAGTGTATCTGAAGCATGCACTCGTACCTGCGGATCTCATCGAATTTTTGACTATGGTGTGTAGAGCAGGATTTCAACAATTTCGTGAAATGTTGTCATATGGGCATGGGGACGAGGACCGGGTGGCATGGTGGTGCTCATAGGGAGAGGGAGAATTATGCGACGTAACCTCGTAAGAAATAGTATTTTCCTCGCACTCGCCGCCTTGCTGGTGGCCGGGAGCCTGCTGGTCATGCATTTTGTGGCGCGCGCGGATCAGAATGCGCGCGCGACGCTTGGCGGGCAGAGCGTTCCCCTTATTCAGCACGCCCGCTTTGTGCGCGCTGCGGACGCGGGCCAGGCGCTCCACCTCTCGATCGGTCTGCGCCCCGGCGATCCCGCCGGCCTGGACAGCCTGCTGCAAGCGATCTACACTCCCGGCTCGCCTCAGTATCACCACTATCTCACGCCGGCAGAGTTTACCCAGCTCTTCGCCCCCGGCACGGACCAGGTGCAGCAGGTCGTCTCGTTCTTGCAGAGCCAGGGGATCAGCGTGCAGAGCGTCGCGCCCAATCGCCTGCTGATCGACGCTACCACGACGGTGGGCGTGGCCGAGCAGGCGTTTCATGTGCAAATCAATGAATACATGTATGCAAATCGCACGTTCTATGCCAACGCGCAGGCTCCCAGCGTGCCGGCGGCCCTGCAATCGATCATCCGCTCGATCGGCGGACTCGACAACAGTGTGCGCTATCAGCCGCGTGTACACGCTGTACGTGGATCTGCGCTTCAACCTGCCGCGAGCTCCGGCTATGGACCTGCCGAGCTTTCCCAGGCTTACGATACGGCCCCTCTCGCCGGCTCCTCCATGCAGGGCGAGGGCCAGACCATCGCGCTCTTTGAGCTGGATGGGTATCAGACCAGCGATGTGCAGCAGTACTTCCAGAAATACAACCTGAGCACGCCCGCGCTCAGCAACGTGCTGGTTGACGGAGCTAGCGGGTCCGCAGGCAATGGCGCGATCGAGGTCGAGCTGGACATCGAGGTGGCCGGGGCGATCGCGCCGCAAGCCGCCCAGTTGATCTATGAGGGACCGAACAGCACGCAGGGACTGAACGACACCTATAATCGCATCGTCACCGACAACAAGGCCCAGGTAATCAGCACAAGCTGGGGGCTGTGCGAGAGCAACACCGGCCAGGCGGAGGTCCTGACGCTGGATACGATCTTCAAGCAGGCGGCAGTTCAGGGTATCTCAATCTACGCCGCAGCCGGCGATTCCGGCGCTTACGATTGCAACGACACCAGCCTGGCCGTTGACTCGCCCGCCGACGATCCCTACGTGACCGGCGTGGGCGGCACAAATCTGCAACTCGGCGCGAACAACGGCTACGGCTCAGAGTCGGTCTGGGCCAATGCCAGCGACACCCAGCGCAGTCCAGAGGGAGCCGGCGGCGGCGGCGGCGTGAGCAGCGTCTTCGTTCAGCCGGCATGGCAGACCGGCAGCGGCGTAATCAGCAGCTACAGCAGCGGCCAGCCCTGCGGCGCGCCGTCCGGGCAATACTGCCGCGAGGTCCCCGACATCTCCGCCGACGCCGATCCCGCCAGCGGCTACGCCGTGTACTGCACAGTTACCGCCTCCGGTTGTCCTGCGAGCGGCTGGATCACCGTTGGCGGCACCAGCGCAGCGGCCCCCTTCTGGGCCGGCAGTACCGCCCTGATCAACCAGTACCTGCAAAGCCAGAATCTTCCCAGGTTCGGCTCGGCCAATCCCGCGCTGTACGGCCTCTTCAACGGTCAGCAGAGCGCGCCGGCCTTCCACGACATCACCGCCGGCAATAACCTCTACTATCCAGCGACGGCTGGCTACGACATGGCCTCCGGCCTCGGCTCGCCCGATGTGGCCAACCTGGCGAGGGATATCGCTGCCAGCGCCGGCAGCGGTGGCGGAGGCACTCCTACGCCCACGCCGCCCACGCCTACGCCGACGGGGACGCCAGTTCCCCCCGGCACGCCGACGCCCACGCCAACTCCCTGGAAAGTTCTGTTGAAGAATACCGGCTTCGAGAATGGGCAGAAGCCCTGGCAGGAGAGTTCGAGCGGCGGCTACCAGATCATCTCCACGCTCAACCCGCATTCCGGCAGCTCCAGCGCCTATCTCTGCGGCTACACCGCCTGCGACGATCGCATCTGGCAGAGCTTCACCGTGCCCACGACATACAGCGACCTGGACCTGTACTACTGGTGGTTCTCTGACACAGCCAAAACCAGTTCGCAGTGCCTGGATAGCTTCACAGTCGTGCTGCAGACCGTCTCCGGCAAGACCATCAAAACCTTGCAGCACGACTGTAACAATGATCCCACCGACGGCTGGGTGCAGCAGAACATCGATCTCAGCGCCCTGCTCGCCCCCTACAAGGGCCAGCGCGTCTCCCTGCTCTTTCGTGGCACCACCCAGGCCAACTCTTATCAGATCAGCGACTTTTTTGTGGATGATGTGAACCTGGTCGAGCTCTAATTTCGCCCTCCGCTACTGCGACAAAGAAAGGGCCGAGCCGACTCCCGGCAAAGCCCTTTCTGTCCTACACGGTAACAGGCTGCTCTGAAGAAGTTGGAGCCGGCGTCGGCGTTCGCACAAACGTGCGCGCCTGGAGCGCAAGAATCAGGGCAAGCGCAAAGAGCAGCAGGGCCAGAACCGGGTGAAAGGCGGCGAAAAGCGGGACATTAGCGCGAATCGCCGCAAAAACCTCCGCCTGGATAAGATAGATGCCGAACGAAAGCCAGGTAAGAATGATCGTTCGTCGTGGAAGCCGGGCCAGGTATCCCAGAATGACCTGGAGAAGTGGCAGAAAGCCGATTGTATGGCCAAAGCCGATGTGCGCGCCCCAATAGGTCTGCCCGGTGAAGAGGCTGAGGCCGACGAAAAGCACCTGAACGAGAATGGCTGTCGGAAACAACCAGGCAACGACCAGATAGATGATGCGAGTCCATTTAACCATGAGAGTTCTCCTTGACGAACCTGTGCGGCTCGAATGCATTGATGGTGCCCGAGAGGGCCTCTGTACTGCGTCGTTGAGGTTGGCACAGCCATAGCGAGAGAGAGGCAGGCTGCATTGTCTCCTCAACCACTGCGAGGAGTTGCTCGCTCAGTCGGCTCAAGTCCATCTCATTGCGCAATGAGGCGTTGAAAGCCTGGAGCGTTTTGGCCGCGTCATACCTGCGACGATAGAAGCGGCGGTCGATGAGTCCCTGAACGCGCTGGCGCAAGGGCTGAAAGAGGGCAGCTATAGCTAAGGTTGAAACAACGATAGCCACACCGCTGTCCTGGCTGGCAATGTCGCGCAGAAGCGCTTGCAGGCCAAAGATCAGGCCCACATAAAGTGTAGTCAGGATGAGGGTGAGCACTCCATAGACCAGCGTGCGGTTGATGAGCGCGTCAATATCCCAGAGCCGATAGCGCAACATGGCGAAGCCGAACGAGAGCGGTAGGCAGAGTGGCAGAAGGAAGCCAACCGCATTGAAAATGAGTTGGTAGAGTGAACCAGGATCAGAGAGCGCGGGGACAAGTAAACCCAACAGAGTTACAATCACATAGACGATGACCGGTACAGCGAAACCAAAGACGATCCACTTGGTTTGCTGGCGCTGGCGGGGATTAGACACCTTGCGGTAGCGGTAGAGTTGAGCTAGTGCAAGCGTTGCCATTTCTCCCAGAGCTACGAGCCAGCTAGACTGGCTCGCAGCTATGTTCGGTATGAAAGACACTGTTGGGAAGAACGAGAAAGGAATTTGCCCAACAATAAACACAGCGAGCGTCCAGCGCATGAAGCCCGGCACGAACCGCCCGTTGGGAAACAGGCAGAAGACGAGCAAGAGCAGGCTGAGGAAGAGGAAGCCCAGGCACTGGTTCGGTATCAGCCAGGGAGAAGAGTTATCCGCCGAAAAATTGACCGTCTCGATTACAGGACCTAATGTTATCAGCATCAGCGCAACTATGAGCGCCATGCGGTCGTTGGATCGGCGCCAGACGATGAGCGCGCTAACCGCCAGGCATACCGCGACTGAGAGCAGCAGGAGCGCGACCGTGTACGCCGCGTACCCGGCGAGAGACAGGCCCATTCCCTTGAGCATTGCTGCCTGTCCAGGCGTGAGCTGCTGATACTCGCATGTCACCCCGCTACACGTTTTTTCCAGTTGCGCGACGTATATCGGGAGGCTGGCGAAGACAACCACCAGGGTAAAGACCGCCAGGGTCCCCCAGAGGCATCGAGCGAGCAGGGGCCAGCGTCCCTGCAAGCGAGCATAACCGTACTGTTCAGAACTTTTTGCAATCTCTACAGTAGGCTGAATGTCCATCGGTGCTCTCCCTGTCTGCTGCCTGTTGCGCGCTCATGCACCAAGCGTGGCCCTTAACCTGACGCCTATGGGACGCCCCGTGTGTACGTCCGCACCCGGTTTTATCCTTCATTTGACGCCAATCCAATAATACCAGATGCATCGTCCTAAAATCGTTACGAGAAAGAGGCTTCGGGATGTGATGTGAAAGCAGCGCCCTGCTCTTTGAACCTTGTGTGATATACTCCAATACATACGCACATTTCTACTGGTCCGCATGCTATACTAAAAAAAGAGGACGGACGATCTCGCCGGGATGTCTTACTTGCCGGGCACACTCTCCCAGCGTTCGCTCTGTTGCGAGCCGGACCAACTGGTCTTTCCTGATTTTTCGAGGGGACTTTGTTCTGCCTGGTCATGCCGGGAAGAGGTTTTTTGCGCGTTGTGTCTGCCCCCTATACTCACCACAAGGATATGGATTGTATGATTGAACACGACGGAGCTATTTCGCCGGCCAATACGCTTTTTGTGCTGCTCTGTTTTGAGGGACCCGATGTCTACTCCACCGCCGGTGGCCTGGGAACGCGCGTGAGCGAACTGAGCGAGGCGCTGGCGACGCAGGGGTATGAGACGCATCTGATCTTTATCGGCGATCCCAACCAGCCCTCGGTTGAGATGCGCGTTGAGGGACGCCTGATTCTGAAACGCTGGTCGCAGTGGGTGAGCAAGTACTATCCCAACGGGGTCTACGACGGCGAGGAGCAGAAGCTGTACGATTTTAACGAAAGCGTGCCCTATCATATTTACCATGAGATTGCCCAGCCAGCGGTTGCCGAGGGCAAGCTGGTCGTGATTATGGGCGAGGACTGGCATACCGCCGAGGCGATGTGCCGCACCTCGGATCTGCTGCATTGGTTCGGCATTCGCCAGAAGGTTCTGATGCTGTGGAACCTCAACAGCCTGATGTCTCTGCACCGCATCGACTGGGGACGCCTGAACTTTGTGACTACGCTCTGCACGGTCAGCAAGTACATGAAGCACAAAATGTGGGATTACGGCGTCAATCCCCTGGTCATTCCCAACGGCATTCCCGCCCGCTACCTGGACCCCGTAGACGAGGGCCAGGTTCATCGCCTGCGCGAGATTGCGCAGCAGGGCGATCCGCGCCGCATGTTCCTCTTCAAGATCGGGCGCTTCGATCCCGACAAACGCTGGATGATGGCGATTGAGGCCGCGGCTCGCCTGAAGCACAGCGGCCATCCAATCACGCTCCTGGTGCGCGGCGGCATCGAGCCGCACGGAGCCGACGTGCTGCGCCACGCCTATCACATCGGCCTGGTGATTCGCGATGTGGTCGCCCAGCGCCCGAACGTGGATCAATGCCTGGAGGCCATCCAGAACGCCGGGCCTGCCGATATTTACAATCTGCGCTTCTTCCTGCCTGAAGAGTTCGTGCGCACGACCTATCGCGCCGCCGACGCCACGCTGGCCAACAGCGGGCATGAGCCCTTTGGCCTGGTCGCTCTGGAGGTCATGGCCGCGCAGGGCATTGCCGTCACCGGCAGCACCGGCGAGGATTACGCGATCTCTCTGGAGAACGCGATCGTCACCGAGACGGACGATCCCGACGAGATCGTGGGCTATCTGCTCTACCTGCGCCGCCATCCCGAGGAGCAGGAGCGCATTCGCCAGGCCGGTTGCCGGACCGCCGAGCAGTTTCTCTGGGACCAGGTAATTGAGAACTTATTGAGCAAATTAGAATTTCTGGCTCGTAAACAGGATATTTATTTGGATTAGGGGCCGTCGTCGTGTGTTCTCTCTTCCAGGTTGCTCTGGACCGAAAGGGTGTTTGAAGATGGGTACACTGGCCTTGCCGGGCAAACAAAACGTGGTCCGCCGGCCTCCTGCCTTTGAGAGGGATCTGTCCTATGGTTGTTGATGTGGCTCTCTATACGTTGTTACACCAGCCGCGCCGTTTAAAGCTGCCGGCTCAGCCTATTCCGCGTGGTGCCTCTCTTGAGGATATTACGCGTTGTCTCTTTGATGAGCGTTTGAACGAACGCTATTTTCGCCAGGTTGCGCAGTCGTGCTATTATCCTGCCGCGCGTCTCTTCCTGGATCTTGTACGCAGGCAGGGTTTGCGCATAGCTCTCGGCTTCACGCTCTCGTTTGTGCGCCAGGCGGAACGCTGGGAGCCTGCGCTGCTCGATCTCTTCCGCGAACTGGCGGCGGAGGAGGGGGTGGAGATTGTCGGGGCCGACCCGTATCACAGCCTGCACTGCCTGATCGACCTGCCGGGCTTTACCATGCGCATGCGCTGGATGGCCGACGAGATTGAGCGTATCTTTGGCAAGCGTCCCACCGTGACCGACACCACCGAGATGTGCATGTCGGCCAGCATCTACGACGCGCTCGACGCCGCCGGTTTTCGCGGGGCCTTTATCGAGGGCAGCCCGCGTATCATGCAGTGGCGCTCCAGCAATTATCTTTATCGGTATGGCGATGAACTGCCCGGCGTGTTCGAGATCAAAATGCCCCCACGCGCTCGACGGAGCAGCGCCAGGACTTCCGAGCAGGTCCGGTCCGGTCCGCCCTATACCGGCGATCCCATGAACGAGCGCGCTCCCTGCCTGCTGGTGCGCCACCAGGAACTGAGCGCCGATGTCGGACTGCGCTTCTCGAACTCGGCATGGTCCGGCTATCCGCTTTACGCTGATACCTACGCGCGATGGATAGCGCAGGCGCAGGGTGACTATATTCTGCTCGCCTGGGACTTCGAGACGTTTGGCGAACATCACGCGAGCTCCAGCGGCATCTTTGAGTTTATGCGGGCGCTGCCCGGCGAGTTCCAGCGGCACGGCGTGGCCATGCGCACGCCCGGCGAGTTGATCGAGGGCTACGAGAACGAGCGCGCGTACCACCTGCCGCTGCCGGTTCAGCCTATCACTTGCGCGGATGCCTATGGGCTAGACAGCATCTCCGGCTCTGGAGCGCAGCGCGAGCTCCTCCAGCTTATGCACCACGTTTACAACCTCGCCCGGCTGACTGAAAATCCCGACGTGCTCGATCTCGCCATCTGGCTCACGCAATCGGATCACCTGCGCCTGCTTCAATGGCCCGGTCCCCAGCTCGCGGAATCTGTCACGCCTCAGGAATGGAGACGCCTGGGAGTGGGAGGACTGCTGTGGGAGCGCCGGCAGGTGTATCTCAATGCCCTGCAAGCGTTTGAACCCTATCTCCCCACGCGCCTGATGCGCCAGGTGCGCCAGAAGTCCCCGCTAAAAGCCACGCGCCGCAAGAGCGCGGGTGAGCAGCAGGAGGTCGAGGTCATGGTGCGCAGGAGATAGAATAATCAGGTACGTTGAACTGCAAAATCCCGCAGGACGCATACGGGAAGCTACGCAGGCCACACGCTGGCAGGCGCGCAGGACGCACACAAGGGGCGTCCCTACTATAGACGGGCATTTGTTGTATGGGTACATTTTCCACGTAAAAGCCGCGCGTGTCCTGCTCGATGTCCTGAGATCAGGACGTGGCCAGATGTGAACGCGCCTTGATCCATCCCAACCCAGGCCAGTTC